>Ga0307983_1000075_pt1 | contig 55658 bp, 54 predicted proteins | sample OrgLakmetagen991_FD_201845 | JGI IMG/M metagenome (GOLD analysis project Ga0307983, IMG submission 201845) | Saline water microbial communities from Organic Lake, Antarctica - #991 | ecosystem: Environmental > Aquatic > Non-marine Saline and Alkaline > Saline | place: Antarctica: Organic Lake...
CGAGACACCCAGGAGAATCGAACTCCTGACCTGCTCGTTACGAGGGAAATATTTACCCCTGTAAACAAGCTGTTTACCCGGTAAGTGTATGGGTTTGCTGTGTCAGCGCGTGTCAGCTATTTTGCTTGAGTTTTTGCTTGAGTTTTAGAGATTGTGGCCAGAGGAAAATTATCAACCCGACCGCCACCCCAATTGACAAGGCCCCTGCGAATAAAAGCACCGTTGACTGAGAAGGAGCGACTATCGACTCGCCCATGAGTGCTTGGAGATAGAGGATCACTACAGCCAGAGAATATGTGACTCCCGCTGCGTGGAGAAATGCTCGACGAAGATTAAGGGAAGAAATCGCAACCATGAGAATCGCTGTCAGCACAGGGAAAACTTGGAGTGCATGAAGTCCAAAGAAATGAGATATGCGGAGGTCTCCCCCGACAGTGGACCAACCGAGAAAAGGAAGACCCGGACCGCCGTCGGCTACTCCAACTGAGTGAGCGCCCGCAATCCCTTGCCAACCCTCAGGGGTTATTTGTTGGGCCTGTGGCGCCGTCATGGTGAAGGCGAGCCCCATGCCTGCCAGGCCAATCCCTAGGCCCCAACGGATACCATTCCGCACAAGCGGTTCGATAGTACTCAATCTCCATAAAAAGCTCCCCACTGCAAAACTCAGAACCCAGAGAGTCGAAATGAAGGTCGCCATGGAGGACCACATAGCTATGTGGAAGGCGCTCGAAACATTGAAGTGACTCGTAAGTCCGGCGGCGGCTAATCCAATGATGATTACTACCTCTAAGGCCAACATTAAACCTATTAGGGACCCTAGCCACCAGACAATTTTCTTACCCTTTTGCGTCAACCCGTAGAACCACGAAAATGTCAATGAGTAGATGATGGTGGAGATCAAAAACTTAAGCGGCTTTTCCCAAAGTGAGACTCCAAGCGTCTCTCTGTCATCAAAGAAATAAAGGGCACCCACAACGGCGGCGGCGGCAAGACAAAACATTGACCAGTTATTGAGCGCCTTATGACCGAACGAATTCGCAACTCGCTGCTGGATTGACAGAATTTCAGAAGATTTCGACACAGACCCTCGTCTTTCTAATCTCGTTCCACCAGCCTAGCAAGGTCGGGAATGCAGGTCCACGAGTCGGGAATGCAGGATTACGCGATTGGAAGTTAAGCCTCGGCAATTTGCCCGATCCGAGAGCCACCCAGGAGAATCGAACTCCTGACCTGCTCGTTACGAGTGAGCTGCTCTACCGACTGAGCTAGGGTGGCGAATCCAAAAAGTTTAGTGGTTAATCACGCCTGCCCGCCGAAGTCTGGCGAGAGCAGCATCTTCTATTGGGGATTCTGGGCCAATAGCGAATCTCATAAAGCTCAACAGTGAAGTTGTCATCGGCCTCAAGACCCACAGCGGCCAAGGCTTGAGCCCAATCATTAACTGGTACTCCTTCGGCATTGACGCGAGAGCAGACTGGAACAGCAGTGCGTAGACGGGCTTTGCCACCAGCGGTAACGGAGCTTTCCTGATCCAGCTGATTACCGCTTTAGTGTCCTCGGTGACGGTGAGCTTTGACTTGAAATCTTCAAGGGTGGCAAGGAGTTCGGCTTCGCTCATTGGAGCTGTTTTTAGACCCAGTGGCTGAACCGATTTTGACCACAGGGCAACGTAGGAGTCTGCTCCACCCGGTATTGATGTCCTTGAGTAGTTTTGATGGGCTCTCAAAAATGAGTCCATAAATGCCACGTGAACCCAAAGCAGCAGGTCCTTATCTGCTGCTTTATAGCCTTTTGTCTCGCCGGTTGAAGTCTGGTATTCGCCGCTAACTGTTTTGTGCATGCGGTTTACTCTGCCGGCTTCGCCGTTGATGGCCTCGATGGAGCCGAAGGTTGTTACCGTCAGCCACCTGATTGTTCCGGAGAGCCGGCCAAGTGGATCTTGCTCATACCTAGAGTGTTGAGACACTCCAGTGAGAGAACCTGGATGAAGGGCCTGCATCAGTAGTGCTCTAACGCCACCAACCAGGGTTGAAAAATTACCGTGAACCACCCAGGGTGCGTCAGTGGGTAGATAAAAACCCGGCTCGTCCCCCTTGGCAACGACTTCTAGCCACGGCGGAACTCCATCAGCCGCTCCAGACAGAAGTTTCCGAAATCTGCGCGACAGGCTCTCCTGCAGTGCGTTATTTTTCAATGTGTTGCCTAACCTTGTAGATACGATCAAAGGACCTAACCATGACAGAAGCCGAACTAATCCGTGAGTTCCAAAAAAACCGTCTACACATTATTTTGGCACAGCTGGCACCGACGTCCCTGCTGGCCTTTGCCGCCTTCGCAACACCGATAATCGCCGGCTATGAGATGTTTGTGATTCACGGGTTCGCGCTTATTTTGCTGGCCTCAGGAATCCTTGGTGCTTTGGCTGAGTATTCGGCTGCGTCCCAGGCCCAAGCGGTCATTGACGATCTAAAATCGCTTCCCGGTCAGTCCGCTCTTCGATCACGAATATTGAGCTTTCGCCCTTGGCTGGAGATAGTGAAGTTTGTGACGCCGGCAATCTTCATCATCATCTTTGCAGTGTTGATGGCAGCCCTTTACCTTTAGAAGTTTTTTCTAGACTTCCAGCGAACTACTCGCAGTAGAGGGCCTCTTGCGCAATCTCGTTGCCGGCTAGATAGTCATCGATAACCTGTCCAACGCAGGCGTTAGAACCATAGGCGGTGTGCCCCTCACCTTGAAAAGTGAGTAGATAGGAGCCCTTCATTAGCGAACTCAAGGCAACAGCTTGCTCGTAGGGAGTGGCGGGGTCGCCGGTGGTGCCAACAATCATCACTGGGTTTGGTAACTCGACGTTGTAATCCAGCACGCGATTACCGATGCCCTCTGCCCAGCCATCACAAGAGCCTTCGCCGTAGGCAAAGTACTTGCCAAAGACCTTGCTGGATTCAGCTATTTGTCCCGTTAGATCGTCGGTCGAAGTCGGATAGGTAATTTCATCTGCGCAGGCGATGGCGTAGTTAGCCTCAACCAAGTTGGTGAGATAACCGCCTTCGGAATCTCGGTCGTTGTAGAAATCGGCAAGCAACAGCAGGGCTGTGCCGTCCCCTGCAAGCCCCTCTTCAAGCCCAGTCGATAGAAACTCCCAGTTGTCTTCCGAGTAAAGAGTGACGATGATTCCAGCAATGGCTGCAGATAACGACAGGTCTCGATCGAAATCAGTTGGCATCGAACTGTTTTCTAACGACTCCAATAGCCCTGCGATGGTGTCCTTGGCCTCCGCCATGTCATTTGGCAGTGGGCAGGCAGGTTGCGTAAAGCAATCAACCAGATAAGCGCTGAGCGCCTTATCAAAGCCCTTTATCTGACCCAGTAGCGACAAATCGGGGTCGATGGTTGGATCGACTGCTCCATCCAGCACGAACAAGCCAACTTGATCTGGAAATAGCACTGCGTAGGTAGCGCCAAGCTCAGTGCCGTAGCTGTAGCCCAGGTAGTTCAGCATCTTGTCTCCGAGAAGAATTCTCAGTAGCTCCATATCGTTGGCCGTCTGCTGAGTGTTGTAGTAGCCGGTGCTGGTATCTCCCTGGCAACTCTGTGCAAAGCGATAAGCCAAGTCCGCCGAATACTCAATGTCCTCGTCTGTTCCAAACCGATATGGAGAACTTCCATAAAGAAGCTGATCCTTTAGCCCCAAATTGCTGCATTCAACAGGCGAGGTCTTTCCAACTCCGCGCGGATCAAAAGCTATGACCTGAAAATTTGATCGTAGGTAATCGCTGCCAAGATCTCCATAGGACGCGAGCATCCATTCGATGGTGCTGGACCCTGGTCCACCGGGGTTCAAAAGCAATGGCTCCAGCGAAGAAGTTCCAGCCTTACGCATTAGGGAGACCGATATTAGGTCTCCATAGGGCGCTTGCCAGTCAAGCGGAGCTGCAACAACCGCGCACTCAAAACTCTCTTCGCAGCCTTCCCAAGTGATTACTTGTTCATATAAAGAAACTTGACCGCTTGAGATGTCAGCAACCGGATCTGGGGCTGGAGCGGGAGTGCAACCGGCAAGCACAAGCACACCGACTATAACTGCTGCTCTAAGCCGCAAGATCGCGCCTAAGAATCATCAGCGTGCAAAGCGATTCCAGAACCAGCAGGTCTCTAACATTTGACGCCAAACGCTTTCTGGATTCGGTGATTGCATCCAAAACGGCGATGCTTGCGGCTGCGTTTGTGCCCAGTTGTCTTAGCTGCAAATCTTCGGCAAGTTCAGGGTTCGTCATTTCAACATTCGCACCCAGCTGAAGAGCTAGGACATCTCTAAAAAAGGACTCGGCATCAGTGAAAATTCGATCAATGCCGTCTCGAAGGGCTCTAGTGTTCCTGCGCTTTTGATTTTCCTCTAGGGCCTTGAACTGTGGCCTGAGGTTCGGAGGAATCTTCTCGTCAACGCCAAGGCCATAAGCACGCATTAGGTGTTCTTTTTCCGACTTATCGCGCTCTTGAGCTAGAGCCTCGGCATCGCGCTTGGCGACACCCAATAGCTTTTCGGCAGCGAGCATGGCTCGGCTAAGGTTTGTGATGCCTGCAATCTCTCGCAGCGTTTCAGCTCTTCTCGATCTGGCATCTTGAGAGACTGCCAGCCGTCTTGCCATTCCGACATGGTTCTGGGCTTGCCGGGCAGATCTGATCGCGAGTTCTCTATCGACCTTGTCCCGCTGCACCAGTAGCTCAGCGACTTCTTCAACACTGGGCAGACGCAGCAGCACATTACTGGTTCTCGAACGGACTGTTGGCAACAGGTCGGCGACGCTCGGTGCGCAAAGAATCCAGATTGTTTTGTCTTGGGGTTCTTCAAGCGCTTTTAGTAAGACGTTGGAAGTGCGCTCGGTCATGCGATCACTGTCTTCAATGATGACGATTCGATAATCGCCAATGGTGCTATTCATACCGGATTTTTGGACCAGTTCACGAACCTCATCGATGCTAATGAGAACTCTCTCGGTTGCGAGGGTCAATACATCCGGGTGAGCACCTGCAAGAGTTAACGAACACTGTTGGCAGCTACCACAGCCGTTGTTCTCGCATTGCAACGCAGCTGCAAAGGCTTTGGCTAGAAGCGACCTGCCTGAGCCCGCAGGGCCGGTAAAGAGCCAAGCGTGATGAACACTCTCGTCTTTGCCGGCAGCTGCACGCTGAAGTTGTTCAATTGCTTCTGGTTGCCCAAGAAGCTGATCGAAGACTCCGTGGGTCATTTGCCAAGCCCGGCTGCTTCAATGCGGGCTATCACCGCAGCATGTATTTCTGGAATAGTAATTGCCGCGTCAATTACTTCAAAACGAGGCTGGGTGGCAAGCTCGAGATACTGATTTCTCGCCCTGGTGAAAAACTCAACCTGCTCGCGTTCTAGTCGGTCTGGAGCAGCTCCAGTATCATCTCGTCTTGCCAGCGCCTGCTCAGCTGGCATGTCTAACAAGAAAGTAAGTTCGGGCTCTAGGTTCGCGACAGCCCAAGTCGAAATATCCTGCACTTCTTTAACCGAAAGCTGCCTTGCTGCGCCTTGATAGGCAATTGAGGAGTCATAGTAGCGGTCCGCGAGTACGACTGTGCCGGCGGCAAGTGCGGGTCTAATTTTGGTGGCAACGTGATGTGCTCGGTCTGCGGCATATAGAAGAGCCTCTGCCCTTGGTGCAACATCGCCCTTGCGATGAAGTAGGAGATGTCTTATTTCTTGACCAAGTTCTGTGCCACCGGGTTCCATTGTGCGCAGTACTTCGTGCCCATTAGCTTTTAGCCAGCTCTCGAGCAGGTCTAACTGAGTGGACTTGCCAACTCCGTCGATGCCCTCAAAGGTAATAAACACGGCTACCGCTTTTTTCTGGTCGTCTTTTTCTGAGTCTTTGGCGTCTCGCCTGGCTCTACGCCTAGCTTTTCACGCCTGATGGCCAAAAGCTCGTAGGCGCGGTCGTTGGCTAAATCTTCCAGGGGTTCATCCTTTGGAACCGTTGCATTTACAACTCCATCAGAAACATAAGTTCCGAACTGTCCAGTCTTGGCAACAACGTTCAGCTTGGAGGCGGGATCTTCACCGAACTCCTTTAGCGGAGTGGCTGCAGTGCGGCGCCCGCCGTACTTTGGTTGCTTGTATATCTCTAGCGCCTGGTCTAGATCAAGTGAGAAAATCTGTTCTTCAGTATCAAGTGAACGCGAGTCTGTTCCGCGCTTTAGATAAGGACCGAACTTTCCGTTTTGCGCGGTAATTTCAGTTTCAGTTTCTGGGTCGATGCCGACAACTCTTGGCAAGGACATGAGCTTCAGGGCATCTTCGTGGGTAACAGTGTCAACCGCCATGGTCTTGAACAGCGAAGCGGTTCTCGGCTTCGGGTTTCCCTCGTCGACCAGAGTCAGATATGGACCGAAGCGGCCGTCTTTGACAATGATGTCGAATCCGGTTTCTGGTTCTTGGCCCAAGACTCGATCGCTTGCCGGTGGAGCATTAACAAGCTCAACGGCCTTTTCGTGGGTCAGCTCATCGGGGCTTAGGTCTGCCGGTATATTTACAATTCGGCGTTCTTCGTTCTCGAGAATCTCAAGGTATGGACCGAACTTTCCGGTTCGAAGGTTGATGTTCTCGGAAATCTCGAAGGTGTTAATTGATCTCGGGTCGCTTTCGCCAAGGCCCTCAACGGTTGACTGCAATCCGGTTTCTCCGAAGTAGAAATTCTTTAGCCAGCCCGAGCGATCGAGTTCGCCAAGTGCTATTCGGTCCAAGTCAGATTCCATCTTCGCGGTGAAGGCGTAATCAACTAAATCCCCGAAGTTATCTTCCAAGAACCTGGTCACGGTAAACGCAATCCACTCAGGAACAAGCGCGCTACCGCGCTTCACTGCATAACCCTTGGTGATGATCGTTGAAATAATTGCCGCGTAGGTCGACGGGCGTCCAATGCCCTGCTCTTCTAACGCCTTCACCAGAGAGGCTTCGGTGTATCTGGCGGGCGGTGAGGTGGAGTGGTCTTTGGAGGCGATTTCATCAATTTTGACGGTTGCGCCGACCTCAAGAGCAGGAAGCTTCGCACTCTCTGGTTCTTTGCCTTCTTCTTGAACTTCTTGGTAGACAGCGAGAAAGCCCTTGAACAGAACAACTGTTCCAGATGCCGAGAACTCAGCAACCTTGGAATCAACTTCGGTTTGCAACTTTGCGGTCGTGGTTGAAAGCTTGGCGTCTGCCATTTGAGACGCGACTGTCCTTTGCCAAATCAGCTCATATAGAAGGCTTGATTTTCCCTGCAGGACTTTCTTGAGATCGTCTGGGTGGACGAAGGTCTCTCCGGAGGGACGAATAGCTTCGTGGGCCTCTTGAGCGTTTTTCGACTTAGCGCCATACATACGCGATGCAGATGCAACCGAATCAGCACCGAAGAGCTTTTTGGCGGCTTCAATCGCTGCGGAACTTGCCTGTGCGGAAAGCGAAGGTGAGTCAGTTCGCATATAGGTAATGTGGCCCTCTTGATAAAGCATCTGAGCGGTGTCCATGGCCTGCTTGGCACTCATGCCCAGCTTCCTGGAGGCTTCCTGCTGCAAAGTTGAGGTAGTGAAGGGCGCATAGGGCTTTCTGGTCGAAGGCTTTGCCTCGACCGCCGAAACTGTCAGAGTTTGGCCCTTTAGTTTTGCTGCGTAGCCGATTGCCTCCTCAGGAGCAAGGACCAAAACCTCTTGGACCAACGTTCCCTTGGAATCAAAGCTCTTTGTTCCGGCGAGTTTTTGCCCGTCCAAGATCGCTAGCTTTGCCTCAAAGCCAATTGAATCGGCTTCTAGGTTTGCGGTGATTGAGGAGTAGCTGGCCGAAACGAAAGCCATGCGCTCACGCTCGCGCTGAACAATCATGCGCATTGCAGGAGACTGCACACGCCCAGCTGAAAGTCCGCGGTTTATCTTGCGCCAAAGAACCGGGGAAATCTCATAGCCAACCAAGCGGTCGACTACCCGCCTGGTTTCCTGAGCCTGAACCAGGTTTGTGTTTAGCTCTCTGGTGTTATTGGCGGCAGCGTTGATGGCATCTTTGGTGATTTCGTTGAAGACCATTCGGTGAACTGGAACCTTTGGCTTAAGTACCTCTAATAGGTGCCAGGCGATTGCCTCACCCTCGCGGTCCTCATCAGTTGCGAGATATAGCTCGTCGGCGTTTTTTAGGGCCTTTTTTAGGTCGCTTACGGTCTTGGCCTTGCCAGGTGACACCACGTAGAAGGGTTCAAAGTCGTTGTCTATGTCAATCGAGAACTTGCCTAGCGAACCTTTTTTCTTTTCCGCTGGGATTTCTTTTGCCTGCGCCAAATCTCGGATGTGACCAACCGAGGCCAGTACCTCGAAGTCACTCCCGAGGTACTTGGAAATCGTCTTCGCCTTCGCGGGCGACTCAACAATCACCAGTTTCTTAGTCAACAAATGCTCCTATTTAGTCCGTTGGCGAGCCCGCTTCGGAGAAAGCAAACATTTCTGCAAATCCGGATTGCTTGGTCACCGTGGCGCTCGCGTCGCTTCCGACAATACGACATGAATCTAGGAAACTACCATTTGAAACCGCAATCAGTTCCGCATTTTGGCAAGGAATACCCGAAACTAGCCCTCGCACGGTGTCGGCAGCCGTGAGAGCACCTAGGTCTGCAACCACCTGCAATCTAGTGCTTTGATGCGCCAAGCCTGTGGCAATTGAGACCGCAGACAGCAGCAGCATGAGTGCTCCGACAAACATAAGCGAAACCATTGCGGTCGATCCGGTGTCTACTGACCAACCTGCATTACGCAGAGCTTGGTGCTCATTGGTAATAGCGACTGCTTGGTTATTTTTGCGCAAGTTAGCCTCCCTTCTATTGATTTTTCAACCTTGATGCCTGGCTCAATCGGAACGTCTAGCTCGATTGCCAGGGATCTGGCAACCTCAAAGGCTTTTGCCTCGAGGGCTATGCGGTCGGTGGCGAAGGCCACTGATCCAAGGACCGTGCTGAAAAGCAGGATAAGGGCCGGTAACAGCAGCATGAACTCTGCTGTTACCGCTCCTTTGTCGCTAGCCAAGGCCAATTGCGCCCGCAATCAGCTCGAACAACAGCGATCTGACCCCTTCTGACTTCAACACCAGCAGCATTAGACCCGCGAAGGCGACTCCTGCCAGCGTGGCAATGGCATATTCGGCGGTGATGGCACCGTCTTCGGATTTGAGTAGTTGCATTTTTTGATCCTTTCTTATTGGGTGAAGCCGATGATTATCGGCGGCAGGGTGAGAAGTAAAAATGCGGGCAGTGTCGTTAGCGACAGCGGAATAAGCAGTCGTACCGATAGTTTTCTGGCCTCTTCAATGCGTATCGATAACAGTTTTTGGTTCAGCTGCTCCAGTTCGGAATCGATGAGAAAAGAAAGTCTGGCTCCGGTTTGCTTTGAAATTTCCACTAGTTGACTTGCTCCACCCGCTGGATAACGTGCGAGCCTTTCTTGGATCTTGGCCAGTGGCTCCCCTGCGGAAAGACAAATGCGCAAGACCATCAATGACAGGGTTGGGTCTGGCTTTGGGGTCAGGAAATTCTTGAGCATTCGGCCGGATATTTTGTAGCCCGCGAAGAGCAGAGCTGCTGCGAGCCCAGCCGCGAGCGCGCCAACCGGATGAAAGATGCCCCTAAAGGTTCCAAGCCCCATTATTTCTGCCAGCACAAAGCTAACTACCGGGAGCCAAATCAGCAGAGTTCTAGTTGCCTGCGGCACAGCTTGGGCCTGCGAAATCTCTTGACTGGTCCGCTCCTCTTGGCGCAGTTGCACTTCAAGCTGACTAAGAGTTGGAACCAGCGGAGCGCCCAGCTCAAAAGCTAAAACAATAAAGTCGCGAAATTTATCTGGCAGGTCTTTGGGGTTTGCCAGCTCTATGGCTTTTGGGAACGGTACTCCCGCAGACAGCAGTCCAGCAAGCATTGCCGGCCGCATTAGATGCTCACCCGTTCGATCTTGAGCCCGGTAGCCGTCATTGTTGGTTGCCCAATACCTGCAATGACTCTTTGGTTAGCTGACCTTCCAAGTTGAACCACATAATCGATTGATTGAGTCACCAGTCTTGAAGTGAGATCAGTGGCGAAGTTGCCAAGTAACCCAAGAACCAAGAGCCGTTCTGCGACGCTTTCAAGGCTGTTTGCATGCAGGGTGGTCAAAGTGCCGGCATGGCCATTGTTGATTGCCTGCAGCAACACCCGAAATTCTTTGGAGCGCACCTCTCCGACCACGATGCGATCGGGCCTCATGCGCAACGCGTGAATGATGAGCTCATCGAGTTCTATCTGACCGACACCCTCCTGGTTTGCCTCACGCTCAGTGAGTGCAATCGCAGGGGAGGCCAGAAACAGCTCAGGGGTTTGCTCAATGCAAATGATTCGTTCTGTGACTTCGCTCAGCAGCGCACGCAGCAAGGTGGTCTTGCCTACTCCGGTGGGGCCACTGAAGACGATGTTTCTTTTGTTGATGATCTGCTTTCTAAGCCATTGAGTTTCTTGGCTGGAAAGCATCCCGGATGCTTGCAGCGACTCGAGTGTCTGAGGTGTGTTCGGGTGAATCCGAATGCTCAGAAGTGGCTTCTTGGACAACCCGAATGGCAGGACCGCGTGAAAGCGCGCTCCTCGATACACAAAGTCCGCAACCGGCTTTGCAATATCGATTCTTGAGCCGGCGTCGAGTGCCAGCTGAATGATTGCCTCGATAAGAGCTTGGTCCGAAAAAAACGGCAGCTCGATATCTTGGAGGCCGGAACCAAAATCTGCACGCGCTTGATCCGCGCCATCAAGGACCAGGTCGGTGACCCCGGGGGTCTCGATGATCTTCCAGATGCTTAGTTGATTTGTCTCCACAAGCACATGCTTCTTTGTGGAGTGCATACCTTGAATCTAAAAAACAAAGTTGGGGAAAATTAGGGTGGCGGTAGGTTTGGGGAAACCTACCGCCAGCGACGCCAACATGGGGGATGCGGCATCGCGACTGAACTAGTCAGTAATGAAATACTATAGAAGTTTTTTTACTTTTGTCCCCCATTCTGGTGAATTAACAGAAAAGTTAATATTCTGATTTCCTCGCACATTTGTTCTTCGGGCCTAGAGACATGGCCGAAGGCAAAAAGCGCTAGCGTATTATTGGTAACAGGCATGAGAGATTCATGCGGCAAAGAGTTTCAAGACCATAAAAAACCTGGAGGACAAAGTTGTCTGAACAGCACGAAATCGAAAACCTGCTAACCGAAACTCGCTCGTTTGAGCCGCCGAAAGAGTTTGCAGCTAAGGCGATAGCCAAGCCTGAAATTTACGCTGAGGCCAAGGCAGACCGGTTGGAGTTTTGGGCTGAGAGAGCCAGGGAGCTGCACTGGCACAAACCCTTCACCGAAACCCTAGATTTTAGTAACGCACCGTTTGCCAAGTGGTTTGCCGATGGTGAGCTGAACGTTAGCTATAACTGCCTAGATCGCCACGTTGAAGCCGGTTGGGGGAAGCGCGTTGCACTCTTTTTCGAGGGAGAGCCCGGTGACTCACAGGTCTACACCTATTTGGACTTGCTTCAAGCGGTGAAGAAGGCAGCGAATGTTCTAATAAGAATGGGTGTTGAACCAGGTGATCGGGTGGCTATCTATATGCCAATGATTCCCGAGGCAATAATTGCAATGCAGGCAGTTGCAAGAATTGGGGCTGTGCACTCGGTTGTATTCGGTGGCTTTAGCGCCGACTCGCTGGCATCCAGGATTCAAGATGCCGGAGCGAAGGTTGTTATCACCGCCGATGGTGGCTATCGAAAAGGTAAGGCAAGCGCCCTAAAGCCCGCGGTAGATCAGGCCCTTGAAGACGGCAACTGCGTGAGCGTCGAACACGTGCTGGTGGTAAAGAGAACCGGTCAAGACGTTCAGTGGGATTCAGCCCGCGATGTTTGGTGGGAAGAGCAAATGCAGAGCGTGGACACTGAGCATGTTGCCATCGGTTTCAATGCGGAGCACCCGCTATTTATTCTTTACACCTCCGGAACCACTGGAACGCCCAAGGGAATCCTGCACACCACCGGTGGTTATCTGACCCAAGCAAGCTTTACCCACAAGAATGTTTTTGACCTTCACGAAGGTCAGGATATCTACTGGTGCACAGCTGACATTGGCTGGATTACCGGGCACTCCTATGTTGCCTACGGGCCACTTGCAAATGGAGCCACACAGGTTATTTATGAGGGCACACCAGACACTCCAGACTTGGGCCGCTGGTGGGACATCATTCAGAAATATCACGTCAGCATCTTCTACACCGCGCCAACTGCAATTAGAAGTTTCATGAAACTTGGCGACTCAGTCGTGAGCCACTACGACCTGAGCTCAATCAGGCTTCTTGGTTCAGTAGGTGAGCCGATTAACCCGGCAGCTTGGCTTTGGTACCGCGAGGTAATTGGGTCAAATAAGGCGCCGATCGTTGACACCTGGTGGCAAACCGAAACTGGGGCGATCATGGTCTCTCCGCTTCCGGGCATCACAAAGACCAAGCCCGGCAGTGCTCAGGTTCCGATTCCGGGAATCGAAATGGCGGTCATAAACGATGAAGGGCAGTCTCTTGGGCCCGGCCACGCCGGCTACTTAGTGATTACCGAGCCTTGGCCCTCAATGCTGCGCGGCATCTGGGGAGACCCAGAAAGATTCAAGGAGACCTACTGGTCCAAATTTGATGGCCTCTATTTCGCAGGAGATGGCGCAAAACTAGACGCCGATGGCGACCTTTGGCTACTTGGACGCGTGGACGATGTCATGAATATCTCTGGCCACCGCCTGAGCACAACCGAAATCGAATCGGCACTTGTGTCTCACCCGTTTGTGGCGGAAGCAGCGGTAGTCGGTGCCGCCGATGAAACAACCGGGCAAGCAATTGTCGCCTTTGTGATTCTGATGAAAGAAGAGCTAGACAAACTAGGCAGCGAGGCCGACACCTCCAAGATTCTGCGCGATCACGTTGCCAGTCAAATTGGCCCGATTGCTAAACCAAGGACAATCTTTGTCGTGAGCGAACTACCTAAAACGCGCTCAGGAAAGATCATGCGCAGACTCCTAAAGGACGTAGCTGAGGATCGACCAATTGGTGATGTCACTACCCTTGCCGACACTTCGGTCATGGACACCATTGGGCTAAAAATTGACTCCGGTGCCGACGACTAAACAGTCAGGAAAGCTGGTCTAGAGGATTTAGAAAGCCTGTTGCCCAAGAATCGGTTTGGATGCGAAATGAAATCTAGGAAAATTCCACAATCAGTTCGATCTCTACCGGAGCATCGAGTGGCAACACTGCAACGCCAACTGCGCTTCTAGCGTGCTTGCCGACATCTCCGAAGACCTGTTGCAAAAACTCGCTGGCCCCGTTTATAACAGCTGGCTGACCGGAGAACTCTGGCACGGAAGACACAAAGCCGACGACCTTAACAATTTGCGTGACTCGATCCAGGTCTCCCAGAACCGACTTCACAGCGGCAAGGGCATTCAGTGCACAGCGCTGGGCCATTTCTGCACCCTGCTCAACTGTTATTTCTGCGCCAAGCTTGCCGGTTGCCATTAGCTTGCCGTCGATAAGCGGTAGTTGACCCGCCGTGAAAACTAGGTTGCCCGAGATTATCACCGGTAAGTAAGAGCCGGCTGGAGTTGCTACCTCGGGAAGCGAAAGATTAAGCTCGCTCAACTTCTGCTCAATACTGCTCATTCGGCGACAGCTTTTTTGAAAAAGGCAATGAGGCCGCCCTGAGGCCCGGTTGTTATTTGAACTAGTTCCCAACCTTGGTTACCCCAGGTGTTTAGAATCTGAGTTTCTTTGTGCAGCAATAGCGGCGTAGTTACATACTCCCATTTGGTCATTTCACAGCTCCATTTCAGCCTATTGCGAGTATCCTAGAGCCTATGTCTGGCAGCTCTAAATCCTCAACTTTCGTGAGCCTTCTAAAATTTGGCTTATTAAGCGTCATCGCTGGCCTCTTGTCGGTTGCACTGTTGGCCCCCGCCGTCGCAGTTGCCGGGGTTGTGACCACGACTTCGATTGGAATGTTCGAGGGCATTCCTTCTTACATTAAGCCAGTAAATGCCTCGCAGTCATCTTCCGTTTATGCCCTTCGAGATGGGCAACCTGAAAAAATTGCAACCTTCTTCCACGAAAACCGAGTTGAGGTTCCATTTGAGAACATCTCGGATAATCTAATCAACGCGGTCGTTGCAACCGAAGACCCCAGATTTTATGAGCACGGCGGGGTAGACATTATTTCCCTGATTCGCGCGACGTTGACCAACATCGCAACCTTTGGAGAAGGTCCCGGCGCATCCACAATCACCATGCAGTACGTCAGGCAGTCAATGGTTGAGGCAGCCAACATCTCCGGTGACAACGAGGCTATCCAGGCCGCCACCGAGGTCAGCGTGGAGCGAAAGCTCAGAGAGATCAGACTCGCTATTGCGCTTGAAAAAGAAGTTAGCAAGAAGAACATCCTTGCCGGGTATCTGAACCTAGTGTTTCTGGGCAACCAAATCAACGGTGTTGAAACAGCCTCTCAGTATTACTTTGGGACACCGGCAAGTAAGCTAACGGTCCCTCAGGCGGCCTATCTGGCCGGAATGCTGAAATCACCCAACGACTACAAGCCCGATGAGGCTGAAAACCATGAGCGTGGGCTAAGTCGCAGAAACTACGTGATTCAGAACATGGCCGATCAGGACTACATAACTCAAGACCAGGCTGATTCCTATAAAAAATCGCCTATCCAGACCGACATCACCAGAACTCAGCAGGGCTGCGAAGAGAGTCAAGTAACCGCATTCTTCTGCGACTACACCGTTTGGACAATCAGAAATTCCCCAGAGTTTGGAGTCGCTCCCGAAGACCGCGAAATGCTGCTTCGCCGAGGTGGACTCCAGATTTACACCACAATCGATTTGGATATCCAACAGGCGGCCTGGGATGCGGTTATGACCAACCTCCCGCCAGAGAACGAATGGGGCTTTGGTACCGCTTCGGTATCGGTTGAGGTTGGCACCGGCAGAATCGTAGCCATGGCTCAAAACCGCTACTTCGATCAGAGCAGTAACCCGGTGGTCGGTGGCACCAGCGTTAACTTCAATAGCGATAAAACTCATGGCGGCTCCTCGGGCTTTCAACCCGGTTCCACCTACAAAGTCTTCACGTTGGCAGAGTGGCTAAAGAACGGCTACACCCTTGGCGATCACGTGGATGGCCGAATTTTCACCGGTGAGGACGTTGACCTTGACGGAGAACCAGATGAGGTAAAGATCTGGGATGTATCGACGGACTTCCAAGCCACTTGTGGCGGCGTTGTAGGACTTTGGGAAGTAAATAATTCTGGAGATCACACTATCGATGACATCAGCGTCCAAGAGGCAGTTGTGACATCCCAAAACACGGCTTTCGCTTCGATGGCATCTCAGTTGGACCTCTGTGAAATCAGGGATACCGCCAAGGACTTCGGTGTTCACAGAGCAGACGGCGACGAACTTCTGTTTGTGCCATCAGCCATTTTGGGAACTAATGAAATTTCTCCGCTGACAATGGCGGCTGCCTACGCCGGAATCTCCAACGGTGGGGTCTACTGCTCGCCGATTGCCATCGACCGAGTTGTGCTGAGGGGAACCAACGACGAACTCGCGGTTCCCAAAAGTCTATGTAATCAGTCGGTTGCCCCAGGGGTTGCAGCGGCAATGATTCACGCCATGAAGGCCGTTGTCTCTGGTGGAACTGGGTCAGCCGCCAACACCAATGACGGAACACCTTTGGCCGGTAAAACCGGTACCACTGACGATCGAATCCACACCTGGATGGCTGGATTCTCAACCGAAGTGGCGACCGCAGCCTGGGTTGGAAACGTAGTGGGGCTTACTCCACAAACCGGGAAATCAGTAAACGGCAGAGCGGTATCAACCATCCGACATGCTGTCTGGAAAGACGTAATGCTTGAAGTAAATAAGCACTACGAAGAAGAGCAATTTACAAGGGCTAACCCCAGATACATTGAAGCGACCATGCGCAACATTCCAGACATCACTGGGTTTAACCTAGAGACCGCAAAGGTTCAACTGATCAGCGGTGACCTAAACGTGCAGCTTGTTGAACTCCCAGTGGCTTCTGCTCAGCAGATAGGCAATGTTGCCTACACCTTCCCTCCAGCAGGAGAGCCTGTGCCGCGAGGCTCGATTATTGAAGTGTTCATTTCCTCGGGCGGCCAGCTTGAAATGCCGGATGTTTCCGGTCTTAGCCTGCAGGATGCTTACCTCTCACTAGAGGTCATGGGCTTTTTCCCAGCCCCTCCGCAGCCGAGCCAGTACTGGATGCTAAATCTTTGTGACCCAAACCTTCCGGCAGATTCGGTACACTCAACCATTCCTGCCGCCGGCGAAGAAGTGATAATCGCGAGTGCAGTGATTGTGCAGCCAAACGCATGTGGCTAGCTGGCAACTCAGGCCCGTTTATTATCCACGAGCTGGAGATAGCTAGCCCAACTGGCAAAGGCTTGCGGATCCTCCATGTTTCTGACCTACACTTCGCACCAGGTCAAACCGCCAAGACTAAATTCTTGAGAGAACTTGCGGACCTTAAACCGGACCTTGTTATCAACACGGGCGACAACTTGGGCCACAAGGACTCCATAAATCCGGCTCTTTTGGCTCTCGAACCACTCAGGCAGTTTCCCGGAGTATTTGTAAATGGCAGCAACGACTATCGCGCGCCCAAGCCAAGAAACCCACTGCGCTATTTCATAGGACCATCGTCGAACTCGACACCGGGTGTTCGCTTAGACACTGAGCGATTCGAAACCGAGCTCATTGGTTCTGGCTGGCTAAACCTAAACAACAAAGCGGGCCAGCTGAAAATCAATGGCACTCGCCTTGGCTTTCTTGGCTTGAACGACCCTCATGAGGGACTAGATGACCTTGCGGGGCTTGCTGAGCAATCAAAATCGCTGAAAGATGTAGACATCACAATTGGGGTGTCTCATGCTCCATATTTGAGGGTGATTGATGCTCTCTTGGGTGAACAAGTTCAGCTGATGTTCGCCGGTCACACCCACGGCGGTCAAGTTTGCTTGCCCAGGCAAAAAGCCCTTGTTACCAACTGTGACTTGCCCACCAAATACGCAAGCGGCTTATCGGCTTGGTCGGATGAGAATCACCAGGCAATGCTGCACGTTTCAGCTGGAATTGGTTGTTCTATTTACGCACCCTTGCGACTCTTTTGCCCACCGAGTGCAACGCTTATTACTCTTAGCTGAAACTTCTACTAAGCAAGTTCTTGAGCTACTAGCTCAGCTATTTCGTAGGTGTTTAGAGCAGCACCCTTTCGAAGGTTATCCCCCACTACAAAAAGATCAATTGTGTTTGGGAAATCTTCTGACTGCCTGATTCGACCAACAAAAGTCGGGTCTTGCCCGGCAACGTGCTGCGGAGTTGGGTAAATGTTATTTTCCGGGTCATCCATCACAACAACGCTGGGCTGCCTGGAAAGTAACTCCCGAACCTCATCGGCAGAAACCGAGGCGCCGAAGGCTGCATGAACCGCCAAGGAGTGACCGACCTGAACTGGAACTCTTACACAGGTTGCGGCAACCTTTAGACCAGGAATACCAAGAATCTTGCGCGATTCGTTGCGAACCTTCAGCTCTTCCGAGGTGTGGCCACCTTCTTTGAAGCCGCCTGCGGCTGGGATCACATTCAGCGCAATCGGGTGCGGCCAAATAGAATCTGCTTGGCGCACTGATGCGGTTTCTAGAGTCTTCGAAACGCTGTCAGAGCTAAGCCCGGCTTCAGGGTTTGTCGAAGCCGCTTTGATCTCCTGAGCCAAGCGGTCAATGCCAGGAGTTCCAGCGCCAGAAACAGCCTGGTAGCTGGAGACAACCAACTCTTTTAGCTCCCACTTGCGGTGTAGAGCGCCAAGGGCAGCCATCATCGTTAATGTGGTGCAGTTGGGGTTTGCAATGATTCCAAGCGGTCTTGATTTAGCCATGTGAGGGTTTACCTCTGGAACGACCAACGGAACTTCTGCGTTCATACGGAAGGCAGCTGAGTTATCAACCGCAACTACTCCCTTGGCAGCCGCAATTGGTGCCCAAATTTCTGAAACCTCGTCCGGAACATCAAAAAGGGCAATGTCCATGCCATCAAAGGCGCTTTCCGAAAGCTCAACGACCGTTAGCGGTTGGCCGTGAACCATGATCTGTTTGCCGGCGCTTCTGGCCGAGGCAATCAGCCTAATTTCACCCCAAATGTTCTCTCGTGAATTGATGATTTCGACCATTACGGTTCCAACGGCACCGGTTGCGCCCACTAGGGCGAGATTCGGCTTAGACATAATTACTTACCTGTTCCGGCGTAGATGATGGCAGTGTCGGCAGCGTCAAGCTCGAAAGCCGAGTGAACGATTCTGGTGGCCTCTTTTAGCTGATCCGCCCGAGTAACAACCGAGAGTCTGATCTCAGAGGTAGAGATCATTTCAATGTTTATGCCAGCCCTAGCTAATGCCCCAAACAGCTTTGACGACACTCCGGAGGAAGTCTTCATGCCGCCGCCAACGATTGAGAGCTTGCCGATTTCATCGTCGTAGGTAATTTCTTCGAAGCCAACCTCTGCCCGACGGTCCTTTAGGGCCTGAACAACCTTGTGCCGGTCAGAGTGAGGCAGCGTCATGGAAATATCGCTCCGCTTGTCCTCATCGGTTGAGACGTTCTGCACGATCATGTCGATGTTTGCACCTGCTTCGGCCACAATCTGGAACACTTCCGCAGCTTTACCCGGTCGGTCCGGTAGTCCAACGACTGTGACTTTAGATTGGGTGTCATCGGTTGCAACACCTGAAACGATTGGTTCTTCCATGTCATCTCCTGCACTAGCTGTGTAAACGAGGGTTCCGGGGTCGGTGCTAAACGAGGACCTCACCCGAAGTGGGACCTTGTGGCGACGCGCAAACTCAACCGCGCGAATGTAAAGGATTTTGGCGCCCGAGGATGAAAGCTCCAGCATCGATTCAATATCAATTTGGGCTAGCTTGTGGGCGCGAGGCACGATTCTAGGGTCTGCGGTGTAGATGCCATCGACATCCGAGTAGATCTCGCAAACTACTGCACCCAACGCTGCGGCCAATGCCACGGCAGTAGTGTCAGACCCACCCCTACCTAAAGTAGTGGTGTCACCATTTTTAAAGCTGAAGCCCTGAAAGCCAGCAACAATAGCAATTTCTTCATTCGCCAAAGACTCTTTGATTCGAGTTGGCTCAAGCTTCCAGATTCTGGCTGACCCATGCTCGGAGTCGGTAGAAATTCCAGCTTGGTAGCCGGTAAAAGACTTAGCCCTACCGCCCTGCTCTTTTATGGCCATTGCCAATAGTGACATTGAGATGCGCTCACCGGCGGTTAGCAGAATATCCATCTCGCGTCCGCCATCTGGCGCGGAAGAAACGGAATTAGCAAGATCGATTAGGTCATCGGTGGTGTCGCCCATTGCAGAAACCACGACGCAAACCTGGTTGCCCTCGGCTTGAGCCTGTAAAACGCGCGCGGCAATATGCTTGATCTTCTCCGCGTCTTGGACGGAAGATCCTCCATATTTCTGCACAACGACTGGCAATTGGGGCTCCTGGGTTGGGGTACTCATGCCTTTATTGGCAACTAGCCAATTCTAGTTGACTCTTTTGCGACCCTCAAAGGCGCGACCTAAAGTCATATCATCCGCATATTCCAGATCGCCGCCCACCGGAAGCCCAGAAGCAAGCTTGGAAACAGCTATTTCCATAGAGCCCAAAAGCCTAATCAAGTAGGTGGCGGTTGCCTCCCCCTCGAGGTTTGGGTTGGTGGCAAGAATTACTTCTTTGATCTCTGGGTCAGCAAGGCGCTTTAGTAAGTCTTTTATCCTCAGTTGGTCTGGACCAATGCCAATAATGGGCGAAATGGCTCCTCCAAGGACGTGATACCTACCCCTGAACTCGCGGGTTCGCTCGATGGAGTTAATGTCTTTGGAATCCTCCACCACGCAGACCGAAGCTAGATCCCGCTTTGGGTCAAGGCAGATCGAGCACTGTTCAGTTTCTGAAACGTTCCCGCAAGTTACACAAAAACGAACTTTTTCCTTGGCCTCTCGAAGCACATCCGCGAGTTCCAGTGCTACCTCGCTGTCGGTTTCAATAAGGTGGAAGGCAATTCGCTGAGCAGACTTTGGGCCCACTCCAGGAAGCCGACCAAGTTGATCAATAAGCTCTTGAATCACTCCGTCATACATTAGCTAGGTTCGCCCTTTATTGGTTTGGCTCCAAGTACCTCTCGCAACACGAATTCACCGGCCTGCTCGGCCTCTAGTTCAGACGCCTGAACAACTACTTCGGGAGCATCTTGCGCTTCTACTTCTTCTTCGGTGGTGAATTCTTCTGGCGCGGTTGGCTCAACCGTGTTTTTTGTTTCAGGTTTTGCTGGCGCTTCGGCAACCTTGGCGCGATATTTCACGACAACACCTAATTGCTCGCGGATAACCTGCCGAAGTACTTCGGCAGCCCCTTGCGAATTCTTAAAAGCGTCCACGTCGTTCTGGCTCTGAAATAACAGCGTTAGAACTTCATCTTGAAAATCAATCACCTTAGAGGTGAAGGCAACCGCCCATGCAGACCTGGACTGTTTAGCCAACGTCTCCAGAATCATTGGCCAGGCAGCCTTCACTGTCGCTGTGGTGATGTCTTGGGCCAGAACAACCGGCTGCTTAGGCTCAGTAATAACCGATTTTGCCTCGGGCTCTACTGGAGCCTTCTGGACTTCCGGTGCCGCAGTACTCTTTTCGGCTGCAGGCCTTGTCGGCTCTGTTTTTATTTCTTGCTTGGCTTCTTGTTTCGCTGGTGCCGCAGCAGCTGGTGTCTTGGACGGAGTGATGGGCGCAGTGCTAGGTGTTGCCAATGTCGCCACTGCTGCAACTGGCTCCTGGTGGATGGCAGCGATTGCTCGTTGACTTACCGGAGCTAGCACTCGTGCACACAGGAGCTCCAACTGCAACCTCGGGTTCGAAGCCGCGCTGGTGTCAGAAAGTGCTTTTGATGTGGCCTCTGCGGCTGCGGTCAAATCAGACAGGCCAAATCGGTTTGCTTGAATTGTAAGAATGTCGAACTGCTCCGGCCCAATTCCACGCAAGATGGCCTTGGCGTCATTGCCAAGCGAGCTGACAAGCATTAGGTCTCTTAGGCGCTCTAGTAGGTCCTCAAGAAACCTTCTGGCGTCTTGGCCAGACTGAATTACCTTGTCCACCGCGCTAAAGGCTTTAGCTGCATCAATTTCGGCAAAGGCCTCAATGACCTCGCTCATAAGTTCGTCATGGGTGAAGCCCAAAAGGTTTACTGCCCGCTGGTAGGCAATTTCTTTGGTCTCGCTTCCAGCGATCAGCTGGTCAAGAAGTGACAAAGCGTCTCGGACACTGCCGCCGGATGCCCGAACCACAAGTGGCATCACCCCAGACTCTGCGCTAAAGCCCTCAGACTCTAAAACAGTTGCAAGGTATTCCAGCAGCTCTCCCGGGGGAACCAGTCGGAAAGGGTAATGGTGAGTTCTAGAGCGGATGGTTCCAATTACCTTTTCAGGCTCTGTGGTTGCGAAGATGAACTTCACGTGCTCTGGTGGTTCTTCAACAATCTTTAGCAGGGCGTTGAAGCCCTGCGGGGTGACCATGTGGGCCTCATCGAGGATGAAGATCTTGTAGCGGTCACGGGCTGGGGCAAAAATTGCACGCTCTCTCAAGTCTCGTGCGTCATCAACGCCGTTGTGGCTGGCAGCATCAATTTCAACTACGTCCAAGGAGCCAGATCCACCGCGTGAAAGCTCAATGCAGCTATCGCACTTGTCACAGGGAGTGTCGGTTGGGCCCTCTTTGCAGTTCAAGCACCTGGCCAAAATTCTTGCGCTGGTTGTTTTTCCACAACCCCTTGGGCCAGAGAACAAATAGGCGTGGTTGACCCGGTCTGCCTTTAGGGCAGAGCGCAACGGGTCGGTAACCTGAGTCTGTCCAATTAGCTCGGCAAAACTCTCAGGTCGATAGCGTCTATAGAGGGCTGTGGTCACGTTGCAAGCCTAACCGAGCCAGTAGACAAGCAAGAACAATTACACAGCTCAGGAGAAGTTGTTTTCAGTGCGCGAACCACGGCACAATGCGGCGTTAAAAAAGGACCCCCCGTGCACCCATCAGAGCTCGGTTACCCTTGCTATCTTTCGATCCTGGGGGATTTAGCCAAGGTGACGCCACACGAGGAGTCGGTCTCAATACTAAACCCAGAAGTAGTCAATTTCCAGGCCGCAATAAATGCAGCTAGAATCAAGGTTCTGGAGAATTCGCCTAGTGGCCTATGGCGCACGCTTGGAAAGCGTGTTGGGTGAAAGCCCTCAGGGGTTCGAATCCCCTATTCTCCGCCAGTAAAAACTCCGTGGTTCCGGGCCGGAAAATTGGGTTGCTGGCAGCCGACAAAGGGCCAGGACTTGTTCACCAACCCATGGTTCCTTGGGCACCTTTAAAGGGCCCCTGTATGTTGGAGGTTATCCAGCCACCATAGAAATCTCCCTCTTGGGACTGAACCAACTCTTCACCCACGTAACACTCATCGACCTTCGAGGCGTAAATCGCGATCTTGTCCAAAAGCTTTTCAAAACCCGGATTTGGTTTTTTATAGGTCCAGGCAGCCCTTGGAATAACGCGACCATCAACCAGCAAATCAGAATAGCTGGCAACACCCTTGAACTCGCAATAAGTCTCACCAGGGCTTTCAATAAGCACCCCAGGCGCGAAGCCAGTTATGGCTAAGTAATAAGTTGGTGGGTGTGAGGTTTCCAGCACTCGAACCGACTCATTAGTCGAGGCTATTATTTTGCCGGAATGGCTAACACTCAGGTGCTGCGAAACCTCTTCGAGTCGCGGAGGTCTTGGGTAATCCCAAACCGACTCGAGTTGTGACTTTTTTCCCATCAGTTTTCCTTTCGAAATAGTCCAGCTAGCTAAACCGATTCCTTGGTTTATCCTTCCAGGACTTCTTGAGCTCGAACTCTAAGCTCTGGAAGATCACATAGACCACTAAGCCCATAAACCCGCCGGCTCAGACGGTAGTTTTTCTTGAACTCGTGTTTATATCGATCCGGAAAATCTCAACACAGGGTTGTGAATGGTTAGATCAAGCAGCGAAATCTGCGCAAGGCGAATTGGCAGAACCAAATATCAGCGTCTAGCTGACACTCATAAGACTGCCTCATCACACCGAGGATGTAATCGAAATCTGCGCCTTCATCGAGAGGCGCTTCATGGTACCCATGTCCCCACCTGCCCATTTTGGAAACGTCACGAACGAGTGAACGTGGATCGACTCGGTCGCCAAATGGAAGGTTGATACTTAGAGTCATTTTTAACTTCTGCGGAACCCCATCAACGAAGTTGGTTTTCGCTTTACGGGCCAAGTACTGCTTACGAGCATGCCCAGTCACATTTGGAATAAACATCAATGCGACAGAATCACACTTCGCGGCCAATGCAGTCCGCTCAGGCATTCAGCCCCAGCCGCCGGTGATCATCTAGTTGGCACTCCTCAATCGAGGATGAGTCTCAACTCTTATATTTATCCAGCTGGACCTGTCAAGGTTGCGCTACCGAGAACCCTTTGCGTTTTAACCAAAGTGTCGTCATAAGCAATGCTCGGGTTGATTTAGTCAGCCGAGCCAAACATTGCTCCTACTCTGTTGCCCCAACCTTCGGCGACAGTCCGTATGTGTTCTCCGCTGGGAGAGAATCTAGGACACTGAAGACGAATAAGACGATGCCGCCAACGAAAGGAACAAACCCAATCAGTGCCCACCAACCACGTCTGCTGGTGTCGTGAAGTCGTCGAACTAGCACTGAAAGCGCGGGCAGGATCGTAACGAGTATCCAGATAAGACCGACCACCCCTCCGCCGCCATTGGCGATAAAACGATCTACGTCACTGCCCAGTAGCGCAAAATCAATAATCGCCGCTGTCAGGTTGGTGACAAAGAGAAAAAGCGCGACAAACCAGTACTCGGATCGACGGGCACGTCCCTTGAAATTTGCGTAGTTGGTCCAAAACGACTTAACTGCTGCTCCAAAACTCATGACTCAATCCTTTCTGCGCTGTTACTCATTACCTTATCCCTTGTTGAGTGAGTGCACTGGCGCCTTCGAAGCCATGATTCAGGGCAGTCGTGTGCGGCAGGATTGTGCGTAACTTTGTCCTGGCACAGAAGGTCAGGTTAGGGGGCCCTTAGTGCCTCATGATAGATTTCTGAGATGAAATCAGTTGAAGTAGCTGGACTAACAAAAAGATATGGTGCGAAAACTGCCGTTTCTGATGTGAGTTTTCATGTTGAGCCAGGTGAAACTTTTGTTCTGCTCGGCCCTAACGGGGCTGGAAAATCCACCATCATCGAGATTCTTGAGGGATCGCGCAAACGCAGTGATGGCGTAATCAAAGTATTGGGCGTTGACCCAGAAACCGGGTCCCGGGAGTTTCGCTCCAGAATCGGAATTGTTCAGCAGACCCCTGGTGACCTGGGCCGACTATCAATCAGAGATATCATCAGCCACTTTGCTGGGCTTTACCCCAACCCTCGTTTAATTGACGAAGTGCTCGCGGCAGTTGGCTTGGAAGCGAACGCAAATGACCCAGTTTCAAAGCTTTCCGGTGGCCAGCGCCACCGGGTCGATGTTGCGCTTGGGTTGATTGGTAACCCAGAGGTTTTATTTCTAGATGAACCGACTACAGGCTTTGACCCCGAGGTCAGAAGAGCGTTCTGGGAGGTAATCCGCGGTCTGCAATCTGAGGGCATGACCATCATGCTCACCACCCATTACCTAGATGAAGCAGAAGAGCTCGGGCATCGCGGAGGCGTGATTGTCGACGGCAACCTTGTGGCCCTTGGCAAAATCTCTGAGATAGGTGGCTCGAATGCTCGAATGCCCGAGGTGAGCTGGGTCGAACATGGACAAAAGAAGGTCAGCCGCACTCCAAACCCAGCATGGTTTGTTGGCGAGCTTTCAGCTCGACTGGGCGAGGAGCCAGAGCAACTGCAGATTAGGGTTCCAGATCTTGAGCGAGTGTACCTAGAGCTCTTGGTTGAACACAGAAATGGGGCCCTGATTGAAAACTAGCTTGCCATCACGATTTAAGGTCGGGTTTAGCCGCATTGGCTACGAACTCAAGACCTATGTTCGAACTCCGGATGCACTGTTTTTTAACTTCTTTTTCCCCATCGTCCTGTTCGTAATTTTTACCTTGGCGTTTTCTGATTTTACGGTAAGTGCTGCGGGCATTGACGAAGTAATAACCTCAGCCGACATATACCTCCCGGCCATGCTGGCAATGGGGGTCTTTATATCGGGCACTCAAAACCTTGGCATAGACATTGCCATCGAGAAGCATGATGGCACCCTGCGAAGACTGGCCGGCTCCCCCATTTCTCCAGTGTCTTACTTCATAGGCAAGTTTGGCCAAGTTTTCGTATCCGGTACGCTGCAGGCAATCTGCATGATTCTGATGGCACGTTTTATCTTCGGGGCATCTCTTCCTGGGGACACAGGCACTTGGTTGACTCTGATATCGATTTTCTACCTCGGCCTAATTGCAACGAGTATTTTGGGGGTTGCAGTCAGCGCCCTACCGAGAAGCGCCAAGAGCGCTACCAGCGTGATCCTGCCACCAATCCTTATCCTGCAATTCATTTCCGGGGTTTTCCTGTCTTTCTCGCAGCTGCCTGAGTTTTTGCAGAACTTCGCGAGCGTGTTTCCAGTTAAGTGGATTGCGCAGGGCTTTAGGTCTGTGTTTTATCCAGATGCCCTGAAGGTTGCAGAGATGGGTGGTGAGTGGAACCTTGATCAGATAGCCCTTGTTCTTGGGGCATGGGCGATTGTTGGGCTCTTCGTTACGTTACTCACATTCAGATGGGTTCGCAAAAGCTAGCGTGCTCAAGTGTTATTGATGATAAACAAAACACAATTACAGTAACCAGCTGCCTGGCTTTTCGGACTATCGTCAGTTTGAAAGGCCTCGGTCTAGCCCTCCGCGATTACGGGAAGCACCTTGCGAAGATTTGGACAACAGTCTGGATTGCAAAAACTTGGCCACGGGCCCAATGGTGAAAGAGCTTTAGCCTCTAAACCATCGGTTCGTTCCTGAATTAGATCAATGATGCCCTCAACAAATGCACTGTGAGTTCCCGAGGTAGCTACCCGCTCGAATTCCAAACCGAGCTCTTCGCAGGTTTCCTTCGCCTCGTTATCCAAGTCCCAAACCACCTCAACATGGTCACTTACAAAGCCAATTGGAACAATGACGATAGCCTTTTTGCCGGCGGCCTTGGCAGTTCGAATCGCATCGTTCACATCTGGCTCGAGCCAGGGCGTGCTCGGTGCACCGCTACGAGACTGGTAGACAAGCTCCCAGCTCGGCAAGTCATCTTGGGTAGCAAGCCCAGCCATCGCCAAGGTAGCAGCCGCCAGGTGTTGCGCAGCATAAGTGCCTCCCGGCTTTTCGAATCCTTCACGAACTCCGGGTGGGCCACTAGATTCACTCATTGATTCTGGAATCGAATGGGTTGCAAACATAACCCGGGTGTCTGAAACCGCGATTCCCTTTGTCGCTAGCTGGCCTAGGGCCCTGTTCAAATCTTCAATAATTGGAGCCAAAAAGCCAGGGTGATCAAAATAATGCCTTACTTTGTCGATGGTCATCTTGCCCTCGAGCTCAGAGACAATTAGAGCCTGTGCCAGGTTCTCGCGATATTGACGGCAACCCGAATAAGAGGAATAGGCACTGGTAACCCATGCCAACGCCTTGCGATGTCCGTCTTTATACATTTGCGCTAGGACATCAGCAAAGTATGGCTCGGAGTTTCGGTTTCCCAAATAAATAGGAATGTCGACCCCGCGCTCAGGCAAAAGTTCCTTCAGCGCAGCCAATAGTGCGCGATTTTGCTCGTTGATCGGACTTACCCCACCAAGGGCCAAGTAGTGATGCGAAACCTCAACAAGCCGCTCATGCGGAACACCTCGACCGGCCGTGACTCTTTCTAGGTATGGCATAACTTCTTCAGGACCCTCGGGTCCACCGAATGAAGTTAGTAAAATTGCGTCGTAATTCATGCGAATAAGCTCCCTATGCTCTCTAGTTCAAAACGCTTGCCGGTATAAAACGGTACTTCCTCGCGGACGTGAAGCCGTGCCTTGGTGTAACGAAGAGCCCTCATCATGTCTACGATTTCGTGCAGATCATCTGACTCCAGGGCCAACAGCCACTCGTAGTCCCCTAGGCCAAATGATGCAACTGTGTTCGCTACGATCCCGGGATACTTTCCACCGGCAATGCCGTGGTCCATTAGCATCTCTCGGCGCTCCTGATCTGGCAACAAGTACCAATCAAACGATCGAACGAATGGGTAGAAGCACAACCAGTCTTTGGCGGGCTTGCCCAGCATGAAGCCTGGTACATGGCTTCGATTGAATTCAGCCGGTCGGTGAATCCCCATGCCTGACCAGGTGCTCCTAAATGCTGAGCCGATCTTTGTGCGCTGAAATTCGCGGAGGGCCAACTGAATCGATTCCGCCTTAGGGGCGTGCAGCCAGAGAAGCAGATCCGCATCACCGCGCAGGCCTCGAAGGTCATAACTACCTCGAAGTTCAATATCATTTTCGGCAAGCATGGCGCTGAAGGATCTCATTTCCTCCTCGGCTTGTTGCGAGTTATCAGTTGGAGCGCTCAGCCTTAGCGCTGTCCAGTTTGTGTAGCGAATCTCATCGTTTATTGCGTTGACGCCTTCTTTACTCACACGTTCCTCCGATTATTGTGTTGAATTGCCAAGCCGAGTAACCCATTTCCACTCAGGAATGCTCCGCAAAATTCCAGACCGACAGCCTCAAGGTCTTCGGTGGCCCGCTGAAAGTCACTGAGCACTTTTCGATTGGATTGAACCAGCGCCCCCGGCCAGGCAATCAAAGTCGTTTCAAGCACTGCGTACTTTGAGATTCCATAGATACTTGCGATTTCAGTCATCGCTAGGGCCTCAAGGTCTCCAGCAGGAATCACGCCATCTCGACCGTAACTAATTCGAATCAAGTGTTGATCCTTGGGGAGAGACTCTTGAACCCAGGACCACTTTGCGTTGATGTGGGTGGTTCCCTTCGCAAGATATCCTTGGTCCCCAGCAATCAGGGCGCCAGTTCCTAGCGGGTAGCTGTTTAGCTCATCGCTTTCCACCAATAACCCAACGATCGCCACGTCAACAAGTTTGAATTGCTCAGCCGCTAGACGAATCTCCCCGGCGAACAAGGTGGAGACTGTCTCGGGGCCGGTGCAGACACTCACCTTCGCCGCTAAGACTGGGCCATTTTGAGTTATGACTTTCCAGTGATCATCAACTCGAGTTACGGATTTCACTTCGTTATCCAGTTCAACAGCTACCGATTCGGATGCAAGACGCTTTGCCAGCGAATCGATTAAAGTGTTCATGCCTCCAGAAAGACCCATAACGGCGCTGCCCGGTGTCTTCCGGGTGCTATCTTTTCCCAATCTTGATCGGCTGTGATTAACAGCGGCAACCAGCGAACCCAGCTCACGTGCCTTTGGCAAAATGTTTGCGAATATGACCTCAGCGTCAAGGTTATTAGAGCTTGAGCCGTGCACTCCTGCGAGCACTGGGTCAACTACCCTCGTGCTAAAAACCTCTCCGAGCCGGTTCGATATTAAGTCAAATACGCTCCCGGCATCGAAGCTGAAAGGCAACGAATCCAATCTTTTTGCTTCGGCAATTTCTGTCTCACTAAAGATTTTTCTGAGACTCGGGTCCTCGAGATCCATGGGCACACCCAAATAGCCTTGTGGGATCTCAATCCGAGTACCACCGGTCAGTAGAGAAGCCCCCACCGGGTTTGGGCGAACAAGTTCTGATTCCAAGTCGAGTTCACTAACTAGAACCTGGAGGTCATCTTTGATTATGCTGAACGATTCTGCCCCCAAGTCGACATGAAGGTGGCCAATAGGGCCACTGAAAACCAAGCCACCGAGATAATCTCTCGCCTCTACAATTAGCACCCGTTTGTTCTGACTAGCAGCACGATGAGCCGCTAGCATCCCAGAAAATCCGCCGCCAATCACAACTTGGTCAAATGTCCTCATGATGTTATTCGATGGATGTACTCCACGAGTTTTGTAAGCACCGTCGGGTCAGTGTCTTTGGGTACGCCATGGCCCAGGTTGACAACGTGTCCGGGAGCTTTCTTGCCCTCATCAATCACCGATTTAGTGTGCGCTTTCAGCTCTTCAAAATCCTTCTCCAGAAAGTCAGGGTTTATGTTCCCTTGCAATGGGACTTTGAAATCGAACTCGGCCGCTGTTTCTGCCATCGAAGTTAAGTAGTCAACCCCTAGAACCGTTGCGCCGACCTCCATCATTTCCTTGTGGATATCCTTAGTTCCAACCCCAAAGTGAATTCGCGGGACTGCGATTCCAGAATCATCGGTGAGATCTTTCAGTTCATCAAACAAGGTTTTGGTGTGCGGGGCTGCAAATGCGACGTAATCGTCATGGCTAAGTTTGCCCGCCCAAGAATCAAATACTTGAAGAGCGCTGGCACCTGCTAGCACTTGAGCACGAATGAATTGAGCCGTAATTTTTGCACACCAAGAGAGAATGTCGCTCCACAGCTCAGGCTCCTCCGACATTAGCCTGCGCGATTCAGGTAGGTCCTTGGAAGGCCCCCCTTCAATTAAATAAGACGCCAAAGTGAAAGGCGCTCCCCCGAACCCAACCAAAGGAGTCTCTCCGAGCTGTTCCACTAAGCGCCCCACGGAGGTTCGGATTGGCTCCAGGGCCTCCTCGCTCAGGACACCAAGTTCCTCAAATGCTTTTCGAGTAGTGACCGGTTTGGCGATTTGAGGGCCGATACCGGCTGTAATTTCCACCTCTAGCCCCGCCAGGCGAAGTGGAATCACGATGTCTGAAAAAAGAATTGCTGCGTCCACGCCGTGTCGTCGCACCGGCTGCATTGTTATTTCGACCACCAGGTCTGGGGTCAAGCAGCTATCTAGCATGCTTACGCTGGCACGAATCTCGCGGTATTCCGGTAGCGAGCGTCCGGCTTGACGCATAAACCAGACCGGCAACGGGCTAGTGCGTTCTCCTCGCAACGAGCGCACTAAGTTGGATTGACGGGTTCTGCCATCATTTAGCGGATGATTCGCCTCTAGTTGCATCCCTTAATTTTGGATTCATCCTCAGTAAGCCTGCTGACAAAGTGTCAGCAGGTGCTTTGTTAGCTTAAAGATATGGCATTGGTTTTTCTGGGCACAAACTTTCGAGAGACACGGGCTCTGGATCTTGAACGCCTGGAGGCGCATGCTGATCAAATCCGAGTCCTCTTGGCCTCCAAGCAGGATCTTGGCACAGGGGCAGTTGTGCTTGCAACCTGCAACCGCTTTGAGCTGTATTTGGACTCCGAGGATGCACCCCAAGCGACAGATACTGCGCTAGCTGCAATTACTGAAGTGCTAGGCCAAGACGGGCCAGATATTGCTGGGCGACTCAAAGTTCGTTTCGGCGACGATGTCGTTCATCAAATTTTTTCGGTGGCCTCTGGCCTTGAATCTATGGTGATTGGCGAAGGTGGGATATCCGGCCAGGTAAAGCGGGCACTTTTCGAAGCTGAGCAAATCAAATCCACCAGCCCAGAGATCCACCGACTGTTTCAAAGCGCCTTTCGGGTCTCGAAACAAGTAGCCACCCAAACCGGATTGAGCGCGTCTGTGCGTTCAATAATTGGCGAAGCTATAAATAAAACTGCCCTACGCAGGGATAGCTTAATAAACACCAAAGTCCTTCTAATAGGTACGGGCTCCTATGCTCGGGTGACTGCGGCTGCCCTGCAGTTGACACGGGCCTCAGAAGTTTCCGTCTATTCCGGATCCGGACGTGCTCTAAAATTTGCCGAATCACACAACTTGAAGGCGATTGATCAAGATGGGTTGCTTGCTGCACTGGTCGATGCCGATGTAGTTGTGGGCGCAAGTGGACGACAAGGTTTTGTTATAACTTCGGACTTAGCCTTGACTGCTCAAACTCATCGATCCCAACTCGAGGCTCCGACCCAGATATTTATCGATGTAGCTCTGGCCAGAGACATCGATCCAGCGGTCGCATCGATTCCAGGCTGTGAGCTTATCGACCTCGAGACACTCGCGAAACTGGAAGATTCTGGGCACGAGCAGGAGTTGAGCCAGGCGAAAAAAATAATTGCTGACTCGATCCGCGAATACAACGATACAAAGCTTGAGCGCAGTGTGGACCCGATAATCGCTGCCCTTCGTCAGCAATTTGGGACGTGGGTGCATGATGAAGTCGCTGCAGTTAAACGCAGATCAGGTGACCAAGTTGCCCTAGACGTTGAGCGGTCATTGCTGCGGGTAACAAATGTTATTTTGCATAAACCTTCGGTGAAAGCGAAGGCTCTCGCAAGAACCGGTGACCACAACGACTACATCGAGGCCGTGAAGTTGCTCTACAGCATTAATTTGACCGAAAATGACTAGCCTGCGAGTGGGTAGTAGGGGCAGCATTTTGGCCTTGACTCAAACTCGAGCGGTGGTCGCAAGGCTTATTGAACTGAACCCTGGCTTGAATGTGCAAGAAGTCATCATCAAGACCGAAGGAGACCAAACCACCACCCCCTTGAGTGAGGCGAAAAACCCTGGTGTCTTTGTATCTGCCTTACGTGACGCATTGCTGGCCGGAGAGGTAGATTTCGTAGTCCACTCCATGAAAGATTTGCCGGCAAAGCCCTACCCGGGTATCGTGACCGCAGCCGTTCCGGAGCGCGAGGACTCGTCAGATGTGCTAATTTCTCGATCGGGCTTGGATCTAATGTCACTGCCCGCTGAATCTCGAATTGGAACCTCATCTCCCAGAAGAGCCGCCAGCATTCGGAGATTGCTCCCCGATCTAGTAGTTGATTCAATTCGCGGCAACATAGATTCTCGAATAAAAAAAGTAGAGTCAGGCGAGTATGACGCCACGCTTTTGGCTCTTGCCGGGCTGAAGCGCATCAATCGCGAATCTGCAGTTACTGAGCATCTGGACCCGAAGATTTTCGTTCCGGCACCTGGACAGGGAGCCCTGAGCATTGAGTGCCGCGATCAACAACCTAAGCTATTGGACACCCTAGCCAAACTGGATCACTCCGTCTCAAGGCTGGTAGCCCTTGCGGAGCGATCGGTTCTGGTCGGTCTAAACGCCAGCTGCGCAACCGCAATCGGTGCTTCCGGAGAACTTCTGGGCAACCGACTTGTTTTAGTTGCGGAGCTGTCTATTGAATCAACGGGTGAGTCGGTCACAATCAGTAGTGAGATTACCCTTGGACCCAACGAGCTTTTAGATGCCCAAAATCTAGGTCTTTCGATTGCTGAGCAGCTGTTGGCATCACCCATCGCGGAGAAAGCGGCCCTGCAGTGAAGGGGCTTCTGGTTAGGCCAAGCCGCAATGAAGAGGATGCCGATGCCCTTCTGCAATTCGGCATCGAATCCACCAGCATTCCCCTGATTGGTATCTCTAATTTTTATAACCCAACCGGCATTGCAAAGATGCTGTCTAAAATTCGGCAGGGAGAGAAAGTATGGTTCATTGCAACTTCTTCCAATGCCATCGACGCTTTTATCTCGCAAGCTGATCGAGATGAATTGACTCTGGCCTTTAAAAACCCAAATCTTCGGTTCGCGGCAGTTGGGGATGGGTCTGCATCTTCCCTGAAGAGGTTCGCTTCGGTAGAAGTTCTAGTGCCCGATGTTCACGATGCTTTTTCTCTGGCGCTGGCAATGATTGAAGCCGAGTCGTTCAGCAACGGCTCTGAAATTAGGCCGAGTGTGGTGATGCCAATTGGCAGCCGTTCGCTAGTCGTTGCTCAGGAGAAGCTGGCCCTTGAAGGCTTCGAAGTACTGGCCGAGATTGTCTACCAGAACCTGCCCCTAACAATCAACGACTTGGCCAAAGCCGAGCTCTCGAACGAAGCCGTTGATTTCGTGCTGTTTCGTTCTCCAAGTTCAGCCAAAGCTTATTTTGCTTTGCAAGGACTTCCTACCCGAAGAATAATTAGCGTAGGGGCAACTACGGCTGCAGCCATTAGAGAATTAGGTTTCTCCCCTGATCTAGTTTGCCTGGAGACCGCTCCATCATCGGTTGCAGGAAAGATAGCCGAGTACGAGGCCAAAAGGATGTCAAGTGATTAGACCTAGAAGACTCCGTAGCTCCTATCAAATACGCGAGATGGTGGCTGAAACTTCCCTGCTTCCGCAACATTTGATTCAGCCGGTTTTTGTTCGTGAAGGCCTAACGGCCGCTCGTGAAATCGTTGGGATGCCGGGAGTTCTGCAACACACAGAGGAAAGCTACTTAGATTACCTAGAAGAACTAGTCCTCGCCAAGGTGCCTTCTGTAATGTTCTTCGCCGTACCAGAAGTTCGCGACGAACTGGGCAGCGAGGCTTACAACCCAAACGGTATTTTAAGTCGAGTAGTGCGCTCTACCCGCGAGCGTTTTGGGGACAGGCTGGTAATCGTTGCGGACCTTTGCCTCGATGAATTCACTTCGCACGGACACTGTGGAATCCTGGATAGCCAGGGTGCTGTGGCCAATGACGCAACCCTGGAGCTATATTGCAAAATGGCAGCTGTGCTATCCGAGGCTGGGGCTCACATGCTTGGTACCAGTGGAATGATGGATGGCCAGGTTGGAGCGGTTCGAAAATCCCTTGATTCGGAAGGCCATGTCGATGTTGGAATTTTGGCATACGCCACCAAGTACTCTTCCGCCTTTTATGGCCCCTTTCGAAATGCAGTCGAGTCTCCACTAGCTGACGACCGAAAGACTTATCAGCAGGATTACCGCAACCGAAAAGAATCACTGCGCGAGGTTGAGTTTGACATCGAGCAAGGGGCAGATATTGTCATGGTGAAACCCGCCATGTCGTATTTAGACATAGTTGCCGATGTGGCCAAAATTAGTTCGGTTCCGGTAGCCGCCTACGTGGTTTCTGGAGAATACGCCATGGTTGAGGCCGCGGCAGCCGCGGGATTGATTGATCGGCTCCCAGTGATATTGGAAATGCTTTATTCGGTGCGACGCGCCGGTGCTCAGATTATTTGCACCTACTGGGCTCTCGAGATAGCACGTGAAATAGAAAGTAGAAAGTTTTGAACATCAATGAGTCCGTCGATTGGCACCGTCGCGCAAAACTAAGTATTCCTGGCGGGGTCAGTTCGCCGGTGCGCGCATTTCAGGCTGTCGGCGGGAGCCCAAGATACTTTGTTACCGGAGTCGGTTCTCACATTTGGGACATTGATGGAAATGAATACATCGATTTAGTTGGCTCCTGGGGGCCAATGATTTTGGGCCATGCTCACCCAGCTGTCTTAGACGCCGTTCAGGCAACAACAAGAAATTCATTTTCGTTTGGAGCGCCAAATAAGAATGAAGTGTTGTTGGCCGAAGAGATTTTGCGTCGAGTGCCTTCTTGCGATCGAGCCCGATTCGTTTCTTCGGGTACCGAGGCTGTGATGACTGCGGTGCGGCTGGCGCGCGCGGCAACTAACCGCAACTTGATAGTTAAATTTGCTGGCTGCTACCACGGCCATAGCGATTCGCTTTTGGTGCAAGCCGGTTCTGGTGTCGCAACTCTTGGCTTGCCGAACTCCCCGGGAGTTACCCTCGGTCAGACTCAGGACACCATAGTTTTGGACTACAACGATTTCCAGGGCGTGGAGGACATCTTTAGACAACGAGGATCAGAAATTGCAGCCCTGATCACCGAAGCGACACCTGCAAACATGGGCGTCGTGCCTCCTGCTCCAGGGTTCAACCGGTTCTTGGCGGACACGGCTCACAAACACGGTTCACTGCTAATCCTCGATGAGGTCATGACCGGTTTTAGAATTTCGGCCGGAGGCTGGTGGGGTAAATATGGCCCTGAAGAAGGCTGGGAAGCCGACCTGTATACATTCGGGAAAGTGATTGGTGGTGGTTTTCCAGTAGCTGCCCTAGCAGGCAAGGCTAAAGTTATGGACTTGCTGGCGCCCTTGGGGCCGGTTTACCAAGCGGGCACTCTCAGCGGTAATCCCGTAGCCACCGCGGCCGGTCTGGCCACACTGGCGAACTGCACCTCAAGTGTTTACAGCAAGCTGGATGACCACGCCCGAGACATTGGAGACGGAATAAGTGATGCGCTTTCTCTGGCCGGAATTGCGCACAGCCATCAGGCCGGTGGAAACCTGTTCTCATTTTTCTTTGGGCCAAGTTGGGTTTCGAATTTCAGCGAAGCAAAAGAACAGAACACCGCAGCCTTCAGCGTCTTTTTCCACAGCATGCTTGATCAAGGAGTGTGTCTACCACCCTCGGCGTTTGAGGCGTGGTTTGTATCAAGTGCCATCACGACGAAAGACGTGAGCATAATCCTCTCGGCCGCAAAAGTTGCGGCCGAGAAAACCGCCCTCTCGATTGGTAACACCAAGTTCACTTAAATACTCGGTCAAAGCACGCCGACCGCTTAAGCTTTAACCATGGTCTTATCCGACATTTTTGCCTCAAGGCAGCAGTTAATCCTCGATTCGGCAATGCAAATAATCGAAGATGGTGGAACGAATTCAGTGTCCATGGTCGCTCTTGCTACGGCAACTGGGCTATCTCGGCCAGCAATTTACCAGTACTTCTCGTCGCGCGAGCACATACTAGGTGAGCTGATGCTGAATGAAATGGCAGACCTCAGCAATGAAATTGAGCGCCTCGGCATAGGTGTCGAGGATCCGATGGAACGACTCCGCATTTGGATTCATTACTCGGTTGCTCACCTCGCCAGCGACAACCATGGTGTTGTGCGACAGATTTCCATCGATACCCTTCCGGAGGATCAGCGCGGCATGTTGCGGGCGATGCACGGCTACTTCATGATGAGCCTGATTTCCCCACTGACAGAACTTGGCGTAGAAGATCCCGCTGCTGTTTGCAGTCTAATTTATGGAGCAGTAGCGTCTGCCGCAACCAGAATTGGTGAGGGGTCAGACTTCTCTTCAGAAGCAAAAGCATTGGAAAAGTTCGTATCCGCAGGTTTGGGGCGAGTCCTCTAATCGAAAGCTTTTAGTTAGCGCAGTAAAGCCAGCAAGTTGGGGATTTTACCCTTAATAACTGGAGATAACGGCAGGACCATCTGCAATTTCTGTGAGAGTTTTTCCTATTTTAAATGAAGCGCTAAGAAGCAGAAAAACATCGGCTACCCAGATGCCGCCTTGCTGGATCTTCTAGCCCTCGTCGTCAGTCAAACCATTGCCGTCTTGATCCTTGATCATTGCGTGCAGAGTGTCATCGGCATTGTCAGCGATGTGCTGAGCTCGGACCAGCAGCTCCTCGGTGGACTCTGATTTCAGCAGGTCGGTCTGATCTAGCTGACCGACCGGCAGCACTCCGGCCAACTGCCAGGACGCCTCCATGGGGTCATCACTCAAAACCGTGTCTGCCCCGTACTGCAAATCCGCAAACTCACTGGCGAAAGACAAGAGCTTTCTAACCTTCGCCTCAAGTTCTTCTCTAAGCGTTGCAAGGGCTTCGTCCCAAACCAGCTCTGGAAGAAAGTCAATATCGGCTATCGGGTAAGGATCATCTGGGAGCCAGGTGTTTACATGGAACCGTTGCCCTCCAACCGACTGCAAACCATAAAACTCTTCGGTGGTGCCGATGTTTGTCACCAGCGCCAATGTTCCAAGGTCAAAGCGCTTTTCCTTGCCTCGCTCATCTTCACCGCGACCGTTTAGCACAACGCCGAATTCTGGGTTTTCATCTCCCATTAAATCCCCAAGCAGCTTTAGATAACGCTCTTCAAAGATTCTTAGGTCAAGTGGCATATAGGGCATGAGGACAAGACCCAATGGAAACATTGGCATTACTGGCATCTGGCACCAACCTCAATATTCAGCTCCAACTGAAGCAATTCATCTCGTCTTTTACTCGATTTTTTGAATTCAATCGCATTTGCTCGGATTCAGTAAAACAACAAAAAACTGATTAAATTTCTATTCCACCAATAGCCACTAACTGGTTATCGGCTTATCTAACTGCCAGCGTGACTAAAGTTCACTATGAGGGCGGTAACCATGAGCGATTTAAACGAAATAGGCCAGAAAGATAACTGGCGGTGTTGGCTATGCGATGAACAAGTGGACCCAGACATGTCTGTGAATTCTGACCAAGGCCCAAGTGCCGACAGCTACGCAGCATCCAAAGCTAAAAAGGGAACTCAAACTATCGAGCGATTAGCCCACAGGTCCTGCAACACGATGCGCGGCAAGATCGCCCCTATTGTTCCTTGGTCAAAAGACCTCTTTGTCTTTGACCCAGCACCAATATTTGAATCAGTTGACCGCCTTGCCAAAAAAGGTGGCCGTGAAGCAGTGGGTCGTTGCTCAACCCAGAAAGATGCCGAACAGGCATCTGAGTGGCTATTAGACCGTCTTGCAAGGCTCTCGCCAGCCACAAAGTTCTCGACTGAAATAACCCCGGGCGCTGGCCAGTTTCTTTTGAAGCTCTCCGGAAACTAGCACGAGCCACTAAATAAACCCTGGGCAAAAGCTTCGCCGAACTTATACAACCGAGCCCGCAGGTTTTCCACCTGAGGTTATTAGCTATTGAAACTGCCGACGCTGCAAAGAACGTGCCCCACCGACTTGAACTTTCGACAGACACCCGTGGTCAAAGGAATTGATAATCTACTGAAGGGCCGGGAGCCATAAAGGATGAGTCCCCCAGCAGGCACTCTCTGATTGTTCTAAGCTCTTGTATACAGAGAATGGGACGCCAATGCGCAAAATTGAAGTAGTGCTGCCTTTAAGGCTTTTCTCAAACCTAGACAGTTCTGAGTCAACGCCCCTTCATTCGCAGCTGACTCAAATAATTGAGGCTGCGATTCTTTCTGGAAAGCTGGAGCCTGGTGACAGGCTGGAAAACGAAGTAACACTTGGAGAGCGTCTGGGTTTGTCTCGCCCAACGATTAGGCGTGCCATATCTGAGCTTGTAAACCGAGGACTTCTAGTGCGCCGAAGGGGGGTCGGAACCCAGGTGGTTCAAGGTCAAATCACGAGGGGGCTTGAATTGACTTCGCTCTTTGAAGACCTTCGCACCGCCGGACTCACTCCAAAAACAAGAATGCTGGAAGTTGCTACCGTTCCTGCAACAAAGATGGTCGCCGAGAAACTCGGGGTTCAAGAAGGAGCGGATGTCCTTTACATCCATCGCCTTCGGTTTGCCTCCGGGAGCCCAGTCGCCGTGATGGAAAATTGGCTGAACAGCGAATACGCCGAACCAAACCGCGCAAGGCTAGAGACTCTGGGCCTATATTCAGCGTTAAAAGAACGAGGCATTGAAATCAAGGTTGCCAAACAGAAAATTGGGGCCCGCAAATCATCGGCGCTGGAAGCCGAGCTATTAGAGATAGAAAAAAGCGCTCCGGTTCTAACCATGGACCGAACCGGATACGACACGTCTGGCCATGCAATTGAATATGGTAAGCACTGCTACCGCACCGACATTTATTCGCTTGAGTTCACCCTAGTGAGTCGATAGTCGAAAATAAATTAGTCGGCTAGGTACGGCAATCTGGAATCTGGCGCTAGGTTTTCCCAGGTCTTTCTGGCCCAGGCATGGTTCGGGTCATCAACGATGTTCCAGGTTCGTTCTGGATCCGGTCCTGCCATCACATTCATGAAATAAAGGTCATATGGCGGTGTAGCGGAGACCGGGCCGTGAAAGCCAAATGGAACCAAACAAACGTCGCCATTGCGGACTTCTCTGGCCTCCGAGATAATTCGATCATCAGATGAGTACGCTCGAAAGTATCCGATTGGGTCGGCCTTATCTGGGCTTGCCTGATTACGATCGGGAGCAAGCTCGAAGTAATAAATCTCTTCCAGGTTAGATTCCACACCAGGTACAAAAGTGTCGTGTTTATGCGGCGGGACACCTGAGTGGTTTCCCGAAGGAACAATCACCTCGACCACGATCATGGCGCTAGCTTCCAAGAAATCGACTCCACCGTAGTCATGGACCTGGCGCGTGGCTGGGCCAGCACCTCGCATTGTGACTTGAACATCTTCCTTAGCCGTAAATTGAACGGTCGCGTCTGCCTTTGCCTTGGCCTCAGCGACGATGAAACGCCCGGCTCCGGTTATTTTCGCAGCGGTGTTCCTTGGTAAAAATAGAAAATCCGCTGGGCCATGAAATACTGACTTGCGGCCTCGAAGCTGCCTGGCCCCCGGGGTCGAACCAAGGTATTCAACCAGAATCCCGTCTCCACTCAATGGCCAAATTGCGCGTTCCCAATTATCAGCGGGTAACGAAAATGACTCTGCCTGACCAAATTGGCCAACCCGCACTCCCGTGTAGCTCCAGTTGGATTCGGCGTCGTCAATTTGCACTTGCCAGCCGTCTTTAGCGGCAGTCCCAGACGCGTGATATAAGTTTGTCATTCTAGACCTAGGCAACCTCAGCTACTACGGAATCAATAAACTCCACACTAGCCTTGGCATCCTGGAATGGCCCCAGCTTTGCACCGGGATCGGAATCAATAACGTTGTCTTGCTCGAGTGCAAACCAGCCCGTGTAGCCGACTGAGAGCATGTTTTTGATAATTGCCCTAACATCAACATCCCCTTGGCCAAGAGGCGTATACATCCCCTCTTGGACGCCATGGTAGTAAGTAATCTCGCCGTCTCGGACACGCTGCGCTACCGCGAGGTTTACGTCCTTTAGGTGCGAGTGGCGGACTCTTGATCCATGCTCCTTAGAAAATGCAACTGGATCGGTTCCACCAATCAGCATGTGACCAGTGTCTAGGCAGAACGGAACGCTGCTTCCCGCTAGAACTTTCTCGACATCTTCCTGGGTCTCAACCATGGTGCCAACGTGCGGATGAATTACTGCGATTACGGAGTGCTCCGCCGCATAGGCAGTGATCCTGTCCAGGTTTTCGAACATTGTGCCCCACTGGCGATCTGTCAGCACCGGGCGAGGGTCGTCATAACCTTCTAGGCCGGTTGATGCGGCCAGTACCAAAACTTCCGCTCCAGAGGCAACGTAGCCTTCGAGCTCTCGAACCACATCCGGAAGCGGATCAAATTCGACATCGTGAAGCAAAATTGGAAAAAACCCTCCAATCGCCTTCATCCCAAGCCTCTGAAGAAGTGCAGCGCGAGTTTCCCCGTCCTCGGGAAGGAATCCAGCTGGGCCAAACTCCGTGGCCCTAAGACCAAGCTCGGCCATCTCGGTCAGAACGCGTTCTGGCTCTAGTTGATAACCCCAGCCGGGTACTTCGCAAACACCCCAGCTAATCGGTGCTCCCGCAATTTTTACGCTCATTTTTCTCCTTGGGTAATTGGATTCGCGATTGATTCGACATTTTTACCAGAGAGGAAGTCTCTGATTCCTTCGGCAGCCATTACGTAGGTTTTTGATTTAGCATTTTCACTCAAGCCCATCACGTGTGGGCTTAGTAACACATTTGGGTTTTCATAAACTGGATGATGCTCGGCTGGCTCAGGATCAAAAGAATCAAGCCCAACTCCAAGTAGTTTTCCAGATTCCAAAGCGGCCAGTGCTGCATCCAGATCGACTATTCCACCCCGTGAACAATTTACCAGGACCGCCCCGTCCTTCATCAGGCCCAGCTCGCGGGTGGATACTAGGTTTCTGGTTTCTTCCGTGAGAGGCACATGAATCGAGAAGAAGTGACTTGCCATTAAGAGCTCATCGAGTGTTTTGGCCTTTAGGGTCTCTGGTATTTCGGCATATGGGTCGTAGGCCCTAACCTCCATGCCAAATGCTCCAGCAATCTTGGCAACGATTCTTGCAATTCGACCAAATCCCAAGAGGCCAAGAGTTTTACCCTCTAAGTCCAACACTCGGAAGTTTTCTCGTTCACTCCAGCCAGATTTCCTTACTAAGTTGGTCAAAACTGGGAGCCTCTTGGCTAGGGCGAGAATATAAGCAAAAGTTCCCTCGGCAACGGCTTGGCTGTTGCTTCCGGGGGTAATTATTACCGGGATATTTCTACTACTTGCCTCGATAAGATCCACCCGGTCAGTACCGACACCCGTCCTTGCAAGGGCTTTCAGTGCGGGCATTGATTCAAAGATGGCTTTTGTGAAGTCAAAATCGGCTCTAACTATTGCCGCCTCGGCAGTTGCATAGTCCGCTTCAGTTGGAGCGGCAATAAATTCAAAATCGTCACCTAGCGCCCCAGAGATTAACTCCTCTGGGAGACTGCCGAGTCCAATAACTATTCGCATTTAGCTTTAGCTCGACTTGGCGGCAGTTGTGCTATCAGGGTGAATCACTGTTTGCCAAGCGCCAGTTTCGGCACTCTTTTCTGCAGCCTGCACCACTCTTGCAGACGCAACTGCATCGTGGATATTCGAGTTGATTGACTCGTTACCAACATAAGCCGACAGGAACTTCTTGGCTTCGACAACCTTGAGGTCGTCGTAACCCATTCCAGTTCCTGCGCCCGGTTGGAACTTTTCAAAGTCTCCAAAATAGCTATTTGCTAAGACCCTAGTGTAGCCAACGTGAGGACCTTGACGGCCAGTTGCAACCTGTAGCTCGTTCATACGTTCAAAGTCCCACTTGACTGATCCTTTAGTGCCGTAAATTTCGAAATTGTAAGCCGCACGCGGTCCCACTGACACTCGAGAGGCCTCGAGCGTTCCAATTGCTCCAGCACCTTGGGCGCTTGGTGCAAACCTAACTAGCATCGATCCGATGTCTTCGTTCTCAACTGGTTTCATCACTCCATCTTCTATAACCGCAAAATGGGTGCCGGTTCCCATTGGTAATTCAGGTCGCTCAGTGTGAACTGTCTTGCTAAGGGAGACCACTTGTTCAATGGGCCCAACGACGTAGTGCATGAGGTCCGCGAGGTGTCCCATCAGATCCCCAAGCACGCCACTACCGGCCAGGGAGCGAATGAATCTCCAAGAAAGGGCGCCTTTCGGGTCGGCTGAATAATCAGCAAAGAAGGTTCCACGGATGTTTGTTATCTCACCAAGCTCACCCGAAGAAACCAAAGTCTTGGCATATTCCACGGCTGGAACATGTCGGTAGTTAAAGCCAATTGAGGTGACCACTCTGGCCTCCATTGCCGCGGCTTCGACTGCCTCAGTTTCCTGAGCAGAGCGACCCACTGGCTTTTCGATCCAAAAGGCTTTTCCAGCCTTGGCGGCAGCAATACCTATTTCGGCGTGCAAGAAATTTGGAGCACAGATTGAAACTACATCTACATCTGGGTGGTTCAAGACCTCCTTGTAGTCGAGGGTTCCGGACTCATACCCGAGGGTCTCAATTGCATAGTCAACCCGATCCTGGGCAGTGTCTGCTGCAATGACAAGCTTGGGCTTAATTCCGAGCTCTGGATAAATAACCGGAATAGCCTGGTACGCCCGAGAGTGAACTTTACCCATCCACCCAACGCTGATCAGTCCGACGCCTATGTCTTTTGTCATTGCTTCTCTTTCAATTGATTTATCTGGTTAGTAAAGGCCCCCAACAAACTGGTGCTATCAGACCCAATCGCAATGAAGTCAAAACCCATTGCTCGATAAGTTTTTGCTTTTTGAATATCCACCGCAAGAATGCCGACTGGGACCCTGGACGCCTTACAGGCAAGAAGAATTCGTTCTAGAGCCGCGACAAAGGTTGGGTTTTCAAAATCTCTAGGAACTTCCAGGCTGAAAGATAGGTCCAACGGGCCAACAAATATTGCGTCCACCCTTGGGTTATTCGCAATTTCTTCGGGGTTGTCGGCCGCCCATTTAGTTTCAGCTTGAACCACTGCAAGAGGGCTTGCCTTACTTAGCGCCTGTTTGTCATGACCCCAAGATCCGGATCGATTGTAACTGGCGACTCCTCGAATTCCTCTGGGGGGATAATCCAAGGTTGAAAGTGCGAGTTCTAGCTCGGCTTTGCTGGAAATTCTTGGAAGCATAACCCCCACGGAGCCTCGGTCTAGCACCCTAGACACATTTTCTGCCGAGGCGCTTGGTACGCGGGTAATTACTGGGCCCGTGAAACCAACCACCGCAGCCGAAACGTTTGAAAATTCATTTTCACCGTGTTCTAAATCGCAGATGACCCAATCAAATCCTGCAAGGTCAGCCAGCTCGTAGCTGATAGTCCCGGGGATGCCGATAAAAGTACCCAGGGTCGATCCTGAGGTCAACCCATCCCGCAGCACTTGCTGCAGGTCGCCGAACCCTAGCCGTGCCATCGCTGTGTAGCCAGTCCTGAGTTGTAATCTGCCCTGACTTCTGGAAGCCATGGCTGGTCGGAAACTTCGGCCGGTGCCACGTCCCACCAAACCCCTGCTCCGGGCAAATTGGCGTGTGGAACCGTCGGTACGACAATTACCACCGGCCCAGTTTCGTTCCTGGTCTCATCTAGCACAGTTCTGAATTCGTCCGCTGTGACAGGTCGATGTGCCTTAGCGCCCATACCTTTAGCCATCTGAACAATGTCAATGTCGAGATAATCACCCTCAAGACGTCCAGCGTTTACCTCAGGAGAACCCGAGATAATCGAGCCTTCTTGGCGATATCGGAACTCGTTGCTGAAGTGGTGACCGACTCGCCACATCTGGAGCCTTCGGATTACCTGGTAGCCGCGATTCTCGGAAACCACAATCGTCAAGGACATCCCTTCTTGAGCTGCGGTAACTATTTCAGTAGGGGCCATAACAAATGTTCCATCGCCGATAAATGAGATCACTCGATTTGCAGTGTTAGGTGTTGCCAGTCGAACACCAATAGCAGCCGGAATCTCGTAGCCCATGCAGCTGTAACCAAATTCAGAGTGGACAAAGCGTCCACCGGTGGCGTCCCAAACTTTCTGAATATCTCCAGGAGGGCCCCCAGCAGCTGTAATCAACACGTCCCCGGCTCGAGCTTTTTCCTGCATGACACCAATTAGCTGGCCTTGAGTCAAAACAGCATCGGTGAGTGTGCGTGGATCCTCATCTGACTTATCGAAGAGGTTATCTGGGTTCAGTGCGGCGTCTCTTTCGACAACCCAGGAGCTGAATTTCGTGGAAACCAGTTCGGACCATTCTCCAGGCACGCGGTAGCCCTCAAGCTGACCAATGAGCGCACTCAGAGAGGTTTTCGCATCGGCGACGATCGCGATAGCGCCCTGCTTAACCGCGTCAAATTCTGCAACGTTTATGGATGCGAACCGGACATCTGGGTTGTGGAAAATGGATTGAGAACCAGTTGCAAAGTCCGTTAACCGAGTGCCAATGTGCAAAATTAGATCAGCTTCGGCGGCAATTTCGTTAGTGACCGGAGTGCCCTCGAGTCCGATTCCAGCCATGTGCCAGTTTCCAGGATTCTGAATCGCGCCCTTGCCTCCGAAGGTTTCGGACACTGGAATTCCAGTGAGATTAGCTAACGCCTCAAGCTCGGTAATTGCGTCGGCATAAATCACTCCACCTCCGGCAATGATCAATGGCTTTTTGGCCACTTTGACCATTGCGGCAACAGCCATTAGGTCGTCAGTCTCAGGAAGTGGTTTGCGAATTTTCCAATCCCTGGGCTCGAAAAAGCTCTTCGGAAAATCGAACGCGTGAGACTGAATGTCCTGCGGCAATGAAACGACTACCGCCCCAGTTTCAGTTGGGTTTGCAAGGACCCTAAAGGCCTGAGGCAGCGAAGTTAGCAGCTGTTCCGGACGAGTGATGCGATCGAAGAACCTTGAAACGGGCCGGAAAGCGTCATTTGATGAAATATCTGGGCTTCCAAAAACCTCGAGCTGCTGAAGGACGGGGCCCTGGCGACGTGTTGCATAGACATCTCCTGGGAAAAGTAGCACTGGCACGCGGTTTACGGTTGCCAGGGCGGCGGCAGTGATGAGGTTCATGGCACCGGGGCCAACGGAAGCGGTTACTGCAATCGCTTGGGTCCGCCTTCTCTCCTTAGCAAAAGCGATCGCCGCGTGAGCTAACCCCTGTTCGTTTCGACCTTGCATGAAAGGCAACTCGTCGTGGTACTCATCAAGTGCCTGACCTAAACCGGCGACGTTTCCGTGACCAAAAATTCCAAAGGCGGCAGGAATGAAGCGCTGCCGACCCTGGTCCGAAACCGTGTATTGGTTGGCCACAAACTTAACTACGGCCTGGGCCATGGTTAGTCGAATAGTTTCGCCGTAGTTTGGTGAGGTCACGTTGTTCTCCATTCTTACCAGGCACTCCCGTGCATGATTACTGTCTTTTCTTCCGTCATTTCCTGCACGGTAGTTGCAACGCCCTCTTTGCCAATTCCGCTTGACTTCAAACCACCATATGGCATCAAGTCTGCACGCCACAATGGCGTCCAGTTGACGTGGATGATTCCGGCATCAATTTCTCGCATGGCGTGGATTGCTTTCGACGTGTCCTTGGTGAAAATTCCGGCACCAAGGCCGTAGGCGGTGCTGTTGGCAAGCTCAATTGCGTGTTTGTCATCTCTGGCGTCAGAGACAACAACCGCTGGTCCAAATAATTCGTCCTGAGCCACAGGGCTATTCGGATCCACGTTCGCCAAAATTGCCGGGGACACGAATGCTCCGTCCCTCTCGCCACCAACCAAAAGTTGTGCACCAGCAGTGACGGCGGCCCCAATGGAGTTCTCAACTCGAACCGCTTCCGACTCCGAGATGAGTGATCCAAGTTGATTCTTGTCGTTGAGCGGATCTCCGAAGGTGATTGCCGAAACTCTGGGCATAAGCGCTGACAAGAATTCATCCCTTATGTCCTTGTGAAGAATTACTCGCTGCACAGATATGCATACCTGGCCGGCATTAATGTAGCCCCCGAGGGCCACTGCCTGGGCGGCAAACTCGATGTCAGCATCAGCCAGAACGATTACCGGCGAAGATGCTCCAAGTTCAAGTGAGAGCTTTTTTACCCCGGCCATTCGGGTAATACTCTCTCCCACCGACGTCGATCCGGTAAACGAAATCTTCCGCACCTTAGGGTTTGTCACCAAGGACTGGCCCAACTGGCTTCCTGGGCCAGTAATAACGCTCAAAACTCCCGCTGGCAATCCGGCGTCGATAAAACACTGAGCTAGTGCCAGTGCAGTGAGTGGAGTGGTTCGCGCCGGCTTTAGCACGACGGCATTGCCGACCGCTATGGCAGGGGCAATTTTGTGAAGAACCAGCAGGGCTGGGTAGTTAAAGGGCGAAATGGCGGCCACCACACCTACTGGTTGACGCAAGGTGAAGCCAATCTTTTCTTGGCCCGTTCCTTTGTTGGCGTCCAGTGGCAATGAAGAGCCATATAGATGTGCTCCTTCGAAAGCTGCGAGTCGGATAATTTCTCCGCTGCGTGAGGCCTCCCCACGGGCTTCATTTATGCTTTTGCCGCTTTCCATGGCAATTATCTGGGCAATTTCTTCTTGCCGCTGATCAGCAATTGTTGCCGCGGCCATCATTATTTCTTGGCGCTGGTGTGCGGGGGTTCTTCTCCAGATTTCACTCGCAATCTCTGCCTGGTCAACCGCAAACTCGGCATCCGCAATGGTGCCAGTGACGACCTCCGCTACGACTGTGCCATCAAAGGGTGTAACGATGCTTTCAAACTGAGACTTTGGACCTGGCTTCCATCCAGAAACAAATAAATTGTGACGCGTCATTGCAACCTCTCCTTATGAATAACATCATAATACTTTGTTATTACAAATAAACGCCAGGGGCTAATTTCTCGGCTCTGCTGTGTATCTTTTTGATAACAAGAATGATGTCGTGGCATACTTTGTCATAACAAAGTGGAATACTAACGACTAGCCAGAAAATTTAACTTTTACTGGTTCTTTGTAACTCAACGACGAGAGGCTATATCATGGACATCAAAAAACTTGTGGCTGTTGCCGCAATTTCAGTTTTAACACTTGCGGGCTGTGCTCAGGCAACTGAAGACACAACCGACACCGCGGCTAGCACCACAGACAACTCAGGCACCGAAGAGGCCGTAGTAACCAGCGACATCAAGGTTTGTGTCTATACCCACGGTGACGGCGGAACCTTCTGGTCCGTTGCTCAGGCCGGTGCAGAGCAGGCTGGCGCTGACCTAGGAATCACCATTGACTACCAGGGTTCGATCAACGACTCTGCTAGGCAAGCTGCCACAATTGATGCAGGAATTGCTGCAGGCTGTGACGCAATCGCCGCTTCCGCTCCGGACCCAGGTGCAATCAAGTCCGCGATGCTTGCTGCTTCAGCTGAAGGTATGCCTCTAGTAACAATAAACTCCGGTTCCTCAGTGTTCAAGGAGCTAGGCGCCTTCACTCACGTTGGACAGGACGAAATCGTTGCTGGACGCGAAGCTGGACTCAAGTTCAAAGAAGCTGGGGTCACCAAGGTTCTATGCCCAATTCAAGAAGCCGCAAACAGTGGGCTTCAGAAGCGTTGCGATGGTGCTCGTGAGACCTTCGGTAACGTAGTGGACTTCAATCTAGATGGCGGCCTTGCGGACTTGACCGCTGCAAGCGCAAAGCTCAAGGCGGCTCTTCAGGCTGACCCATCAATCGACGCCGTGTTCGCACTGAACGCTGACATTGCTGCCAAGGCTGTATTGCCAGCTGTGGAGGACCTTGGAATCGACATGGTGATTGGAACTACTGACATGTCAGCTGACGCGTTGCAGGCAATCAAGGATGGTTCAATAGCTTTCGCTATCGACCAGCAGCAGTACGCACAGGGTTACCTGTCGGTTGTGTTGTTGTACTTGAACATCACCAACGGACACGTCCTTGGTGGCGGTCTACAGATGTACACAGGTCCTGGATTCGTGGAAGCTGGGAACGTTGATCAGGTAATGTCACTAGTAGAGGCTGGTACTCGCTAGTAGATTCGAGACACTGCTGGTGGGTTGGGGCAACCCGGCCCACCAGTTTTCTCTAACTAAATTCAACCCCAGAGGCGCACATGAGTGAAGTAGCAAAAGACGAACGAGTAAAAAAAACTACCCTTTTAAATAAAATGTTGAGGCGCCCCGAATTCGGAGCACTCCTGGGCGCAATTGCTATCTTTACGCTTTTCACTTCATTTGATACAACAGGAAACTTCGGTCAAGCCGGCGGTATCGCGGGCTGGACCGACATTGCAGCGCCAATTGGAATAATTGCAGTGTTTGTTGCGCTACTGATGATCGGTGGAGAATTTGACCTATCAACCGGCGTTATGGTTGGAACATCCGGGTTACTCACTGGAATGCTAGTCACACAGTTCGGGCTGGACATATGGTCCTCCATAATTATCGTTCTTCTATTCTCCCTAGCGGTCGGATTTGTCAATGGCTGGCTGGTTGTTAAGACTGGCCTTCCCTCGTTTATCGTTACGCTCGCCACTTTCTTCGTTCTTAGGGGCGCCAACCTGGCGGTGACAAAGGAAATAACCGGCACAGTTCGCGTTTCCGAAACCGACAAGGCGGTAAATTTTGAACAGGCCGAGGCCTTTTTGGCCGCGAAAATCGAGTTTTTAGGTGCCAACTTTCAGATCACTATTGTCTGGTGGATCGCCCTTACCCTCTTGGCCACTTGGGTTCTTACTAGAACCAAGTTTGGCAACTGGATATTTGCCTCTGGTGGCGATGCCAATGCGGCGCGCAATGCCGGAGTTCCGGTTGCAAGAACCAAAATAATTCTTTTCATGATGACCTCGGGCGCTGCCGCATTGGTTGGAATCATGCTGGTACTGAGGCTGAAGGGAATGCAAGCCGGTCAAGGTGTTGGCATGGAGTTTTTCTACATCATCGCCGCAGTTGTTGGTGGCACACTGCTAACTGGAGGAAAGGGTTCCGCGATCGGAGCATCGATTGGTGCTGCCGTTATGGGAATGGCGTACATCGGTATCCCCTTTGCACTTTGGAATTCGGACTGGCTATTCACTTTCCTAGGTGGCATCTTGTTCACAGCGGTTTTGATTAACAGCTTTGTAGGAAAAGCATCATTAAAGGGGCGGAAAAAATGAACGCAGCACTTGAACTGAAAAACGTTGGCAAGCAATTTGGCAGCGTAATTGCCCTCACCGATGTCAGTCTTGAAGTACACCCTGGGACAGTCACCTGCGTACTGGGTGACAACGGAGCAGGAAAGTCAACCCTAATCAAGACCCTGTCCGGGGTCCACGCACCTTCTTCGGGAGAATTCTTCCTGGAGGGCTTGAAGACCTCATTCAATTCGCCAAGGGATGCCTTGGCGAAGGGTATTGCTACTGTCTACCAGGATTTGGCAACCATCCCCCTAATGTCAGTTTGGAGAAACTTTTTCCTTGGCAACGAGCTAACAAAGGGCCTGTGGCCGCTGAGAATGCTGGACGTCAAAAAAATGAAGACCATTGCTAAAGAGCAGCTATTGCAAATGGGAATCGACCTACGCGATACTGACCAACCGATTGGCACTTTGAGTGGTGGCGAGCGTCAAGCGGTGGCGATTGCAAGGGCAGTTTACTTTGGGGCAAAAGTCTTGATTTTGGATGAACCAACCAGCGCACTGGGTGTAAGGCAGTCTGGAATCGTACTGAAGTATGTACTTGCAGCCAAAGATCGTGGTGTAGCGGTGGTATTCATCACTCACAACCCTCACCACGCCTTCTTGGTTGGTGACCGGTTCTACCTACTAAACCGAGGGAAAATGGTAAATGACTTCCACAAGGACAATGTGGCGCTTGAAGAACTAACAAAGGCAATGGCTGGCGGGACGGAACTCGAGGCGCTTACTCACGAAATTCAGCAGGTAAAACTCAATGAAAGTGAGTAGTAATTGGGCTCAATTCCCCGGTTTCTAGTTCAGTCCTAAGGGATATCAGAAGATCATCAATTCCAGTTGCTTCAAGTTGCAGGCGCGTTTTGGTCAATTTATTACCGAGGGAAGTGTCAATCGGAACAGCTGCCGGGAAGTATTCAGACTCTGGTGGCAAAGTCTCATGGACTAGATCCTTTGGTAGCTCAAATATCTCAGCAGCCCTCATTGCCAAGCTCCAGCGATCGATTGCATCGTCTCCAACCAGGTGGAAAGTTCCAGCAGCATCCAATGAAATAATCCGTGATATTTGGGCTCCTATTTCAGATGCCAGGGATGGGGTTGCCACCTTATTTACCCGGTCTCCGCCCCACACCGCAAACTTGTCGCCTGCCTGAAGTGCACTAACTAGCGAACTTACGAAGTATCCAAAGCCCACGTCTTGGCTCCTTGGGCCCTCGGCTTTGGTTTGATGCAGGCCCATCACACCGCCAATTCTGCAGATCGCGCCATTATTTGGGGCTAGGTCGCGAATAACCTGCTCCCCCAGGGCCTTTAGATATCCATAGATGTTTAGTGGGTTGCCCGGGTCTGACTCTGGTGCCAGATGGGAGGTGCCGTCCATCACCCAGTCCGTCGAAATGAAGACTGGCTTCACGCCAAGGGAATTAGCCGCTTGGGTAACCCTTGAAGTCATCCCGACAAATGCGTCATAGGCAAATTCCCTGTCTTCATTTAGTCGGTTGAAGTCATTTGCTATCGCACAGTGCACCACTACATGGCATCCACTCATAGCAACGGCAAGGTGCTCTTTGCTTGAGAAGTCAGTCTTTATTGAGGTCCAGGGAAGCACTGAGTCGGCTCTAACCAACCCAACCACTTCGTGGCCAAAGCTCTGCAGCACTCGCGCAATGTTGCTACCCACGAAACCCGTCGAACCCGTGATAGCTATTTTCATTAGTTTTGAGGAAAACCTAGGTTCAGGCCGCCGTGACTTGGATCAAGCCAGCGTGATGTCACGACTTTCTGCCTGGTAAAGAACCTGAATCCCTCTTCGCCGTGTGCTCGAGAGTCACCAAACATTGAGCTCTTCCATCCACCAAAGCTGTAATAGGCAACTGGAACAGGGATTGGGACGTTTATGCCGATCATGCCGACCTCGACCTCATTTTGGAACCGCCTTGCAGCACCGCCGTCATTTGTGAAAATGGCAGTTCCGTTGCCGAAGGCTCCAGAATTGATTAGCTCGAGTCCCTCTTGGTAGTTTGCGACCCGAACCACCGAAAGAACAGGGCCGAAAATCTCTTCCTGATAAGCCTTGGAGGTCAGAGGAACCTTATCGATGAGGGTAGGCCCCAACCAAAAGCCACCTTCAGCCCCATCGACTTTTACGCCACGGCCATCGACAACAACATCCGAGCCATCATTAATCGCCAGCTCAATGTATGAAGCTACTTTGTCTCGGTGTTCTTTGGTTACCAATGGGCCCATGTCACAGGAACGGCGACCGTCACCAACTTTTATCTTGGCCATTCGTTCTTTAATGAGGCCAATCAGCTCATCCGCCACCGGTTCAACTGCCACAACAACCGAGATCGACATGCAGCGTTCGCCGGCTGACCCGAAGCCCGCGTTTACTGCCGAGTCGGCAACTAGATCTAGATCTGCATCGGGCAACACCAACATGTGGTTTTTTGCCCCACCAAGTGATTGAACCCGCTTGCCGTTTTTGGCAGCAGTTTCATAAATGTACTGAGCAATTGGTGTCGAGCCAACGAAAGAAATTGACTGCACGTCTGGGTGGTTCAGCAAACCATCAACCGCCTCCTTGTCGCCGTTCAAGATATTAAACACGCCGTCGGGAAGACCAGCTTCTTTCCACAATTCCGCCATCCAGATCGACGCAGATGGGTCTTTCTCGCTTGGTTTCATAACTACGGTGTTTCCAGCAGCGATTGCAATTGGGAAAAACCACATTGGAACCATGGCCGGGAAATTAAATGGAGAGATAATTCCAACCACCCCGAGCGGTTGCTTCAGCGAATAAACGTCCACATTGGTTGAGGCATTCTCGGAGTATTCACCCTTCAAAAGATGAGGTAAGCCGCAGGCAAACTCCACTGCCTCTTGTCCGCGAGTAATTTCGCCTAGGGCATCGGAGAGCACCTTGCCGTGTTCAGCAGTGATAATCGCCGCCAATTCAGGCTTCTTGGCCTCAAGTAGCTCACGGAACCGAAAGACAATCGACTGTCTACGTGCCAGAGATAAATCCCTCCATGCTGGAAAAGCAGCCTTGGCTGCCGCAACGGCACCATTAATGTCAGCCTCGTTCGCCAGAGCCACGTGCGCTGCAACTACGCCTAAAGCCGGATCGAAAATGTCTCCGTGGCGATCTGAATCACTATGAACTGCCTGGCCGTTTATCCACATTGGTACTTTTTTCATAACTTCCTTCTGCTAATTTTTTAGCTTACGGGTGAACTAATCGTGATGCGGTTTCGACGGCGCGTGCCACATCTCCGTCCTCCGGATAGAGCAAGGATCTTCCAACAACTAGACCCTTTACTGATGAAAGTGCCAGTGCTTTGCTCCAGCTTTCATACAGCTCGCCCAAGTCTCCGTTTCCATCCCCACCAAGGAGCAAAATTGGCAGAGTTGAGGCTCTTACAACGCGCTCCATATTTTCGACTACGGGAAGCTTGAGCCAAGTAAAGGCGCTGGTGGAGCCCAGTCCCGAGGCGATGGCAACCGAGAGTTCAGCGGCTTCAGTGGTCAGAATATTAGTTGGCTTCCCGTCCTGCCATTCACTCATAAATGGTTCGAGCATAATTGGGAGTGACAATTTGGTGCACTCGTCAATCACTCGGGCATGTTCCTCGAGGTTTCTCACGGTGCCCGGGTCTGCAAGGTTGATTCTCAAGAGGGTTTTAGCAAAGTCAATGCCGTTTTCACTGATTGCGCTGGCTGTGTAGGAGGTGAAACGATCGTCATACTCAAAGACTGAGTTTCTGATGCCACCACGGTTCATAGAACCAACTGTGACCTTGTCATCCAAAAGACCCATGAGGGTAAGTTCTTCGATGATGTCCGGGGTTCCCAGCACTCCATCCACCCTTGGATTAGTAAGCACCTTGGCAAAGCGCTCCAATAGGTCATGACGATCGGCCATTGCCGACTCGCGACCGTTAACCGATAGCGCACCCCTTGCTGGGTGGTCGGCCGCCAGGATAAACAATTTGCCATCGCCCTCGAAGATTGGGCGTCTCTTGCGCTCACGAAGCATCCGACGAATGGCGTGGGGGTTCGTAGCTCTCAGTTCGGTGATTTGCTCAATCGTCAGTCCCATTTTTGATCCCTCAACATGGTCTCAACTTCTTCGAGGAATGGCATCGCCGTTGAGCACTCAAGTCTCGACGCAACTATCGCCCCGGCCATGTTTGCAAACCTGAGAGTCTTTTCTAACTCCCAAGACTGACTCAAGCCGAAGCAAAGGGCGCCACCAAAAGCATCTCCGGCCCCCAAGCCGTTCACAACATCTACTGGGTATGGTTCAACGATGACTCGTTCATCCTTGGTCTTCGCAAGCACTCCCTTGGGCCCCTGCTTAACAATCGCAAGCCTCACTCCGCGTTCCAGTAGCGCATCTGCAGCCCGGTCAGGATCTGACTCACCAACTGCCACTTGGCACTCCTCGCGATTTCCCACAGCGACAGTTACTTGTCCCAGGACCTTGGCAATCTCGGCTCGGGCTTCCTGCTCGGAGTTCCAGAAAACTTCGCGATAATCCAAGTCAATAATCGTTTCGATTTTTCCCTCTCGCGCGTCTAGAGCGCTGTAGTGGGCTTGCCTAGAGGGCTCCTGGCTCAAGCCAGTGACCGTGAACCAGAAAATGTTGGCTGCTCGAATCGACTCTAGATCAAGCTCACTTGGAGCTATTTCCAGGTCCGGCGCCTTTGGTTCTCGGTAAAAATAAATGGGGAAATTATCAGGGGGGAAGATTTCACAAAAAACCACCGGTGTTTTCAATCCATCAGATCGGCCAACAAACTGATTGTCCACTCCCAGTCGGTCTAGCTCGTTTACTAGATAGTCACCGAAAGGGTCCTGCCCGACTTTAGTAATAATTGAGGAGCTAAGTCCATATCTCGCGCCTGCAACAGAAACGTTCGTCGCGCTCCCGCCTAAGAACTTGCCGAAGCTTGTAACCGCTTCGAGGCCAACACCTATTTGCAGTGGGTATATGTCAACGCCAATTCTGCCCATTGCTATCAAGTCATGGTTCATATCGAACCTCCTGCTTCTATTCTGTCACAATTCCTAGACTTTGTACTAACAAACTCTTACTCAAGGAGTGACCGTTATTGTTTTCCCCGTCTTTGCCGACTCAACAGCAGCATTTGCCAGCACAAGAGCAGCTCTGCCGTCCTCGAAGGTTGGGCTGTCCGTCACTTCACCCTTGATCTTCGCGATAAAGGCCATCCACTCAAGTCGATAGGAGTCCATGTATCGCTGCAGGAAGAAGTTCTGGTAAGGGTCTCTGACCTCAACTGCGTCCTTATTGAAATAGCGAACATTCGTGTCTGCAATATTTTCCACTCGAAGCATTCCTTGGTCGCCAAACGCTTCAAGCCTCTGATCAAAACCAAAAATTGCATGCCTCGAGTTGGTAATTGAAATTAGTTCATCGTCTTGCCCTCTAAGGGTGACCGAAACACCATCAAAATCGTCCATGTCCTTGATGCTTTTTGAGAAATGATTGAAGCCGTTTGCCGTGACAGAAACGATGTTTGGGACAAAAAATCTGGCCATATCAAAGTCGTGAACAGTCATGTCACGAAATATTCCACCCGATACGGCCAGATATTCGTTGGTTGCTGGCGCAGGGTCCCTGGAAATAATGATCAGCTGCTCTAGCTTTCCGATCTGGCCCGCTGCGACTTTTTTGTGGACAGAATGAAAATGAGGATCGAACCTTCTGTTGAAACCAAGGACAATCGGGACAGTCGATGCCGCAGCCTTTTCTCGAAGTGAGTCCACTCTGGAAATATCCAAGTCAATTGGTTTTTCACACATAATCGGAATACCAGAGTCAATTGCAGCCTCAATCAAATCGATGTGAGTGGCTGTTGGGGATGCGACTATAACCGCATCAACCTTAGATTTGTCAAAAACTGAGTATGGATCAGAGGTTGCGCGCCCGCCGAACTCCGCTGCTGTTTTCTCGGCTCCTTCAAGAAAGACGTCCGCAACAACCGCGAGCTCAACCCCGGGCGTTGACGCAACGCTCTTGGCGTGCACCAAGCCAATTCTTCCAGTTCCAATTAGTCCGACTCGCAATGCATCCGCCACGTTAGCTCCTTAGAAATATGTTTGTACTAACAAAGCCTACTTAAGGTTGAGCTATGGTCCAGCTTAAATTTTCGGAGGCCTTGATCAATTCGCAATTGTTACACAGTGCCGTGGCTCATACCAGTCAGAACTTCCTTGGCCCTAACCCTTGTTTCTGGTAGGTCAGATAGCCGGTTTAGGCCGAACACCTGCTGGCTCATGCGATGGTTTTTCTTGAACTCATCTTTATGACGATCCAAGAAGTCCCAGTACAAAGTCGTAAACGGGCAAGCATTATCGCCAACGCGCTTCTTAGGGTCATAAGCGCAGCCCTTGCAGTACTGGGTCATGCGATTAATGTAGGCACCGCCTGCAGCATAAGGCTTGGTCATAAGGCGTCCGTTGTCAGCGTGGACTCCCATACCGATTATGTTCGGGACCATTACCCATTCGGCGG
>Ga0307983_1000076_pt1 | contig 55439 bp, 63 predicted proteins | sample OrgLakmetagen991_FD_201845 | JGI IMG/M metagenome (GOLD analysis project Ga0307983, IMG submission 201845) | Saline water microbial communities from Organic Lake, Antarctica - #991 | ecosystem: Environmental > Aquatic > Non-marine Saline and Alkaline > Saline | place: Antarctica: Organic Lake...
AAGGCTCAGGCAGATGCGTTAGCTCAGGCTCAGGCAGATGCTTTAGCTCAGGAGAACGAAGATGCTGCTGTGGCTCAGGCTCAGGCAGATGCTTTAGCTCAGGAGAACGAAGATGCTGCTGTGGCTCGGGCGGATGACTCTGTGAAAGATGTAGCCGTGAATGTAGTAGCAGATCGTGTGGAGGATGATGCTATGAATGCTGTGAGTTCGGCTGTGAGTGCTATGAGTGCGGCTGCGAATTCGGCCCTTAATTCTATTAGCGCTATTAGCTCTGCTTTGAAATAAGGGTCTATAGACCGAAGACAGTTTTGACCTTTGCCTAAAACGCTCTCTGCAGCACCGACGCAATTGCTTTTGGTGCCCGTGCTGCCAGGAACCTGATGGCTTCGGGTTTCATGGGGAATCAGCATCGAGGGCCTTGATGGCCAATTGATTTAGTTGCCAGAAGCTCCACCGCTCACCAAACCGCTTAGTTAGAGTAGGAAGATGAGCGATTCATCATTTGACGTAGTAAGCAAGGTTGACCATCAGGAAGCTGACAACGCCATGAACCAAGCAGCTAAGGAAGTCGAGCAGCGCTACGACTTTAAAAACACCGATGCCAGCGTTGTCTGGAGCGGTGAAATGATTTTGATTAAAGCTAACTCCGAGGAACGCGCTAAGGCGGTTCTAGAAGTCCTCCACACCAAACTAATCAAGCGTGGTATCTCAATGAAAGCTCTTGATTCCGGAGAGCCCTTCCCCTCCGGAAAGGAATACCGAATCGAATCCACACTAAAAGCTGGCATTGATCAAGAAAACGCGAAGAAGATGACCAAGCTGATCCGCGACGAGGGTCCAAAGAACGCCAAGGCTCAAATCCAAGGCGACGAACTAAGAGTCAGCTCCAAATCCAGAGACGATCTGCAGGAAATCATTGCATTGCTGAGAGGCGCGGACTTTCCGCTGGACCTGCAGTTTGTGAACTACCGCTAAATGAGTTTTTGCTAGCCCATCGCTAGATAACCGGTGCCACTGCCGGTAATTGAAAAGAAGTTGGCTGCACGCATAAATGCCGCTTCTCCCGGAGCAAGCTGAATAAGCTCGTCCAGTGAATTAGAGAGCGTTATTTCACCCGCCACGCAAACCAAAATTGCGGTGCCGTTGAGGGCCAAATCAACCAGCATGCGATCACTGCTTGGCGTGACTCGATACAAACTAAAGTCCTCAACTGCAACCGGATACTCCTCCAGACCCTGTGACAGCATCTTGGTCTGAACCACCGGATTTATCAAAGGCTCAAAGGTGAGCACCTGCATAAGCTCTTCAGGGTCAATTGGCTTTTTTGTTAGTCCCCCGCGCAACACGTTGTCGCTGGCTGCCATGACTTCAACACCGAGGCCAGACAAGTAACTGTGGATGTTCCCAGCTGGCAAGAAAATCGCTTGACCAGGTCGCAGCGTGACCTGATTCATCAAAACTGAAACCAAGAGCCCTTTGTCATTCGGAAACTCAACTGCCAGGCCCGCAATCAGCGACGACAAATCTGGACTCAGAGCTTCCCGCGATAAGACCAGTTGATTCACTTCGACATCGCCTGCGTCAAAAGCCCACTGCGTCGCACCTTTGAGCCCATTTTTTTTGAACGCTGTAAGCCAGCTAGAAAACAACTTGTGGCTTGTTGCTAGTGCCGACAAATCTCTAGCGATGTCTTCTAGTGGTCTAAACCCGCAAAGCGCCTTGAACTCCGAAACCGCCACAATCAACTCGGGTTTATGGTTGGCATCTTGGTAGCCGGGAGCACCGAGAGCAAACTGCTCGATAGCTCTTTTTTTTGAAGGGTGGGCCTGAATCGAGAGTGGCTTGGCTGCTGCCAGTAACTTCACTAGGTAGGGAAGCTCTCCGATTCTCTCCAAGAGGTTGCCACCGATGTGATCATCGACCTCTGAAGGGTCGAGCCGGTGTGAACCGAACCAGATCTCGGCCTGTGGCTGACCGTTTGAATCGATTCGCTTTAGGGCCGGAATCAGTTCAAGTGAACCCCATGCATAGGCCTTAGGTTCGTTTATCAGTCGGAAAAGAGTCACCTAGCCAGCCTACCTAGCGCCGTCTTCGGTAACGATAATTGAGATCGGACCGGTGACAGGGTAAGCGGCATCCAGCTCGCTCCTGCGAGCACGTTTCACGACGGTCGCCGCAATAAAGCCGGAACCGACTGCCATGGCAATTGGGAACAAGAACGCCAGCGATAATCCAACGCCCTCAGACAAAGCGCCCATCATAGTTTTGGCAACGATTGATATCACGGCGTTGAAAAGACTCAAGCTACTAACCGCCCAGGCGGTTGAGACGCCGGGAATGTGGCCGGCAGCCGAATAGAACGCAGGCGAAACCGGCGCTAGACCAAGACCGGCTAATCCCCAAAAAATTCCGGTGGCTATCAACCCAATTTCGGGGTTGAACGCCGCCAGCTGACCTGCGGTCAGTGCGGAAATAGAGAGAGTAATGGCTGCCAAGAAAGCACCGCGCGACGCCATAGTGTGAGGATGCCAGACTCTTGCCAAACGCGTCATTGACAAGCGCCCGATGATCATGCCGGTCATGAAGGCTGCGAACGGGATCGAACGGAATGCCACGTCCGCATTCAGAACGTCTTTTGCGAACACTGCAGCCCAGTCGATGATCGCAACCTCCGGATAAATACCGAAGAACAGACCAACCGCTAATAATCGAAGCTCGGCTGGCATTTGATATATTCTGCGCTTGACCGTGTTGGCTTTCTCCTCGAGGTGACCATCCTCAGTTGGAGACAATAACCAACGAAGATTGAATTCAAAAATTATTAGAGTGACCACTCCAACGACCAGCAGGTAAATTTCGAGGCTCAGGTACACGGTGGCTAGACCACCACTTATGGCAGCGGCAACAGCCCCGAGACTCCAGCCAGCGTGCATTCTGCCCATGACGTTGATGCTGATCTGCTTTTGCAGCATGACCGCAGCAGCATTAACGCTTACGCCCATCAGCGAAATGAAAAAGCCAAAGCTGGCATTTAGGAAAAACCAAACTAGTGGATCGCTACTCAGGCCAAGAGTCACCAGAAAAATTGCGGCTCCGTAGTTTGAAAATCTGATAATCGCCCTGGAGCCATATCTCATAATCAATCTCGACGCGAACAAAAGCGGAGTTATTGAACCAATTACACCGAAGCCGATTATGGTTCCCCAGGTTGCGAATGAGACATCCAGCCGAGCTATGTATTCGGGAACCCAAGCCACGGAAGATAAGGCTGCGTGACCCATGGCGATGAAGGTTGCCAAGGTGGCGATCTGCGCTTTTCGCAGTCTGGCACCTGGCAGACGAGTCACTTAGCTATCCTTTGGAAATTTTGAGTATCTCTTCGCGGTCGAAGAGCTTCATTCTCTCGCGTCCGAGGGCTTCCCCGATAGCTTTTTCCTTGGAATTAATCTTCAGCCATTTGGCCCAGTCGATAAAGTCAACATTTCGACTTTTCAGGGTCTCGACAATCTGGTCCTCGCCGGCAAATTCTGGGTGCCACCATTTCGCCTGATCTTGAATCACGCTAGCGATGGTTTCGATGGCGTCGGCCTTGGTGTGGCCAATCAGCCCCACTGGTCCGCGCTTGATCCAACCGGTGCAATAAACGCCTTGCAGCTTTTTACCATCTTCGCCAATTACTCGGCCAGCCTCATTGGTGATTACACCGGATTTGGCGTCAAACGGAATCTTGTCAAGCGGCGATCCGAAGTAACCGACGGCGCGATAAATGGACTGGATTGGAAAGTGCGTTATTTCTCCGGTTGCAACCACGCCACCGGAACCATCAAGTTTCGTCTTTTCAACCGTCAGGCCAGAAACCTTGCCGTCCTCGCCAATAACTTCGACCGGGCTTGCGAAAAAGTGCAGGTGAAGCCTGCGGGACTTTGGTTCCTGTGGATTTTCACGCAACTGCTCAAGGGTTTTGACCATTACGCGAATCTGATTGTTGCTGTCAATGGCGTCTCTAGAACCTTGGTCGTACTGAAAATCTTCGTCGTAGACAATCGACTGAACACCCTCGATGTGAAGTGCTTCGCGCAGTTCCAGCGGAGAAAACTTGACTTGGGCTGGGCCACGGCGACCGAACACGTGCACATCGGTCACTGGTGAGTCGCTAAGGCCCTGGTAGACGTGATCTGGAATGTCAGTAACAAGTAGGTCAGCCGGGCGCTTGATAAGCATGCGAGCTACGTCGAGGGCAACGTTTCCATTTCCGATAACTGCCACCTGTTTGGCCTCTAGCGGCCAAGTTCTAGCGACATCGGGATGCGCGTCATACCAGTTGACAAAGTCCGCTGCTCCGAAGGAGCCATCGAGGTCAATGCCGGGAATAGCAAGCGGAGCGTCCTTGATAGCACCGGTTGCAAAAATAACTGCGTTGTAGTGCTTTTTTAGGTCTTCAAGATCTAGATCTTGGCCGTAACGGACATTGCCAAAAAATCTGATGTCTCCACGGTCTAGAACTTCGTGAAGCGCGTTGATAATGCCTTTTATTCTTGGGTGATCCGGAGCAACCCCGTAGCGAACCAAGCCATATGGTGCTGGAAGGTGATCGAACAGGTCGATTGACACTTCGAAGTCGCGCTCTGCCTTCAAGATTAGGTCCGCCGCATAAATACCGGCGGGACCTGCACCAATTATGGCCAGACGTAGCTTTGACATTATTTATTTCCCTTTTTCTAAAACGTGCCGTTTAGCCTTTGCGTTCGACAACTGCCAGGGCAAAAGCCTCGAGTGCTGTTCGCACCTTACCGTTTGGCAGTGGCGCGATCGCGGCTATGGCAGCTTCCGCCCAACGCTTGGTTTCTACTCTTGATTGTTCCATCACCGAGTGCTTTCGAAGCCGGACTAGAACTTCGGGCAACGAAGCCTCGTCGAGCCCCGAGGAGATATCCTCGAGCAACTTCCGGGAGGCACTATCTTCATGCTTGGCCAGTAGCAGCACCGGTAGCGTCGGCACTCCGGCGAGCAAGTCGGTGCCGGAGGCTTTGCCGCTTTCTGACTTAGTGGATTCGATGTCGATGATGTCATCGATTAGCTGGAAGGCAACTCCAATGCTCTGACCAAAATCTTCGAGTGGCTTCTGGTAGGAAGCGTCGGCACCAGAAATCATGGCACCGAGTTGAGCGGCCAATGCAATTAGGGATCCGGTCTTATCGCGTAGCACCTGGATGTAGTGATTAACTGGGTCTTCGCCGTCAATTGGCCCAATTGTTTCGTGCAACTGCCCGAGCACTAGCTGCTCAAAAATCTTCGCTTGTAGTTGGAGCGCCTCTTGGCCCAGACCGGAAACCAGATTCGACGCCCTCGCAAACAACAAGTCGCCGGTCAAAATCGCTACGTTGTTGCTCCAAATCATGTGGGCGGTGTCGACACCTCTTCTAGATGAGGCCTGATCCATGACATCGTCGTGATACAAGGTTGCTAAGTGAGTTATTTCCATCACAACCGCAGCGTCTAGCGCGTCCTCTCCACCTGGGGTTCCAAGGTGCGAGGTCAGGAGTGTCAAGACTGGTCGCATTCTTTTGCCACCGGCTTTGGCCAAGTGGCTGGTCATCGAATCAATCAGTACTTCAGCGTGAGCCGTGGCCTCAACAAGTCTTTGCTCGACTTTTGTTAGGTCTGATTCCAGGCTAGCCAGCAGAGCCTTATCGGTTACCAACCTGAGTTGGCTCGGTAGTGCAATCTTCATTTCTCCCTTAGGGCTGAATGAATAGCAACCACACCGAAACTTAAGTTCTTCCATTGAGTTTTAGAAAAGCCCGATTTGTCAATGTCCTTGGCCAATTCAGACTGTTTTGGCCAAGCAGCAATTGACTCAGAAAGATAGCCGTAGGCGGCCGGGTTTTTGCTAGCCAGCCTGCTGACCTGCGGCAAAATAAACTTCAAATAGCCGCGGTAGAAAACGCCCAGCAAGCCGGCAACGTGAGAGAACTCGCAGATAACCAACCTGCCGCCCGGCTTTAGGACTCTCAAGAATTCGCCGAGGGCCTTTTCCCTATCCTGAACATTTCTCAAGCCAAAGGACATTGTGACAACGTCAAATTCGTTGTTTTTGAATGGCAGCTTCATGGCGTCGGCAAACACGAATTCCAGCTCTGGATAGCGTCTTTTGCCCTCCGCCAACATGCCCTTAGAAAAATCGGCAGCCACAACCTCAACTCCGGGGCGCTTTAGCGCCATCGAACTTGTTCCAGTTCCGGCGGCAATATCCAGAATTTTTTCACCTGATTGCGGGTCAACTTTTTGGGTTAGTGCTTTCCGCCAGCGCTTAGCTTGACCGAAAGACAAAAGGTCATTGGTTTTGTCGTAGGCGTGGGCGACCTCATCGAACATCTTTGAAACTTGCTCGGGGGATTTAGATAGGTCGGCTTTTGACACTCCCCTAGTCTAATCGCGAGCGCCGGGGTTGCTTTGACTTACGAGGGTATAAACCACCAGTGAAACCGTACCAAGCACTAGGCCGACCATCAGGGGCGTGGTTGCTGACACATACTTGTCCGCGGGAGTTAGGGTTGTGATTTCAATCTGGCTGAAATCCACTGGTTGACTATCAAAGCTACCAACCTGCTTGTCAACCATGGCAGGCGGTATCACCTGCTGCAGATGGGACTCATTGTCCAGCTCCAGATCTTGACCCTCTGCCGTGAAGCCAAAAGCCGCGAAGGGCATCGCCAGCAGCGAAACTGCGACCATTTTAAATAACACTTCATCACCTGACCTAAACTGAATGATAAGACTAAAGAGGAAATCTATTTCTCGCATTACTGGTTCGCATAATCTCAGTGAACTGTGAGCAAAGGAACCAATGGCTTTGAAGGTATCAATCCGCAAGATCGCTAAGCCAAAGCAACTGGAGATCTCCGGCTCATCGGTATTTATGCGCAACGATCAGCAAATTATTGGCGCCGGTAGAGCAATTGAGATCAAAGCCAAGGGTAAGAACCGAGTTGCAGAGCTAGCCGCGGGCTGGAAAGAAATTCTTGCTACCGCCGAAATAGACAACCAGTCGGGTCTTGATGACGCAGCTCTGATTGCACTTACCTCAATAACATTTTCGGAAGATAGCTCTCAAGACAGCGTGCTTTTTGTCCCTAGGGTCACTCGGGTCTACCGTGGTGAAATTGGCTTTGAAGTAACTATCGAAGGTCCCGAATCTAGTCCCGAAGATTTTCACCCAGCCTTGGGCTCATTTCAAGAGGGCAGTTTCAGTACCGATGGATTCAAGACAGCAGTCGACAAGGCTCTTGAGGCTTTCAGCGTCACGGAGTTAAAGAAAGTCGTAATCAGCAGAGACCTAGTGATGCCGATTGGCTCCCGGCCTAACTTAGAAGCCCCACTGAAAAGGCTTCACGAAAGATATCCAGACTGCTGGACCTACGCGATTGGAGATGTCTTCGGAGCCTCCCCGGAGCTGCTGCTTAGAGCCAAAAACGGTGAAGTATCGGCACGGGTGCTGGCCGGAACAGCCGGCCGAGGGACTGACCCAGATGTTGACCGAGCAATTGCCGAGGGCCTGGCCCATTCTCAAAAAAACAGGCACGAGCACGACTTCGCCGTGAACTCAATGGTCCAAGCGCTAGAGCCCTTTTGCGATTATGTTAAGGCAGATTCAGAACCTTTCTCATTGGCATTACCTGATCTTTGGCACTTAGCTACCGATGTCAACGGCAAGCTCCGCGATGGAGTAACCCTGCTGGACGCTATAGCCAAGCTGCACCCAACCGCAGCGGTTGCCGGAACACCGACCGTTTTAGCAGAAAAGCTAATCAGCGAGCTAGAGCCTTTTGACCGAGCCGGTTACGCGGGACCGGTTGGTTGGCTAAGTTCTAAAGGCGATGGAGAATTGGCAATAGCTCTTCGGGGGGGAATCATTGAACCAAATCAGATTCGAGCAATTGCCGGCTGCGGAATAGTAATTGAGTCAGACCCGGTCGCAGAGCTTGCCGAAACAGATTTGAAGTTTAAGGCTGTGCGTTACGCCTTCGAAGCTGAGAGCTTGTAGTCAATAATCACGAAGCCCTCCGCCGTCATGGCCTTTTCCAGGTCTGCAATAGATTCAACGCCGAAATACTGCCAATCGAAGGCCTTGGCTAGCGCCTCAATTGACAGTTGCTGCGGAGTAATAAACAGCTGCTCAAACAACTCAGTTGGAATGTTCTTGGAAACCTCAAGGTTTCTGAAAATCTCACCACCGGAATCATTGCCGATAATAAGTTGAACATTGAGGTTTCTCAACCCAGATTTGTTTAGGGACCCAACATCGTGAAACAGTGTCAGGTCTCCGATCAATGCCCTGACACCATTTCCGGCCTGAGCAATTCCAATAGCGGTGGCAACGGTGCCATCAATGCCGGACAAGCCTCGGTTTGCAAAGGTTTTTACTGTTGCGGGAGCTACTGCTTTGTCTGCAATGCGAATCAGGTTAGAGGCACCGAACAATAGCGGTATTGCACCGGTGGCATTCCAAGCCGCCTGCGCCAATAGCGCCCTTTGGTCAGTTGGTGCTATGAATTTCTTCCAGCCTTCAATCCAAGTGTTATCGGCTCGACCGTTCGGTATCAGCTGCCAAGCAGCAGCGATAGCGTTTTGGCCAACATCGAATTTTCCAAACTTACGGGATTTAGCAACGTAAACATTGCAGCGCGTTATAAGCGCAATGATCGGTCGAGAAAGCGTTGGTTTTCCAAAAATGACCACTCTGCGAACCTGATCTGCTAAGTCGGTACCGAGAGCCTGGACGTAATTGGTGATTGCGCTCGAGCCATATCTGGCGCCCGAGGACGGTTCCGCAAGCAGTGGCAAATTCGCCTTTTCGGCGAATCGCACTGCGTCTGCGCCAGCGCCCGCACCCGCGATGACCACGGTGTGGCTATCGACTTCAATTTCCAATTCTTGGTTGGGTGCCTCAAAGAACGGAAGCGCTCTAGCGGTCAATTTGGACAAGACGTTAAGTGCGCTTGGTTCACTCGCACTTAAAGGTTCAACAAACTGTAGATTCAGCTGCACCGGGCCCGGTTGCATTGATAGCCCTAGGCTCTGGGAGATAGCACTATCGGCCAGAGAGCTTGCCGAAGGATACTTGCCTGGTCTAGGCGCAGGAACGTCGTGTGAGCCACGGAGTGCATCTGCGAAAATACCTACCTGGTTGGTGGTTTGGTTCGCACCGACTCCCCTGAGTTCAGTTGGTCTATCTGCGGTGAGCAGGATCAGCGGAACTCCGCTGTGGTGTGCTTCTAAGACAGCAGGATGCAAGTTGGCAACGGCCGTTCCGGAGGTAGTGATTATCACACTCGGAGTTCCGGTTGCCATCGCTCTACCGAGAGCCGTGAACGCAAGGGTCCGCTCGTCGAGGCGGACTGTCATTGAGAGTTTCCCGGCAGAAGCAAGTTGACCGACGGCAATTGAAAGGGCCTGAGACCTTGCTCCTGGGGCTAAGTAGAAGTTTTTTACCCCCCTTGCCACGAGTTCAGCGATCAGTGAGGCGGCAAATTCTTGGGACGGGTTGGTCACTTACTGTCTTTATCGTCTTGATCTTTATTTCGCATAAATTTTGAAATGTCCCTCAAGAAATTAGGGTCATCATCCGGAGCAATGACTCGCCCTCGGCCACCCGATGATGGTCCTGGGTTTGCGCGAAGGGGTCTTCCAACCATTAGATAAAGAAGTCCACCGACAAATGGCAGCAGAGCGCAAAGCACGACCCAAGCCCATTTCGGCAATAACCTGACCTCGGACTTTTTTGCACTGGCAGCAAAAACCGTCGTAAAAATCGTCCAGATTATCAAAAACGCTAACGTTATTACGGCTACTCTCGTCATAACTCCACCCTACTTCACCATCCTGTGCCTAAACTGAAGAGGTGAAGAACCCATGGATCAGCTACACACTTATTCGTCTCAGCTTGTTTTTTGGCGTCTTTCTCGCCCTTATTACCCTTCAGTTCAACACATTCTTTGCCGCAATTATTGCCGCGACGGTGTCTTTTGCAATTTCCCTAGTTTTCTTAGACCGACAACGTAAGGCCATGAGCCAATCTGTAGCCGAAAAACTGGCTAGAAACTCATCCGGAACCTACGAGGATAAAGAAAACGACCTGGAAAACAATCTAATGGACTCAGAAGCCGAAGCTGACAAAAAAGATCCCGGCACCGACCAAGACCCCAAAGCCTAGACCGGCAAAGCTGGCCAGTTTCAACGCAGTGATCAGCTCTTTTGCCCCTTTGCCATGAAGGGCAATCAGCGTTGCCGGAACGACAAGTAACAAATTCAAGAGACCCAAGAGCGTCGCCGGGTAGACCAAAACCAAGATTAAGTTCAGCAGAACCGGCATCCAGAGCATGAGGATAAACAACCTGCGAGAATTCTTTTCCCCAAGCCTCACGGCAACCGTGATTTTTCCTGATTCCTTGTCGGTTTTTATGTCCCGAATGTTGTTCACCATCAAGACAGCCGAGGCGTAAAGGCCGTAGGCACCACCTACCAGCACCGCAAGTGGATCGATAAACCCGGTCTGAATAAAGTTGGTTCCAACCGTTGCGACCAATCCAAAAAAAACAAAAACGGCAATCTCGCCGAGACCGGCATATCCGTAGGGGTTTTTACCGCCGGTGTAGAACCAAGCAGCGATGATTGCAGCGAGGCCAATCAGCACCAAGAACCACTGCCCGGTTAGCAACACAATTGACAAGCCCACAAGACCTGCGAAACCAAAACTTGCAAAAGCGGCTGTCTTCACGGACCTAGGTTTGGCCGAACCGGAACCGGTAAGCCGTAGCGGCCCAACCCGGTTTTCATCGGTGCCGCGAATACCATCCGAGTAATCGTTTGCGTAATTCACGCCAACCTGCAAAGAAAGCGCGACCAGCAGAGCAAGAAGCGACAGCAAGAGATCGAAATCGTCAAGCGTTGCAGCGGTAGCACTACCGAGAATGATTGGTGCGATTGCAAGTGGGAGCGTCCTGAGCCGGGCGCCCTCAATCCATAGTTTTACGATTGACATTTTATAAAGACTAATCTGCCAGCAGTGCCGCGGCGGCCTGATAATCGGGTTTGCCGTTTATCAGCCTCGGCACTTGGCTAACCTGCCTTATCGATAGCGGTTTTGCTGGGCCCAAGAGCAGCTTGTAAAGCCCCGCCTCATCGAACCCTTCGTACACTTCAAGAACCAGTCCAACCGATTGACCCCATTCTGACTGAACCGCGACCGCGATGACTTCTTCAACCCCCACTTGGGAAGCAACAAGCGCTTCAACATCGTCCAGTGAAACCTTGTTGCCGCCAGAAATTATTACTCGGTCTGCTCTTCCGAAGACCTTCAAACGACCATTTACGATTTCACCCAAATCTGAGCTCAGAAACTTATTGCCCAAATCATTTGCCAACACCGGTCCAGAAATCGCGACCTGGCCATCGATGATCTCAAGAGTTACCCCGTCAAGAGCTTCACCGTCATAGACACAACCACCGCTGGTTTCTGCCATGCCATAGCTCTCAACTATTTTCACGCCCTGGCGCCTTAGAAGTTCCATGGCAGCGAAGTTTGGTAGCTGGCCACCAACCAAAATGGCATCAAAGCTTCTAAGCGCAGCAATGGTTTCCGGGTCTCCCGCTCTAGCGGCCAAACGATCAAGCTGAGTTGGGACCAAGGATGTGTAACGCCTTTGCCCCCGCATCAACGAAACCGAGTTTAGAAACCCTTCGGTGGAAAATGGTACTCGAGTGTTTTGGATCACCGGCTGAGTGTCGGCGAGAACCGATCTAAATAGAACGTTCGCCCCCGCAATGTAATTAGCTGGGAGCGCAAGCAACCATTGGCCATGGCCACCGAGAAACTTGGCTGACGCGTTAGAACTTGCCATAAGAGCACCCAAGGAGATTTCAATTCGCTTTGGTCTTCCGGTTGAACCGGATGACTCGACAATCAAGCCGATATTTTCTGGAACCTCGGCGGGTACCGGATCAAAATCAACCCCAATGCCGGTTATCTCCGGCGGCGAAACAAAACCTGCGACCTGGCCGTCAAAGACTTGGGTCATCATTTTTAGAACTGCAAATGGTTCACTCGCGCTTGCGGTCAGGGTTGGTTTCATCAGTAATGCCAGGGGAACCCGGACCAATCAGGCTTGCGCTTTTCCAAGAAGGCATTTTTGCCTTCATTTGCTTCTTCGGTTCCGTAGGCAAGCCTGGTGGCTTCGCCAGCAAATAGCTGTTGACCGACCAGTCCGTCATCAACGGCGTTCATCGCGTATTTCAGCATACGAATTGCCGTGGGTGACTTACCGAGTATTTCCTTAGCCCATTCAAGGCCAGCGGTTTCCAGTTCAAGGTGAGGAACAACTTTGTTGACAACACCCATTTCATAGGCGCGGTCAGCGTCATAGGTTGCGCCTAGAAAAAAGATTTCACGAGCAAATTTTTGACCGGTTTGTTTGGCCAGATAAGCCGAGCCGTAGCCAGCATCGAAGCTACCGACATCGGCATCGGTTTGCTTAAACTTCGCGTGCTCTTTAGATGCAATTGAAAGATCCGTTACAACGTTCAAAGAATGCCCGCCACCCGCAGCCCAGCCGCTCACCAGGGCGATTACAACCTTCGGCATAAATCTGATCAGGCGTTGAACTTCTAAAATGTGGAGTCTGCCCGCAGAACCCTCTTGATATTCGTAACCAGCCTTGCCTCGAACCGCCTGGTCGCCACCCGAGCAAAATGCCCAACCGCCATCTTTTTGACTGGGGCCGTTGCCGGTTAGTAGCACGACTCCAACCTTTGGCTGGCAGCGAGCGTGATCAAGAGCTCGATAGAGCTCGTCCACGGTCTGCGGTCTAAAGGCGTTTCTGACCTCGGGCCTTGAAAAACCCACCCGCACAACGCCCAATTGCTTGTGAGCGTGGTAGCTGATGTCGGTCAAGTCCTCAAACCCGGGTACCGTCATCCAGATTTCTGGATCAAACAGCTCTGAAACTGGTTTTGTCATAGACCTAGACTAATCCTCGTGGAGAGCAATCAAATAACTCAGGTGGCAGTAGTCAGACTGCCGCTGCGCTCAAGGTTTCGAGGAATCGAGTATCGAGAGGCGCTCATTTTTCAAGGTTCCCATCGCTACAGCGAATTCTCGCCATTTTTAGACTATGAGGATCAGGAAGCTGCAACTTGGTTGAGGGCAGCTCTCGAGTATGCAAACAGCCCGCTTCCAGCCCCCTTGAGGCAACTGATACCGATAAACGCTACTCTTCCGGCGGTAAGGCCTGATCAAGTCGTCCAGACCCTTGAGCCGTTCGGGAAGTTTCGAACCATAAAGATAAAAGTGGCCGAACAGGGCCAGGGCCTGGATCAAGATTTAGCACGCATAGCCCAAGCTCACAAAAGCTTTCCAGATTCAAGCCTCAGGCTAGACGCCAATGGTAACTACTCGGTCACCCAGGCCATGACAGTCATCAAAGCCATCAGCCAGCTACCGGTTGAATACTTTGAGCAACCGGTGGCGACAATCAAAGAGCTTGTCGAATTGCGCGAGCAAATTTCCGCGGCTGGAATCCAAATGAAGATTGCCGCCGATGAGTCGATTCGCAAACAAAGCGATCCGTTGGAGGTTGCATTAGCCGGTGCTGCTGACATAGCGGTTTTGAAGGTGCAGCCGCTCGGTGGAATTACCAGATCGCTAAAAATCGCTTCCGAATCAGGTCTCGCAACTGTGGTTAGTTCGGCTCTAGAGACCAGCATCGGTATCGCACATGGTCTTCACCTGGCAGCCCAGTTGCCGAACCTCGACTACGCCTGCGGACTTGGAACCGCATCACTGTTGGCCAAGGACATAACCCGGAATCCATTGGTTGCGCTAGATGGTCATCTAGAAATCACGGAACCAGAAATCGATGCCGAGCTAGTTGGCGAGCTAGCGGTTGATAGCGACCGCAGAATTTGGTGGCAGCAAAGATTAGATCGCTGCCTGGAACTCCTATAGCCCCGAGTAAACGTGCAGGCCCTTGAAAAACAGGTTGACTATTGTGAAGTTGAAAATCACGGCCAAAAACGCGACTAGTCCGAGCCAAGCGGCTCGCTTGCCATTCCAGCCCCTGGTTGCCATTGCGTGCAGGTAGCCGGCATAAAGCACCCAGATAATAAAAGTCCAAACCTCTTTGGTGTCCCAGCCCCAGTAGCGGTGCCATGCCCGCTCGGCCCAGACTGCACCGGCAATCAAAGTGAAGCTCCAGAGCACGAAGCCGACCACATTGAACCGGTAAGCAATCCGCTCCATCTGCAGCAGTTCCGGAAAGTGGCTAAAGAGTTTCTTGCCCCTGCCAGAGGCCTTGAGTAGATAAAAGATATGCAGGCCAGCTGCCACCGCGAAGAAACCAGTTGCCGTGATGGCCACTACCACGTGGATTACTAGCCAGTAGCTCTGCAGCGCCGGCATGACGGTTTGAACCTCGACGTAAAACAGCGAGACAGCGGCAAAAATAGTTATCAGCGCAAAACCCGAAATGAAGGTTGCAATGAAGCGCAGGTCCTTTATTTTCAACGCCGTTAGATAAACCAGCAGAATCAAAAAAGCGCCGCTGATGGAAAACTCGTACATGTTCGCCCATGGCACCCGACCCGCTGCAACGCCGCGAAGAACAACTCCGATACCCAAAATGGTGGTCGCAACCCAGAGCAGAATAAAGCCGGCACGTTCGGTGCCGTTCATCTTGTCAACGTCAGTTTTATCAACAACCATCGTTGAGCCAGCGCTAGCGCTCTTGGCCCCGACGCTAACTGCCTCCACGGTTGAAAGTTTTACCAGCTGGAAAGAAAAAAGCACCAGGGCGAGCGCCAAGAATGCGAGCGCCGATGAGACAAACAATAGCGACACTTGAGATAACGGTTCGTTTAGAACTACTTCTGTCATTTTTTGCTCCCTGACTCTATGTCTTTCACTATATCTTCCAACACCTGCGGCAAGTTTGGATCATCTCGCCTCGATAAAGCTGCGTACTCAATTCTGCCATCTGGTACGAGCTTCACCCAAACTCTTCTTCTTGGAACCATCAGCGACACCGTAAGCGAAACCAGGCTAAGCGCCGCAAACAGCAGCACCCAGATGCCACCGGGGTTGCGTGCGACGTCAAGCGATGCGAATCGCAATAGACCATCAAACCTCACCGACCCGAGCCCGTCTGGAAAATCTGCCGACTGCCCAACTTCGAGCTCGATGGCGTTAACTGGTCCATCACGACCAGCAATCAGCTCCATATTCGTTGTGTCCAGCGCATAAACATTTCTCGGGATTCCCGAATCCAGTCCTAAGTTTCCGGTGTAGACGTTCATTGTCATTAACGGCGCGATTGGGTCCGGGTAAATGGAAGTGTAGGCACCGGTTGTCAGCTTCTCTGCGGTGGGGTAGAAAAAGGCAATGATGCCCAGCTGCTTAGGAAGAGCATCCGGTGCCTTGATAACACCCAGCGAAGTCATTTTCGAATCCTGTGGCAAAAACACAATTGGCCCTTGGTATGAAACATTGCCCTCACCGTCAAATACCGTGACCACCGGTGCAAACCCATTACCGGTCAAATAGACATTCGCTCCTGGGACCGCAAGCGGGTAATTCACTCGAATGTCGCTCGTAGTTGCGGAGTCCCCAAAATCGGCCGACACCGAGGCAATGAAATCCAAGGGTTGACCGATGTTGGCTCGGTTAGCAAGGTCATAAACCACGTCGAACTCATCGAGGGTGAGGCTAAATGGTTCCAACTGTCTTTCATTGAAAAGTGCCCCCGGAGAAAACGAATCGTAGCTTGCGAGGTTGTTCACGAAGGTGTCGCCCTCCACGAGTACCCGTTGCCCGGAGAAACTAAAACCGCCACCAAACCCAACGGCGAGCAGAACACCAACCAGCGAATAGTGAAACACCAAGTTGCCAGTTTCTTTCGCGTAGCCCTTTTCGGCGCTGATGGAATCTTTTTGGCGCTCGATTCGGAATCCGCGCTTTTTCAGTACGACCATTGCACGCTCGAGGACCGATGTGTCCCCAGCCTGACTCAGATACTCCGGCATCCGCTTTAGGTTCTTGGGAGTGGCTACCGGGCGAGCCCTAAGTGCCGCAAAATGAACCTGGGTTCTTGGCAGCACGCAACCGGCTAATGACACAAACAGCAAAATGTAGATAGCCGAGAACCAGACCGATGTGTAAACGTCGAACAGCTGCAGCGAATCCAAGATGGCCGCTAGCTCCGGCTCATTGTCGTAGAAGACCTTGACGCCGTTTGGATCCGCGCTTCGCTGCGGGTAAACACTACCCGGCACCGACGCCACTGCAAGCAAAAGCAACAGTATTAGCGCATTGCGCATCGAAATTAGCTGGCGCCAGAAAAATCTTGGCCAGAATGAAAGCTTAGAGAAGAAGCTGGATGCCACTTGTCGCCTCCTGAAGCCAATTATTGAAACGTAACCAAAGTCCTGTCATGAGCAAAATACCAACCACAATCAACATCACTCCGCCAACCAGGTTGAAGGTTCTGATGTGACGTCTTATGAAGCTAACCGAAGTCTTAGCCCAATCGAAACCAGCCGCGATCAAAATGAACGGGATTCCAATCCCCAACGAGTAAACAGTGGCAAGAATTCCGCCGCGCAAGGGATCGGCAGTATCGGAAGCCAAAACTAGAACTGCCGAAAGGGTTGGGCCAATGCATGGAGTCCAGCCAATCGCGAACACCACTCCTAAAAACGGAGCTCCGGCCAGCCCCATTTTGGGGCTTAGCTTGAGTTTGAAATTTCGCTGCAAGAACCCGAGCTGACCAATCATGGCAAAACCAAAAATAACCACCATGAGCCCAAGTGCCACTTGAATCCAAGGGTTTCTAGCCAGAACCAAGAGACCGGCCGTTCCAGCTAGCACTCCGAGAGAGACAAACACCGCACTAAAACCAAGGACAAATAGAATCGTCCCGGTCATAACCCGGGTCTTCGTGTTCGCAGAACCCGATACATATCCCAGGTAACCGGGAACCAACGGCAAGACGCAAGGCGAAATAAAGGTGACTATTCCGGCCAATAGCGCGACCGGCACGGCAATGAGCATCGAACCATTCAGCGCAATTTCGCCGGGGTTCACTGATTCACCACCGTTTGGATAAGTGTTCGCAAGATAGAGGCCTCGATTCGGCCCAAAATGCGCGATGCAACCTTGCCATCGCGATCAATCACTATTGTTGTCGGCACTGCCTGCGGCGACACCACCCCGGTGAAGGCAAGCGACACCTTTCCAGATTGAGCATCTACCAAAGATGGATATTCAATTCCAAAGTTTCGATCAAAAGCCAAGGCTGTTTCAGCAGTGTCGCGAACATTGACCCCAACAAACTGCACGCTGTCTTCGAATTCAACGCTGAGCATTGCTAAATCAGGGGCTTCTGCCCGGCACGGAGCACAAGCTGAGTACCACCAGTTCATAACAATTACGTTGCCCTCGAAGGCTGCGCTGTCCAAGACTTGACCGCTCTCGGTGATGCCGGCAAAAGCCTCAAACCCTGGCCTTGAACCAAGGGCGAATTCAGTAACCGTTCCATCGCCCGCAATGTAGTTTTTGTTATCTCCCGCGCGGAACTGATCGGCGAGTGGGTCACTTGAACAACCCGCCAGCAAAAAAGTCATAATCCCTGCGGCAATTGCGGTTCTAGCAATCATTTGTAGCTTCACACCGCACCACCATCGATGGCGTTAGCGGCATGGGCTAGCCCAGGTTCTGAATATTGAACCTCGGTGAGTTTTCCGTCGAGGAATTCAAAGCTTGTGATTGAGGACAAGGAACATCTGCGAGATTTTGGGCTGTGAGGTAGTTCGAGCCCGGCACTCGACCGGTGAAGCATCCAGATCGGAAGCTGGTGAGAAACAATTACGACGTCTCCGTCGTCAACGGAGTTCCAAGCATCCAGGGCCGCAGCCTGCATGCGAGCTGCCACCGCGTTATAGGGTTCACCCCAACTTGGAAGCTTCGGGTTTATCAGGCTCAGGACCAAACTTGGGCGCTTCAAAAACGCGGCTGGCGCAAGCTTTATGCCTTTGAATTTGTTCCAAGGTTCAATAACTCGCTCGTCAAGGTCAGGTTCTAGAGCGAATTGCTTGGCAATTGGCGCAGCCGATTGCTGAGCCCTCACTAGAGGTGACGAGATCAGGCGTTTGATTTTTCGGCCTTGGCTGAAGAGCTCTTTTGCTGCTGCCCCGGCCATTTCATGGCCCAGATCCGACAGCTCAAAACCCTCAATTCGCTCGTACAAAACACCGGAAGGATTAAATACCTCTCCGTGGCGAACGAGATGAAGGCGCGAGGCGGGCATAAGAACAAGTTTACCCTCGCTAAACTGGGCTAGTTAGCCCAGACTGCAGATACTCAGAGGATTCTAAATAATGCTAGACCGCACACTCACCAGCGCACTTAGCCAAGGACAAGACGGCCCCGTAACAATCGGCGGTTGGGTTGAAACCCTGAGAGATCAGAAGCGGATTCAGTTCATTATTATTCGCGATGAATCTGGCAGCGTTCAGGTAACTTACCCAAGACCAGCAGACGAAGATGCCCTTGCGGATCAGGTCAGCGCGCTTAGCCACGGCAGCTTTGTAATTATCAAGGGCCGGCTGAAGCACGATGAGCGCGTGAAACTTGGCGGAGTAGAGATTTTGCTTGAAGAGCTCGAAGTTGTTGGGGCGGCGTTGGCCGATAGCCCAATCGCGGATGACACTTCAATTGACAAGCGCTTGGACTGGCGCTTCTTGGACTACCGCAGGCCAGAAGTTGCTTTGATGCTCAAGATTCAAACCACCATTGAGAAGAACTGGCGTGAGCACTGGCTTGAAAATGGGTTCGTTGAAATTCACTCGCCAAAGCTAATGGGGCAGCCATCTGAATCTCACGCGGAGCTATTCAAGCTCGAGTACTTCGAAACCCACGCCTACTTGGCCCAGAGCCCCCAGTTCTACAAGCAGATGTCGATGGCTGCCGGCCTTGGGAAGGTCTTCGAAATTGGACCGGTATTCCGTGCGGACCCTTCCTTCACTTCCCGGCACGCAACCGAGTTTGTCTCAATCGACATGGAGATGAGCTGGATCGATTCCCACGAAGACGTAATGAATTTTCAAGAAGGGCTACTAGTCAAGGCAATCCAAGCCGTCAAGGACGAGCACGGAGCCGAAATTGAAGCGCTTTATGGCTTTGAGGTGAAGGTTCCAAGCACCCCTTTCCCAAGAATTCCACTTGCAGAGGCACACACCATTGTCGAAGGACGCGGTTATAAGGTGCCTCGTCAAGACGGTGACCTGGACCCAGAGGGCGAGCGTCAGATTTCTACTCACGTGGCAGAGGCACACGATCACGAGTTTGTGTTCCTAACGAACTACCCGAAAAACATTCGCCCGTTTTATCACATGAGGCACGCGGACAATCCTGACCTGACCAAGAGCTATGACTTGATCTGGAAGGGAACTGAAATCACCACCGGAGCACAGCGCGAACACCGAGTTGAGATTCTGACCGAGCAAATCAAAGAGAAGGGCTTAGAGCCAGAAGGCTTGAATTCTTACCTTGACTTCTTCCGATACGGAGTCCCACCGCACGGTGGCTTCGGCATGGGGCTAACAAGGGTCGTTATGTTGCTACTAAATCTGTCAAACATTCGTGAGGCAAGCTTCTTGTTCCGCGGTCCAAACCGATTAGAGCCATAGGCACGCGAGCTATACACGCTGGCTATAAGGGTCATCAGAACCCAACAAACACAAAGCCTCCTGCAATCAGCCCTGCCCAGATAACTGTCGCGGCTGTTATGACAATTGATGTTTTGAGGGGCTTCACTCCACCAGCCACTGCCACAAGAGCAGCGAACTGAGTCCCGATGACCAACGGTCCGAGAGTTGCCAACCCGTAAATACCCCAGCGATCGAATGAACGCTGCGCCTTAGCGATTCTGGGTGACTCGCCGGTCTTACCTTTTGACAGCCGCCTTTTGATCATCCAACTACGAATCTTGCTGCCACCAAAGGCAAACAAGAAGATCGTTATGGCATTGCCGGTCACGGCAAAAACTAGTGTTGGCAGAGGGTCAAGCCCAATTAGAATTCCGCTCGGCACAACAACAATTGCCTCGAGCCAAGGAATAGCTCCGCCAAGAAAGACCCCAAATAATCCGAGTTGTTCTAGGTTCAATTTCTTCTCACTGGCACCACTAAAGGCTATCGCAGCCTATCACTTAGCCCAAAGAGGCCTTTGAATGCAGTGCGTGCGTCCTTTTCCCTCAGCTTTCAAGCCCAGCTTTCGATCACTAGGCCCGGAACATTCTCGAAGTGCTTCGTATTGTTCGTGACCAGGGTTGCACCAATAGCCATAGCATGTCCCGCAATCAAAATAGCCAAGAGCCCGGTCGGACGTCCCGATGCCCTGAGTGACTGCTTGGCCTCGGCAGCTCTAATTGCTTCGGGTTGATCGAAAGAGAAGATTCTGGCTACCGCTAGAAATTCTGCGGCAGCTTTCCTGATTTCCTTGGTGCAATTGGGTTGTAGCGTGCCGGATACGAGTTCGTGCTGAGTTATTACAGATATTCCCCAAGAACCGGCCGGAAGAGCAAGCAATCTTTCAAGCATTGCCGGCCGCTTTTTGATGACGTAGCTACAAATGTCAGTGTCAATCAGGTAATTAGCCGAATCACCCATGACTAAAGCGCTTCCTGCCAGTCCAAGATCGACTCACGCTTCAACGCCGCATCAAACACTTCGTCTACGAGCTCGGTTTCATCAAGCCAAGATCTAAGAAGCAGGTTGGCTTGATTAGTCCGCTGGTTAAGTCGAATTTCCCCTGACTGAGCATCACGCTCGAGGGTAACTTCCGCCTCTGGTAGCAGCCAACCGGAGGGAATGCGCACCGCCATCGATCCACCATTCCGAAACAGCTTTGTCGTAATCATATTCTTCACTTTGTCACCTCTAGACCTGTATAGACACAGTATAGATGCTAGGACTGTGGATAACTACGATAGCTCGCACAAGCCAGGTGTCAGCTGTCCCAGTTGAGTGCCTCTAGCTCCTGAATGCGATCAAAATGCCTCAGGTTGTTCGAAACTAGAACTGCATCGATGTTCAGTGCTGTGGCCGCTATCGCAATGTCTGCAAAACCAATCGGATTGCCTTCCGCCATGAGACTGGTCGTTATTCCTTCGGCAATTTTTGCAATTCGAGCATCAAAAGCGATGATGGGGACCTCCGCCAAGAACAGCTCAATCAGCTTCCCAACAACACTTGAACGAGTCCGGAGCTTGTAAACCTCAAGCTCTGCCGCAGTGATGCTGGAAACGGCAAGGTCATGGCGGTGACTAGCCATTTGCGCCTGAACCCTGGTGTTGCCTCGAATACCAAGCGAGATAATGTCTGTATCGACTAGGAACCTGTGATTAGGGACTGTCAGTCAACAGTTCCCCACAGCCTGCGCGAACTGGATAGTCAGAATCGCGGAGTTCTAAGCCTTCATCGGCTATCGGTCCGGTTTCTGCCAGCGCTGCGAAGAACCTGCTCAGCGGCTCAGGCTTTGTGCGCGACAGGATTAGATCCCCAGTCTCGTCATCCACCCGCGCATAAACCTCGCTTTGATCGAATCGCCAGGCAGCCGGAATCCGGAGCGCTTGGGAACCGCCGTTTTGAAAGACCTTGGTCTTTAGAATCTTTTCCATGTAGTGTCCCTCTCTGGGTATACCTACATTTAGTTTGGACATAATTCATTTCATTGAGCTTGTCACGATGAGACTCGGTGACTTCAATGCATTATGCAAAGTGTGGAGAACTTAAGATTTTAGGTGACCGGGAAAACTACCTAAGCGAACGGCCAGACACTAAACCTTGATTGACCGGCTCCTTCAAATTTTCACTCTAAATGGCTCGGTAGTTTTTTTGAGCACCCACTCCAGCGGACCAGATGAGAAATACCTCGAATTCAGAGCCGCAAGGGCGGCGAGCACTAGCCAGCTACCAAAAGCAATCAACGTGACCACAGCTAGGTTCAGCGTCCCGAACAAACCAAGGCCCCAGGCCGAAAAGACAAAGGCAAGAATAACCGATTGGCCGATATAAACAGTGAGTGAGTGACGCCCTGCCGCTGCCAACAGACCAAAGCCGCGCTTATAGCGCTGCATCAGTAGCCACAGCACCCCCAAGTAACCAGCGCTCAATACAGGGGCGGAGACGAAGGTCGCCGTAAACAAACCCAGTTCGACTCCAACTGAGTAATTGACCGACTGTTGGTTTACAAGTGTGAACCAAGCGGCAATCAGCTGGAGTGGTAGGCCAATTGCGAAACCCCAAACGGCGAGCTTTTTCATCGTCTCAGCGTTAGCACCATCGGCCAAAAACCGCTTTCTGGCGGCTAGCACGCCGACCAGGAATGCCGCGAAGGCAAGAGGTGCCTGCAACGCCAACAAACCCGGTAACCCGGTGAACCATAGATCAAGTCGCGCCCCTGCGTTATCCAGAAATGACCCGCCTACCAGCGAGGAATCAAGCGAACTGGTGGTCACGGTTTCGCCCAGATCTTCGCCCAATAGCTCTCCAACATAAAGCAGCAAAGCAAACAACGAGAACAGCACCGCGTTACCGATGTAGATAACTTTTACCCATTGACGGATGGTTTTTTCACTTCGGAAATAAAGGCCCACAAGGGCAATCGCGAGAAGTCCGTACATGAACAGAATGTCTCCGTGCCACAAAAAGACCGCGTGCAGAAAACCAAAGAAAATCAGCAAGACTGCCCTGGCAAGCCAGCGCCTAAGGTTGGCCTTGTCGCTCTTGAGGATGTACACCGAGCTATAGCCAAACAGAAAAGAAAACAGCAGATAGAACTTTCCAATAGCAAGGGACGTAATCAAAAATGCTGAGACTAAGTTCCAGATATTAGAGATATCAGCCCCGCCGAGTCCTAGGACTGTGTTTATAGCCAAATACGGTGCATTAACAAGGACGATACCGATGAGCGCAAACCCCCTCAGTGCATCGGGGAAGCTGTCTCTATTCGTCAAACAAGCTCCTTGAGCTTCGTTAAGACTCGGTCAGCATCGATTCGAAAAAATGCAATTTGTTCGCCGTTTAGCAGTAGCACTGGAACTTCATAAGAGTACTTAGATAAAAGCTCTGGGTTTTGATCTATGTCCAAAGTTTCAACGGTGTACGAAACACTCGGATGCTCATTACTGAATCTTGCTATTACTCCAGCAAGTGCATCCTGTGCCTCGTCGCATAGGTGGCAGCCTTGTCTGGTAACTAGCTCCAGTTTGATTCCAGTATTCACCCACTTACCCTATTGGAAATTGCAAGACCAATAGACTGTGGCGGTGGTTGCTAATGAGAAGAACGTTGAAAAAAAGGTCGCGGCATTTTTTGATGTCGATAACACGCTGGTCCGCGGCGCAACCACAATTTTATTTGGCAAGGTGGCCTTCAGGGATGGAACAATCAAACGCCGAGACATTTGGAAATTCGCCTTTGAGCAAATGATGTTTATTCGTCGAGGCGAAAAAAATCACACACTGGCCAACATCAAGGATCGTGCCCTATCGGTCACCAAGGGCTACTCCGTGAGTTCGCTGGAACCATTGATGCAAACCGTTTATGACTCCGAAATAAAGCCGAGGCTTTGGCCGAAGACGGTCGCCGCGGTGAAAGACCACCTTTCCCAAGGTCACGAGGTTTGGCTTGTAACTGCCGCGCCGCTTGAACTTGCAGAACTTATCGCAAAGGACTTGGGTGCCACTGGCGCCCTAGGAACCTTGGTTGAAAAAAAGGATGGAGTGCTAACCGGCGAACTGATTGGCGAGCCGCTTCATGGCAAGGCAAAACGGAAAGCGGTCAAGAAACTTGCTATTGAGCGTGGCATTAGTCTCAACAGATCTTGGGCTTACTCAGACTCGGTCAATGACCTGCCACTACTTACACTCGTCAAAAATGCGGTGGCTGTAAACCCAGATAAGGCGCTCACCAGATACGCCGAAGCAGCAAACTGGAAAATTCTTCGGTTCAAAAAACGCGACCTGAAACGCGGTTAAAACAAAACCCGCCCGAAGGCGGGTTTTGTTACTCGTACTTACTTCTTATTGCGACGCTGGTGGCGAGTCTTACGAAGGAGCTTACGGTGCTTCTTCTTCGACATACGCTTGCGGCGCTTCTTTATAACTGAACCCATTAAAACCTCATAAAACTTGTGATTGCCCGAATGGTCAACCTCAACAGTCTAGCCTCTGCGACCAAGACGCTCAACCTCGGCGTCAACATCTGCTTCCGTTATGGGCTTTGACCAGCTTTTTCCGTAGGCCTCTAGGCCGGTGGCAACTGCTCCGATTCCCATGCCAAAAATTACCCAAATCGGCCAAAAATAACTGCTCGGAGAAGTCAAAAACCAAACTGCTGTCACGAGAGTCGTTACCCCGGCGTAGACCACAAGATAGGACTTGAATTCCTACTTTTTTTTGAGCTGCTTCCTTGCGAAAGTTCTCAATTCATCTTGAGGGTCCTTCGCCATTAGGTTACTTCCGTCTCGTTCGAGTGCGAACCTCTTCGGCAAGGTGCTGTGCTTCCGACTTCAAGTCGTCTACCACTTCTTCAACTTTTTGCTTTGCGATTCGCTCAAAGTCTTTGACCGAGTTCTCAGCCTCGAATTTGGTATCCGCGAGCTTGCGACCAAGTCGTCTTCCCATCTCGGCTGCATCAAAGTCGACATCAACTTCCGAGGCTCTGGACTTAAGCTGACCAGTTAGCCAGCCGGAACGCTCGGTCAGCCAATGGCCAAGCTGTTCTCCTGCGCTAGCAAGATTTTGGGCAAGGTCATCAACCATCTCATCTTCGACCTCAAAATCAAGCGACAGGAAGCTGATCATCCAGTCTTCTATTTCCTCAAGTGGTTCGGGCGTCACCGAGTAAAAACGTTTTTGCCCCTCTTCTCGCGCGGCAACTAGGCCAACTTCGCGCAAGGTCTTCAGGTGCTTAGAGACCGTAGGTTGCCCAAGCCCGGTCAGTTCGACCAATTGAGAAACCGTCAGCTCACCGGAACCACCTGCGTTGGATTCCAGCAATCTCTCTAGTAGCTTGCGACGAGTGGGGTCTGCAACCGCTTCAAAAATATCTGCCATGTCTACAGCTTAGAGCTAGCTGGCACCAATTTCACGAGACCTTTGAAGTGCCGCCTGCAGGCCGGCTTCAAATATTTGTTGCAGCCCTGCTTTATCCAGAGTGTCGATAATGCGTTCGGTCGTGCCTCCGGGGCTGGTGACATTTGAGCGCAGAGTTTCAGGCTCTTCATCGCTCTGGGCAAGTAAATCAATTGAACCGGCGAGGGTGCCGCGAACCATTACCGCTGCCTGCTTCTTGGTAAAGCCGTGGTTTTGAGCAATCTGCTCCCACTGCTCCATAATGTAGAAAACCCAGGCGGGTCCGGAGCCGGAAATCGCACTTAGTGCGTCAATCTGCTCTTCGGTGATCTCTAGCGCGGCCCCCACCGAGTCAAAGAGTTCCATGGTCGCAGATACAGCGTCAGCAGAGGCGCTGACTGCGGGCGCAACCCCGGTGACTCCCATACCCACCAGCGCCGGGGTGTTGGGCATGGTGCGGATTAAGTTGGGGTTTCCAGGCAAAACTTCAGCCATCGTCGAAAGCTTGATTCCTGCGGCCATCGAGATAACCACCGCATTGGGTGCAATCTCATCTCTTATTTCTGCGAGTAAATCTTTGATTTGATAGGGCTTGACTCCAAGGACAATCAAATCGGCATCACCGGCGAGCAAAGAATTTGCATCACTGGCTTCCTCGATCGCCATCGCGCTGATTCCCCTTGCGCGCAGGGCATCTGCAGAAAGTATCGATTTTGTGGTGGCTGAAATTAGCTCCAGCGGGTGGCCGCCAGCAATCAAACCGGTCAGTACTGCAGAACCCATCGACCCGGTACCTAAAAAACAAACCCTTAATTTTTCCATCTTCAAATCCTACGAGCCTTAGAAGAAGCCGGCTACCAGCGGAAACCCAATGAAAACTGCAGTGTTCATGATCGTGTGAGCAATCACCAGCGGAGCAACCCTGCCGGTTCGCATAAACAAGTAACCGAACACCAGGCCCATCACGAAGTTGCCAATAAAGGCTGAGAAACCTTGGTAGAGGTGATAGCTGGCCCTAAACAGGCTCGAGATAATCACAACCGCGATGATTGTTATTTCGGGTCTTATCAGCTCTAGTTTTTTTGCCAAAAAAGCAACCGCAATGATTTCCTCTTGCAGACCCGAGCGCAGCGCAGCCAAAACCAGCACAAGCGGAGTCCACCAGTAATCACCCAGTGCACTTGGCACAATCCTGGAGGTCAGCCCAAGATTCAGCGCCACAGCGTAAAGGGCGATCCCAGGAATGCCAATAATCAACGGCAGTGAAATACCGATGATCCAGTCTTTTCTAATCGGCATCAGCCCAATTTTTACGTTGTCCATGCGCAAAAAATAAAGTGCAAGCAGCACCGGAACCAAGGCAAGTGCAATCGAGGCTAATTGGCTAACCAGATCAAGCCAAGCGGTTTGAGCAAGCGGTCGGTTTATGGTCGTTACTGAGCCTGCCAAACCTTGGGTGCTGGTTAGCTTTCTGGTCAAACTAAGAATCGAATATATAGCGCTTGCGCCGAGGGAAACCATCAGCACTAGCCACAACTCTTGCGAGTGTTTACGCATCGAATACCTAACTCTCGGAAGCAAAATTTCAAAGCTTGTGTACTTAGGTTATCTAGCCGGGGGTCACCCAAGGTAGTTTGTTCTAGTGGCCAAGACAAAAATAGATTATCGCTGCTCGGATTGCGGCTGGACGACCCTGAAGTGGTCAGGCCAGTGCGGTCAGTGTAAAGCTTGGGGAACGGTTGCTGAAGCCGCTCCTGCCACCACTGCAAAAGCCGCCAGAATCTCCATTGGGCATGAAGCACGCCCAATAACCGAGGTACCGGTGGTGACCGATGGTTACCAACCAACCATGGTTTCTGAATTTGATCGAGTCCTAGGTGGCGGGCTAGTAGCGGGCGCCGCTATTTTGCTCTCCGGTGAGCCGGGAGTTGGTAAGAGCACCTTGTTGCTTGAGGTGGCATCCAGGCTTGCCAAGAGCGGCAAAAAGGTGCTTTACGTTTCCGCCGAAGAATCTGCCGGTCAAGTCAGGCTCCGTGCTCAACGAACCAACGCCCTGAGTGAAAACCTGTACCTTGCAGCTGAGACCGATTTGGGCCACGTGCTGGGACAGTTTGAACAAGTAAAACCCGAGCTAATGGTTGTCGACTCCGTCCAAACCATCAGCTCAAACGACATCGATGGTGCAGCTGGAATGCCGGCGCAGGTTAGAGAAGTCGCATCGAATCTGATTCGCCTCGCGAAGCAAAACTCAACCCCAGTCGTTTTGGTGGGTCACGTCACCAAGGACGGCTCGATTGCGGGTCCCAGGACCCTCGAGCACTTAGTTGATGTCGTTTGCCACTTCGAGGGCGATCGTCAAACCGCGCTTCGGTTCGTAAGAACTCTGAAAAACAGATTCGGCCCGACCGATGAGGTTGGATGTTTTGAAATGACTGGCGAGGGCATTGTTGAAGTCATCGACCCAAGTGCACTGTTTGTTTCCAACGCAACCACTCCGGTGTCAGGAACCTGCATAACCGTTGCCGTTGAGGGCAGGCGAGCCCTAAGAGCTGAGATTCAAGCGCTCGTTGTAAAGAGTGGGTCGCCGCAGCCCAGGCGCGTCACAAACGGTGTGGACAGCTCCCGAGTAGCCATGTTGCTTGCCGTGCTCGAGCGAAGAGCAGGGATTTCACTTAGCGATAAGGACGTTTATGTCTCCACGGTTGGCGGCATGCGGATTATTGAGCCAGCTGCCGACTTGGCAATTGCGATTGCAATTGCTTCAGCGGTTAGTGATAAACCTGTTTCAACCAAAGTCGCAGCTTTTGGAGAAATCTCGCTGTCCGGAGAAGTTCGCGGGGTTGCAAACCTATCGCAAAGAACCAATGAGGCCAGTCGCCTGGGTCACAAGATAATTATTGACTCAGCAAGCGGTCAGCTCAAGAAGGCGCTCGCTCAGGCACTGGAACAATCAAGCACGGCCCAGCTAGCTGCTAATTGAGAATAAAGCGAACGTCTTCGGAGATAACTCCGTTGAGCTCTGCCTTTAGCTTATAAGTGGCGCCACCGCCCGGAACCTTCTGCATACCTTGTGCTGCGCTACAGCCTTCGGAAGAAGAGTAAACCCGATCCCAAGCCGATGGCTCCGCCTTCAATGGAACATTGGCTTGAAGCAGCACCGTCAAGTCTTTACTGTCAGTGCGGTCACAATCTCTGGATGAGTAATAAGTTTGCTCTCCCGATGTAATTGTGAAAAAAGTTACCCTGGCTCCGACATTAAAGCGACAGTCGACCAGGCCGATGTTAGTTACTTCGTACCAAATATACGGAGTGGCGCTAGCTGCGAAATTATTGAAAGTTTCACTGGTTTCGGTTGTTGAATCGTAAGTGCCGATCATTGCGGACAACGAAACTACACCTGGGGCACAGTCTGTGATTTCGGCCGCGATTGTCTCATCGGCCGTCGTGGGCTCTACGTCAACTTGGGCTTGGCTCTGGCCTGTAAAAAGCTGAGAGACCGACCAGATCAGAATCACTAAAATCGCCGCAATAGCTAAAGCTGCAATTCTTCTGCGCCGGATTATTACCTGATCTTTTTGGGACATACGTCAAATCTAGCTAGAGCTGCTTGAGCATGCGCGAGTTTCCAAGCGTGTTCTGTTTAACTCTTGCAAGATCCAAAAACTCTGCGACTCCGTTATCGTGCGAGCGAACCAGCTCAGCGTAGGTGGCAGGGTCCACTGGGACATCAGAAATCACTTGGTAGCCATTGGTTTCAAAGAACTCTTTTTCAAAGGTCAGGCAAAAAACGCGTTCAACGCCGAGCGCCTGAGCTCTAGCTTCAAGCTCAGCTAAAAGCGCCTTGCCAATGCCCCGGCGCTTTGATTGGTCCTCCACAACCAAAGTCCTGACCTCAGCCAAGTCCTGCCACATAACGTGAAGCGCGCCGAAGCCCACAATCCTTGAATCTTGTTCGGCAACCACGAACTCCTGAATTGCTTCGTAGGCCTCAACCATTTCCTTGCCAAGCAGCACGCGCTTGTCCACCAGCGGAGCAGCCATTTTGCTGATAGCTAGGACGTCGGTGGTTTTAGCGGATCTAATTTGGAACATCAGGCAATTATGAACTACTCAGGTCTTTAGAGAAAGCAGCACTTCGTTACGTCTTAGAAAAAACGGGGTTGTTGGTGCGTTGTAGCGGGCATACATGGGCGTTGGGTCGAACTCAATACCCTCCGCAAGAAGTAGTTCCTTGAGCTTCTTTTCATTATTTGAAAAAGAATGATTGCCGACCGTGCCGGAGAATCGAATGGCAGCCATCTTCATCGCTGGGTGCTCGGCAATTTTCAAGTTCGCATCTTCAGAAGTTGGCATATCAGTTATCGACATGCCACTAGGCATCACAAAAGAAACTTTGTAGCCATTTTCGACCGAGACCTCGGTGATCGGTGCAGTCATGGGTATTTTCTTGGACTCCCGGTTGCCACCGAAGATAAAACTGGCAAGAGTTCTAAATGCTTGATTGCCAGCAGAAAGCATGTTGCCCGTTTCAAGAGTCGAGACGGTGATGAAGGGCGCGTAATCGCGCACCTCAAAGTCTTTATAGGACTTCACCACCTCGTATTTCTGAACCTCGGTCATGCCTTAGCTACTGGCTCTTGCTCCCTTGACGCTGCAACAAAGCTGAACTCATCGTCCAGGTAATCAACCAAGATGTCCTGAGCGTTTCCGATGTAGCCAGTCAGGATGCGCTCGGAAATCGAATCTTCGATTTCTCGCTGCACGGCCCTTCTGAGTGGTCTTGCACCCATCGTAGGATCATAACCAAGCTCGATTAGCCTCTCCCTGGCCGACAGAGTCAAGGTCAACTTCAAATCGCGGTCGTCCAAGCGAAGCTGAAGCCTGCTTATAAACAGATCGACAATTAGCAATAGCTCCTCACGAGACAGCTGTGGGAAGACGATTACGTCATCAACACGGTTCAAGAACTCTGGCTTGAAGTTCTTCTTTAGCTCCTCGTTCACCTTGCCTTTCATTTGGGTGTAGTCGTTCTGACTGTCGCCCTCGAGTGAGAACCCAAGTGTGCTGCCTGTAATCTCGCGAGTACCCAAGTTGGTGGTCATGATGATGATTGTGTTTTTGAAGTCCACAACGCGTCCTTGGCCGTCGGTCAACCTTCCCTCTTCGAGAATCTGCAACAACGAGTTGAAAATATCCGGGTGAGCCTTTTCGATCTCATCGAACAGCACCACCGAGAATGGCTTGCGACGAATCTTCTCGGTAAGTTGTCCACCCTCTTCGAAGCCAACAAAGCCCGGAGGGGCCCCAAATAGCCTGGAAACAGTGTGCTTTTCGCTGTACTCGCTCATGTCCAGCGCGATTAGTGCGTCCTCGTCCTCAAACAAGAATTCCGCAAGGGCCTTGGCCAGCTCGGTCTTTCCAACACCGGTTGGTCCGGCAAAGATAAACGAACCAGATGGGCGCTTTGGATCTTTCAATCCTGCTCGTTGGCGACGAATCGTCTTTGAAAGCGCGGCAATCGCCTGCTCTTGACCGATTACTCGCTTGTGAAGGCCGTCCTCCATGTAAATCAATTTGGCGCCTTCATCCTCACCAAGCTTGAACACTGGAATACCAGTTGCCTGCGCAATAACTTCGGCAATCAAGGCTTCGTCAACAACACCCGGGGTGTCTAGGCTGCCATCACGGAATTCCTTCTCCATGCGAACTTTTTCCGCGGTGAGCTTTTTCTCCTCATCGCGCTTTGTAGCGGCTGCCTCGAAGTCTTGATCGGCAATTGCCTGCTCTTTGGCTTGGCGAACAACGGCCACTTTTTCTTCCATTTCCTTCAGCTCCGGAGGAGCAGAAAGGAAGCTGAGCCTCAGTCTGGCACCGGCCTCATCGACTAGGTCTATGGCCTTGTCCGGCAAGAATCTGTCAGTCACGTAGCGATCAGACATAGAAACTGCTGCCACGATTGCACCGTCGGTTATTGAAACCTTGTGGTGCGCTTCGTAGCGGTCGCGAAGTCCCTTCAGAATATTGATTGCGAGCGCCGGGGATGGCTCGTCAACCTGAATCGACTGGAACCTTCTAGCCAACGCAGCGTCTTTCTCGAAGTGCTTGCGATATTCATCCAAAGTCGTGGCACCGATTGTCTGAAGCTCGCCTCTGGCAAGCATTGGTTTCAGGATTGAAGCAGCGTCAATTGCACCTTCTGCGGCACCAGCACCGACGAGGGTGTGGATCTCATCGATAAAAGTGATGATGTCTCCGCGGGTGCGGATTTCCTTGGTTACTTTCTTGAGACGCTCTTCGAAATCACCGCGGTAACGAGATCCCGCAATCAGGCTTCCCATGTCCAGGGTGTAGAGCTGCTTGCCGCGAAGAGTCTCTGGGACTTTGCCGGCAACTATTGCAATAGCCAAGCCCTCAACAACGGCGGTCTTTCCAACACCCGGCTCACCGATCAAAATTGGATTGTTCTTGGTTCTACGGGAAAGAATCTGCATAACTCGCTCGGTCTCGCGCTCACGACCAACTACTGGGTCAAGCTTTCCCTCCGCAGCGGCGTGAGTGAGGTTTCTACCGTACTGATCGAGGATCGTAGACCCCTTGGCCTGAGGCTGGGATTCTCCACCCACGGAAACAGTTTCTTTGCCTTGGTAGCCGGACAAGAGCTGAATAACTTGCTGGCGCACCTTGTTTGTATCTGCTCCAAGCTTTGTTAGCACCTGAGCGGCAACACCTTCGCCCTCGCGAATCAGACCTAGCAGCAAGTGCTCGGTTCCGATGTAGCTGTGGCCAAGCTGAAGTGCCTCTCGAAGACTTAGTTCAAGAACCTTCTTGGCTCTTGGAGTGAAAGGAATGTGCCCCGACGGCGACTGCTGGCCCTGGCCGATAATGTCCTGCACTTGCTCTCTGACCTGCTCGAGGTTAATGCCCAGCGCCTCTAGCGCTTTGGCGGCAACACCTTCACCCTCGTGAATCAGGCCGAGCAGGATGTGCTCGGTTCCAATGTAGTTGTGGTTGAGAAGCTTGGCCTCTTCTTGGGCAAGCACAACAACTCTGCGGGCCTTGTCTGTAAATTTCTCGAACAATGTAAGCACCTTTCGCAATCCGTAATCAAAATGCTACGTTGGTGCCGAACACAAAACTAGGGGTGTTCGCCCAAGGCGTTAGCGCGTTTGGCTCTTTCTTCGGCCTCGATCTTGGCGTAGATATCGCGCTCCCCCTTATCGGCGCGCAATATCGATCTAATAATCAACCAATAAAGCGCTCCAACCGCCGCCGGCGGTATCAACGAAATCAATATATCAATCAGGCTTTCCCAGAAACTCATCTCCACCTACTTCACCATCGGGAACAGGATGGTTTCCCTTATACCAAGGCCAGTGAGCGACATCAAGAGTCGATCAATTCCAAGCCCTAAACCACCTGATGGTGGCATTCCGAATTCCAAGGCCTTCAAGAACTCTTCATCCAGCTTCATGGCTTCCGGGTCACCGGTTGCAGCCAGCTGCATTTGCGCCACGAAGCGCTCGCGCTGAACGACAGGGTCCACCAACTCGGAGTACCCGGTCGCTTGCTCATAACCCATGATGTAGAGATCCCATTTTTCAACCACGCCAGCCTTAGTGCGGTGGTCTCTGGTCAAAGGTGAAGTGTCCACCGGAAAATCAATCACAAATGTCGGTCCGGTGAGTCCTGGCTTCACAAAGTGCTCCCATAGCTCTTCAACGTACTTGCCGTGCAGCGGGTGATCAATTTCAATACCAACGCTGTCAGCAAGTTTCTTGAGCTCGGCAACTGAAGTTTCTGGTGTGACTGTCGCCCCAGAAGCTTCAGACAGCGATTCATACATCGAAACCCTCGGCCAAGTGCCGCTCAGATCGTTTATTGTTCCATCCTCGAGCTGAACAACTTGGGTTCCAAGAACATCAGTTGCAGAATTCTGAATCAGTGCCTGAGTCAGGTCCATCATCGTGTGGTAGTCGCCATATGCCTCGTAGGCCTCGAGCATTGCGAATTCCGGCGAGTGGGTTCTATCTGCTCCTTCATTTCTGAAGTTTCGATTTATTTCAAACACTCGCTCTAAGCCCCCGACAACCGCGCGCTTCAAGAACAGCTCCGGTGCAATTCGAAGATAAAGATCGGTGTCAAAAGCGTTCGAGTGGGTCTTGAAGGGTCTTGCCGAGGCACCGCCGTGCATGACCTGCAGCATTGGAGTCTCAATCTCAATAAAAGCCTGTTTAGCAAAGGTGTTTCGAATCGACTGCATCACTCCAGCACGGATCTTCACCACTTCGCGAGCGCGGTCCCGAACGATCAAATCGATGTAGCGGTGACGCACTCGAAACTCTTCACCCAGGTCGTTATGAAGGTTCGGCAGTGGCCTCAAAGTCTTTGCTGCCATCAGCCACTTGGTAGCCAAGACGCTTAGTTCGCCGCGCTTCGAGGTGATAACCTCGCCCTCGACAAAAACATGGTCTCCTAAATCGACGAACTCTTTCCAGCTATCAAGCTGCTCCTGACCAGCTTTATCCAAGCTGATCATCGCCTGAATTCGTTCTCCCGAACCAGCCTGCAGCGTTGCAAAACAAAGCTTTCCGGTGTTTCGAAGAAACATGATTCTTCCGGCAATCCCAACCTGGTCGCCGGTAGCGATGTCGTCTTCGAGGTTTGGGTAGCGAGCCTTGGTGGCCTCAATGGTGTGAGTTATTGGCAGTTTGACCGGGTAAGCGGCGCCAAGTGCGTTTAGCCGCTCTCGCTTTTGCATGCGCACTGCAATTTGCTCAGGCAGGTCAACACCCTCGTACTCTTCAGTCACTCTAGATACCACCTATTACTAAATTATCAATTAGCCGAACTTCTCCAACCCAGCCTGCGATCACCATTCGGGCGCCTTCGACACCTTCGGTAATCGCAAAAGTTTCAGGGTCAACTAGTTCCAGATAGTCAAGTCTAATAATCGGATCAAGTTCTGCCTTTGCCGCTTTAATGCAAGCAGCTTTGGTTTTCATTGTTGATGCAGCAACCAAAGCCCGGTGAAGTGTGCGGGCAGCTGGCATTAGCTCTGAAGGAATGCGCTGATTCCTGCTGGAAAGCGCCAATCCCTGGTCATCACGCACGGTTTCACAAGCAACCACTTTTATTGGCTCGCGGTCACCGTTAGCAACCTGACGCTTCACCATTTGGGTAACGAGCATCAGCTGTTGAGCATCCTTTGAACCGAAAAAAGTAACGTCTGGTTGAACTAAATTAAACAATCGGTTTACAACCGTCAACATGCCGTCAAAGTGACCCTGTCGAACTGTGCCTTCAAGTAGATTCCCCAATTCACCAGCGGATATCTCCTTTACGCCCGATGCCGGGTAGATCTCTTGACTACTGGGAGCAAACAAAACATCTACTCCAGCGTCACTCAGCACGCGTGCATCGACCCCAAGGGTTCGCGGGTAGTTTTCTAGGTCATCACCATCTCCGAATTGTCTTGGGTTCACAAAAACCGACACCACAATAAACAGACCTTGCTCTTGTGCCTTGTTCACCAAAGACAGATGTCCTTTGTGAAGCGCTCCCATGGTTGGGACAAACCCGACTCGTCTTCCTTCGGTATCGGCAACCGCCAAGGCTTGTTCCAGTTCGACAATCTTTTGAGCTAGTTGCATTAGAGCGCATCCTTCGGGTCGATCTTGCTAATCGGTTCTGAGAGAGCAGTCTCCATGGCACTTCTTACCACCGGTGCTATCAGCCTGGCCGGATTTTGAATTCCTGCGTCTTCCAAAATACCAACGGCTTGCCTAACAATCAAAGAAGAAAAGCTGCTTGCAACTTCGAAAGCCTCGGCGTAAGCGGCTCGTTGATCCTCAGCTATCACCATCGGCTCCGCACCCAATTCGATAGCCAAGGCCTCCGCGATCGGAGTCAGTGGCTCTGGTGCACTGACTGCTATCGAGGAGTTCTTCAATACCGTTAGGTCCATTGTGGTTCCAGTGAAGTGCATCACCGGATGCATGGCAATTGGGATTGCTCCAAATCTCGCAGCATCAGCCAGCACTGAGTATCCGACAAGCGGTGAGAGATGAACGACTATTTTTTTTGGTCCAAATAGGCCCAGATCAGCCAACCCCGCGCAGGTAATTTCAAGATCGCTCGAGGGAATTGCAAGCAGCACTAGATCGGCGTCTTCAACCACCGCGGCCATGTTTGCAATTGGCACCTCGGGAATCAAAGCTTCGATTCGCTCAATTGCCGCCGGACTTTCGACAAACACCCCGATTAGTTCATGCCCGGCAGCAGCCCAAGCTTTTGCGAGCACCGGTCCGGCTGGGTCATCTCCAACAACGCCAATCTTCATCTAGCTGCCCTCCCCGTCTTTATCGGAATCAGAATTCGATGGCGTTTTACAGTTCCACTGCGAAACTAACCCTCCGATGATTAAGGCTACGGCGCCAATCAGCCCAAAAGAGCTACTTCGGATCAAATTATCTGGCGCGACACTAAAACTCACCAGCCAGATAAGTAAACCAGAGTGCCAGCCGGCAAATAATGCCCCGGCTAAAACCGAAGCTCTTGCAAGAATCAGTACCCGAACTGCGTAAAAAGGATTCGGCCTTCCAGGCCTTATCCCCTCTCGGTAGCGGTCGAGCTGTCTGCGATATCGATAAATCGGAAAACTGAAAACGTAATTTGCAATCGCGATCGCTAGCAAGCTGACAGGCAGACTCGTCGGGCTTACTGGAAACTCGAAGCCGAAGCCCGCCGAGAGTTGAGAAATTGAAATACCCAGAACTAGACCAACGACCGCGAATCCAACCAGTGATTTGGTCATGGATCCGTTCAAGGAATTACCCAAACATGTGGGTCCATGCCCTTAGCTACTTCGCTAACCGGACCAACGCCAGTAAGAACTGCCTCCGGATCAATCTCCAGCCAAGGAATCAGAACAAATGCCCGCTCGTGTGCTCTCGGGTGAGGAATACTAAGAGATTTTGATTCAACGATGCTGGTTCCAAAAATGATGATGTCAAGATCTAGAGTGCGGGCGGCCCATTTCGCGGACCGGACCCTGCCGAATTTATTCTCGATTTCGTTGAGCCTAGAAAGTAACTTCTTGGGAGAAAGTGTCGTGTCAATGAGCGAAACAGCGTTTATGTATTCTGGCTGATTTGGATCAATGCCGTGTTCAGTAAGCGCCTCGGAGCGATATTTTTTTGAGTTCGCGACCAGCTCAACGCCGCGAATTTTCCCGATTTGTTTTTGAGCTTTAGAAATGGTTTTTTCTTTATCGCCCAGGTTTGCCCCCAGAGCTATGACGACTCTAGTTTTCATCTCTTGATCCACTCAGAGTTACTGAGACGTCGTTGAACTTTTGGCTGAGCGGAGCATTTGGTTTATGGACGGTGACCGCTGATTGCATAATGCGTCGGTCATATTTCAAACACGCACTGACTAGAGCGTTCGCCAGTGACTCAATTAGTTCGAATCTCATTCGAGTCGAAAGCTCGGTTACCAGATCGGCGATAGCTGCGTACGAAACAGTGGAATCAATTACGTCTTCTAAATCTGAATCAACATCTAGGTGGATGTCAATCAAAAATTCTTGCCCGAAATCTTTTTCGTGCTGCTGGACACCGTGATACCCAAAGACCGATAGCCCGTCGATTCTGATTTGATAAATCATTTGGTCTCCTGATGATTCTTCAATGAAGAGACAATCGCTATGGCGTCGCTGGTGCTCTGTACGTCGTGGACCCTCACACCCCATAGTTTTCGCTGTAGCAACAGGGCTGTCAAGACTGCCGTTGCTACATCTCGCCTTGGCATTGAGACAGAAGCGGGATCTTCAGCGCTAAGCGCGTGAGCTAAAAAGCGTTTCCGGGACGCTCCGACCAAGACCGGTAGCCCCAGTCTCTCCAGCTCGTCCAGTCGATTAACTAGGTCCCAGTTTTGGTAAATATCCTTTGCAAACCCCAGACCTGGATCGACAATGATGCGATCTCTTGAAATACCAGCTGCGACCGCCATAGCAACCTGCTCCGCAAGCTCGGCAACTACTTCTCTTGCCACGTCCGAGTAATGAGCAAGAGATTCCATTGTTTGCGGGTTGCCACGCCAGTGACCAAGCACGTACTTGCAATCTAGGTCCTGAATCGCGGCGAACATCTGGGGGTCCGAAAGTCCGCCAGAAATATCATTGACTATGTTCGCACCGGCCTTGACAGCCTTGCGAGCGGTGGAGGAATTAATGGTGTCGACCGAAATGGTTAGCTTGAGCTCACTCTGGATTGCTCTGATAACCGGCAAAATTCTGGCCTGCTCTTCGGCTGGTGTCACCCTCACAGCACCTGGCCTAGTCGATTCTCCACCGACATCGATGATCTGTGCACCTTGGGCACTCAGCATGCTTGCTTGCTCCAGGGCTCGTTCAGGGTTCAAGAATTGTCCGCCATCACTGAAGGAGTCTGGAGTCACATTCAGTACTCCCATTAATAACGGCCTGCTCCAGCTGGTCATGGTTTCTTGTTGATCAATCCCAGAACCTCAGCTCGATAGCTCGGTTCTGTGTAGACGCCTCTGGATGCCAAGGTCACGGTATTTACATCGGGTTGGCGAGCGCCCCTTGAGGCAACGCACTGATGCCTAGCTTCAATAACAACCAAGACACCCTTGGCATCAAGAGCGCTCTCGAGAGCGTCTGCTACTTCCGCGGTCAGGTTCTCTTGAAGCTGAGGCCTTGCAGCCAGGACTTCAATTACGCTTGCGAGCCTGCCAAGGCCAGCGAGTTTTTTGTTTGGCAGGTAGGCAATGTGTGCGACTCCGGTAAAAGGGAGCAAGTGATGCTCGCAGATCGAAACGAGCTCGATGTCTTTGAGAATCACTGCTTCAGCATTCACGGCGTCAAACATTTCGCCAATCACGCTACTGGGTTCAACCCCGATACCCCGAAAAAACGAAGCGTAGGCCTCGGCAACCTTAGTTGGAGTTTTTTTTAGCGCGGGTCGATTTGGATCTTCGCCTATTGCCCGAAGAAGTTCAACAACGGCCGCCTTAATGCGTTCAGTCTCCATTTTCGGCTACCGGTTCTATTTTCTCTTCAAGCTCCTCCAGCTCAAGAACCTTGCGCTTAGGAACCGCGATTGGACCCTTATTGGTTCCGGTGCGCTTGGTGGAAGATCGCCAAGCGGCCCTTGCCGGAATCTTGGTTACTGCCGTAAAGATTTTCGCGATCTCATCCTGGTTCAGGGTTTCTTTTTCAAGCAACGTTTTGGCCAGCTTGTCCAAAACCGCTCGGTTCAGAGTTATGGCCTTGTAGGCCTCGTCTGCGGCCCGGTCCAGAATTGCACTCACTTCTGCGTCAACCTGCTGCGCCATTTCATTTGAATAGTTCGAGTGGGTTGCGAGCTCACGCCCCAAGAACGGCTCGTTGTTTCCGCTGCCAAGTGAGATAGCACCAATTTTTTGGCTCATGCCGTATTTGGTGACCATCTGACGGGCAATACTGGTTGCCTTCTCAAAGTCGTTAGATGCGCCAGTGGTGGGGTCTTTGAAGACAACTTCCTCCGCGATGCGGCCCCCCATGGCATAGGCGATCTGATCTAACAGTTGATTGCGGCTGATCGAGTAGCGATCCTCCATTGGCATCACCATGGTGTAACCAAGGGCTCGCCCTCTTGGCAAGATGGTGACTTTGGTAACCGGGTCAGAGTAGTTACCAGCTCCAGCAACCAAAGCGTGACCGGCTTCGTGATAGGCGGTCACAAGTCGCTCTTGATCCTTCATGATCGAAGACTTCTTTTGTGGACCGCCGATAACGCGATCAATTGCCTCATTGATAATCTCATCGGTTATTTCGGTGCGGTTTAGTCTCGCGGCCAGAAGGGCAGATTCATTCAGCACGTTTGCAAGATCAGCACCGGTGAAGCCCGGTGTGCGCCTTGCAATCACGCTTAGATCGACATTTTCTGCAATTGGCTTGGACTTTGAGTGAACCTTCAGAATTTTCGCGCGGCCCTTTAGATCTGGGGCAGTAACTCCAACCTGGCGATCGAATCGGCCTGGGCGCAACAGAGCTGGGTCCAAAACATCAGGTCGGTTAGTTGCCGCAATCAAAATGACGCTGGCATTGGTGTCAAAGCCGTCCATCTCGACGAGCAACTGGTTAAGGGTCTGCTCGCGCTCATCGTTACCGCCACCGATTCCGGTGCCGCGGTGACGACCAACGGCGTCGATCTCGTCAATGAAAATAATTGCTGGTGCAGTCTGTTTGGCCTGCTCAAACAAGTCTCGGACTCTTGACGCTCCAACACCCACGAACATTTCGACAAAATCAGATCCTGAGATTGAGAAAAACGGAACACCGGCTTCGCCGGCAACCGCCTTGGCGATAAGGGTCTTACCTGTTCCCGGAGGGCCATAGAGCAGCACGCCGCGCGGAATCTTTGCTCCCATGTCCAAAAACTTCTTTGGGTTCTTTAGGAAATCTTTTAGCTCTGTGAGCTCTTCAATGGCTTCTTCGATTCCGGCAACATCTTCAAAGGCGACATTAGATGTCTCTTTGGTGACCATCTTTGCTTTGGACTTACCGAACTGCATGACCCCGCGGCCACCACCGGACATGGAGCTCATCAGGAACCAGAACAGTCCCAAAATTATTATGAAAGGCAGCAACGAACCCAGAATTGCAAGGTACCAAGGGGTTGATGGCACTTCGTCTGTCCAACCCTCGGAAATCTGAGAGCCAGCAACAATTTCGGCCACCGTCGCAGCGCGACCCGATACGTAATAGAACTGAACGCTTTGACCGTACTCGGCATCTGGGTTTCTAAGTTCTACATCCACCCGCTGGTTGCCATCCAAAATGGTTACCTTTTCGGCAGCGCCGGATTTGATCATCTCCAGGCCAACTTGGGTGTCGACTTTGGTGAACTGCTGAGCACCAACGAGACTCGTTCCAATAAGAAGCACGGAAATAGCAAGAGCTATCCACAGCCAAGGACCGCGCAAAAACTTCTTGAAAGTCATTGGTGACTTTGCTTTGCTCTTTCCTTTAGTTGCAATTTCCTTTTCGGCAGATTCGTCTTTCTTGGCCGCATCTTTCTTAGACGCGGTGTCCTTCTTGGTCGCGTCTTTTTTAGTTGCCGTGTCTTTTTTAGTTGCCGTGTCTTTTTTAGTTGCCATATCTTTATTAGATGCCATTCGCTTAAGAGTAAACCGAAGGTGACAGCACGCCAACCCCGTCTAGTGATCGATAACGCTCGTTGTAGTCAAGTCCGTAACCAACCACGAACTCATTGGGGATATCAAACCCCACCCACCTGACATTTATCTGAACTTTTGCAGCAGCTGGCTTACGAAGCAGGGTGACGACTTCCACCGAGGTGGCGCCTCGATTGATGAGGTTGGTGGTTAGCCAAGAAAGAGTAAGACCGGAGTCAATGATGTCCTCCACGATCAAGACGTGGCGGTCAGTGACGTCAGTGTCAAGATCCTTCAGGATTCTGACGACGCCAGACGAAGTTGTTCCGGACCCGTAGGAAGAAACTGCCATCCAGTCTTGCGATGTTGAAAGCTGCATTGCCCTGGACAGGTCGGCCATAAATGGTACGGCACCTTTGAGAACGCCGACTAAAAGCGGGTCCTTGTCTTGGTAAAAAGAATCAATCTGTCCCGCAAGCTCTAGGACCTTCTCGGCGATTTGATCTGCGGTGACTAGCACCTTGGTGATGTCTGGGTGATTTAAGTGCAACGCACGGCTCCCGGTTGATGGATGGTTAGACGCTTTTAAAGACAAGCTCTTGGCTTACTCGTTCTACTGTAATGCCAGAAAGAACCAGCTTGTTTTGTCCGTGCCAATTAGTAATAAGTTCATCGATTCCAAGCACTTGAGATCTTGAAACGGCCATTGCGCCTGCGGCAATTGCAGTCTCGAACAACACCCTTCGGCGCAACCCCGGTAGCACTGCGATAAGCCTTGAAATCGATAACTTAGTTTCCGTGCTTGAACTTGAAACAGTTGCCTCTAAAGCCAGCTCACTGGCCATCACAAACAAAACTTCGTCCGACTCACTCGCAAGGTCGGCCGTCCTGGCTAGGGCGCCGGCGAAACCGGGTCCGAGCTCGGCTTCCAGGGTGTCAAGTAGCTGGCGAATACGAACCCTGGTGAACTTGGGGTCTTTATTATGTGGGTCCTGCCAGGGTTCAATACCTTGGTCATTACAAGCTTGCAAAAGCATCTCGCGCTTGATTATAAGCAGGGGTCTGACTAGTTTTTTAGCTTCGTCAAAATCCTGCATGCCCGCAATGGAACGTAAGCCCGAACCCCTGGTCAGCCCCAGCAGCACAGTCTCGGCCTGATCTTCAAGGTTGTGACCGAGCAATATAACCTCTGCTCCAACCAGCTTTCGAGCACGCTCTAAAGCTTCATACCTGGCCGACCTAGCCGCTGCTTCTGGACCGCTACCTGATTCGGTGACGCTAATAGTTTCGATGACCACCGGATCCAACCCAAGTTGTTCTAGTTTCGAAGCGGTTGTGCTGGCAACTTCTTTAGATGCTTTTTGCAGGCCGTGATCAACCACGACTGCCGAAACCCGAAGACCGAGTTTTGGGCCTTCAAAGATTACTGCCGCAGCCAGTGCCATCGAATCTTGACCGCCCGAGCAGGCGACCAAAACCCGAGAGTCCGGTTCAAGATTTAACCGCTCAAGATTCTCCCGCACTGCTCTGCGAACATCAGCAACTGCCGGAGTAAGCCGATTTCTAATAACCATCACTCCCGATTCGCTAATCTTTTAGCTAAGCCTATTGAGGAGAAGCCTTGTCATACGACGTAGTTATTGAGATTCCACGCGGTTCCAGAAACAAATATGAGGTCGACCACGAAACTGGTCGAGTGTACCTAGACCGAGTTTTGTTCACTCCGTTTGTGTATCCAACCGATTACGGCTTCTTCGAGAACACACTCGGTGGCGATGGCGACCCACTGGACGCTCTTGTTTTGCTCGAGCACCCGCTGTTTCCGGGCGTCGGCGTGAAGGTTCGCGCAGTAGGCATGTTGGTCATGGAGGACGACGGTGGAGTGGATGAAAAAGTGCTCTGTGTGCCTGCCAAGGACCCTCGTTGGGATCACATTCAAGACCTAAACGATGTTCCTTCTCAAACCAAGAATGAAATTGAGCACTTCTTCTCTCACTACAAGGATCTAGAGCCAACCAAGTGGGTCAAGATTGAAGGCTGGGCAGATAAAGAGGCGTCCCAGAAGGTCATTGACGCCGCTTACGCAAACTACAAGGGCTAGGATTTTAGATTTTTGGGTTGGGAACTCTAGTAACTTCTTCGCAGCGGGTTCGCAGCCAGCAGCTAGATTCAGCCCTCCGCGGAAAAGCGGGAGCCCTAATCAGAAGTGGTAGCGTCGAAGTTCTGGCAAAGAAAAAGTTTGCTAGCCCGAATTTCTTTCGGAAGAACAAGGGACGCTAGGAACATGAACTGAACGCGGGCCCCACCCGTTGGAAGGATTCCATGACCACCTACCCAAATCTAAGCGCTCTTTTTGTGAACTGCACCCTGAAGCGATCTCCTGAGCTCTCTAACACCCAAGGCCTTATTGACCTGAGCAAGTCGGTCATGGATTCGCAAGGAGTTCAAACCGAATCATTAAGGCTTGCCGATTACACCGTTCCTCCCGGAGTGAGCCTTAGCATGACCGATCAGGGCTATGACAACGATGATTGGCCTTCGATTTGGCCAAAGGTTGAAGCGGCAGACATCTTGGTGGTCGCCGGTCCGATCTGGCTAGGCGAAAACTCATCCATAATGCGAATCTTGATAGAGCGGCTCTACGCAATGAGCGGCGAGCTCAACGACAAGGGTCAGTCCCTGTTATACGGCAAGGTTGCTGGAACCCTACTAACCGGCAACGAGGACGGAGTGAAGCATGCTGCAATGTCGAATCTTTACGCCTTGCAGCACATTGGTTACACCATCCCACCGCAGGCTGATGCTGGTTGGCTCGGTGACATTGGACCCGGGCCCAGCTACCTAGATGAAGGATCGGGCGGACCAGAAAATGACTTCACTAATCGCAACACTTTGATTATGAGCTGGAACCTTGTGCACTTGGCTCAACTTCTGAAGTCAAGCGATTTTTACCCAACCCGCGGTAACTCTCGCACCGATTGGGACAAGGGGATTCGTCCCGGCTTAGCAAGCTAATGCGAACCGAGGAGGTCACTTTCCCCGGCTCCAAAGCAAACCTAGCCGGCAGGATCTCTCACCCCGATGGCGAAGTTGGGGCCGTGGCGGTTTTCGCACACTGCTTCACTTGCTCGAAAGACATTCCAGCCGTCACTCGAATCACTTCCAGGCTTAGCAACCACGGCATTGCGGTTATGAGCTTTGATTTCGGTGGACTGGGTCATTCTCATGGCGATTTTTCGGAAACCAATTTCTCAACCAACGTGCTGGATCTAAAGATGGCGATTGATTATCTTCAATCACTAGATCTTTCTCCAACGCTCTTAGTCGGTCACTCGCTGGGGGGCGCAGCGGTGCTTCAAGTCGCCAGCGAGCTAAGGCAAATTGAGGCAGTGGTTACAATCGGAGCACCCTCCAGCCCTAGCCATCTGGAGGGTTTGTTGGCCGAGCACCTGCCGGAAATCGCTGAAACCGGCGAAGCAACCGTCACGCTAGCTAATCGCGATTTTGTCTTCAAGCAGCAGTTCCTTCAAGACATTAAAGATGCAGACATCTTGTCCTGCGTCAAGCTAATGAAAGCCGCGCTTTTGGTAATGCACTCGCCGCTTGACAACACGGTTGGCATTGATAACGCCGAGGAGATTTTTCAAGCTGCTAGACACCCCAAGAGTTTTGTATCGCTCGATGACGCCGACCACCTGCTTCGAAAACTGAAAGACAGCGAATATGTCGCCGACCTGATTGTTAGTTGGGCTTCTCGGTATCTAACGATCACAAAGACCAAGCAGCCAGAGGCAGACGGAGATGGCTCTGTCGTGGTTTCTGAGGTTTCGGTAGATAAGTTCCAGCAAGATATTCTGATTGGCCAGAAGCATTCGATGCTGGCGGACGAACCAAAAGACTTCGGTGGTCAAGATACCGGACCAACCCCCTACCAGTTCTTGGCAGCCGGACTTGGAGCCTGCACCTCGATGACTATTCGCATGTATGCGAAGCGGAAGGAAATACCTCTCACCGGCATCAGTGTTGAGGTTAGCCACGATAAGCGGCATGCCGAGATTGATCCAGAAGCAAAATCAACCCACGATCACTTTGTGAGAAAGATAAGGCTCACCGGCACACTGACGGCGGACCAGCGGCAATCGCTACTAGCAATTGCCGATAAATGCCCAGTCCACAGGAGCCTTGAGGCAAGCGCTCACATTGAAACCGTTGAGGTTAGCTAGTAATCAGCCGAATCTTGTTTTGGCTTTTTCAGAGTTACGCAGTCGGTCTTCCGGCATACGCCCAAATTTCACCGTAGCGAACCGGAACAATTCTCACGGTTCTGGCTGGATTTGGAGCTTCCAGCATCATTCCATCACCCAAATAGATAGCTACGTGATACTTGTCTCCAGAAAAAGCAGTTTCCTTGCTGTACCAAATTAGATCGCCCCGCTGAACATCCTGAAAGGGAACCAGTCTTTTCGCGCTAGCCAGCACGTTGTACTGGGCGGTGGCTGAGTGCCAACCGATATAAACACCGGCTGCCGAGTAAGCTTTCATGGTGATGCCGGAGCAGTCCCAAACATTTGGGCCTGACCCTCCGAGAACATATCTTTCACCGAGCTGCTCTTTAGCAAAAGAAATTGCAGTTTCAACCTTTGACCAATCGGGCTCTGCCACGCTGTAAAGCTCTGGAGCGGTTGGTGCGGACTTGACTAGGTTTTGTCTGCGCTCTGCCTCTAGGCCTTCGATCCGCTGGCGCTGAACGTCATCTGCGGTGTCCTTCAGGGTTGCCAGCTGACTCATCATGTTGGCGCGCTGGCGCTCAGACTCATAGACCTTGGCAATCACAGCATCTGCTGCCGCTTTAGCTTCGGCAAAAATCTTTTCTGCCTCAGCCTCAAAGCGCTTCAGTTCAACCCTCGCGCTGTCTAGTTCTTCGGCTAGTGATTTGGCCTGAGTTTGCTTATCAATTGCTGATTGGTAGATTGCGCCGGTGCGCTGGGCAAGCATGTCCTGCATCGTGAGCTGATAGAGCAAATCTTCTGCGTTATCAGGATTAAAAAATAATTCCATCGAAGTGTTGCCGCTTGCTTGATCGCGATACATCTTTCCGACTATTTGAGCCAGTTGGATTTTCGCGTTTTCGGCTTCGGTCGCAGCTAGTTCAACCTTGGACTGCAGGCCCTCAACTTTGGCGGCCATCTGAGCTACTGCCTCAACCGCTTGGTTGTACTGCTCATTTTTCTGAAGAGCAATTGCCTCGAGAGCGTCAGCCTCAACCTGAAGGGTTTCTAAAATTCCTTCGATGCGCTCGACCATTTTTTGTTTATCTTGGACATTGGCCTTTGCGGCGGCAACCTCGGCCGCGGTTGGATAGCTGGGCACGGCATAGGCGGGCGCCAGCGCCACGCTAGTTAGCAAAATCCCCAGTCCAGCTAGAGCTGCGACTACTTGACTACGACCTAATTTCAAAACTGCTCCATAGCTTCAGGATAGCTGAAAGACTCAAGTAATGCCTGAAGGTTTTTTGAGTGTTGCTAACTCGCTATTTGACCAGTAATGTTTACCTCGGTGCTTTTGAGGTTGCCAACTTCATGGCCCCATCGTTTAGCGGCCTAGGACGCTGGCCTTTCACGCCGGTAGCACGGGTTCGAATCCCGTTGGGGTCACCAGGCGATGTCCTTAGCACCATTTTGACCCTGTAGCGCAGTTGGTTAGCGCGCCGCCCTGTCACGGCGGAGGTCGCGAGTTCAAGTCTCGTCAGGGTCGCTTCGCCTAGTGCGAATGGTGGGGTATTCCCCCACGGCTCTGTAGCTCAGTTGGTAGAGCGAACGACTGAAAATCGTTAGGTCACCGGATCGACGCCGGTCGGAGCCACATTGGAAGAAGGCGGACAGTGACCATCATTTTTGGCCTACTGTCCGCCTTTTCTTATGGCTACGCGGACTTTGTCGGGGCACTAGCTGCAAAGCGAATTCGTGCTCTTGCCGCAACCGCTTACTCTTTTAGCGTCGGGTTAGTACTTGCAATTATTTTCAGCCTTTTCATTGGTGCCGATTATTCAGCGCAAACAATCCAAGCTGGAATTTATGCCGGTATCGCCGCGGCGGTCGCACTTAGCTGCCTATACGCAGGACTTGCAATTGGGCCAATCTCAATTGTCAGCCCGCTTACGGCCGTTATTTCCGCAATCATTCCGGTGATGGCAGATGTTGCTTCTGGGCAAGAGCTTTCCAACTTCGTGGTCATCGCGGTGGTGTTGATTTTGATTGCGGTTGTCTTGGTCGGGTTTGTTCCGGGCGACAATGTAAAACTGCCCTCCCCACTGGCACTTGCTTATTCGATTGGTGCCGGTCTGGGTTTTTCCGGAATCTTCTTGTTCCTTGACTCTGCCGCTGCTGATTCTGGGCTCGCGGTTCTGGTTGTCATGAAGGCAGTCGGATTGGTGCTGCTAATTGCTGGTCTTTTAGCGCTTTGGCTGAGGGGCCCAAAGAGTCGTTACATAGAAAAAATAACCGATTACAAGCTAGCCGGGCTTCTGTTACTAGCTGGATTTGGCGATGTGCTGGGTAACGTAACATTCCTGATTGCCACCAGATCAGGCGCGCTTGCAATCGCTGCGGTGCTAACCGCGCTTTATCCAGTGGGAACGATATTGTTGGCGCGGGTGTTTCTAAAAGAGAGAATTGCGCTATCGCAGGGCGCAGGAATAGTTTTGGCTCTTGGGGCGTGTGCTCTCTTGGCTATCGGGTAATAAACAAACTAGAAAGTAGCAACTTGTCATCACGTAGACGCTGGATCGGCCTTGTCTTTATTTCTTTGGCCGTTTCGCTGGTAATCATTGACGGAACTATTCTGAACACAATTTTTCCCGTCATCATCGACGACCTTGGTTTGTCATCAACCGAAGTTCAGTGGGTTCAAGAGAGTTACATCTTGGTCTTCGCCTCATTGCTCTTGGTATTTGGCTCACTAGCCGACCGCTTTGGCAGGAAGCGAATTCTGAACATTGGAATAGCCGTTTTTATCATCGCCTCGGTTTGGGCCGGACTTACTGACTCCGCATCCGAGTTAATTTTGGCAAGAATCGTCCAAGGCGTTGGCGGAGCTATGGTGCTCCCCACCACACTTTCGCTAGTAAACGCAAACTTCCAGGGCCGCGAACGCGGAATTGCCTTCGGTATTTGGGGCTCAACTATCGGTGGCATGGTGGCAGTCGGTCCGGTGCTCGGGGGGTGGCTAGCAACAGACTTTACTTGGCGCTGGGCTTTTATGATCAACCTGCCGATTGGAATTATCATTTTGGCAGGGCTTTTATGGTTGGTTCCAGAATCAAAGTCTCCGCAGCTTGCCGGGGGCATTGACTGGGCCGGAGCAGTTATCTCAGTGGTTATGTTCTCCACCCTGGTATTCGGTCTTATTGAAGGCCGCATCTACGGCTGGTGGAACCAGACCGAGAGCCAGTTCAGTCTTGGCAGCTTTGTTTGGCCAGCAGATGCAATTTCCGTTATCCCGATAGCGCTTGCTATCTCGGTAATTGCGGGTGTGGCATTTGTGCGCTGGGAAATCCGGCAAAAAAAGGCGCAGAAAAACGTGATCTTGGATCTCGGCCTGTTTTCAATTACTTCATTTAGAAACGGATCTATCGCTGCCGGAATCATCTCGATGGGTGAATTTGGAATCTTGTTTGCGCTGCCGCTTTGGCTGCAGAACGTTGTCGGGCTGTCTCCAATCAGCTCGGGTTTGGTTTTGCTCTGGCTTGCAGGAGGGGCTTTCTTGGCAAGTGCCATCGGTGGTGCAATGACCGGAAGACTACCTCCGGCAAGGGCTGTTCAAACTGGCGTATTGCTTGAGTTGGTCGCCGTGATTGGCATTGCTCTGTTGGCCAGCACCGAAACTGGGTGGGTCGCGGTTGCTCCGCTACTACTTATTTATGGAATCGGCATAGGTTTGGCCACAGCCCAGCTAACCGGTGTCGTGATGCAGGATGTGCCAATGGATCAAAACGGTCAAGGCTCTGGATCGCAATCAACTGTTCGTCAGGTCGGTTCGGCTCTGGGTATTGCCGTGCTCGGATCTATGTTGTTCACTGGAATTCAAGGAAACTTGGAAACCAGATTGCAGGACACCGGGTTGACTGCCCAGCAGCAGACTCAGGTTATTGAACTTGTGGTTGACTCTGCCGGTGGTGCGATACCGGTACTCGATGAGATTCTGTTACCTCAGCAAATTTCTCAGGACGTAGTTGACGATGTCATCTACCAATCCGGAGAGGCTTTCACAGAGGGCGTCCACTTAGCAGCCTGGGCGGCAAGTTTTTTCTTGTTCATAGGCTTCCTGTCTACCTTCCAGCTCGGAAGAAAATCAAACGTGCCGCTGAAGTAAATTAGGGCGATTTTCATTGGCTAGTCTTTAAAGGTGTCTACCAACTGGAGAATGGCGGGATACGTCTTTATCGGAGGCGCCCTCGGAACAATGCTTCGATATTTACTTTCCGAAGTCATTGCCATAAACACTGAGTTTCCAACCGGTGAGCTAATAGCTCTGACCACGGTTAACTTGTTTGGAGCTTATTTCATGGGCCTCACTGCAAGACTTCCCTACTTCCAAACAATGTGGTGCAAATCGCTTTGGGCCTATGGTTTCGCGGGCGGCTTCACCACAATGAGTGCGGTAACGCTCTTTATTGATATCAACGGTTTGACCTGGGAGATCTTCGCAATGTTATTTGCCGGAATCGCAAGCTATGGATCCGGCTGGCACCTTGGCAGACGAATTCAGCAGAAGGCAGATGCTAAATGAACAACCCAATCCTGATGACGCTATTGATTGGTGCTTTTGGAGGCTTAGGCAGCATTGCTCGAGTGTTTCTGATTCGTTGGGATGGCGTACTGCCCTTTGGCTTGTTTCTCAGCAACGGCTTAGCGGCCGCATTTGTTGGGTACATCCACGCTGGAAACCTGGCTCAGGATTATTTGGTGATCGGTGCAGTTGGTCTAGCTGGCGGACTGTCGACCTTCTCGGGGATTGCCAAATCTAGCTTCGATTTTTTCCACCGTGGCCGGATAGCCCAAATGCTTTTGACCGTGGCAATAAACATAGTTGTTCCACTGCTTGCCCTCACACTGGCGTTGAGGTTCACATAGCCCTGATACACTTGAGGGAAGATTCCCACAAGTTTCCTGGTTAGAAGCTTTAGCCAGATTAGTTAGAGAAAAAGGGGGCTCGCCATGGGGCGTGGCCGTCAAAAAGCCAAGAATACCAAGGTTGCCAGAGAGCTTAAGTACTTTAGCCCGGCAACCGATTACTCCGCGCTTGAAGCGGAGCTCAGCCACCTACCAGTGAGCGAACCCGACTATGAAGACAGGTGGGCTGACCTTTATGATGACGAAGATACCGAAGAAGAAAAGGCCTAGCTACTCAATAGTCCAAAGAGCAATTACCAGGCGGTAGCTGAAACAACCAACCCAACGAGAATGTTGAGATTGATTCGGGAATCCGAGTAATCCTCGGTCATTGCAAAACTCTCACCCTCCTCGGAGGCAATACGAACTGTGACATCCGAATTCTCTGCGTAGGCAATTGCGTCCTGTTTACTCATCCCAACTACCTGGCAGCCAACCAGCTTGGTCTCGGCATGCTGCTCGGAAAACTGATCGGGACTGGTGTCAATGAAGCAAAGCTCGTTGGGAGAATCAAGAATGCTTGAAACCGCAGCGTTGCTTGCGCCGGTTATGAGGCCAATCACGAATGCGGCCGAAGCCAACAACAAGCCAATGACTGCGACAACGGCAGTTTGTTTATTTGGCATACTCCCCAACTAGTCGAACCGAGCCGCCGTGCGTCCCCTTGGCTGAAGTCAAATAACCTTTGGATTCCGCGTTTTCAGGCTTTGGCTCGATGACGCCTAGTTGCCAGCTCGAAACACCAAGCTCTCTCAGGCTGCCGGTGATTGCAGCTGCGCTGTCCTCGCGAACCACAACTGCAAATCCGAGACCTAAGTTCCAGGTTGCTTCCAGATCAAACAGATCAATGCCAGCTGACTCGGCCAAAACCTGAAAGACCGGTTGCGGTTGCCAGCTGGAACGCTGGACATCTAAGGAAACACGAGTGGGCAAGACCCTAGAAAGGTTCGCTGCGATGCCGCCACCAGTGATGTGGCTCATGGTTGAAAACTTATTTTGGTAGCGAATATCTTCAAGCAGTTTGTTGAGTACCCCGGTGTAGAGGGTAGTTGGCTCCAATAGCTCTTCGCCCAGAGTTCTACCAAACTCCGCAATCAGATCGCTGTACTGCCAGTTATTGTCGGCGACAATCTTTCGAACCAATGAATAGCCATTTGAGTGCAGGCCGGATGACTGCAAACCCAACACGACATCGCCGATTTGGACTTTTTCGCTAGAGAGCATCTTGTCTTTTTCAACCACTCCCACCGCAGCACCTGCTACGTCATATTCGTGTGGCTCAAGTAGTCCTGGATGTTCTGCAGTTTCGCCACCAACCAGTGCCACGTCAACTGCCTTGCAGGCCTTGGCGATACCTCGAACAATTTCCGCTATTCGAGTTGGCTCCAACAAGCCGCAAGCGATGTAGTCGGTCATGAACAAGCTGCGAGCGCCGGTCACCACAATGTCGTCAACGACCATGCCGACTAGGTCTTGGCCAATGGTGTCGTGCTTATCCATTGCTTGAGCGATGGCAACCTTGGTGCCAACACCATCGGTCGAAGTTGCAAGAATTGGGTGATCATAGGATTTCAAGAAGCTGGCATCGATCATGCCGGCAAAGCCACCAACGCCACCTAGCACCAAGTTGTTGTGGGTGGCTGCAACGGCCTGCTTCATAAGCTCTACTGCCTTGTCGCCAGCTTCGGTGTCCACTCCGGATGCTGCGTAGGGATTACTCATGGGGTGTGTGCATGCCCCGCTGCATGAATTGTGGCAACTGGACGCTCCAGTAGGTTCTTGCCCAAGCGATCTGCCGCTGGAAGCTCTATTGGGTATTTACCGGTGAAGCAAGCGGTGCAGAGTTTTTCCTCGGGCTGATTGGTGGCGGCAACCATGCCGTCCTTGGAAAGATAGCCAAGCGAATCTGCTCCGATTGATTGTCTAATGTCTTCCATCGCCAGTCCGGCGGCAAGCAACTCAGCTCTAGAAGCAAAATCGACGCCATAAAAACACGGCCAAGTTATCGGTGGACTAGAAATTCTTACGTGAACCTCGGCGGCCCCGGCTTCTTTCAGCATCTTTACAAGAGCCTGCTGAGTGTTGCCCCTCACAATCGAGTCGTCGACCACGATCAAGCGCTTGCCGGCAATCACTGTTTTTAGCGGGTTGAGCTTCAACCTGATGCCCAGCTGACGAATGGTCTGAGAGGGTTCGATGAATGTTCTGCCAACGTAAGCGTTTTTCACTAGTCCGTGACCAAAAGGAATCCCGGACTGCTCGCTGTAGCCAATTGCAGCCGGTGTTCCAGATTCTGGGGTTGGCATAACCAAGTCGGCCTCGACCGGGTGTTCCTTGGCGAGAGTTCTACCCATTTCAACTCTTGCCTCATAGACCACGCGGCCGCTGATTGCGGTGTCGGGCCTTGCAAGATAGACATACTCGAATACACAACCAGCTCGCTTCTCGGTCGCAAACTTAGAAGAGCGAAGTCCGTTTTCGTCAATCGCAATCAGTTCCCCGGGTTCAACCTCGCGAACATAAGACGCTCCAATTATATCCAGCGCCGCTGACTCCGAGGCAACTACCCAGCCGCGCGACAGTCTGCCAAGGACAAGCGGCCTGACCCCTTGCGGATCTCTTGCCGCATACAAAGTTGATTCATCCATGAACACCAGGCAGTAGGCGCCCTTAACTTTTGGTAGCAGCTCGATTGCAGTTTGCTCTAGCGAACTATCTGGGTTTCCAGTCAGTAGTGCGGTGAGCACAGCGGTGTCGGTGGTGTTGCCACCACGAAGTTCCGATTCGTGGTCTGGGTAGCGCTCATTTAGCAGTTCCAGCAACTCAGCGGTGTTGGTTAGATTTCCGTTGTGCCCAAGCGCGACAGTGCCATAGGCAGTTCTACCCAAGGTTGGCTGAGCATTTCTCCAATGCGAGGCACCGGTGGTTGAGTAGCGAGTGTGGCCCACTGCAATGTGACCTTTTAGAGATTCCAGCGCTGCTTCATTAAAAACCTGTGAGACCAAACCCATGTCTTTATAAACCAAGATGTGCTCACCGGTGGAAGTAGCAATGCCAGCAGACTCCTGACCGCGGTGTTGAAGTGCGTAAAGACCAAAATAGGTGAGCTTAGATACTTCTTCGCCCGGAGCCCAAACGCCAAAAACTCCACATTGATCCTGCGGACCCTTCTCCCCCGGGAGAATGTCGTGGTTTAGTTTTCCGTCACCGCGCATCACTGTTCAAGTCTATTGAAAATGGCCCGCTTTGCGCGACGCGAGGAAATTAGGTCAAAGGCAATTGCAAACACAACACCGATGCCAAGACCAAGGCTTCCAAGAGCCACAAGCAACAACCCCAAAACGTTTGCATTTGACCTAGTTGCATCCGGAATAAGTAAGTTCAGGCCGAAAGCGAGTAAAACGCCAAGCACTGCACCCGTTAGCGCAAAGGCGAGAACCTTGGGCGCCCGGCGAATTTCTACTTCTTCAGAATTGTCTTGCTTTTTTTTGGCCACGGCTCAATATAATCACGCAATTGCCCGGTACTCCCAAATCAAGACTAAACAACTATTTTTAGACTGGAAAAACCTTTACTAGCTCAGCGGCTTTTTCACCGGAAAAGTTACAACCAGGGGTCAGCCTGGCTTGATCAACAGTCATTGCACCCGAGCAAAGAGCAAGAAAAACTGCAGCGGTGAGCTCTACGACATTGGGTGGAGTGCCCCTGCGGTGATTCATACCCTCAATGCACTGAATTGCCCCAAATGGCGGCACCCGGAGTTCGACAGTTCCACCGCGGTGGTTTTTTTCAATCTGCTGCAGCAAGTATCGAACGGCAGTGGGCAATTGCTCTTCAAGATTTGCTAAGGCAGCCTGACCGTCCGATTGCGAAATCTGTTTTCCTGCCATCTGCTAATTATCCACTGATTGCTTGCCTAGCCAATTTTCCATACTCAACGGTCGCATCAGAATAAACACCTAGCCCATCAATCGAACTCTTCAAAACCATCAATGAGGCCTCAGCACTTTGGAGTGCGGAACTAGATGACAACGAATGGGACAACATAATTGACTATGCCCAGGCCCTGCTGGCAGCCAAAAGATCAGAAACTGGTGGCCAGGACGTCAAGCCGCCGGTTTGGGATGAGCTGATTTCTGGTCATCAAGTGCAAACCGCGAGGTAAATTACCAATGGAGCAAGGCAGGCAAGCACCGTCTTCCTGCAAGCCGCTCTAATCACAGATAACAAGAAACGCTAAAGTTGGGCGAATGAGAGTCCTCGTCATAGGTTCCGGTGCCAGAGAACACGCGATTATCAAAGCGCTGATCAGAACCGGCACCGACGCCAGCGACATTGTTTGGGCCCCAGGAAATAAACACATTGCCAAACAAGTGGAGGTGCGAGCACTCGATGACACCACCGACAGACTTGCAGTTACCAAAATAGCCCTGGAAGAAGCGGTTGACTTGGCCGTTATTGGCCCCGAGGCGCCACTGGTTGCTGGAGTGGCAGATGCCCTTCGCACCCAAGGTGTTCCAGTTTTTGGACCCAATAAAAAAGCTGCTGCCCTTGAGGGTAGCAAGCAGTTTGCCAAAGAAATAATGGCCGCTCAAGACATCCCAACTGGGATGTCGAGACGGTGCGACACAATCGCCGAAGTTGAAGATGCGATGGACCAGTTCGGTTCTCCTTACGTGATCAAAGCCGACGGCTTGGCCGCGGGAAAGGGTGTCGTTGTAACCAAAGATAAACAAGAAGCCCTCGATCACGCAGCCAAGTTTTTAGACGAGGGCGTCTTAGTAGAAGAGTTTTTGGAAGGCGAAGAAGTAAGCCTGTTTTTCTTGTCCGACGGCAAAACAGTCATGCCGCTAAGCCCCGCCCAGGATTACAAGCGTGCCTTTGATGATGACAAGGGCCCAAACACTGGCGGCATGGGTGCTTACTCTCCGCTTCCTTGGCTTCCAGAAGGCTTCGTCGAAGAAATTACTAAGAGAATTGCTCAACCCACGATCGATGAACTAAAAAAACAAGATGCAGAATTTATCGGCCTGCTCTACTGCGGACTGATAATTACAGAGCGCGGCGTCCGGGTTATTGAATACAACGCCCGCTTTGGTGACCCAGAGACTCAAGTTGTGCTTGCAAGGCTCACAACTAATCTTGCCGAGCTACTAATGAGTGCTGCCAGCGGCAAATTAGATGTTGGGCCGGTAGCTGAGTTTTCAGACAAGGTTGCGGTGACCGTTGTGCTGGCATCCGAGGGATACCCAGTCACAACCGCGCCGGTTCGAGGAGTCACTGGCATTGAAAGCGCCGAAAGCATGGACGACCTTGAAATCTGCAAGGCAGGTGAAACCGGAAGGGTGCTTTCAGTTGTCGCGCTTGCTGATTCATTTCCCGAAGCCAGAGCTCTTGCCTACGAAGGTATGTCCAGAATCAAGCTTGAAGGTTCACATTTCCGCACCGACATCGCGCTCAAAGTTGCTACGAAGGCTACCGACTAGATGAAGATCCCAGGCTTCAAACATCTTTATTCAGGAAAAGTTCGAGATCTCTACATCTCAGAAGACACTCAATACCAACACCTGGTACTAATAGTTGCAAGCGATCGCATTAGCGCCTTCGACACCGTTCACTCGCCGGAAATTCCAGGCAAAGGCGCAAACCTGACCGAACTGACTAACTACTGGTTTCAGCGGCTTGATGTCCCCAACCACAGAAGTGACGAATTAGCAGTTCCAGAAATTGTGAAAGACCGAGCCATGATCGCAAAGCGCCTAGAGATGTATGCGGTTGAGTGCGTAGTCCGCGGCTACATCTCTGGCTCGGGCTGGAGTGAGTATCTAGAAACCGGAGCCATTTGTGGCGTTGAGCTGCCAGCAGGCCTGGCATTCGGTGACAAACTGCCAGAGCCGATTTT
>Ga0307983_1000077_pt1 | contig 54952 bp, 66 predicted proteins | sample OrgLakmetagen991_FD_201845 | JGI IMG/M metagenome (GOLD analysis project Ga0307983, IMG submission 201845) | Saline water microbial communities from Organic Lake, Antarctica - #991 | ecosystem: Environmental > Aquatic > Non-marine Saline and Alkaline > Saline | place: Antarctica: Organic Lake...
TCAGTCAGCTGCGATGTCGCTACCATCAGTAGCAGGTGGTGCGGCTGGTTTTATATCTCCGATCCCAGGAGGTCTTGCAATTGGTACTGGTATTGGTACTTTTTCTGTTGAAGCCGGGGCGTATCTTAACGGCGAAATAATCAAAGAAATGCAGAAGCAAGGTCGCGACATAAAAGATTTGACTCAAAATGATGTGTTAAAAGTACTTGACTCTCCTGCGTTTATTGACGGCGCCAAAACAAGAGCGGTGAAAGCGGGTTTATCCGTAGCGGTGGTCGAAGCGTTGTTTGCGGGTGTTGCAGGTAAAATTATTGCGAGAGGACCGGCTAAAGCAGCGGAGCTTGGAATTGAACAAGCTAAAAAAAGTCAATTTGCAAGAGGTGGCGCTGCGTTTGCACTTGAAACTGCAGGAGAACCAGCAGGCGTAATCGCTCAGCAGTTGGCAACAGGTGAGGAGCTTAATTTCGGTGATGCGGCCTTAGAAGGCATTTCGGGACTAGCTCAGTCAGCAGGTACGGTGGCCACAGTTCAAGCTTTATCAACAGCTAAATCACAAATAGCAAATGCAACTCTAGGTGCTAGACGTCCGGCTGTAGATGATCTTGATAAAGTATTTGGCGAGGGAGTTGATGATGTGCCGGTAGACTTGCTGTCTGAAGAGCTAAGTAAGCCCGATAGCATAATGGAACCGCAAATTCCTGAGTCACAGCCAGAAACACAGGATCAATTAGACTACAAAGCTGAGGTTCAAGGTGCTCAAGACATTATCGATCAGTACCCTGACTTGCAAGACATGGCGGGATCAATAGATGAAAGCACATTAATTAATTCTAACATCCCTCAAGAAATGTTCTTGGTCGCTAGTGAGATACCAGCAAATCAGAGAACACCGGGACAACAAGCATTAGTTGCCTATGGACGCAAACTTTCAAAGCCAGGCATGTCAGACACAGAAGAAATTGCACAAGGCATTTCAGATCCTATACCACAAGATCCTGACATGCCGAGTGACTACGACCAAGAACAAGCTGACATGCAACGTTACGAAGCTACACGAGCACTTGATCCTGTATTACTTGGAAACGCAGATAGAGAATTCATTGCTGATTATGAAGCCGAAAATGAAGTTACACCTGAGATGGCTCAACAAGATTTTGACAGCAAACCTATTGCAGCAAGAACGCCTAAAGAAATACTGGCAAACGAAGATCGTCAGAGTATGGCAAACGAAGTAGCAGCTGCTCCAGAGGTTACGGCGCCAGTTACAAATGAAACAGTATCAGATGCCGTCACTGAGCTTGAAGGGCGAAATGCTCAAGCAAGTGTAGCCGTTCCAATTGAAGCGGGAGAGTTAGGTACAAATACAGCACAGGCAGATACTACAGATACTGAACAGGGCTTTGTCAGTGAAGTACCTACAAACGCTGAAATCGACATAGCAGCAAACGAAGCAGCGGCATCACCAACAATCGACGAAAACAAAGCAGCTCTAGCTGAATTAAAATCGCAGAAACCTAAAGGTATCAAGGCTAAGCGTGATCAAATTGTAGCGATTGCAGATAAGACCACTGAAATTAAAGAAGCAGTGATCCTTGATATCGACACGAAAGCTAACGAGTCTGCGTTATCACCAACTAACAACAAACCTGAGCCAACTGATGCACAAAAAGAATCAGGTGATTATGACAAAGGCTTAGTGACAATCGACGGGATGGGCATTGCGATTGAGAATCCTAGAGGGTCAACACGTAAAGGCAAAGACACGGATGGTAAAGAGTGGGCGACTACCATGAAAGACCATTACGGCGAGATCCAGAATACGCGAGGCGCTGATGGTGATAACGTTGATGTATTTATTGGTGACGATCCTACATCCGATGCTGTGTTTATTGTTGACCAGATTGACCCAACCACAGGAAAGTTTGACGAGCACAAAGTTATTTTAGGTGCTAACTCACTTAAACAAGCAACTATGTTTTATGGCCGTAATTACGACAAAGACTGGAAAGGTGCTGGTGCGGTTACTGAGATGACCAAAGACGAGTTTAAAACGTGGTTATCTGACGGTGATAATAAAGTACCAGTTAGTGACACAATAGCCACTACTCCTGCCGTTACTGAGTCTTCTGCATCCAGTGATATAAAACCTGACGCTGTTGCACCTCCTGCCGCACCAGCAAAACTTGCACCATTACCAGCGTCGGTTTCAATTGGGCCAGGTTCATTTAAACCTAAACCACTTGGCGGTACGTTATTTAGGGAGACAAATGCTGAAGGGGTCGGTGATATACTTAGAGATGTTCTTTCAAATAATAGCTACCAAGGAGCCTCTAAAACTACATTCGTTACAGATAATAAAGATCTTGCTCTCGGTCAAGGCGCTAATAAAGGTGTCATGATTGAAATGGATGGTAGTTTAGTATCCGGCAGTGAGAACAAAAAACCCGGTACTGGAATTATGGAAGGTGGCGGTAAAGAGTATAAAACAGACTTTATTGGTCGAGATGCAATTACCAGATTTACTATTCCTAGTGGCTTCAAATTAAAAGGCCCTGCTAGAGTATTTGCAAACGAGCAATTTAGTAAGGTAAAAAACGAAGATGGTAGCATAACGTTTACCAGAAAAGATCTTCCAACCCCTGCGCCAGTCGCTGCACCTAAAAAGCCAACAATGGCTGAAAACAAAGCTGCAAAAGATGCTGCGAAAGCCGCACAGCCTACTGACGATAAACGCACAGCGGCTAGAAAGAAATCACTTGCCGTTAATGACACTGATTCACTTGCAACTGCAGTCGCTAAACGTGGTGGCCTTGATAAAGCTTCATGGATACGAGAAGGCGCTGATCCTGCAGCTGCTAAACGTGGCGGTAATAGTGTTCCGGTTCCCATTGGTAAGCCACTATTCAGAGCAAAAGGTGGCATGACTGCAGATAGTGTAGCGGAGTTGGCCAATGAGCTAGGGTACGGCAATGATATAGATGCAAATACCGCAGTAAGTATGATCCTCGGTGAGTTAAATGGCACACCTTCATATACGCCAGCTGGTACTGAGTCTCAGATGGCCGCAGCAATGGATGACCAAGAAGCTGCTCAAGCGCAAGCAGATGACTTTGATTTGCAGTCAGAACAAGACGGTACAGCTACACCACCGGCAACGCCGGAACCAGCAGCGCCAACAATGAACGATGTAGAAAGCCCTGAAGAGTTTGGTCTTACTGGCTCGGATAGAGCATCGGATGCGAATGCAAACCAAAGTGATATGTTCTCTCCTGGTGCTATGAACGAGCCTGTGTTTGACGATGACGATGATGGTTATGCTTTTGGTTTACCTAATGATTCAATTGAAGGTAGTTCTGATAGCAAAGAACCCTTGTCTGAAGTATCAGAGCCAACTAAACCAACACTTGCACCGGAATCATCGCCAATTGCTAAGCTTGTAAAGAACGGCGATCCTCTGGCAGTAGTACAGAATTTAGAAGCTCGACTGGCAGGAACCATGCTCGGTGAGATAGTTACACGTATAAAAGACTTGATCCCACAGGGACTTCGTTTTGAAACCATTTCTATTGGTGATGTTGACCCTACGCCTTCTGGCAACTTTAAACGGTCCGTTGGGATCTTCTGGCCTTCTCAGAACAAAATCATATTGCGTGACGAAACATGGACAGAAAATGGTCTTGATGACGAGACAATCATTCATGAAGTACTGCATGCAGTAACTAGAGATCTTCTTCAAACTGGAAATCTTGCAGTAAACAAGAATACAGAGCTCGGACGTGCAACAGCCAATGTTTACGACTTAGCAAATACAATAATTAAGGCGCTAAAGAAAAGAATAGCTGATGGCACATTAGTAATGGAGAGCAACCTCCTAGATATTGCAACTGAAAATATTGACGAAATCATTTCATGGGGACTTACTAACGAAAAATTTCAGCAGATTCTAAAAGACACTCATGTGGACTATCAAACTGTATGGTCCAAATTTGTCAGTGCGCTTGCAAATCTAATGGGGATTAATCAGAACGATATGACAGCGTTTGAAGCGTTAATGTCAGCGACAGATCAAATTCTTAATGCTGACTTTCGAGCTAATCCTGAGTCACGTAATGAGTTAGTTAAAACCATTGAATCAAGTTTTGTAAACTCTAAACCGGATCTTCCATCGCAGCAAAGGATCGTAGAGCTACGCGAACAAAACAGTATTGATGAGGAGCTACGCGATAACAGACTCGACATCGCTGCCGGCAAACGCATAAAAGATACCAACGCAGAAATAGACATCCTTGAACAGCAGATCGAAACACGTAGAGCGAATGATCCTCACTTCAAGCCTGGTGAAGAAGACATTGATAAACTTGCTGAAGAGAAGCTTGCCAAATCAAAGCAATACATGACGTTAATGGATCGTATGAAAGATGCACTTGATGACAAATTAAATTGGTGGGAAAACGTCCCCAATACAATTGGTCGAATAGCCTCAGGTGCGTTTTACGTTGAGCAATCTGAGCGCAACATGTATGACGGCCGTAAATCAGCGGAAGACTCCATGACTGCTTTTATACACAAAGCAAATAATTCAAAAGTAGCGGCGTCGATGGTTATTGATAAATTTGGCGCAAAGCTGGTCAATGGTACTGTTACAGCAGTTAGAGAAAAGCCAGGCCTGCGTCAGATACTTGAGGAAGTGTCAAAAAACGGTACGCGGTTTCTTCGACGCTTTGAGTTGTACTTGGTAGTCAACAGGTCCAAAGAATTAATAGAGCAAGGACGTGAGAACTTTATTACTCAGAAAGAGATTGACACTGTAGATGCGTGGATGGAACGAAACCCAAACACAAAAGCGTTATTTGAAAAACAACAACAAGCGCTGGCTAAATGGAACGAAAGTAACTTGCAAATTGCTATCGACGCCGGGTGGATAAATTCTCAAGATGCGTTTGGCGGTTTTAAATTTGTAACCGATGAAGGTAAGGAACTGCTAGGACCGGACAGTACGTTTTTCAAAACAGAAGCTGAAGCTCAATCAGTAGCAGATCAATTAGGAGTGAAAGGTAATATCGAGAAAGTAGATGGTTGGTTCAATGACGCATACGTACCATTTTACAGAGTAAGCGATGATGGAACTACAACCAAGTCACCAAAGTCAAAGGGTAAAATTGGAGAGGTTGGCAAAGCAACCAAAAAGCTGAAAGGCGGTATAGGTGCAATACCAGTACTCGACAACTTAGTTAAAAACGCTGAGTTTCTTATTAAAGGGTCGATGAACACACTTGCTATGCAAAAAGTAGAGGAGTCTTTTACCGATACTGCAATGGAAGAAGCAACAGCAGCTGAGCTTCAAGGACTTGATATTGCTAAGCTACTAGACCCGGCTGTTATGAGACAAGAATACAAAGAAATGCAGGAACAAGCCGAAGCTGACGGAGAACCACTTGCTGATATGACAGATGCGGAGTTGAAAAGATGGACATCATTTAAACAGTTTGCACGACCTACTTCTCAAAACGTAGCGGTAGTATACCGTAATGGACGTGCTAAGTATTATAAAGTACTGGAGCCTAAATTATTAGATGTTATAAAATCAATTGGGCCTTACAAAGCGTCTGCACTTCTTAAAATCGTCGGCATGCCAACACGATTACTGCAAAAGTCGATTACCATCATGCCAGCGTTTCTTGTAAGATCGTTTGCTCGTGAGGTACAGAACGCTTTCATTGTTAATAAAGAAGGTGGTTACAACCCGCTTAAAACGCTTAGCGTAGCACTCAAGAACTTTGGAAAAATAGCAGTCGGTGATAATGTATGGATGGAAGAGATGATGGTATCCGGCCATGTAAATTACAATACATACACAAACACAGCGCCTGATAATATACGTGCTCAATTAGAAAAAGCAGGTGTTAAAAAAGGCAGTTTTAAAGATATTGTGCAAGGGCAATTCTTAGGGCTTCGTCCTATGCTTCGCTTGTATAAGCAAATTGCGATTGCCTCAGAACATGCAAATAGACGATCTGTATATGACTCAGTTTTAGAAGCAGGCGGTACAAAAGAAGAGGCGATGTACCAGGCACTTGATATCATGAACTTTTCAAGACGAAGCGACTTACAAGCGATGGAAGTTTTAAACGCCGTTGTTCCGTTCCTGAATCCACGTATACAAGGTATTGACAGGTTGTTTAGAGGTTACAAGGAAGATCGTAAAACATTCGCTCTAAAAGCCGGTATGATGACTGTAGCGGCAACATCACTTGCACTTTGGAATTGGGAAGAAAATGATGAGGAAATGAGCAAACTCAAGGATGAGGACAAAGCCATGAATTACCATTTCTTTATTGATACTGGATCAGGTGTCAAGCAACATTGGCGTATACCAAAAGGCTTTGAAGTTGGTCAGATTACAGGTACATTACCTGAGTTCTTTGTTGAGCAGCTTTACGGCAAAACACCGGAGCCTACTCTAAAAGCACTTCGTCGATTTATGACGACCACGTTTGGCCTTCAAACACCTCAGTTCATAGCCCCTATTAAAGACGTTGGATTTAATGAGGACTCGTTTAGACAGCGGCCTATTGTTAACTTTGGACAGCAGTTCTTATTGCCTCCTCAGCAGTTTGACCAGTGGACGTCGAAGCTTGTTGTAGATATCGCTCAGTCACAACCAGACTGGATGCCTACTTGGTTTCGTTCGCCTAAGCAACTTGAGTATTTAATTAAAGGCTATACTGGCTCAGCGGGTGCATTAGTGCTTGAAGGGATTGACGATATTTACCGAGCTACAGGTAATGCACCTGATCTACCAACCAAGAAATTATCTGAAAGGTATTTGATACGCGACTATTTACGCACTGGGTCATCATCATCTACAAAGCAAACGGATCTTTTTTATGACATGTTAACGGACGTTGGTAAGCTATCAAGTACGTTAAAATCAGCTAAGGATTCAGATCGTGCACAGTATCGCGAGTTAAAAGCAACTAACCGTGAGAAACTTGCCGCACGTAAATCGCTGAATAGAATTGGCAGTCAAATGACTAAGATATCAAATCGTATCAATAGAGTACTTGAGTCAGATGCAAGCAGGGACTTTAAAGCAGCTGAGAAAGATCGCCTTGTAAAACAAAGAAACGAAATGGCTCAGCGAGCAGTGGATAAGTACTTCTACATATTTGACTAGGGCTTCGGCCCTTTGTATTTATTTCTGTAATTGCTAATTAAACGCAGCACGAGATCAGAACCAGGTACACCCTTGATGGCTGCTACTTGCAATACTTTACGTGACTCATTTGCAATGTATGTAAGTTCAATCAACTGGTCGCGAAGTAATAAAGTTTCAAAAGGTCTTTGTGTTCGTGGTTCGGTCTTGCTTCCTAGCGTGTTTTGAATTTCTAGTAAATTAATAAGTTCATCAGCCATTTCAACTGAGAACTGAGTCTCTTTGAAAACGCATTCAAGAAGACACAACATCATATCTTTTAATCTTTCTTGATCGTGCGCACTTCTGGATGTAGATATAACTGTCATAATTTACTCCTTCATAAACCTAACAATACGGCTCTTATGAACTACGTATGTTTCGTAACCTGGTATTGTGGTGGTGAGAGGCTGTGAGATCCTGTACCAGTCTCCATACTGGCTTACAGCTGTTCTAGCAACCGTAGTAGTATCGCATTGAATAGCGTCTTGGTAGACATACATTGGATCTACATATACATGTACGATTTGATTCATTTTTTTATTCATCAGCCTTCACCCTCCAGTTTTAACTCTTTTTCCCACTGCCTGTGGTATTCAGCAACCCTATCGTTCTCTTTGTTAGTTGCTAATTTTTTATTTGCATCAGCTAACTGCTCACGTAACTCTAGTTTTTCTAACTGTAGCGTTTCTGCAACCCTACCCCATGAATCCCGATTTTGCTTTAATTTTTCTATTTCATCAGCTTGGTCGATGACTTTTTGTAGTAAGTTATTTATTTTAGACATTATTCCTTCTCCAGTTTTTTAACAGCGTCAAGTAAAGCCTGTCGATATCCATGCAGTAATGCGTGAGTACCCTTATTCCAGCACGTTCCAAATGACAATCCTTTAGCTGCGGAGTGAAGTTCTTTGTAACCAGCTAATGCGTATTTTAAATCTAGTTTGTCTTGCTCTAACTTATGCGCTACTGCTCTCCATGAGTCTTTCAAGTTTATTTCTTTAGCTAACTGCTCTTGCATATTATCGTGCGCCCACTGATTGGCATCACTTTTAATTTTTAAATCAGCGTATTTCTCTGCCCATGCGTCTAACTGTTCACGTAATCTTTGATTTTCAGCTAAAAGATCCACATTGACTTTACTGTTGTCTGTTTTAATCATTAGCCTGCCCTCCTATTAGCGGTTTAAATATTTTTCTTATTTCAGGATTTTTGCTGTATTGTAAATCAAAATCAACCCTATTTTTAAACTCGTACCTTACTACTTCTTTTGTATGAGGATTTTTAGATTCGTAAATCTTAGGCCATAAATCAAAACCCCCAAGCGTCTGTTCTTGTACCTTCAAATTTAAAAAATATGCCATCAGTCTGCACTCCCTATGCAATAGCCTTCTGCGATAAGCCACTCATAAATGCTTAATTGATGATCGTCTAAAAAGTTGTGATAGGTGTTGTACCAGTCTTTAGGCAACGGCTTAACTTTGGATTTTGTGTAGCCAGCGTCGTATAAAGTTAAACGTGCATCACTAGCATCCGCACAATCTTTTGTTAATTTAAACATTTCATCAATCGCTTTTTGCTTTTCGGCTTCTTTTTTATCCAGGACAGGACGATACTGAGGATCCATAACATCTGCGGTGTGTATACCAATATATTTCCCGTCGCCCAAACTCTCAGTAAAAAACCGTTGTCCGTCTATGTGGTGTCCTACTACTTTATGAGTAGCCTTACACCACCATTCCTCTACACCATCCTCACCGACAACTTTAGGGGTATCTAACTCTGTATTTAAAAGCGGCATCCCTTTACCATTCCAATTGTTGCTCATTTTATTCTCCAGTGTCCGTTGTTATCTATTGCATTTTAAAGCTCGCATAATATACGTGCTTTTTTAAGAGCGACTTGAAATGAATCATCAAGAGGCGCTTTAATTTTACCTCTCATATGTCGCGTTTTTACATCAAATTTAGCTAAATTTACTTTCGAAATACGTTGTGTGTCGTACTTTAAAAGCCCCAGTTCAAAACCCGCTTTTAATCGACGTATGCTTTTCTGAACGTTTAAATCCGTCATTCCATTCATACCTGAGTGCCTACCCTGCATAATAAATTTTAAAATGCGAGAGTAAGCAGTCTCATTTAATTTGTGCATGAAATGCGTTTCTACGACAGTCATACCTGCATAACGCCTAAGCTGATGCATCACTAAAAATGCTTTTTGCGAAGACGTCAGCATTTTAGTTACCCCACTGCTTTACTAAATTAGCCAGTTCGGTGTCAAGATCTTCGTCTGAATTGGCATCGTTGCTACCATCGTCAGCCGGTGGTGGCGGTGCTGTGTCATCGTCAGCCGGTGGTGGTGGCGCAGCAGCAGTGTCATTTGCTTTTATCGTCTGAGTAACTACTTCTTTTGGCGCTGCAGGGACACTTTCACTCTTCTTGTTTACGTTTCTGCGTGCCTTGAATGCACCGTCATTTTTAATTGAAGGTGTTTTTGTATCTTTCGACATGCCATGTACGTCACTGTCAAAAATATCACCGTTAATGTCTTCCCAGTCTCCCTCATCATTAAGGAAAGGGTATGCACCTGGATCCATCTTTTCTTTTGAAGGCTGCGTTCTTGGCGCTTCTGGTACAGCTTCAACCTTCGGCGCTTCTGGTACAGCTTCAACCTTCGGCGCTGAGATCAACTTGCAGAACTTATGTTTAATTAGAAGAGCAAGTGTCCAGCCTGACGTCTCCATGAATTTTTCATAGGTAACGCCTTTAGCTACTGCCTGCATTTCATAAATACTTCCGTCCAATTCAAATTGATTAGGGCCAAGTACTACTTCAGGCGCTGCGGGTACTACTTCAGGCGCTGCGGGTATTTCGTTGGCTTCAACTTCAACTTCAACTTCAACTTCGATTACATAACCGGCATCAATCATTGCAGATAACGTCCAACCCGCTGTTTCTAACTTCTCCATTGAGAATTTACAGCCTGGCGCTGATTCATACGTCACTTCAACTTTTGCTTTTACTTCTGGAGGAGACGGTGGTGTTGGCGCTTCTTCTTCTTGTTGTAAATCATCTACGAATAAGAACAGCTCAGATGATGACATCTTTACGGATGCATCATTAAACGTCACGTCACCGTCTATCTCAAATGTACCTAGTTTTTCTATAATCAATTTCATCTTTATACGATCTCCATGTAACCATTTTCTATAAGTTGTTTGTCCGTCCACTTTTGCGCTATAAACGCATCGTAGCCAAGACCATTTGCTTTTTGTGTCATTACTTTTTTAGGTTGAGGAACTGGTGGTGCTTCCTCTTCTGGAACTGGTGGTGCTTCTTGCTCGTGCAGTGGAAGTTGGCGCACATCAATCTCTTGCTCTGCGGGTGCAAGTTCCATAATATTACGACTAGGCAGTGCCAGTTGCACATCATCGCTTTCGCTTTTAGCAATCATGTTGTCAGCGTCAGCTTCTGATAAGAAACTCACAGGAGCAAATTCAAGCTGAGGATGTGTCGCGTCAGTAAATGTCACTTTCGTAACCACAATCTGCGGAGGGCATTTTTGCTTTGCAAGTAAACGCCCGTAGCCTGAAAGTGCTTTTAAACTGGTAGCAGGTACTCTAAGGACCATCGGAGACTCATCCATCTGGTGAGCTTCAACGATAAATAGGTTTTTAACGTCAGCACAGGCTTTTCCTTTTGTTGGAGTGCCTGATGCATCTGTACCCGATCCAAATGCGTTCTTAGGGCATTCTGCACAGCTTCTGACGCCTTTGGGGATCATAGTTGACTGAGCATCTGGTTTGATACCATTTGAACTAAAGCAATCTGGCAACGTAAACTCTGCGTTCTCACTGTAGTTTGAGTTATACCATGCTTTTGAAACGCCTTGTTGTGGGTCCGTAGCAAGTATGATGCATTTCAATGCAGTTCCCATTGGATAGACGTACTCTTTGTCTTCCTTCATGTATCTAAATTGCTTGCCTTTAATCGACATCTTAGGTAGCGATGCAAATCCTGTAACCATGCCTGCCGCATCGTTGGATTTATCAACGTACTTTGCTATATGAGCAGGTTTATCCGAACCGCCACCTGTATCAAAAATTGATATCTCATTTGACATTATAATCTAACTCCAAAAAAGTGATATTGTGCATCTACTGAGAGTCGTGACTTCTTAGAAATGCCTCTTACTTGACGCTTGCCTGTGCGTTTATTTTCAAATACACCGTAGCCCAGTTCATCACGTTCGACAAACGACCACTTATCCTTATCGCGTTGTACGTATTTACTGGGCGCTCGACGGGTACGTATTCTATTCATCGTATCGGTTAAGAATCTAGGCTGCGTTCCATCTAGGCTTAAGTCATTATGCCCCAGTCCATCTGCCATCGACATTGCTAAATCTGATTTATTCATCATGATAACCTCTATTATTTCTTAGCGGTGGATTTGCGGATTTGCACTGCCTGTTCGGTAGTGTATACAATTCCAGGTGGCATGATCCCCTCGTTGGAGTTCATGAAGTCTTTACAGTTTGTTTTACTTGCAGATAACGTAATCAAATCAAAAGCACCTGATCCTGCCAGTTTATCTACATGTTCTTTTAAATCGCTTTCTCCGTCTGGCTGCCATTGTCCTTTTTCCGTTTTGTATATGTAGCCTTGTAGATTAAGAAGCATTGTTTCTGCAAGGAAGAACTTAAACTCTTCTTTTTCCTTGATAGATACAAAATCTTTAGTCGTAATGAAAGCAGTTCCAAACTCTCCTTTAAGACTGTCCATTCCAGTTCGATCAATTTCTTTCTTTAAAAATGATTCAATTAAGTCCAGCTGCTTGGTAAGCGGAGCTATTTTTTCTTTCGCATCTCTGTTTACTTTCTCAATGGTAGACCGTATTTTTAAGTACACTTCAATTGCTTGGTTAGCGGTGGTCACTTTTCATCTCCTTTGTTGTCTTGCCAGTAATGATAACTTACTTCTTAATCATGTCAAGTAGTAATCCTTGCATTTTTTCTTTTTTATCGAGCCTGTTATACACCGCTCGCTCAATATCAGAGCAGTATAGATGTTTAATATACTGTTTGCGTTCTTGACCTGGGCGAGAAATACGTCCGTTGGCTTGCTCATATATCTCAAAATCATCTACCGGACCCCACCAAGTAATAACGTTAGTCGCAGTCAATGTTAGTCCATGCGCCATCGCTGCCGGGTGAGCTACAATAATATTTAAATCACCGTCTTGAAAATCACCAAATATTACATCGCGCTGCGCTTTTGGAACGTCTCCATTTATAACGCCATACGTAATATCACTGTGATTTTTTTGAATATGTTCTGTAATGACTGGGATAGTATTTTTAAAAGGTGCAAATATAATTAACTTGTTGCCTGACTCTTCGATAATAATCGATAGCTCATCTGTCTTAGGCTTACAGTTTAATTTTGATATTGTTCCGTTATCGTGATAGATCGCTCCACAGGCCAGTTGCAGTAATTTTATTAACTTGGCTCCTTCGTTGACTGCGGTGATGATGCCTTGCTGCAGCTCTGCTATGAAGTTTTTCTTAAGCCCTTCATAAGCCGTTATCTGTTCTTTGGACATCTCAACACAATGATCCACTGTCATTGCTGGTGGCAAGTCAACACACTCGTCACGCTGGAACCGGATGCTGGGTTTTAAGCTTGAGTAAACAATGTCTTCCCATCCTTTCATCGGCACGTACTTAAACATATTTATCTTGTACATGGTCTGATCTCGGAACCGACTAAAATACTTTGGAACCGTTTCAGGATTGACGATTTTTGCTTGTGCCCAGGCGTCAGTAGGTGCTTTGGGCATCGGTGATCCTGTCATCCATACCAATCTTTTCATAACATCTTTATTTGCAATAGCGTTTAATGCCTGCCACAGGCCTGTTTTATGGTTCCTGAATCTGGCTCCTTCATCCACAATAACCATGTCAAATGACATTTCGATAAGTCGTTCACTCTCAGTTTTCAGGCCTTCATGGTTGATGATGTAGAACTCTTTTGATAGATCGGAAAGCAGTTTCTTACGCCTAGACGCAGCACCGTGAATAACACTCGCTGTTCGATAAGGCATGTTGCTGAATATCTCTTCAAACCATACCCGATCAAGTGTTGATAATGTGGATGTGATCAGAACTCGCTTTATGAGCCCTTTTGACATTAGATAGTCAGCAGCCCAAAGAGCTGTCAGTGTCTTGGCGGTTCCAATACCGTTAAATACAAAATTACGTTTGTTTAAAACGATGAAATTAAATGTATGAGGCTGGTGGTCAAATGGTTTGGGATATTTACTTGGCCAATGGTATTCAAAGTAAGCCGGGCATTTAACTTGGATCCCTGCATTAGCTAATCTTTCACACATATCCATGTCCCAGTTACAGATCATGTAGTCTCTCATTTTATACTGAACTGGCTTTCTCTTGCGATCATCAAAACTAATCGCCATGCATTTATTAAGTGGTACTAACATGCATTTGCGATGACGGATCACAATCACGCTGTTGTCGTACAGTTTATCTGTCACAATTTAAACCTCTTTTTAACCAGCTATAAATGAAGCAACAACAACACCGCGTTCTTTACTTATTGCCTTTCCGAGCAGAGTCACTTTTAAAGTACCTACCTGAGTTAGTGATATCCAAGATTCAAGGATATAATACGTATCTGTAGTGATAGAATCCGTATCTTCAGGGACTATGCTTTTGGTGGAAGGGTGTATGTTTCTTGCGTCATCCTCACTTGTTGCAGCTACAACTGCCGATTTATACTGGTCATAATCAATCGTATCGGTACGTTCTATTAAATATAAATTCAAAATCTAAACCTCTTCTTTATAATGTGTTCGACTCGTGCGACATCCTCTTTTGAATTTGCTACCTGGCCTATCGCACCTGAAGCAACTATGGACGCTATATTAAGTGTTTGAAGTCCATGAAGCTCGCCATGTGGTTTCTTTGACTCAATGCCGACAAACATGCCAAAAGTCTCCCCAACCATATCTTGAGTGATTGTCACCGGGACGCTCGCAATATGATCAGGAATTCCTTTCGTGCCATAACCTGCAAACGGCATTATCTGGTATACATCGTCAGATAAGCCGCCTAGCATTTTCTTGACTGCTTTTTTGGTTTCGCCTTCAAGTGGTTCTTTAACTCCCATGTAGCGATTGGTTCCAGTAGCCTACAACTAAATGAGCGTTTCCAAACATAGGCAAGACCTCAGATCGGTTTTTTACTGGTAACGATGATACACGCCACCAGTTATTTATAAGTACGATGTGAGGCTTTCCAGTGACTTTAGGAGTAATCGTTATGTTGCTTGTATATCTACGCATGGATCCGCTTCCTGCATTCTGCTAACTGCGCTATCTGAGCGTGACAGTCAGCCAAGGCATTGTGAACAACAGTGCCTTTTGGAACACCGCACTCTTTCATTAGCGTTCTAAGCTCACGTTTGTTCCGAAATGACCAAGGTAGTTGCATTGGGTGTTTACTAGATGCAATTAAATTTTCGAGTAGTTTAAAATCAAAGTCACCTTTTGACCACCAGGCTTCGATGTTGTACTTCTGTGTGAAAAAAGTACTGGCAAGAAATGAGTGAAAATAATCGAGATCCATCACACTCGGATCGTTTAACGATCGTTGCAAATTATCTGGTATGTTTAAATGGAATGTCAATGTGCTTTCAGAGATCGTTCGACCTGCATTTATCTGCTCTTGGATCTCTAGGTTTATCTGCCGCGAAAAAATAGGTGTGTGGTCTGCATCAAACAGCACAACAGCTACTTGAAATATAACTGCGGTTTCGGTTGTATCAAGTGTTTCGATATCAACCATTGCTTCACAGGCCATAATGTCTTTACTTAATTCAGTCATATCCATTTTATTCTCCAGTTAGTTGAACGTAAACAATAGTCGTACTTAACAAAGATGTCAAGTACTTTTATGCTCGCATTGATCTTCTCTTGCTTCGCACCATCCGCAAAGATGATTCGGTTTTGCAGGCCAGTTCCCCGACTCATTGCACATTTGAATTAACTCTTGGCGATCACCAAAGTCTTGCCATATTGCCTCCATGTCTTTACGAGAATATTCAGCGTAAGTAGGTGATGTGTTTTCGTGCTCGCACCATACATAAGCAGTCAGAACTCGATTGACTTTTTTATATTTTGAAAGAACCGCACCTGCAAACAATTTAAGCTGGTCGCTATGCTGTTTTACTTTTCCAGTCTTCCAGTCAATGACCAATGCAAAGTCACCGACTATAATAAGCGCATCAAGTACGACTCTACACCACGCTTTTTTATCGAACCAACTGACCTCATGCATGCGGATATCAAATGTCACCTGGAGTTCAGGTAGCACTGTATTTGCTTTGCGCATCTTATCGAGCAGCGGCATCAAGAAGTCCAGTTTTACAGAGAACGTTTCAGGTCCGTTTATTTCAGGCACTGGGAATGGGATCTTTGTACCATCGCGCAAGTAGTCCTCTAATACTTTATGCACCGCCTTACCTTTTTTAAAGTGAGCAGCTTCAAAGTTAGGTTTTGGAAATACTTTGCCAACGTTATTTCCCCAAAAACGCTTAGGGCATTGCTCAAACATACTCAGTCGGCTCCAACTCCATGCTATCGGTTTACTCATTTTTACTCTCCAGGGTTATTTTCATAAATGTTAATCCTTAATTTTCAGGCCCATGCGTACCATTTTTTGTATTACATGTAACTTTTTACGCTTTGGAAATTCAAGTGCAATTAGATCCGTTTTCATTCCTGATTGACGAAGTTTAAATAGTTTTTTGGTGTCTTCGTCTGACCAGTTTGTTTGTCCTCTTCTACTTCTCAGCATTATAATTTCCTAAAGTCGACGTAAGTGTCTCGGATGTTCTGATTAAGTCCCCATGGTGTGAATATGTAAACGCAACATGCAAACTTAGGTCCTTGCGGCTTGCCGTCTTTATCGACAAACCCAGAACCGTCAGGCCGCAGAAACTTCATTCTATAGGGCATATGGATCACAGTGTCAGCAAGTGCTCTCGCATTGCGTGTATAATCTGTCTCAGGTTTATCAGGCACAAGCAACGCTGTTAGGCTGCACCCTTTCATCGCCTCCTTAGCAGCTTTTAAAACCCACGGCTTTATATCGCTGTATGGAGGGTTGCAGAAATTTGCTGTCGGAGACCATGGCAATTTAAAAGCATCCTCACTTCGTTCCGCTAGTGAATAGTACTCACCGCATTTAGCTGTTCTCTTTAGCGCACAGACATCCAATCTAAATGAGATACGCAAGTACTTTTCAAGTGCTTTTACGAACTCAGGCGGTGTCTGAGCGAGATCTTTTTCTTCTTCCGGTGTATTGCTGTTGTTGTTTTCCAATTGCGGCTCCTTGTATTGGTCTATGTTTGGGATCTGATTGAAAATGTGAGCGATAACGTCAATAGTCCAACCGTTACCAAACATTTTATATAATTGCGAGTTGCTTATACCGGCGCTTAACAACGTGTCTAAAATGTCCTCTGGTATTGTTTGAAGTCTGCCGCATTCGCGGGGTGTTAGTTTGCGGTAGTGAATGTTTTTAAGGCATTCGCTTTTTATAGAAAGTTTATTGTTATGTTCCCAACTATTTGCGCTTAATGTAGGGGTTTTACCGTCTAGCGCCTTTTCACCTCCTTTATTAAAACCTCGAGGTGTTTGTTGTATTGATACTTTAGATTCTTCTATTAATAAATTCCCAGCTCCAGCAGTGCCCCCAGATTGAGATGATAAAGCTATCGACTTTCCAAATTTTGAATAAACCCTATTACCTTGACCCCCGCCTTTAAATTCATGCACTCTTATTGGCGCGTTACTCGAATTATCTATTGATACTTTAGGCTCTAAGTTGCCCCCTGTTGCCGCTGCTAATGTTGGTGCTTTACCATTCGGTGAATAAATACGTTTATTGTAATCATGCCCTTTAATGTCTGATGCAGTGGCTACTCTTTGTATAACAAAATTGTCTTTTTGAACCGTTGTAAGTGAGTTTGTTTTATCGTCTTTCCTAACTTCAAATTGCTGTTGTATTTTACCGTTATCGTTATATCTTCCGCGTTGTGCTACGCATTTAACCTCTAAATAATTATATGGAACGCCTTTGTGCATGTTAGCAGTGAGACAAAATGATTTTTCTTTATCTTCTGATTGGGTACATCTATCAGCCCTACGCGCACCGGCTTGTTGCCACTTTTCATTGCCTTGTTGCATGTAATTAATTGCGCTATCAGTGTGAAAAAAAGAACTTTCAACCTCACTTTCAAGAATGTCTTTTAACACAATTCCCTTATCTTTCGGTTGCTCAACGCCCCAATTACACCAGTAATAACGCTGCCTGTTTTGTGCGCTAACTAATGCGCTGTTGATAAAGACAGGCTCTACACCGATTGCATTACTAATTAAGTCCAAAAAGTCTTTTTTCATCTTCACGTTTTCAAGGAAGAACCTAATGTTAGGGTTGACTAACTTGATATGGTCTAGCAATAAAATATATTCCCAAAACAGATAAGACTGACTTAAAAACTCTGCACCTGCTAATTTCAACTCAAGGTACTTTTCTCTGCTATCAACAACTATTTTTTCACCGTTTAGTATTGCAGCAGTGCCAGCCATTTTTCCGGCCATTGAGAAACCCTGGCACGGTGAACCACCAATGAATAAATCAATCGTTGACCAGTTAATTAACCATTTGCGCCACTTAGTTATATTGCCCATTTGTATGGTTTTAGGGAATACCGCTATAGTTCCTTGTATAGCGTACTTATTAATCTCACTTGCATAGTATTTAGCGGGTTTTATCCCCATTACTTTTAATGCGGTTTGGCCGCCTGAATGACCGTCGAACGCTGCAAACACATTCATGGATCATAGCTCCTTTAATTCTGACCAACGAGAACCTACTTGCACATCCCATGTTAGCGGTACAGTTGGTGTATAGCCCCACCATTTGCCGTAATCCATTTTGTTAAGCATTTCACGGCACTCAATAAGACGTGAGTTTGGGACGTCGTTTTTTACTTCGTAGTGTAATCCGTCATGTAAATCAAACCAAAACTCAAACTCTGGAAAGTATTTTCCGATTTCTTGTATTGCTAAGTCTTTCATATCAGCGCCACTGCCTTGGATCGGAAAGTTTATAGCTGATGATTCAGTCGACCATTTACTTTCTTTATCCCAAAAATCTAATTTATAGCGACGACCTGCCATTGATTCGGCATAGCCTGTTAGTTTGCCTTTGTTTATAGCACTCGTCCAGTATGGCTTAATTTTCTTAAAGCCTCTGTGAAACGTATTTTGCCAGCTTGCGGCCGTCATAAAATCAACGTTCATTCCGTATTGAACCCGCGCTTGAACCCGCAACTTTTTTACGCCAATTCGATAGTTATTTGCTAGATTTGTGAATTTGCCTTGGTAGCGATAACCATGATCCCCGGTAATAGCAGTGTTTCCTTCTTTCTTTCCTTTCATGAAATCGTCGTAATGGATCCCTGATATCTCAGAGCCAGTGAACGAGTGAAAATCTTTTCCCATTACAAATATCTCAGTCATATTCTCATCGCCTGAGTAGTCTGCTATCAATCGAGACTCTTGACCCGCTGCATCGTACTCTACGTGCTTGTATCCCGGTCTGGGGCGTATCAATGCGCGAAACTCTTTTTGTCTTGGCCATTGATGTAATGCCATACCAATTGAGTATTTTTTCTTGATCTTGCTTGTGTATGTCATCCTACCGGTATAAGTGGAGAATATTCTGGCTTGCGGGTGCAGTACTTCACTGCCAAGGTACTCTCGAGATTTTAAAGGTGATTGAATGTACTTTGTAAGTTGAGTATTTAATTGGCGCCATCTTAGGATCTCAATAACATGGTCATCATCATCTGCAAGATAGGTCAACGCCGCTTTATCGGTGCTCGGTGCTTTGGTTTTTTCACTGAAACTTTTAGGTGTCAGCTTCCATACATCGTAGAGTAGGTTTGCCATTTGTTTCGGGCTGCGCAGTATTTTACTGGGGATCCAACCATTCACGCCAAGTCGAACTACTTTTGACTGCTGATGATTATGCACGCCCAGTTTGTATTCGATGGTAGCCATCTCTTCTGTGATCGCAGGGGTGATATCATCAATAAGCGAGAAGTCTACCATTACACCGCGCTCGTATGACTCTGCAACTGGTATCAAGCTTGCCATTGAGATCATACATGATTTCTGCTGTTGAGGCGTGAGGCGTGAGTATGCAACGGTAGCGACTCGTGCTGTCATAATGGCGTCAAGCTTTGCTCTGGTTTCCCAGTACTTGCCTTGAGCGCCTGCATGCACTTCTTGCTCTTTCATTTTTACAAACGCAACCGCCCAAGGCTCGTCTTTGAAAAAGTACTTCACCGCATCTGCTAGTGACCAGGCAGGGCGTCGTTCTTTTCGCTGTGAGTTTGAAAGCCATTTCCAAATAATCCCGGCGTCGACCCACTTTATTTTCTTCACTTCTTCTACATAACCAGCCGCAATTAAAAATGAAATGTCAAACGTGAGGTTATAGCCAGTGAGTGTCTGACCTTCTAAGCTTCTTAGTAACGCCCGGTACTGTGTCTTCTTTTGTACAACAAACGCTTCTCCGGATGCTTTTCCAACCGCTATATTCGTGATCATGGCAGTGCCTTCCCGTACTCTCCATGGTTGCAGTGCATATTCTTGAGGGGCATCTCCAGTAGGTGCTGTCTCAATATCCAATGCAGGGATATCTAGTTTGTTTGACATGGTTTATTTGACCTCTTTAAGTTGGGGTGGTGCTACCTCTTTTTTTAATAACATGCATTCTGAGCGTGTCAGCTCATGACGTATTGCTTCTGGATTACTTTCAATCCAAGCTTTGTGATTTCTAACGCTTCTTGGTCTGTGTCTCCACCTCACTCCTTTGCCGTCGGTTCTTAGTTGACCATCGTATGCTTTGTTTGAAAGACGTGTCATAACCTCAATCACTTCTTGCTTTATCGCGTTGTTCAATGGCGTTTCAGAATGCTCAGCAACAAAATTCGTGACCAGTACATTGCTTGTTATATCAGCGCCGAATGGACCGTCTCGAGCATCAATTGCATCAGCGATCAACCCTTCTAAGTACGAACGACTGTTCTCAATTAAGTCGGCTTTGGACTTCGTTTGAGGAGGCGGTTTATTGTATGCAAACTGAGTTAGATCACGCTGAGCGCACCACGCTAATATATGAGATAAATTATCACCCTTGCGCTGCCACTCCCAAATTTCGTGGTAATACTTAGCGTCAAGAACACCGTCAATTCTATGCACCCAAAAACGACGATCTCCACCTCTTATTTGCGCAGCATCTTCGTTGTTCGAGAACAAGATCACATTGCAAAATATTTGCTCTGACTGCTCCTTTTTTCCTTTTGTGTTTATTTCTATGTGAGATTCAGAAATAATATGATTTAGTTTTTCAACAACACCGCCTCTGAGGTCTTTGTGCATTTCATCAATGCAAACTAATGTTTTGTTTTGCAAAAATGAGTTGAACTGATTGGTTAGACGTTCAGGCAAGATCATAATGGCATTCTGCTTTCCAACTAACTTGACCATCAATTCATAGATCCAGCCTTTTCCTGCACCTGGGTCTGATATAAGCAGAGGAACCCAAGGGATCCTTCGCTCTGGGTGTATAATTGTACAAGCAAACCAATCCATAAATAAGAACCGATCATCGTCATTCGGAAATAGGAATTCCATATGTGCTAAAAAAGGTTTTATCTTACCAACATCAATTTCGGGCGCTGGGACTATCTGGGCTGCTTTATATAAGTTCCAATAATCTGAGTCTTCGAGATTTACTATGGCTTCTTTGCCCGGATAGTAAATGGTGTCGCGAACACTTTTTCTGTTATGACATTCGAGCCACTTTTTACTGAGAAAAGCTTTTCCCCCAACTTTAATGTTTTGAGTCGCGTTTTTCCAGTCTTGGAGCGAGTACATACTGTGTTCTCCGCTGAGTTTGGTATCAATAACTCTCGATCCTTCGTCAACGTAGCGAAATCGTTCGATCCATGCATCGAGTGTATTCTCACCACCTGATATATCTTCATAGATCACCTCCTCAGCTTTAGTGCCTTTGTTGATAACAGACTCAATTGTTGTATCGGCAGTGATGGGTGGCGGTGGTGGCGGTGCATTTGCAATTTTTTCTTCTTGTGCTTCTTGTTCGCGCTGGTCGCAAAATTTATCAACGCAACCTAGTACTTCATATTCGAGGGTGGCTTCGTCAATTGGCTCTGCATCGGATGGGCATAGATCCACATTCATACGAATTATCTCAGCTTTGATAGCCGCAGCACTGTAGCCATCTGATACCATCTTGCCTATGTGAGCCACCAGCAACGGTGTTCTGTTGCCCGGCGCTAATACAACTGGCTCTTGATAGCTGTCGGATATGTCTAACCCAAACGCATCGGCTTCCATCGCTCTGGCTGTCATTTTTCTAGGTTTTGCGGATATGGCATGATGAGTAGGTATTGCTTTTGCAGCACAATCGTATAAATGTTGTGTTGCGTAGTCACCACCAAACGCTTGCACTGTAACCATAACAGGTTCTTTTTTCTGATGTGGAAAACCTGGGACTCTCAACACTCTGTCTAAATTATTTACATGAGGGTCCGTATTGAACTGTATAGCGAGTTGTTTTTGCATTGATTTAAACTGATCGAGCTCACAATCAACCACTCGCCAGTACACATGGAATTTGCCTTTGCTCGACGTTACGATCATTGAGGGTCTTGGCATGTAGTCAATCAATGATTTCATTGTCTCTACGGAAGTGTCAGGTTTGTCAGCGTCAACAAACAATGCACGTATGCCAGTAATTGCATTTAATGAGCGTTTCAACCCTTCGTTTATTTGTACAAATACACCGGCGCCTCTTTCTGACAGTGATTTGAGTGTGTCTTCATGCTCATCAAATGATCCTATTAATACTCGTGCAAGTGGATCAATAGGTTTTCCTAAGGCATTTTTTTTAAACGTTGCTTTTAATTCTTTTTTGTCAGTAAACGTCTGGAACACATATGGTCCGTCTCCCAGCTCGCGCAAAAACGCTGTGGCTTGAGAGAGATCATACATTCCCATTTTTCTCCATGTAATCGGCTAAGATAGTGTCAACGACAGAAGAGCGATTGATTGATTTGTTTTTTGGAAATTTGAGGCGTAACGAATCAGCGTATCTTGATAGCCATTCATCTGTGCTTTCTTTAATAGTAAAGGAACACACTTTTTTGTTGTCGCGTTTAATGCCTTGGTTCAAAGCTTCGGCTGAGAGAATTCGTGCCATTGGGTGTTGCCTTTGGATGTATTAGGTTGTGTAATATGATACATCTTAATTGCATTGTCAACCGACTTTATAAATGTATATTTAAAAATACAGTCTTGACAATTTATTTATTTAGGCAGGTATAAAGTTGAGGTCACCGGAAGTGCGGTAGTTTCGATAGAGTGGGGATGAAAAAACCCCATAAAAGGAACTAACTTGGTCTTTTATGGGGGAACCACAACAACACTGACACTGGAGATGTCACTGCCTTTATAATCATTTTTATACTTGATGTCAATAGACAACACAGACTTGAATTCAATAGGTCTTATTGTGTCATTGGATTGTGGATACAAAAAAGCCCCGGTTAAGGGGCTGTCGTGTTGTATTTTTATGTTGTTATTTCATGGCAATCTCCTTTTATTTTTGGCATCCTCCCGATCAATCGAGGTCTTTATTTTATACGCTATATATCCACATGGCAGCGCAATCAGGATCGCGGTTGACACTGCTAGACTCAAAACAATACAGGCAAACATTGTGATGGTCAATACGGCAACCAAGGCCAGTTTGTAGTACCTCATGCTTGCACCGTTACGTTATAGTCGATAACTACATTTGATACTTCAATGATTAGTTCTTTGGAAGGTACATACCATACCGCGCCCGTATTAATGTTAAGTATCTCTATGAATTGTGCTGGCCTTTTTGCTATTGACACACTGACATGTACTTTCATGTGCAAACCGCCTTCACGTTCAAATACATCTCCGACTTTTATGTCTCCAACCGTTAATTTCTTTGGCGAAGGTAGTTTATTGCGCACTATTTTAAAGTTTTTATCTTTGCTCATGATTCTGTCCTCATGTGATATGTGTCTAAGTTAATTGGATGAACGGGGATCATGCCTTGGCTAAACTTTCGTGCATGATATTTCGCCGCGTCCTTGCTGTGTTGAGTTACCTCACCTTTGCGAATATCCTTTATTTCGCAACGATCTTTCACATCTTGTTTTACAATCGTGACCACTTGACCACAAATCATTTGCTCTTGAATTGATATAAACGGCTTTTCCATATAATTTCCTTACTTGGTTGCTTGCGGATTATTCCGGCATTAACCACTCGTATATAATGGCTAATAACAGATCAGTCTTGGTTTGCCTCTACACCACTACTTGTGCCTTTTGAAGTCCATACCATTGATAGAGCATACCCTTTCTTGCATGTTGCTAACCATTGGCTATATGTTGCTGTCATACTTCCATACGCCGATGCATCGTTATCTGTAAGCCACTGAGCTAATTTCTCCACAGTGTCAAATGCCGGGCTTATTGGTGTACCTTCTGTACAGTCTTCATACATTCGCATCTGAGTTTTTTCATTTTCATCCCACTTGGGCATATAATCCGACTCGACTGGTTTACCTCCTGAGTACTTTTTGAAACTGATGTTTTCATATTCTTCAAGCTTTGGCTCCCATTCAATATTTTCTTCGTAACTTTTTGTATATCCTTCAAACCATTTTTTTCTTTCTAGTTCCCACTGCTGCCTTTCAGCTTTAAAATCACGGTTTAAAAGTGGTATGTATTCACCTGAAGCATCCAAAGGGTGCTCCCAGTTCTCTGGTACGTTTCTTATTTCTCTACCCATTTTATAATTTCCTTACTTGGTTGTTGTTTCGGATTATTCCGGCATTAACCACTCGTTTCGAATGGCTAATAACAGACTACACCTGGATGTTAAGGGGGCATATATCAATTGCTCGCATTGTTCGAGTGTATTGACTGCCCAGGAACTTGTAGTAGCATTGTTTTGTCATCCCTGTGACTTTCTCGCCTGTGTAGAATGCGGTTCCTGCGTTTGCTGTGGTTGCAAAAACTAAGGTAATAAAAACGACTAGTGCTAGTTTTACAGATTTCATTTTGTGTTGCCTCTTGTTGTTTCGGATGATTCCGACAGTAGCTACTTAAATCAAATAGCTACTAGCAGATCATTTGTTGTCAGTCTTTTTTAATTGTAAATCGCGCTCTCCCTTCTTGGTTGCGACACCACACCGTAAACTCACCATGCATTTTAATGTTACGATTAATCAATTCGTGGTTTCTAGTACTAATTTCAGTGTAAATGTGGTACTTAGTAAATCGGATCGCCTCTTCTAAACTTTTAAATTCGAAATCTTTTTTAAATGTGTTTCGAGTACTTGTTGGGTTTACCAGTGATAATTCAATGTTGTACATTATGACACCTCAAACTTATCTTTTACAGACTGGTTGTAGCACCCTGCACATAAAGTTACTACTTCGTAACCAGCAGTCATTTTACCATCAGTTTCTTCACAAAATGAGCATACCGTTTCATGCACCACATCGGCTAATTCACCACACTTATCACACTGCGAACACCAACGCTCTCTAAGTTCTTCTCTTGTTGGTCTCATATATTTACCTCAATATTATTTTGTTTTAAAAGAGTACTTAAATAGAACCCTGTGTTTTCTGGATCTTCAGCCATCACAGCAACTGTGTTTTGTATTGACCAGCTGATGCCGCGATCATCTAGTAAGTTGGCCCAGTGACCAAAGTTTGTATGAATGCCTTTTGTGTAGTGACAGCTTAGTGCAAAAAAGAAGCTTTGCAAATGTAGGTACTGTGACCTGTTTACTACCTGGTTGTGTGATTTTTCAAGTGCCATTGTAATTACCTTACTTAGTTGTTTCGGATGATTCCGGCATTTCAAAATTTTTGCTGTTAAGAAGGTGCAGCCAGCTGATCGCGTCGTCAAACGTTGATAGACTGGTTAAATGAGGGTGCATAAGCTCTAGATCCGAAAACTCACCTGATTCAATCGCAGATCCTCTTCGGTTACTGCTCTCAGCTAACCATATCGTTTCAGAGACGTACTTTGTTAAATTAGTATCGAGCTCATCAGCAAAAAACGGACACGCCTCATGAAAAGAAAAACCCTCAGGCAGGTTAAAAACCATGTGCCAGCCAATTACGCAATGAGCTGCGCCGCAACCTTTTAATGTTATCCAATCATCCATGATAAAAAGGTTAGTTTCAATTTGCTTCGCTTTTTCTAGTGTTTTGATTAGGTCGTCTAAGATTTTCATACTCTAGTACTCCAGTAAATTAGGTATGTCGCCTATAAGTTCAAAATAAAATGTATATGTGCATAACCACAAGCGCAAATCACCTTCTTTCCATTTATTCATTTGATGATTATTTGCTGCCTGGCCTGTTTTATCTTCATACACTACAACTTCAACCCTGTTGACCTCATCTTCAAGATAATAAGGATTAACGATAATGTCGTTTTTATCGCACCCGGTTAAATCTGCAATTTCAATTTTTATATCTTCTAAAGTCGCGGCAATGATTTCAAATTTTATTTTGTGTTCAAACCTTCCCATTATACAACCATCTTCAAAGCGATCTTCTTCCGAAAACTTACAAACGGATTTACATATTAATTTTTTCATTTTGTGATCCTTATGATTTTAGTATTTACCTTGGCATAACTAAACGTGTTGTTGCCGAGTTCTTTCAATATGTCATGCTCAAGCTTTTTGTATGTGATTGGGACCAGGCAAATAGCCAAGCCGCCAGGTTTAAGACATTTAAAAACCTGATCCATGTGTGCAACGATATTTTTAAATGGTGGGTTACAGATGATCCGGTCTTCGCCGCTATATATATCACCTGGTCTGTGCTTGAATTCATCGAAATCCGTTAAAAAATCGCCTTGGTTGATACTTACAAGGGTATATTCAAACCGGTTTTGCATGTGCTCAACTAACTTTTGATGTTTTTCGATAGTATTAATACATCCGCTCATAAACCCAGCTCGCAGCATCGCCGCCACTAGCTGCCCGGTTCCGGCGTGCGGTTCTAACACACCGTGAGCCGCTTCGTTGATAGTGGCGTCTTTATAGTCTAAATATTCAACCATTAGATCAGCAACGTGATCCGGTGTCGTGTGGCATTCAGTGCCCCGGTCAACCGTAAGCAGCTTAGGCGCATTTATATTGACAATCGGGATCGGGATATCAAAATCAGGACGTTTGCACGTCAACGGCTTTTTAGGGCGCGTAAAACAGGTGTTATTCATGATTATCATCTCTAGTGCAAACGCTTTTCGCGCTGTGCATTACACAACTTGAAAACTCTTGCATCGCTCCGCGTAACGATAGTGAATGTATTTCTTGCAATCCGTATTTGATTGTAAAAAGGGTTTTAGTTTTTTGTATTAGTGTGACCGGGTGATCTAACCCCTTTGACGCTGTAATTAATATATTCATTATTTACGATCCTCTGTTAGAATTTGAACCGGGCCTTTGTCTTTGTAGCTCCAGATAAAAGGGATCTCATAACTCAGGTCCCCGGTTACCTGGTCGATAAATGTGATCACATTACACTTGAATTCGTAATTTTTTATGATCTCGGTTGTCTCCGGTGTCACTTTTATATAAATATCACTGCACCAATTTGACAGCGGCAAGCCTGTAGCTATTAGTTGATCAAGTATTTTCATATTGAAACCCTCTTTTGTAAGTGAATGAAGAAACCAAAAACGCGTGAAGCGTTTGCAGGCTTTGCATATTTTGTTATCTTTGCCCAAGTGTATAAAAGTTCAAGCTCTGACTGTTCAAGCTGATTAGGATCTTTATTAAAGTCAATATGCATACTTAAAACACCCTTGGCCATTGCGCGGGTGGGCTTGGTTGGGTACTGTATTTTTCCGTGTGTGTTATGCGCGTCAATATCTAAACGAGCGCAGCACTCGCGGCTTGTGCCACATTCAAGGTTGCATTGACACGTTTTTGATCCATCTTCTTCAATAAAATATAGATCAACCGTTTGCCACTCGTAATGATTGCCCGCTTTATAAAAGATATTAGAGCCACTGTGCGCTAATGTTTCATTTGATAGATCGATATCAAGTTTTAAAATTTTAGGTGTTATACGTTTCATTTTTGTAATTTCCTTACTTTAGTTAACATCACATAACCAACTTTAAAAGCTGGCTATAGGATAGCAAACTATATAAGCGCGATTTGTCCGGGCTTGGCGGTTTCTGGCATTTCGTGCACTTTACTGTCAGTTAAAAACACCGCTTTATAGTCGTAATCTGCCCGGCCATATTTATCAACGCCCATTTTAACGAATCCGATCCGGATCCTAAACGTCTTGCATTTTGATAATATGGTGCTCTTGTGGTCGTTTCCGATCCCTTTGTACTGCTCTTTTGTAAGCTCTACTTGGTCAAGCTCTCGCGCTCTGTAGCCGCCTTGCCAGGTAACAGGTTGATCAGTCTTAAAGTTTAAGATAGGGATCGCAGCCTTAGCACTGGGGGCGCGTTTTGCTGGTACTTCATAACCAACTGACTGCATGAGCTCGCGCCATTCTTGATCGTCCAGCTCAAGATCACAACTGCTCGATAAGTGAAGCGGCAAGCAAACCGAACTAGTGACGGTCCAGGCTTCGTTTTTTAACTCTGCTTTTGGTTTATCTGCGCCGTGGGCCCTCAAGAATGTTTGCAGCACTGCCGGAGTCAATGCACCGTCATACAATGGCACAATGGCAAGCTGTCCTTGCTCGTATGCTAAGCGGTTTAGAATATGGTTGATTATCCTTGCCCGTCTTTTGCTATTAATGCGTGCCGTGTAGATTTCCCGCAGTTTCTCAAGTGCTTGGTCTTCTGTGATCTCTCCTGACTCGATTTTATTATTAAGATCCAGGTTTCTAGTTTCATACTGGCCGCATAAGTTGTATGTGTAAGTCGTCTTTGATTCTGGCTTCATTTTGTTTTTGACGATATCGATTACATTCAAAGAATGCGCGGCGTCGTTGATCGCTCGTTGTTGATCGCGTAGGTCTTTAGATAGCGTCTTGATCCTGTTTGAGATGGTGCGCGTGTTGTTCTTGTGGTCTGCATGACCGATCACGCCTTTCGCCCTCCATACCCAATACCCCACGGCATCGGCTGTGTTGTGTGCGTTATCAATGGCACGCTCGATCTGTTTCTCTGTTTTCTTTGCTTTGCGTTCTGAATGATGGCCGCTTAAGATTGGTTGATTGTTGCCGATCCGCTGCATCAAGTCATTTGCTGCTAACTGGTAACCATGGCATTGATCCGATCTCTTTTGAGCCAAGAGAAGCAACCGATCCGCTTTTGCCTCTGCGCGTTCAACCATTGTTAAACCCTCGGGCATAATATCGCCAGCAAGAGCAAGACAAAAATCCTCGTTATCAAGTGACCAGTAAGCGACGAACAGCTTTTGAACTGGCGCCCACTTCCACCCGCTTGACTTCAATGCGGACCAGTCTTCGGAGTCAATGCGGACCTCAGTGTAAATCCTTAGCTTATTGTCTTCGGGTGAATAAGTCGCGCTAAAATCTTCAGCGTTGTACTTGTCAATATTCATGTAATTACCTTACTTAGTTGTTTTCGGATGATTCCGACACTAGACCCTTAATAAAAGGCCTAGTGGCAGATCATTGCCCTAATAAAAACGCCAGTATAAAAAGAAGCCCTAACACGTTAAACGCGATCACAAGGCCGATCAATAGTACTTTGATTAAACGCTGCATCATTATGTGTTGCTCCAATCGTTGATATTGAAATCAGTGTCATAATGATACGCATCAAGAAAAGCGCTCACATCATCAATGGTATACGCTTCAATCTCGCAATATGTCTGCGCCTGATCAATAACGCATTCGACTGGATAACCTGCGATACGTAAATAATTGTTATAGTGTTGGTCTAACTGCTGGATCTCTTGTTCTCTCATGGTCTTAATTTCCTTAAAACGTTGTTGTTGTTAGTATGTCTTTACGACTTTAAAAGCTAGGTTTAGATCGCAACCGTCCCAATCACAGGATGTCATTTCACCATCAATACGAGCAAATACAACAAACTCGGCTATATCATCAGGCAAGTCGTCATTGCTACAACTAAAAGTAAAGTCATTGCAAATCGTATTTACTACACTGAATTTAATGACAGCGAAGTACAGAACACCGTTATATTGTATTTCTAAGTCGTTTATAATCATTTGTGTGATCTCTCTGTTTAGTTGCTAAGTCGCTAAGTATTTATTCAAGTCGTAACGCGGTGGCTGATGCTCTTGATTGCTTAATTCCTAACTTAACAAAGATGTTAAGATAAATCAAGTAAATCGGCACACCTATTTGTAATTAGAGGGATGAGTCAAGGCTGAGTCAAGAAATAGCAGGGCTACAGGGTGCGCGGTTGCTGGGTTTCTTTGTTCCGTTGGCTCGGTGCGGCACAGGTCAGGAGGGTGAGACGGTTTCCTTGATCTTAGTATCTGCGTGGCTTGTAGCTCTGTTACTTAACATTATTGTATATATATATATATATATATAGTGTATGTATTATGTATATATGGTGGCTGTGGTGGCTGTGGCTGTGGCTGTGTGTGTGTGGTCACCAAAGCTGGAACATGGTGAGTCAGTGAGTTAAATGGCTACAGACCACGCCAGGTAAGGGTTAGAGCGGTTCAGGGGGGGTAAGTCGGTAATCTTGGATTTGTACAATAAACGTACATTAGTCAACCTTTTTTCTAATTTGCATTGACAGCAGTACAAAATACGTACGATTTACTTCTTCAAGGGGTATTTCAAGGTCACCAGTTACTTGAACAAGTCAGATCATGGCTACCTACTGACTACAAAGTCACTCGGACACTAAGCCTCTACCCTTGGCCGACAGCGCAGAAATTAAGCCAGCCTTGACCGTCAAGTCATGAAGCGACGCCAACACATAGTTACCTGTCAACTTACTTTAAGGTGTGCCGAGTGAGTCAGTACTGAAGGATCGCAGACACGACAACGCTTTGTAAGCTGGCTCAGGGCCTAAGAGGGTGAGTCAGTAGCAAGATCGTCGTTATTTTGCTGCTTCCTTACTTCGATCCTTCGCTGCTACATAAAAACGCGGTAGCAAATCACGCTTAGAAAAAAGATTTCCAGTACCTTTTTGCTTTTCCGTTTTAGGATCTCGGTTTCTGAGAGCTGCGATCGCCAGGCGGGGGTTTAGTCTATATTATATATACATACAGTAAGCTTACACACAGAACCAAAAAAATAAAAAACCCAAGGTACTTGACTGCTATTACGAAAGCTATTAAATTACATCTATTTAATTAAGCGGTGACACGTATGATTTCAGACTTCATGGCGAAGAAACGAATTGACTGGATAATTGACCCAAGGGTTGCTGATATCGATGGAACTTGGATGCCTGGTAGCAACGATGTAACGCGAGTATGGGATGTGTGTTCTGCGAGAGAAAGAGAGGCGATAGTTGCATTTATCTCATGTGATACTTACGGCGAGGTGATACAACGGATAACAAGTATGTCACTTCAAGCATGTGTTACGCTGTTACAGACAAACAAAAAAGTAGTGTTAGCGGTGGTTGCAGGTCGCTTGTGTAATTTGCCATCGGATACTGCGCGTTATATGTATTTAGACACGTTGATGTCAACGGTGCATCAGAGGGAAATTCATCGAAACGAAATCAGTTCAATTATTAAAACGGACAAAGACCATTTAATTGAGTTATCGCAGAAGCTTAAAATTGATGGTGATGGGAAGCGAGATATTTTAAAGCAATTGGTAGCTTATGGCATGCAGACTAAATTACATGAGGAGGCAGAGCTTGACCATGCGACTGGTTTGGTCAGTAGGCCAGCGGTGTATACATTAGCGGATCCGAGAATGGCGTTGTTGTCTGTTCAAGAGTTGAATAAGATGGACCATGAGTACAGTGAGGATGAGTCAAGTACATCAAGTACTGAGTCTCAAGCTGAAAGAATTAGACGTTTAAGACAAACGGCGCCAAAAGAAATTTTAAAGACATTGAATGACACAGCGAACCGAGAGGCGAAGAAATTGAATGGGATTGCCAAGCAGATATCTAAGCGACAAATGAGTGATCTAGAGAAACTTGAAACAGGTGCTGACGAATGAATGCGTCTGAGAAGTTACAATTTGAAAGAGAAAAAGCCCAGGCTGAGATAGATCAATTTGTGTACTTATGCATGCACGACTTTGAATTTTTTGCTAAAACATGCTTGAAAATTAAGACCAAAACAGATGGTATACAGAATTTAAAATTTAACAGAGCGCAGAATTACCTGCAGAGTGTCGTTGATGACATGACAAAAGAGCATGGAAAAGTGCGAGTGATCATTGTCAAAGGTCGTCAGCAAGGGCTTTCAACATGGGTACAAGCCAGAGGTTATTGGAAAACCAGTCAAAACGAGGGTGTTAAGGCGTTTATTTTGACGCATGAGAACCAAGCAACGAAGAATTTGTTTGAGATGACCAAGCGATATCACGACAATGCCCCGGTGGATGTAAAACCGTTAGTGAAAAAATCGAACAGGGAAGAGTTAGAATTTCATGAGATTGATTCTCAGTACTCAGTTGGTACGGCAAAGACAGGTGATACAGGTCGTTCTCAGACAATACAGTTTTTTCACGGCAGCGAAGTTGCGTATTGGCGAGCAGCAGAAGATATTTCATCCGGTGCGATGGAAGGCATACCAGAAGCACCTGGTACAGAAGTCTACTTAGAAAGCACAGCTGCAGGTTTCGGTGGTTACTTTCATTCGATGTGGCAAAATGCAATCTACCCAGGCGAAGAGATACACAGCAAATGGAATGGGTATATTCGGGTGTTTGTACCATGGACCTGGCAGGAAGAATATCGAGAGCCGCTTAGAGATGCAATGGAATACACTCGAGAAGAAATTGAGTTGAAGCGACTGCATAAACTTGATGATGAGCAGATCCAGTTTCGTCGTATGAAGATCGCAAAAATGAAAAACGATGTTTCCCGGTTCCAACGAGATTATCCGCTTACACCTGAGGATGCATTTAACTCATCTCTAATCAATGTGCTGATACAACCAAACAAAGTGATGAAGGCTAGGGCCAAAGGCAGATCGAAATACTATCAACCAGTGGGCGTGATGGTATTGGGTATCGACGTAGCAAGGGAAGGCGATGATTCTACTGCGCTAGTGCTAAGGCAAGGCCGGATCATGCACTGGTATAAACGCTTCAATAAGTTAGATAACATGGAAGTTGCGGGGATTTGCATTAACATCATTAGGCAATATCGCGTTGACTTTGGCTGCATTGACTCGACAGGAGGCTACGGCGCCGGGGTCTATGATCGCATGGTAGAACTAGGTTATGGCAGTAAAATAACTGCAGTGAACTTTGGTAGTAAAGCATTCGATGACGAACACTATAAAAACCGTAGAGCCGAGATGTGGGTTGGGATACGAGAGTGGTTGGACGAGGGTGCGCAGATGCCTGATCGGGATGAAATACAACTTGATCTATGCGCGGTAACCTACAAACACGACAGCACTGGAGAGCGCCTTCAGCTTGAATCAAAAGCCGATATGAAAAAGCGCGGGATTAAGTCTCCTGACATCGGTGATGCATTAGCTTTGACATTTGCTAGACCTAGAGTAAACTTAAGCGGAAGAGGCGAGTCATTTGATCCAGAAGAGTACTTTAACTAAGCATAAAACAAGTAACTTAACTAGGTGAATAACATGAGTGAAATACTAATTTATATGTCCAGTCGTGCTAGTTAGAAATTAAATTGATTGTAGAGAGAGAGAGCTATTATGCCTGGTTACCTAAGTAATCCAAGTGCAGGAAATATAAGAGTAGAAATACCAACAATAACACTAAGCTCAGATGGAGATTATATTGAGTTTAGCGGCTTTGCTAATGCAGATAACGAAGACGATAGATATGAAATCTTTGGTATGATATCTGGCTTTAATAGTAGATTAATATTGGATCCAGCTGAGCTACAAGTAAAAGCTAACGGAGGAAGTACTGAGAATTTTTCATCAGGTTATACACAACCCTCGGTAGGTACAGACTTTATAATAAGGATGCAACATAACGGAAGTGGTTATGATGCTTCCTTGGATGGAACAATAATAGGAACTCACTCTAGAGGTGACTTAGATTTTACAATTAATTCTCTGCTGTCTTTTAATTCAACTGGAGCTAGAGGTTTTAAAGGAGGTATGTATTACTTTAAAGCTGGTACATCAGGTGGATTAACCCGAGATTACGATCCTGCATTATCTAGTGGCTCATCTACTGCTCTAGTTTGCAAAGTAGACAGTGATAATAACGGTACGATTGTTAATTATGCTACTGATGGAAGTCAATGGTTAGGTGGAAATGAAGTACCTACAGCAAACGCAGGAAGCTCAGTAACAGTAATAGAAGGAGAGGAGTTCCAGTTAGATGGTAGCGGATCATCAGATAGCGATGGAACAGTAGCGTCTTACGCTTGGGCACAAACAGCAGGAACAACTACTGCGTTAAGTGATGCTACTGTTGTTAACCCAACAGCTACAAGAGGAGTAACGGGTACAGGTGAAACTCTTACTTACAGCTTAGTAGTCACAGATGACGCAGGAGGAGAAAGTGTAGCTAATACAGTTAATGTAGTTGTCAGTGCAATTGATGAAATCGCACCAGTTGCAGCAACTAACGGCAATCAAAGTAACTTAGCTGCGGACTCAACAGTGACATTGGATGGAACTGACTCTACTGATGAAGATGGAACAATTGCTAGTTACGCTTGGACCCAAACAAGTGGCGATACAGTTTCTTTAACTAACGCTGATTCTGCAACAGCTACTTATACTGCGCCAGATATACCAGAAGAAAGTACTCTTGTGTTTTTACTTACTATTACAGATAACGATGGTAATACAGGTACGGCGTCTGTAACTCACAATATTGAAGGTAACGGTGCAATAATTCCCATTGACTTAGATACCGCACCACTTACTGCCAGTATATCACTAAGTTACATTGGTGCATTTTATGGGGCAAATATGCCATCAGCTCAACCTAGTTTTTGCATTAGTGAAGACAGTGCAACTATGTTTGCTCAAGGCAGGGATGGCGTAGTTGTTCAATTCGCTATGCCAACTAATCTTGTCGATACAGCTACAGGGGGAAGCGCAGAGTTAATGAGTGAGCTACAGAGAACAGAAGATATGGTAAGTAGCTCTAGGATTAACTTAGGTATAACTGATCGGTTTAGAATTACAGGTATAATGGAAAAAGATGGTCGTTTATTTATAAACTATATTGATTGGTATGACAACGCAGGAACACAGCAAACTACATTTATTTTTTCAGATTCTAGTGATTTAGAAAACTGCGTGGTTTATGGGCCGTTTGGTCTTGAGGGTCAAGCTAGAACAGGTGGCGTTATGCAAGCAATACCCCCTGAGTATTTAGAATTTTTTGGCGGTGATTTTATTGGAGGTGCGCCTAATGGGAGTATTAGTAACAGATTTGATATGGGTCCATCTCTTAGGTCGTTCCAAAGTACAGACTTTACTAACACTAATGTTGGAAACGCTGACAATTACATAAGCGTAAGCGGTATAGAGTTTGCTGGCTATCCTTTTGGTAATGGAGAAGGAGTTAATGGCTTTACTGGATTTTATGAGCTACCCGAATTTGCAGAGTTTACAGAAGTTCAGAAAGGAACAGTTTTACCTGAAAACATAGAATTAGAAAAATCAGACGGTACGTTTACTAAAAATGATTGGTGGACTACAAGCAGCAAGTCTGTAGCAAATTTTGTTATTCCCGGTACTAAAACATTGTGTGTTGTAGCAGGAGTAGTAGGCGGAACAAGAGAACCTTATTATACGGATGCAGTCGATTTACCTACTGATATTACACAGGGTATAGGGTATAAGACTAAAAACTGGTCTTATGACGCTGACAACAATACTTATGTTGAAGCAGAGTCAGAAGCAGGTGGTTACAGTGCAAGAATTGCCGATGATGCTTACCACAACTTTTTCTTGTTTAACTTAGACGATTACAATGACGCTAAAAACGGTGATATTGAATTATGGGAAGTACGACCCTACTACGTAGGTCAATTCAAAGGTTTAATACAAGAAGCGAGAGGTGGAACAGTAGCTATTCATACGGTCCCCGAAGCTGGTACTTTTGATTATAACTCTAACATATTATATTTGTGCTACCACAGAATAGGTGGAGTTGGTCAATATGACTATTCTCCTTTGTGGGCTGCAATTGATGTTAATAGTATGGCAGATTTAGCTAAAGTAACCAACGGAGGTGTTGCAAGTACTAAACCTGTAATTACAGTATCAGGTAATTCAACTACTACAGTTACCGAAAGCGGAACTGTTCCAACTTTTACTGCATCAGCGTTAGATAATGATGGAAATAATATAACAGACGATATTGTTGTTAGTGGTGACACTGTCGATACAGATGTGCCAGCAACTTATGTTATTAGGTATAACGTTGTTGATTCTGAAGGAGAAGCAGCAAATCAGGTTGTTAGGACAGTTATAGTAGAAGAGGCTCTCTCTGATGATGAACTTCCTGTAATAACTGTATCAGGAGAAGAAACTACTACTGTTACGCAAGGGGATGATGCGCCAGTGTTTGTTGCTACAGCATTAGATAACCTTGATGGAGATATATCATCCAGTGTTATTGTCACAGGCTCAGTAGATACAAGTACAATTGGGTCATACGATCTTACATTTGCTGTAGAAGATGCTGCGGGTAACTTTGCAATAGAAGTAATTAGAACAATTATTGTACAAGAAGTAGGAACTTCCACATTAAACCTTTCATTAACAGGCATACCTAACGGCACTTATTCGGTGAGAGTTATAAATAAAGCTAATAATGCTTTAAGCTTTACGCAAAATGTAACGTTTACTGACAGCACCGCTTCTCTTTCAATCAGTGTAGCAGCAAGTTCAGCCTTCGAATACTTTACAGTGGACGGAGACGCTTACGGACTTAGTGTGACAGGAGTAACAGTATAATGAGCTTAGGCACTTGGAACACAGAAGGGCAAGGAGGTTGGCAAACTTCTGCGCCATTCAATCCAATACCAGTAGCAGCACCAGTTGACGTAACGGTTAAATCACCGACTGTAATCTTTCGAAAAATAAATGCGTCTGCATTAGTGCAACAACTTGAAGGCCCGGAACCTAAATATCCAGTGTATACATTTGGATCTACTCGTAAATTTGAGCGCCCAGAACACCCTGGCAATGAATACCGATGGCTCGATGATCAAGAGGATTTTTAATAATGAGTATTATTCTATCTAATAACTATGTGTTAACGAAACAAAAAGCTAAAAATAAACTTATAGCTGATATTGATGAAGAAGCAAAAGCTCAGCGAAAAATTGAATTAGAAATAGTTCAAGATCCGGAAGAGGCGATTTTTAGAATTAAAGATTTTGAAGTTGCCAAGATGATTGGAGCCGCACTTTGCCATAAATATCCGAACCATGGATGGCAAATTGAAGCAGATAGTCGCAACGGCATAGCAAAAATATTTATGTCTCAAATGAGCAGTTCTCAGGGCTATATTTACAAGCTAAAAGATATCTCACTTGGTACTTTTGACCGTGAGATGATGCGAGTAGGGGGTGAAATGCTTGAACGTTTTAGCATATCACGGGGTAGATTTAATGAGGACAGCATTAAAAACGTAATGCGTGATCCTCGCGGCAACGCAATAGCGGATTTATCATGAGCAGAACTGATACGCAAGACACTGATGAAGTATTGACGCAAGGTTATACGAAAGAAGATAAACCTAATACGAAATCAGAAAAAGAAGCTTACTTTATTGAATTAGCACGAAGCAACTTTAACACTGCTAAAACGTACATGGATACAGCTCTTTCAACGCAGTGGGAGCAAAATGCTGATCACTTTAACAATAAGCATGGAAGAAGAAGTAGATACAACTCAAAACAGCATAAAGGCAGCAGCCGTATATTTAGGCCATTAAGTAGAGCATCTGAGCGGTCCTCATCGGCAACAGCAGCAGCAGCACTTTTCAGCAACTTAGATGTGCTTGACTTACAACCAGAAAATAAAAACGATCCCGCTCAAGTATTCTCAGCTAGAGTAATGAAAAACATCGTTGCTTATTATCTTGATAGAAAAATCCCATGGTATTTAACTGTTATGGGCGCTTGGCAAGACACTCGTGTGTATGGACCTTGCTGCAGCTTTACAGATTGGCGTTTTAAATCAAAAGAAGTTACAACCGAAGTACCAGTTTTAAATATATATGGCAAACCCAAAGAAGATGGAAGTACACAAAAAATAACTGAAACCGTTGTAGTAAAAGATGAGCCATATATTGATTTGATCCCAGTTGAGAATTTACTTTTAGATCCCGCTTGTGACTGGAGGGACCCAATTAATTCCAGTCCGTATGTCATTTACTTAAAAGCAATGGCGATCACCGATGCTACGCACATGATGGCAAGCGGAGAATGGAATACTTACTCAGAAACGGAATTACTCGCTGCCACTGATCATACGTACAACACTGTGACATCAGCTCGTGACGGCGATAACCGCCCGGATGCTCGTGACAGCCAAACAAAAACAGAGTTTAAAACTGTTTGGATACATTACAACTTTGTAAGAATGGATGGTGAGGAGTATTTCTACTTAACAGCAGGAACTCAATTACTTCTTACAGACATTAAAAAACTAGAAGAAGAGTATCCAGCGGGTGTCCGACCTCTTACATATGGTTTCAGCGTAATTGAAGCACATAAGTTTGCGCCTAACTCACCAACTGAAATTATCAGTGGGTTGCAAGTAGGAGTCAATGACATTGCAAATTTGCGTATTGATAACATTCGGTTAGCTTTGAATAAACGATATGTAATTCGGCGTGGAGCTACCGTTGACCTTGAAGCATTAATGCGTTCTGTACCTGGTGGCGGTATTGTCACAGATGACGTAGATAAAGACATCAAAGTACTAGACACACGAGATGTAACAGGATCTAGCTACAAAGAACAAGAAAGACTCGAAACTGAAAGTAACGATATTTCAGGAACGTTTATGGGCAGTTCAATTCAAAACAACAGAAACTTAAATCAAACTGTAGGTGGCATGGAAATGCTTGCAGATGGACAAAGTGCACTAAGTGACATGGATATCCGAACGTTTGCTGAGTCATGGGTAAAACCGCAACTTGAACTGCTCATTCTAAATATTCAAGCTTTCACACCTGACGAAGTTATTCAGACTATTGCACTAGAAGGCGCTGAAAAAGATCTACAGTACTTGCAACGTTTTGAAGCTGAATTTGAAAAAGGTCCAGAAGGTGATGTAAAGCGAAGAGAGTTGAAAAACAACTTAATGGCCAAAACGCTAAAAGAAAAAATGACGGTAAGAGTCAATGTCGGATTAGGAGCTACAAGTCCACAACGTAAAGTATCTACATTACTTTCAGCTGTCACAGCCGCAATGCAGTTACCTGGCCAGGGCGCTCGTATTAACGAAGAAGAAGTTACCAAAGAAATATTTACTGCAAGTGGATTAGCGGATGGAGCTCGTTTCATATTGCCGAAAGAAGATGAGCCACAACTGACGCAAGAAGATCTGCAAGCAGCTCAAGAGCAAGGCATGCAAGAAGGCCAAGACCAGATTAAATTACGTGAGATTGAAGCTAATTTAACTTTAGGTGAAGGCAAACTAGAGCTACAGCGTGAGTTAGGATATGCAGAGCTTGCACAAAAGGAAAATATAACGTTGAAAGAATTAGAAACTAGACTTGAAATTACATATCGCAAAGATCAAACACATAGAGACATATCAGCTTTACGTGAAAGATTAAAATCTCAAGAGTTAGAATTTAAACGAGTGACAGGCAAACCAGGAATATAGGTGATGGCAATGGATGAAGAGATATTCGAAGACAGCGAATACACCTCAGAAGAACAACGAACATTAGAAGCAGATGTTGAAAAAGTACTGATTGAGTGGAGAGCCAAAGTAACAGACGCGGATAACGCAAGACAATGGTTAAATACGAATCTAGGCAAGCGAGTCTTGGTAGCACTTAAAACAAATCAGATGGCAGCGATGAAAAAATGCATAACTGCTACTGATGCCAATTTAATTAAAGAAGCGCAATTTGATTATAAAGTTTATTGTCAAGTTGAAACGATTATTGGAAGTGTGATCATGGAAGGTCAGCAAGCACTATCAGAATTAGAATCAAGAAAGTATTTCGACTAACTCATATAGGTGACATATGAAAACTAAAAATAAAAGTACGGATCCAAAGGTTTCAACAGTAGTTGATAATGAAGTAGAAGAAGTTATTGCAGACCAAGTTGCTTCTTCTGATAAAGAGCTTGGCGATGACGTGGATGATGAACCGATTGTAAGAGTTCCGAGTCCTCGTGAAGAGATGATGAAGGAAATACTTGAGTCTCGCGGAAAAGACCGACCCATTGCGGATGATGACGATGAAAGCGGTACGTTTGACATCAACCAGGAAAAAGTTGACACACCTGCAAAAATAGACAATACTTCAATTGTGTCTCAAGGTGGAGAGTCTTTTTTAAAGCTTAAAGTTGATGGTGTTGAAAAACAAATACCTATTCAAGAAGCGATAAAAATACTTCAAAAATCAGACAGTGCGGATGCTAAATTAAAACAAGCTGCATTGATACTGAAACAAGCCGAAGAGAAGCGGCAGTCCCAAACATTTACCCCTCCAGATAATGTCAAAGGAACTGCTGTAGAAAGTAGGGAGTCATTGAAGAATGCCCTTACAAAGCTATATGATGGCGATATTGATGAAGCTACGGAAGCTCTTAGTTCATTATTCTCCGGTAGAAGTGGAAGCGTATCAAACGAAGAACTCAGCAATCTTTTTGATTCTAAAATGCATCAAAGAGACGACGATAAGAATCTTCAAACTGCATATAAAGGTTTTCAGAAAAACGAAAACTTTAACCATATCTTGCAGGATCCTACACTGACATCGAAGTTAGATATCATCACGGCTGAGCTACAGCAAGATCCTGAGTTTTTAGCTACAAGCCCCAGTTACGAAGACTACTTCACAGAAGCAGGTAACAGGGTAAACGAGTGGCTAGGAACGTTGACGAATCAACCTAATAAGCAAAAGCCCACAGAAAACCAAGACTCAGTTAACTCGTTAAAAAAGCGAAAAGGCGAAGGTCTACAAAGCATGACTGTTCGCAGAGGCGCACCTACTCCAGAAAAACCTCGTACTCGTGGTGATATCTTAGGGGAAATGGCATCTCGCAGAGGTCAGAGAATTTAAAAATCTAGGAGTTATTTATGGCAGGTCAAGTATGGGGTACTGATGCAGACGGTGGTTACATGTATTCAGATGAGTTATCTGATTTCTTACGCACCGAATTGCAACCATTAAGCCGCTTTCGCCAATTTTGTGATATCAAAGAGGGCAAGGGCACAGGCAAGGGCGAAAAATTCAACTGGAACATCTACAGCGATGTTGAGACAGACGGTGATGCACTTGATGAGTCACATGCAATGCCCGAAACAAAGTTTTCAATTACGCAAGGCACGTTAACAGTGACGGAATACGGAAACTCTGTACCGTACACTAAGAAACTTGATGATTTATCTCGTCATCCAGTGCGTGAAGTAATCAATAAAGTGCTTAAACACGACGCTCGAAAAACGTTAGATCGGGCAGCTTATGCTCAATTTGCGTCATCGCGAGTTACCTTGGCGCCAACTGGCGGTACATCTACAACATCTGTAGCATCTCAGGCAGGCGCAGTAGGTGCAGAGTCTTCAATCACAAATAACGCAGCTATGTCCATTGATCATGTTAAGGCTATTGCGGATTTGATGAAGGAACGAGAGATCACTCCTTACATGGGTGACGATTACTTCTCATTAGCAAGACCAACCACTTTACGTCCATTTAAAAATGAACTCGAGCAAATTCATCAGTACGTTGAATCAGGCATGCAGCTTATTTTCAATGGTGAGACAGGTCGCTATGAAGGCATTCGTTTTGTAGAGCAAACAAATGTCGCGAGCAAAGGTTGGACAAACGCAAAATCAGATGAAGCATTCTTTTTTGGTGCTGATACAGTTGCGGAAGCAATCGTAGAGCCCGAGCAAGTTCGTGGTAAGATACCCACTGATTTTGGTCGTAGTCGTGGTCTTGCATGGTATTACTTAGGTGGTTTTGGGATTTCTCATAACTCTGCCGGTGGTGCTCAGAACCGTATTTTAAAATGGTCTTCAGCTGCTTAATTAGCAGCTAGAAAACCTCTTAACAGGAGAACGTTATGAAAGATCATAGTCCCAATGAAGGTGAGAACAACATGCACTTTTCAGGTAACTCTGAAGGTGGACGTAGCTCATCTATAGTCGATAAAGCGGGTGTCGAAGATGGTTTATCATCTATGGAAGCATGCGCAGACTGTAAAAATATGGGTGATGTCACTCACAACCAACGCCCAATGGCTGATTCAATGAGCTCTGGCTCGTTCAAGATTGGAACTTAGGAGTAATTTATGGCTACATATGATAATCCGGTTCGAATGACGTATTCAGTACTTGCAGCGGCGATTGACACTTCAGGTACGTTGTTATTGATGTCGGGACCTAAAGGAATGAAAGGTAGAGTTGAGTCAATTACATTTGTTGCGACTGTCGCAACTACTGTAGCGGTTACTGTTCTATCAGTTGGTTCAGTTGGTGATACCGACAAGTACGCGATAAATACGGTTCCAATTGCTGCTATTGCAGCTGTGTCGAATACAACTACTATTCTAAACTCAGATACAAACCTAATCCCAGCGGATGAAGCCGTAGTACTTGCTTCAGATGGTGGGTCCACTGCAGGCGATGGCAACGTATATGTTGTAATTGCTTGGTTCTAGTTTGTCACCGGGAGGATGGGGCTTCGGCCCCTGAATCTTTTTTCTAGGAAATATTTATGTATTGTGTATGGAAAAGAGTAAATCAAGGATCTTTGGATTCTCCTGAATCACTTTTAAATCAAGGTGATTACCCTGTTTTGGTAGATCAAGTAAAACCTCAAGACTGCGGTGATATGGGTTTTTGGGCGATGGAAGACGAATTAACAGTGGCTAATAAAGATACGAGTGGTAGTATTACAGAAGGCGTCTCCATGGAGCGTTCAATGTATTTTAGTAATATTAGAAAAACATCAAGTTATTAAGGTGACAACATGAAATTTGATCCCACAAAATCCCATATGACGATACATGGACAAGATCCTTCTTTTCCAGGTGCTCGCTACCAGCAAGGCTCTTTTGTATATGATACGCACCATAGAGTTATTAGTGGCGTAGATCCAAATGCAGACAAGACGCCAGCTCAAGTTGCAAAGCAAGAAGTAATAGAGAAACTAGCTAAAGAGTTGCAAGTTCTTACGGACAAGCTTAAAGAAGCGCAATCTAAATATGATTCAGATCAGACAACGCAAACAAAAGCTTCTCTGACCAAAGCAACGAATAAGTATGAAGCTGCTAGAGAAGAACTTTCTGAAATAGCGAGTTAATCAAAATGTATTCAACTTTCTTAGAACTCTGTCAAGCGTTAATGGAAGAAGCTGGTATTTCAGGCACAATAACATCTGTAAAAAATCAGACAGGCGAGCGCAAGAGAGTTGTAGGATGGATTCGCAGGTCATGCATGCTAGTAGAAGGTACATTTACAAATTGGAATTTTCTACATGAATTTTATCAGTTTAATACTGTAGCACAGATTTCAGATTACCCTCCTCCATCCGATCACAATGTTTGGGATACTGCGACTGGTAGCCTTCCAAATGATCAATCAGAGTTATTCTTTACGCCGTGGGTTAGAAAGAAAAAAGAGTTTCAAGAAGAATCGTTTGGCTCTCCTTTTGCGTTTACAGTACTGCCATCGCATATAATAAGACTTTACGATACTCCAAATACAGTGGTTCCTATTTCGATGGAATACTATCGAGCCCCTACCGAAATGATCGAGAACACTGACACACCTGCGATACCTTTGCAGTACCGTGACATAATAATTTACAAGGCTTTAGGGCTTTACGCAAAATATGAAAATGCGGATGAACTGTTACTATCTTCAAGAGAAGATTACAGCATGCGTTGGGATCAACTACGAGCAAGAGAATTACCTGGTACGCAAGGCATGCAAGCTACGAGCACAGGAATGGATATTCAAGTCGTTGCTGGCGACCATTAAGGTTAAGGTGTGATATATGCGAAGCCCACGTCAAGGAACTGTAATTCTAGGAGGAGGTTTAGATTTAATAACTCCACCACTTGAGGTTCCTCCTGGTAGAGTTCTACAAATAAAAAATTTTGAATGCGACCTAAACAACGGTTACAGAGTCTCAAAAGGATTTGAACGTTTTGATGGACGTAACTCCCCAACAGCATCTGATTTTCAAACGTTAGCAGTAGCTTCAGTAGTCGATTGGGACGAAGGAGAAACTGTAACAGGAGCTACGTCTGGAGCTACATCTAAAATTTTTAAAGTTGGAGCTGCCAGCCTTTATACAGCCGAGTTAACAGGTGTTTTTCAAGTAGATGAAACAATCACAGGATCAGTATCAGCAGCGTCAACTACAATAACTCAATCTGCAACAAATATACTACTTGATGATAATGAAGTATTTAATGAAGTAAGGTATTTAAAAGAAATCTACCTTAGAGATAAAATTTCAAAAATGCCAGGGCAAGGTGCTGCTCGAGGTGCGTATCGTCATTTAGACATTGCACTTGGAGTTAGAGATTTTAACGATACTGAAGCGCGTATGTACAAGTCAACTGCAACAGGTTGGCAGCAAATAGTTGCGTCATACATTGTGTTTTTTGACGCTGTTACTGATATTGCTTTACTTGTAAATGGTGCAACAGTCAGTGATGGCACAAACACCGCAACACTTATCGCTGTTTCAGTTAAAACTATAGGAGCATCAACTGGGTACGTAGTACTAACAGGAGCCGCAACAGGATTTGCTAACAACGATAGCCTATCGGTTGGTGGTTCAACTGCTGTAACTCTCTCAACAGATGCAGCACTTGTAACGTTAGAACCTGGCGGTCGTTTTGAATGGTACTCCTATAATTTTACTGGAGGCGCTCAGCGTTATAGAGTCTATTGCTGTGACGGTGTAAACCCTGCATTCGAATACGATCCCACAACAAACACAATAGCGCCTATTTACACTGATATTGAAAACATTGCAACAGATACGCCTAAGTTTTTAGCTACGTATCGAAATCATTTATTCTTAGGTTTTGCAGATGGAAAAATGCGAAATTCGGAACCGGGCAATCCTTTTCTATATGATGCCGCCGCAGGAACAGTTGACTTTGCAATTGGAGCGCCTATTAGCGGGTTTGACAGTACGGCAAAAGCACTTCTTATTGCAACCTCTAGGGACACGTTTGCGCTGACAGGACAAATAGCAGAGAATTTCACGCTTGATTTAGCAGCTGATCGAGTTGGTGCGAGGCCTTATACACTGGCACATATCAGTACAACGTACATGCTAGATAGCCGTGGAGTAGTCGCTTTAAATCGAGCAGAAGCATTTGGTAATTTTCAAGACTCAACTATTTCAAGGTTAATACAACCGCTTTTAAATGAGCTGAAAAATTCAATCGTTGCAAGCAATACGGTACTATCAACAAATATATATAAGATATACACAGATGATGGAAAAGGCGTAACAGTAACATTTCAAGAAGGACAAGCTATTGGGTTTGGATCTTTTGATTTAGGCATTGGCATATATACAACAAGTACAGCAGAAGATGAAAACGGAAAGGAGCGCATCCTAGCATCTTCAACTGATGGGCATGTATATGAACTTGAACGTGGAAGGTCATTTGACGGGTCATCTAAAATCTCTTGGCTTCGAACTGTTTATCATTTCTTAGAATCACCTGCTATTCGAAAGAAGTTCTATCGAGCGTTTATAGGGGCCGTAATAAGCGGCAAAGCAACGTTAAAGATAGGAGCTGACTTCTCACTAGGCACTGATGATGCAAATGCGTTAGATACGCTGACAGAAGACGTAAACGGTCAAGTTGGTTCCTGGGACGTGGGCAAGTATGATACAGCAGTATTTGACGGTAAGGTTGTTTCAGATGTATATTTAGATTTAGATGGCACAGGGGAGTCAATCAGTTTAATATTTAACCATGATTCGCCAAGTGATGATATATTTACGATTAAAGATATTCTTTATTCATATAAAACGCGAAGACCGCAAAGGGGTAGAAGATAATGGCTAATGATTACTACACTGCTCCAGCTGCAAAGCAGCCATTAGAGATCATAAGATCTTCGGAATATAATACTAATAACTTAGCCACAGAAGCTGGGTTTGACAAATTACCCGCTCAGTCGCAATTAAATAGATCGCAGTATGGTAACGATACAAGCACTGTTGCAACGCTTTATAAAATAACCGTACCAGTGCTTGATGTAGCATATTATGAAGGTCTGACTGTCGTATTTGAAGCTGTGCTTGCAAACACAGGCACTGCAAATATTCAAATAAACGGTGGGGTAATTAAAGAACTTGTAGATTCTGGTGGCACTCCTCTTGTAGTAGGCAATATATTTACAGGTCAAATTGTAACAGCTACATACACATCAAATTTAAAATTTCAAATTCAGTTTGCAGCAGACTCAGCAACGTCAGCAGCCATTGCATCTACCGCTGCAGCCGAAGCGCTATCGTCAGAAACAACAGCATCTGCAGCACTTACAGAAGTACAAAGAATTGCAGCACTTCAAGATGAAGTTTCACTCCACTTTTATAGGAATTCATAATCATGGCAACAGTTAAAGGTCAATTAGGTGCTGCTAACGTTCCCGGAGACGGTACGTTAACTGATATATACACAGTACCAAGTGCAAAAGAAGCCAGCGTTAACGTAACAATTGCAAATAGAGCGGATACAGCCACTCTTTTAAGGGTAGCGCATATTAAAGCAGGTGTAGCTGCGGCCATCGCAAATGAAGATTACATTCTTTATGACGTAGATACATCAAAATTTGCAGAAAACAAAGCCCCCGTTTTTCTAACTGCTATACTCATGTCGGTAGGTGACACTATAGCTATCTACTCAAGCGCATCAGCGGTATCGGCTCAAGTTAACGGAATTGAAGGGGATGCCCCGTGAATAATATTCCGTATGGCGGTGGTGGCGGTGGATATTTTGAAAAGGTTGATTTAACTAGACCTTCGCGTGGGATCAGTGGCGATATTTATATTGCTAATATACCTGTTAATTCTACAACTCAAGAACCAATAATTGACGTTGATGGTACGGGTGTTATTTCATGGGCGCAACTTGTTGGTCCATCGAACGGTACTGTATTTCCAGAGATGGAATTGATAATTGACGGCGGCACTCTATGGAATGACACTTTAACGGTAACAGGTGTAAGTTCTGGAAGATCGACTTTATGGGGTAGAAAAGGATTTGATACTCCTTGGATGGAACCGATGCGATTTAATAGCAGTTTTGTACTACGTTGTAAGTCTAGTACGGTGACGAGTGTAAGTGTTGAGTATAATTTGATAAGGGTTTAATATGAAACGCAATGAAATAGCGACGGGTGTCTTTACTACTGGTGTTGTAGCGAAAAAACAACTGGTACTTACTCGCGGTGAGTTTAAATTACGTATGACGCAAACAGAGCGCATAGCAACTAGAGTGCTAGCCCTTTCAGGTACTGAAAACGGAATGATAGCGATGGACTTTAACGACTTGCTTAGCGATGTACCCATTGTTGACTTAGACCAACAAGAAGTTAAAGACGGTATGAATTTTCTTGAATCTGTTGGTGTTTTGGATGAAGGCAGAGCAAGTCAAATTCTTAACGCAGAAATAACAGAAGGTGAAAAGACATGAGTTCAATTACAGAACCAAGTACTAGTGCATTTTTCTTTGTCGTAGATGATGAAACGACAGGAAGCCAATTTGATGTTTTTTTAGATGTTAATTTTTACAGTGGATTTGAAACTTTTGACATGCGATTTAGGCCAGCAGGCTCTCAAGATAAGTGGACGTTTATATCACTTAATTCGGTAGATGGTTTTGACAGTGAAATCCCAACTGATTTAGATACAGCAGAAAAAACATTTGCTGAAATTGATCGAATAGTAGCTCACGCAAATAAAGTTATTGTTTTGAAGTTTGGAGTTCAAGAGCGCCCCCCTTTTGGAGTACCGTTAATTTTATGGTTATTAAAATCTGGTTTTTTAAAAGAATCAAACAATGTTTTAACGTTTGAGAGACCATAATGGATGATAAGCGGTTGGATAGAATCGAAGCGAAGTTGGATAAGTTAACCGATGCTGTAACCGCGATTGCAAGAGTGGAAGAAAAGACGCACGCTATGACGAAAAGAGTGGATGCGATAGAAACCAGAGTTGCAAGGACAGAGGACGATTTAACAAACATTGCAATTATTGCACGTAAAAACTCAGGCGTTGCGAGATTTGCAGATAAAGCATTTTGGCTTATAGTAGGCGGAGTGTTAGCGGTAATTACTTTTATATTTAAGGAGTAATTTTGATATTCACTAAGAACTTTCACCCTAGTACAGACCACAAGCTATTATGCACTTGCGGCCATGTTAAGTGTGATAAACGCAGTGTAAATCAATTTACCCTTGATATGCTACAGCATGTACGGGCTGACTATGGCCGTCCTATGATAATAACATCAGGCGGCAGATGCCCGTACCATCCAAACGAAGTAACTAAAAAGAAAGCAGGCGACCACCAACGCCAATACGCTGTTGATGTGTTTTACGATAATGAGCTTGACCGAAATAAACTGATGGTACTGGCAGGCCGGTACGGGGCCACTCGCGTAGCAGGCTCAGAGCGTTTAAACTTTGTGCATTTGGCTTGGACTCCGACTGGGGATGCAAGCGTGCCAACGTGGAGTTACTGATATGAAACGATTATTTATTCTTGCCGTGTGCGCTAGCTTACTTACTGGTTGTTCTTCTATTATGCGAATAATCGATTATGGCGCGGCGGCTAACACTACTGCGGTGGAGTCCTCTATATATACGCTGTGCAACGCCGCAAGCATCGGTTCAATAAGACGCGAGTTTGACACCTCTGAGAAAGTGGAGGTTTGGAAAAGGCTGTGCGACGAGAAAACAGATTTTGAACCATGAGCATCTTCGATAACATACTACTCGTAAGTAATGGAAAAGGAGGTTATAACTATGTCATGCAAAAAACGATGGACTATTATAGTGAACGCTACAATAACTGGGTGGTGGCTAGGTCTGGCGATGTTTTTGATGGCGCTACGGGTGCTATGGATATTGATAGCCGATGCTGGATATTTCACGATGTCCTTTGTCGTGACGGCGTATTCGAGGATGGTACGACTTGTACTAACTGGCAAGCGTCGATGGTTTTAAAAGATATACTCAAAGAAGATGGCAGGTGGTTTAGAAAATATTCTTGGTTCGCCGCCACTTGGTTATTCGGTGGCGGCAAAGCAAGAGACAATGGATTGTTTTAATCTAGGTCTAGTTGTACTATATAGTATAAAATGTACCAAACTTTAAATAATTAGGATTGACATGGTTACTAATCAAGGTTTAATTTCAAGAGCAAGCCCACCTCAACAACGTGTAGCGCTGCCTTTTGATGAAAATATACGGACGCAAACACCGCCTCCTATTATGCCATTAAATGATAATCCAAACGCATCAACCGGTACAGTGGCATCTAAAAATACTGTTATTAAGGACCCTAGACGTGTGAATCCAGTAATGCCTAGAGGTTACAATCCTAATGCTGAGCCTGATGATGATATAAATTATGACTCACGTAACAAAGGATTAGTAACGCAAGCAACTGCGGCTCAACGCGACATTGGGTATGATCAAGATCCCAGCGTTACTGCGCCAAGAAACACGTTTGAAACTAACATGAATACAACCGTGGCTGGTCCTCAAGGAGTAGCAAACCCTACAAATTCAAACATTACTGCACCTACAAACACGTTTGAAACTAACATGGATTCTACAGTCTCTGGTCCTCAAGGCGTAACAGAAGCCCCGAACACTACAATTGATTCAGTAACAAACAAGGTTCAAGTAGATCAAGCTGGAACTGTGACTGATCTAGCAAAAGCAGAATATTTAAAAGCAAATCCAATAGTTGCTAAGCAAAGTGGTTTTAAAATCAATATGGATGGCACTGTGTCTAGGATAGACGATGTAGCCACTCGTAATGGTAATACGATAACAGCAACAGAAAATAAATTCCAACAAGCGGATCTAACTCAAACAGGAGTAGGTCGGTCTTATAGAGGGTCTTCATATTCAGGAAGAGGGTCAGGTGAAATTGTTGATGAAACATCATCTAATTTAAATCGTTTGTTAGAAGAAGACAGCGAATATATGCAACTTGCTCGTGCTCAAGGTTCTCGCCAGGCAGAAGCTAGAGGATTAGGAGGTTCATCACTGCGAGGTCGTGCGGCACAGGGAGCAGCGATAGCATCAGCCATGCCAATAGTGCAGCAAGGAACAGATGTAGCAAATCAACAATTTATATCAGCGCAGAACAACACTGCCCAGTCGAATATTGCGGCGCAGAACAACACTGCCCAGTCGAATATTGCGGCGTCAAATCGTCAGCTTCAAGAGTTATTAGCTCAACAAGACATAGCCGCTCGCATGGGAGACAACGAAGCAGCAAGAGACTTACAAGCTCAAATTCAGAATGAGTCAAATAACATCGAAGAATACAAAGCACAGATCCAAACTAACTCAGCTCAAAACATGCAACTTCAACAGTTGAAACTTACTGAGCTACTTGAACAACAAAGTTTAGCGCAGCGAGATGGCAATGAGCAGGCTAATCGCGAACTTCAAGCGCAAATTGAGAATGAGCGTAATAAACTTGACGCATTTACGGTTGAAGCAGGTATAAACTCCAATCAAGATATGCAAGCACAGAGATTAAAACTTGATGAGCTTTTGAAGAAAAAAGAAATGGCCTTAGCGACTGGCAATGCAGATGCGGATAGAGAATTAACAGCTCAAATTAAAAATGCAGAAATGATTTATTCTGCTTGGGAATCTGCAACATCCATTGAGTCAAATGAGTTCTTGCAGACAGAGCAAATGAAGCTAAATGAATTACTTACTAAGTATCAAACAAATGCTGATCAAGGTAATAACGAGGCTAATCGTGAACTACAAGCGGATATTGAATCACAGCGGAATATAGTTGAAACGTGGAAAACAGCAACAACAGTTGAATCAAACGAGTTCTTGCAGACAGAACAGCTTAAACTAACTGAGATGCTTACTAAATATGAAACAAATGCCGAGCAAGGCAATAACGAAGCCAATCGTGAATTGCAAGCAGATATTGAGACACAGCGAAATAAAATTGAAACTTGGAAAACAACTACAAATCTTGAATCTAATGAATACATGCAATTTCAGCAGTTTGAACAGTCAGATGAACAAGCTGCATTAGATAGAGAACTGCAGAAGAACATGCAAGGAATTGATATCGATTATCGCAAGTGGTTGGAGCAAACAACTTTTGAACACCAAGGCATCTTGCAAGGAAACCAACAAGCATCAACGGCCTATAATACATACACAGAAGCGGCAACGAATATATTAAATAATCCTGAGACATCATCTGCTCAGAAGAGTTCTTCCGTTCGATCTTTACAGACGGGACTTACAGACCAGTTAGAACTTATATCACTAACAGCAGGAATTGATTTAAGTGAGTTTTTAAGTACCGCAGGATCCGTAGGGAATTTTGAGCAAAGAGATTTTGACGGTCCATTTGCAGGCGGTGGTGCAGGCGGTGGTGCAGGCGGTGGTGCAGGCGGTGGTGCAGGCGGTGGTGCAGGCGGTGGTGCAGGTCGCGCTCGCGGTAGACAAGGTTATTACGGATAAAAAATACAGTGACGGTTACAAAAGCGTGTTTTTCAGATTTACAGCAAATGGCGGTACTTGGCAGTCACGTAACGAAGACAGTCATGCCTTTTTTGCCAAATGATAAAGATCGAGTATACTCACTAATGAAAGGGTATATTTCGGATAGAAATGCGATGTTATTGGTTTCAAAAAACAACGGTGTTATTCAAGGTGGTGCATTAGCAATAACAGCTAACAATCCATACGCAAAGAAAATGAATACTCAGCTCATTGGACTTTACACTGATATAACAGGCGATGGGATTGAAATGTTTTCTCGTATCAATAACTGGTTTGAAAGTCGCGCCAACAGTTTAATATTATGTTATGCAGCACCGGCAGATACACGCCTAGATAAGTTACTGCATTTAAAATTCAATCTACAGCGTCAAGGTACGATGCTAGTCAGGAGACGGTACAATGGGATTTCTTAGTAGTATTGTAAAAGGCGTCAAAGGCATTTTCAAAGGGATCAAGAAAGTAGTTAGCTCTGCATGGAAAGGAATTAAGAAATTTGCCAAAAGTAAAGTTGGTAAACTTGTTATAGGTGCTGCTTTAGTTTACTTTGGAGGTGCTGCTCTTGGCGCATGGGGTGGAAGTAGTTCCGCAGCTGCTGCAACAGGGACCGGAACCGCTTTGACCTCATCTACTACAGCCGCAGCTAGTACAGCCGCAGGAACTGGAACTGGGTTGGGAACCGCTTTAGCTGGCGTTGTCCCTGCCGCACCTGCGTTGCCAGGTACACTTGCAGGTGCGGGTGCGGCAGGAGGTGTAACAGGTGCGGGTGCGACTGCTCAGTCTATTGCCGGAGCAACTGCCTTAAATACAGCCGGAGCGGGAACAGCTGCAGGGACAGGATTAGGAACCTCCTTAGGTGGTGTCGCATCAACTCCAGTACTTCCAGCAGGGATCACAGGATCTGCAGGAGCAACGCCTGGGTTTATGTCTAAGCTTGGGACTGCAGCATCAAACGCAGGAAGCTATATGGCAGCTAATCCAGAATTAACCATTGCAGGCGGTACAGCGTTATCGTCAATGTTTACACCTAGCGCAGCTGATGACTACGAAGCTATGATGAGAGCAAAGCAAGAGAATAGTAACATCGCTGGCGTGAATTACGATGGCTCTGGAAGTCAAATCGACATTGGCTTAGTAAGACGAGCTCAGCGCGACGATCTACGTAAACCGACATACAACAATAGAGGATAAGATCATGCCTGAAGGTTTAATGAGTAGAGCTCAAAATGCTCAGCAACCGACTTCAATGCCAGCGGCCACTCAACAGAAAAGTGGTGAAGGTGAAGCGGTATCGCCTGAAGATCAGCAGGCTTATGATGATGCAATGCAAATGGTGGGGCAACTAATCTATAAAAACGAGCAGATTAGTGACAAGCTTGTTGCGATGGTGAAGCAAGAAGATCCTGCCACCGGCATTGCAGATGCGTCAGCTTTTGTTCTTAGTAAAATTGAAGAAACATTTCAAGGTGAGTACCCTGAGGACCTAATCGTTCAGACTGCAGATGAGATATCTGACTTGATAATGGAACTTGTTGAGGCTTCTGGCACTGTCCCTGAGGTAACCGAGGACATTGCAGTTAAAGCTAAAGGATTGCTGACACAACAGCTCATTGAGGCTTATGGTGTAGATCCTCAACAATTTGAAGCTGCAACGCAAGATGTGTCGGAAGAAGATCTTGCAGAATACAGTAAAATGTTTGGAGCAGTCTAATGAGTGGTTTACTTAGTCGTATAGCAGTAGGATTAGGCGAAGGCGCTCAGGTCTATGGCAAACTAACATTAGAAAAGCAACGCGAAGAAAGGCTTGCAGCACTACAACAAAAAATGCAAAAAGATAGTCAAGAATTTCAAATGAGTGAGACTCAGAGCAGTCAAAACTTTACATCTTCTGAAAACGTTAATCAGCGAGAATTTCAAGCAGAACAAAACAACCTTGATCGTACTCTACGACTTGATTCAGCTAAGTCTAAAGCTGCGAATGCAAATCAAGATAGTGTTAAAGAGATTCAATATGCAGACGATTTTAGCGGTAATATGACCATTACGAACACGAGTGGTAAGCAGTCTCGATACGATTCTGAGACTGATACCTACTTTGAGCTTGGAAAAGGCAAACCTGAAATTACAGAAAGCATGCGCGATCAAGCGATGAAATGGGGTCGAGAGTTTGCGGAGCAACAAGCAAAAACATTTAGCAAAGATAAAACCGATTTTCCAGTTGTACAAAGTGAGGATCGAGCAGGAGTTTTAGCAGGTCAACTTCTTTTAAATGCGATGACATCAGGACCAGAGGCTACAGAAAAATTCAAAACTGAAGCAGCTAAACAAGGATTTAGCTTTATTGAAAAACAAGCGGTAGACACACCTGAAATTGTAGAAAGTGTGAAAAGTGGAAAGCTTTCTACGAGTAGAAATGGATCGTCAACATCTCAAGCTGGCGCTCAACTACAAGTTGCTTTTGATCGATATCCGAATGCCGATCAAAAAGAACTCGCACAAGCGATGATTGATAGTAGCAATGTACCTGAGTCTGTAAAGAAACAGGCAAGAGCGTTTCTAAAAGCCAATTGACAATAGTTAAGCTATTAGTATACTGTTCTTTTAAAAGTGAACGCTTTAAAGGACAGTCATGCAAAACTTCAATTCCTCAAGTAGTACTGGTTTTAAATACCAATCGGAGGACGAAGTTCCTCAAGAATCTATTCAAAAATACATCTCCGAACGTAATAAATTAAAAAGCCCTGAAAGCGGTTACATAGATCCTGCAAAAGACACTGAGCTACGAGATGCAATGATGCAAGGATGGTTTGATCCTGCAACTGCACCAACAGCTGAAATTAGCACTGCAACAAGCCCCGCACTAAACAAACAAACGATAGAGCAACCTACTTCTGAATTTGATTTCACTGGTTTATATGACGACATAGAGCAACCTACCTCTGAATTTGATTTCTCTGGTTTATTTGATGATGCGATAGAACCAGTCAAGCAGAGCTACTGGGGTGAGATAGGCGAGGCACTTTCACAAGGCTACACTGACATGGAAGCTGGGACCCAGGCTACTGGATTTTTAATGGGATTAGTAGACAGAGAAACCATTGCTAAAAATATTGTTGATAACGAAAAAGCTCGTAAAAAAGTGCCTTTATATGTCACTCAATTCAACGAGCGAATTCAGCAAGAAGGGCGTGACGTATCAAACGCTGAAGGCTTTATTGATACTACTGTAGAAGTATTCGATCTTATTGGTGAAACCTTCCTAGAAGCTGTTAAAAACCCCGATGCTACATTCTACACAGTAGCTCAGTCAGCTGCGATGTCGCTACCATCAGTAGCAGGGGGTGCGGCTGGTTTTATATCTCCGATCCCAGGAGGTCTTGCAATTGGTACTGGTATTGGTACTTTTTCTGTTGAAGCCGGGGCGTATCTTAACGGCGAAATAATCAAAGAAATGCAGAAGCAAGGT
>Ga0307983_1000080_pt1 | contig 52061 bp, 40 predicted proteins | sample OrgLakmetagen991_FD_201845 | JGI IMG/M metagenome (GOLD analysis project Ga0307983, IMG submission 201845) | Saline water microbial communities from Organic Lake, Antarctica - #991 | ecosystem: Environmental > Aquatic > Non-marine Saline and Alkaline > Saline | place: Antarctica: Organic Lake...
CAAACCGTTGTATTGAAAGTTACATAATGCACCTATACTATTAGGGTTGTTAATTACTGCGAGCCATTCTTGTTCATCACGGGCATAGTATATCTTTTTATCGGGGGCAATTTGTAGCGCACCACGAGTCACATCATCATTAGGATTGTTTGCATCACTTTGATAAATAAGAACTGGATTGTTTTCAAAATTAGGGGCTGTAGTATCGTATTGTAGCAACCGTCTTTCGGCTGCTATAAGCCCATTTCCTAATGTATTGAGATCTACATACACCAGTCTCGAGTCTAAGGAAAACTCCGTTCCATAAGCTTGATAGCCTGCAGGAAAATTCGTCCTTACAGGGTTATTCACCACACCAGTACGGTTATCAAAATCAAATAACCAGGCGCCTACACCAGATTCATCTGGGATGCTCGTGTCCACATAAAATTGTGTCATCATAGCTACTTTTGTGCCATCTGGAGATACTTTTAAGTACCCCCGTTTATCTGTAGTGCGAGTAGCCTGACTGAGAGAATTTACAGTAGCCGACAAATCCATCCCATTAGGCGTTAGTTTAAAAGCATAAAACTGATTAAAACTTAAACTACCTGAAATACTTTCTGCATAGGTAACGATCCATGCGTCTTGACCGTTTGCGGCAACTGCTCCAAATAACTTTTCTGTACTGTTAGCCAGTAAACTGATGTTTTTTTGGGAAACGATCACATCGCCAGTCCCAGCATTTAAATTCATGTCTACAACCGAATAATAAAGGCCTGTGGTAGTACCTATCGAAATAGAAAAAACATAATAGAGATCGGGGTTATTTGGTAAAGGAATCACAATAGCAGACTGTGTACTGGAAGGATTTCCAAATAAGCCATTACCATTGGGCATGACCAGGTGATTGCGATCCCATACGCTAATTCCATCCGTATAAAAAAGTAATCCGCCACAGGCATCTGAGATAGCAGAGCAGCCTTCTATAGTGTTTAGTTGTCCTATGTTATTAGTTACAGGAACGCCCGTATTAAAATCAATCCCTGCATTAGAACCAAAAAACCACCAATTAGCTTGATTTTGTGACACTACAGGAAGAGCTAGCAGCAGTAGGAAGATGGAAACAAATTTTCTCACACTTTAAAAATATAGAAATAAATTAATACGATCGTTACTATTCAGATTAATTCATTTTTACCATTCTGAATATGTCGATGCCTAATTTGTGGTGTATGGAAAGCCTGTCATTAAAAATGCCCGCTATAAAGCAGGCATTTTTAATAAAATAATTCATCTGATATTTAGATTTGAACTCTCCAGCCATGACGATCTTCAGCACGATTGTATTGAATATCTTTTAAAGCTTTCATCAATTGAGCAGCATAGGAATTTGTTAATACAGGAAGTTCGTATTTGAAATCTTCATGCTTATACCCTTTAATAGGAACAATCACCGCGGCAGTTCCACTACCAAAGATTTCTTTAAGAGTTCCATCATTAGAAGCTTCTTTTAATTCCTTAACAGAAACACGTCTTTCTTCAACAGTAATACCGTGATCTTTTGCCATTTGTATCACACTTCTACGGGTAACCCCGTTAAGAATACGGTCATTATGAGGCGCAGTGAGTAATGTGTCTCCTATTCGTACGAATATGTTCATGGTACCAGCTTCCTCCAAGTATTCATGAGAAGCAGCATCAGTCCATATAATTTGTTGATATCCTTCTTGAATCGCAAGGTTGTTTGGGTAGAAACTAGCCGCATAATTTCCAGCAGCTTTTGCATAACCTACTCCGCCATTGGCTGCTCTAGAAAATTCTGAGGCGATAACAACACGTACATCTCCTTTGTAATAAGCAAATGCAGGGGACATGATGATCATAAATTTATATTCTGTTGAAGGTGCTGCAGCAACACCATTTTCACTGGCTATCATAAATGGTCTTAGGTAAAGTGATAATCCCTCACCGTATCGTACCCATTCTTTATCAAGATTCACAAGTTTCTTAAGACCTTCTATAAAGATTTCCTCAGGAACTTGTGGCATAGCAAGACGTTTAGCACTTTCATTAAAACGTTTCCAATTGTCTTCTGGTCTGAAAAGAAATACTTCTCCAGTAGAATCTTTAAAAGCTTTCATCCCTTCAAAAATGGCTTGACCGTAATGAAATACCTTACAGCTAGGTTCAATTTGAATAGGGCCATAAGGTTTTATCTCTGCGGTCTTCCATGATCCATTGCTCCAAGTACATTCTAGCATGTGGTCTGTAAAAGTCTTGCCGAAGGTTAAATTATCAAAATCAATCTTGCTGATTTTTGATTCTTTTACCTTATCTATAACGATTTCGTGAGTAGGAGTCATGCTGGTTTATTTTTTTTGCAAATATACTTCATTAGGACTAGGAATAAATGCAAACGAATTCCTAAATTTGTTTAAATTATAAACTTATGAAACAGTTCATTATAGGAGTATTTGCATTTTTTTTATTGATAGGATGCAAAGAACAGAAACAAGAAGAAGAAATGCCGGCTATTAATGACGAGCAAGTTCAAGAAATGGCTTTTATGGATTACGGCGCTGAGTTTTCTAACAATGACGTTATCGATGCTATGGAATTAGGAGCTATGTATAAGACTATGAAAGTAGGCGACACCACAGCAGTAAAAGTAAAAGGAATTATTGCAGAGGTATGCGTAAATAAAGGATGCTGGATTAAAATGCCAGTAGGAGATGCTTCAGCGACAGTTAAATTTAAAGATTATGGTTTTTTCCTTCCTAAGAATGGTCAAGGAAAAGAAGTTATTTTAAATGGAAAAGCATTTAAAAACATTACTCCTGTAGAAGAATTACGTCACTATGCTGAAGATGCTGGAAAATCTAAAGAAGAAGTTGCAGCAATTACAGAAGAAGAAGTTACTTTAAGCTTTGTTGCAGATGGTGCTCTTGTGGAGAAGTTTGACAATCCAGATGTAGAAGAAGCTGCAAAAACAGAAGAATAAATGAAGCGTGAGATCATAACTACAGGCGATGGATCAAAAACCATTCACATGCCCGATCTCAACGAGCAATACCATTCCAAACACGGCGCCTTGCAAGAGGCGCTTCATGTTTTTATAGAAATGGGTTTAGAACATTTCTTAAAAGTCACAAATTCCCAAGCTGACTTGAGCTCTTTAAAGGGAAAGCGTTATTTTCACTTGGAGCCCCTTCAGATTCTTGAGTACGGTTTTGGAACTGGTCTTAATGCTATGCTCACGGCTCAGCAGGAATATCATATACCTATGGTTTATACCGCAGTAGAGGCTTTTCCTATCAATGAGGAAGAAGTTCTCGAGATGGATTACGGTCAGTTTTTAAAAGACCAGCCATTGTATGAAGCTCTGCATCAATCTGGCTGGGAGGAAAATCAAGAGATTACATCACATTTGACCTTGTGTAAACAGCAAAAAACTTTTGAAAAAATTGAAAATAAGGATCAATTTGACTTGATCTATTTTGATGCTTTTGGTCCGCGTACCCAACCAGAATTATGGACAGAGGCTATTTTTAACGCTGCATATAAGGCATTAAAGAATGGTGGTGTTTTAACCACTTATTGTGCCGCCGGGCAGGTGCGACGCAATATGCAAATTGCTGGATTTATGGTAGAGCGTTTGCCAGGACCACCGGGAAAAAGAGAAATGCTTAGAGCTACTAAGAAATAAGAATCAGGATGGTAAAAAAGAACAATTCATTTCAATATCCAAATACGTGGGATTGATCAATTTAACCGCCTTTATTTAAAAGCATTGTTTAGAACTTATCTAATAATCCCTTAACTTAAGTATTATCCATCCTATCAAATTTTGTATTCGATAGAGAAAATTGGATGATCATCATCAATCATTTAGCAAATACTTAAGGTGAGAACTTTACAAGTACTGCTATATTTGTAAAAATCATAAATTTTTATGTCCAAAGAAGTAAGAGAACAAGAACCGCAATTATTATGGAATCATTTTGCAGATTTAAATGCTGTTCCACGACCTTCTAAAAAAGAAGAGCGTGTTCGCGCATTTATGGTAGCATTTGGTAAATCACTTGACCTCGAAGTGATAGAGGATGCCATAGGTAATGTGATTATTAGAAAACCTGCTACTTCAGGAATGGAGGACCGCGAGAGTATCATCATGCAATCTCACCTAGACATGGTGCATCAAAAGAATAATGATACCGACTTCGATTTTCTAACCCAAGGAATTGACATGTTTGTTAAAGGGGACATTATCAAAGCTAGAGGTACTACTTTAGGAGCAGATAACGGTATAGGAGTCGCCGCAATCATGGCGGTACTTTCCTCAAAAGATATAGCACATCCAGCTATAGAAGCCTTGTTTACTATAGACGAAGAAACGGGAATGACCGGAGCAAAGGAACTAGATAAAACTATTCTTACTTCAAAAATTCTATTGAACTTAGATACAGAAGAAGATGACGAGATAGACATAGGTTGTGCCGGTGGCGTAGATGTTACAGCAACTAAAAGTTATGCATTAGATACTGTTTCTAATGAGTATGTCTCTAAAAAAATTACGGTAAAAGGTCTTAACGGTGGTCATAGTGGTATGGACATTATTAAAGGATTGGGTAATGCAAATAAAATGATCACGCGTCTTGTAGATTCCATGCAAAAGAAAGGCGCTGTTCATTTTCAGTCCTTGAATGGCGGTAGTTTAAGAAATGCCATACCTCGTGAAGCTGCTGCTGTTGTTAGCTTTCGCGAAAGCGATAACGATTCCGTCATTAAGACATTTAATAATTGTAAAGAGGCTATTCTAGACGAATATAAATCTCTAGAAGAAAACCTTAGTATCACCATAGAGGCTGCAGATAAGGGTAAAGTCCTTACTGAAAGCGACAGCCGTGATTTAGTATATTGCTTATTAGGAATTTATAATGGAGTGTACCGTATGAGTCCAGATATAGATGGTCTTGTAGAAACTTCTAACAACTTAGCTCGAGTAACTTTAGAAAACGGGGAATTGCAGATTGCTTGTTTGACAAGATCTTCTGTAAAAAGTTCTAAGACCGATCTTTCTTCCAGTATTGTTGCTGTAATGAAGCTTGCAAAAATGGAAACCAAACTCTCTGGTAATTATCCAGGATGGCAACCTAATGCGAGCAGTGCCATGTTAGATATTACCAAAGCAAAATATACAGAACTGTTCGATCATGAACCTAGAGTAGTAGCCTGTCACGCAGGACTAGAATGTGGTCTTTTAGGAGAGCGTTATCCAGGGCTGGACATGATTTCCTTTGGGCCCAATATAAGAAGAGCACACAGTCCAGATGAGTATGTAGAAATCACATCAGTGCAGAAGTTTTGGAAGCTTCTTTTAGAAGTTTTAAAAGAGATTCCTAAAACTTAGTCGTTTTATAGAATATACTAAAGCTCTTGAGAAATCAAGAGTTTTTTTTTGTTAGGACATTAAACAAGCAACTATAGCTCCAAGGGGCATTGATTTGTAATTCCAGAAAAATGATAGTTCCAAATTTGTCTGGAATCTAACAGTACGACTTTTGTATGAATAGAAAATTACTACTCAAACCTAAACTCTATCTTCCCATTCTCAAAAACGACATTTTTGGAAGGAAAAATGCTTTGTAATTGGTTAGAAGCTATAAAATCGACGGTAGATTGATGGGTAATGTTACCTTTATGTATGCTCACGACTTCATCGCTTAAGGACAAGGCAAGTTGGATTTCGTGCGTGGCATAAATAATTGTTTTTCCCTTTTCATGACAGTAATCTCTCAATAGCATTAGCAAATCGGCTTTGTGATTGATGTCGAGGTGGCTGGTAGGCTCATCCATAAGTATGTATTCCGTGTCTTGAACGATAGCTCTGGCAATTAAAACTCGTTGCAACTGGCCATCACTCAAGGTCCCTGCTCTTCGGTTTTCCAATCCTTTAAGATCAAAACTCTCTAAGACTTCATTGATGATTTCACGGTCTGCATCACTAAGCTTTCCTATATAGTTGGTGTAGGGCGCGCGACTTAATTCTAATAATTCTCTAACACTTAAGAAGAAGCTAAAAGCCCTTTCGGTCAGTACTATCGAGATAAATCGGGAACGTTCTAGTGCGTTATAATCCCTCCAGTTTTGATTTTCTAAGAGCACCTTTCCGTGGATGAGGTGTTGCCCACTAGCTATGGCTCTTAATAAAGTAGATTTCCCTGATCCATTGGCTCCTATAATGGATATGAGTTTCGCTTTCGCGAAAGCGAGATCGCCAGCATACTCAGCCACAACACAATGGCCATATCCTACCTGTATGTTTTCTAGTTGAATCATTAAAAGTGTAAATTACGTTTTCTCATGATGAGCCAGATGATTAGTGGCGCACCTAGTAACGAGGTCACTGCGTTAATAGGTAAGGAATAGTTGGAAAATGGCAGTTGTGATACCAGATCGCAAAAGAGGAGGAGAGTGGCCCCTAATAATAAGACGGTAGGGATTAATATTTTGTGATTCACTGTAGGTAATAAGAGTCGGGCTAAATGTGGTACAGCAAGACCTATAAAAGCAATAGGCCCAGCAAAAGCAGTAATACTACCTGCGAGAATACTGGTAATTATAATGATGATCCAACGTGTTTTCTTAATATTGATTCCTAGACTAAGCGCATAACTTTCTCCTAATAACAAAGCATTCAATGGTTTGATGATCCAAAGTAATAAGAACATAGCAATTACAAACAACAAAACTATAATTAGTAAATCATCCCAATTGATACTTCCTAAACTTCCTAAAGACCAAAACACATAACGCTGCAATTCTTCACTACTGCTGAAGTAACTTAAAATACCTACCACGGCGCTGCTCAAACTACCAACCATCAATCCTACAATCAATAAACCCATAGTGTCTTTGATTCTAAGCGACATGAGAATAATCAATAATAATACGGCTAGACTTCCTACAACGCTTGCTGTAATGATCCCGAAACCAGAAATAGCGCCTATTCCTAGAGCTGTTGCGCCCATAATAACCAGTGCCACGCCTAATCCTGCGCCACTAGAAATACCGAGAACAAAAGGACCCGCCAGTGGGTTCCTAAAGAGCGTTTGCATGAGTAATCCTGCAATGGCAAGTCCAGCACCAGTAAGCACTGCCATGACTGCACGAGGCAATCTCAAATCAGTGATGATGTATCGTAATGTTGTACTTGTTTCTGGGTTTTCAAGGCCTAATAAGGCATCCAAAACCTGTTGAGGTCTTATATAAACGGTACCTAAACAAATGTCTGCTATAAAGAAGACTAAGAGCAGGGTACTGAGTATGATGAATTGTTTTCTCAAAGGGATAATGATAATCTCAATTTTTAAATAAAAAACGAAGGTAAGGTAGAAAGGAGCATCAGACTTTTTTATTAGGGGCTATTGTTTTCTTTAGCGATGTAACCTATATAAAGGGACTGCCTTTAAATTATAGGCGACCTATTGTTATAGAGCTTCAAATGGAACTACCAATTTTCAACAAAAAAACGCCCATTGATTTAAACATATGTTCAAAACACTGGGTGTTTTAAGGTACATATTTAATTTGTTTTTATGGGATTAATTGCTAGAACTCAGATCTACATTTAGTAGTTGCACGATACCAGTTCTGTCGTAATAAGAAAAAACCTTTTGTATTTTATCATCATCGTTAAAAGAGAAAACGATGTGTTGTCTTACAATTGTAGAACCAGCCTTACCATAAATAGTAACGTCACCATAGTACAGTACGACAACACCAACGACATTATATTGATCAGTTGATTTGTTAGTTTTAAGAGGCATAAAATCAGAGTTGTAGAATTGCATGCTTTCTACACCAGAAGTTTCCCTCCAATTTTTCCAAAAGTTGATCACATTTTCCTTTCCCTTAATAATGGAACGTGTTTCCATACCTCCATTAGGCCAGTACCATTGGACATCATTAGCAAAGTAAGTCCCTAATCCATCAAAGTTAAAGTCTTGCATGACATTCAAACTTTCTTGCACAATATCAGCATATTTTTGAGATGCTGCTTCAACTGCTGGTTGTTCTATTGTTACTTCGGCTACTTCATTTTCTTTTGTTTCTAAACAAGAAATTAAAAAAACAGAACTAAATAACAGTCCTAATGGTAACCTGAATTTTCTAGTTATCGTTTTCATTTTGTTTCCTTTTGATTAACAGTAACTTAAAGGTACTCTTTTTAAATTTATCAGTTTAAAAGAAAAGGTTTACCTGAAGGCAAATATTAATTTATCAATCATTAGAAAAGTTTAAAAGTCATATTTCAAAAAGAGTTTAAAACAAAACTTTGAAGCCATACCGCCAGTTCAATCAGCCTTATTCAAGTAATCAGCTAAAAATACACCTGTACTCGCGCAAGCTTGTAACAAATAACCACCAGTAGGCGCATCCCAATCCAACATTTCTCCGATACAAAATTGATGAGGTAGTTTTTTAAGTTCAAAATTGGTTGATACTGCGTTGAGATGTATACCGCCAACGGTTGAAATAGCCTCGTCTAAAGTTGTTGTGCTTTTTATTTCTAAAGAGAATTTTTTAATGTTTTCAGCTAATAAAGCGGTATCTAAATAAGACTCTTTAGAGAGGTACATTTTTAATAAATCAATGGCAGGAGCACTCAATCTGAGCTCTTTTTTCAGAACATCTGTAGTAGATCGATACGTAGACAATTTTATTTTAGAATAAACTTTTTCTAAAGTTAATGACGGTTTAAAATCTATATAAACAGTCGCACTTGAATTTGCTTGTAATTGTTTTCTTATTTGCGGACTCAGTCCATATATAGCGTTTCCTTCTATTCCATATGTGGTAATAACCGCTTCTCCTTTTTGAATGACATTATTGCAAGAAACAGCAATGTTTTTCAGAGGAATTCCTTCATTCTTTTTTATAAAATTAGTTTTCCAATTGATGTGATAACCGCAATTGGACGCTTGAAAAGCCTTGGTATGTATTCCCTTTTTTGAAAAAGTATCCAGCCAGCCTCCATCAGAGCCTGTGACTTTCCAGCTTGAGCCACCTAAGGAAAACACCGTATAATCTGCTGCTATAGAATGGTTATTGATCATAGCATTTCCATAATGATCCCAATCAGAAAAAGTATGCTCATATTTCATAACGACATCCTTTTCTGTTAGGTGTTTGAGAATTGCGTTAAGTACTTCAATAGGTTTGACACCTTCTTTTGGGTATACTCTTTTACTACTTCCTATATAAGTGGGGATACCTATTTGATCGAGCCAATTTCTAAAATCAGTATTGCTAAAATGACAAAGGGCGCTTGCCAAAAAATCGTCTGGTGTATACCTATGGATCAATTGCTCCACAGCTTCAGAATGCGTTAGATTAAAACCTCCTTTACCAGCAACTAAAAATTTACGACCTGAAGTTTTGTTTTTCTCATAAATGGTAACCGTGAACTTTTCAGCATCTAAAAAAGCAGCAAGTAAAAAAGCTGCTGGTCCACCACCAATAATCGCAACTTTTTTTTTCATAACGTAAGGTACTAGATATTAGAAAATCAGAAATATTTTAAGTGTCTTTTGTTATAGATTAATCTCTCAGGGGTTTAAAGAAATACAACTCGTGATCCAGAAGTAGCTCTGGGTGTAGTATTTTAACAAGGTCTTTTAAAACCAGATCTGGTCTCATGCTGGCTTCTTCGTAATAAGTCACGCCGCCCTTTGCACCTATAGTAAGTGCGTGAGTATACACCTGTTTGTTTTTAAAAGCATCAAAAAGAGCGTAGGATTTATTATCTGCTAACATTTTAGAATAACTGGTGTATTGTGCAGGTGCAATCCAGTAAGTGGCTTTACGACCGTCTATCAGTACTTTTTCTATGTTATAGGCTAGTGAGCCATTTCCTTCTGTTGCGGCATAAATATAGTCTGCTCCTGCGTCTTTTAAAATTTTCCCTTGCCAAGAGTTTCCGTAAGGCAAATACCATTGATCCTTCCAAGTCGCGCCACTTAATACTTGTGGCTTCTCCACATTTTCAATATGTTTCAAAGTGTTTAAATATTCCTTTTCTATAGCATTAAAAATACTGTCGGCTTCCTTTTCTTTACCGTACAACACTCCAAAAAGCTTGATCCACTCTGCTTTTCCTAATGGATGTTCTTCTACCCATTCCCCATTGTAGAGCACCGGAATACCAGCTTCTTCTATTTTTTGATAGGTAGGATTACTGTCATCGATGCTAAAACCCATTACCAAGTCTGGCTCCAGTAGTATAGTGCTTTCTACATTCATGAGTTGATTGGTTCCCAGTTCTTTTACTTTTCCAGTTTCGATTAAAGCTCTTATCTCTGGAGCGCTGATATAATCGGTACCTGGAAAACCAGTCAAGGATTTTTCTTCTCCTAATAACACTAGTGGCGGGATATGAGTAGTGGAAGTCAGGACTATATTTTCTATAGGAATTGGAATTGTTATTGGTGCATCTGCTTCTTGAACTAATTCCCTTCCTTGATTTTTAATCAGTTTAAAAGGGTAATTCACAGTACTTTCTGGCCATGGGTTCTTTATGGTCACGTAGTAACCGGTCTCGGTAGTTTGAATTTGGAAACCATGGGCATAATTGATCTCGATCTCTTGGTAGGTAGCACCTTCAGATCTTTCCGGTGTATTTTTAACGATTTTGTTCTCGTTTTTACAAGATGCTAATACAGAGCAACAAATAAGAAGGTATAGAAAGGTCTTTTTCATGAGTCTTCAAAAGTAGCAATAATGATGGGTTTGAATGGCTTTCTTTCTGATTTTGATAATTTTCTTCTGTTTTTAAGTTTCTAGGGATGTTTTAATAGTACTTTCGCAGCTTTAAATATGGTTTTTTTAGTTGGATGGAAGTTAGGCTTTCGCGAAAGCAAAAAAATTAAAAGGGAATCTAGTGCAATTCTAGAGCTGTTCCCGCAACTGTAAACAAAATGTCTCTTTACATAGAGGCATCCTACTTTTTGATAGGATAAAATCAATACGGCCACTGAGTCCAGGACTTGGGAAGGCGATTTTATTTTGAAGTCAGGAGACCTGCCACATTTTAAAATAAATTATTGTTCATCTTCGGGATAGAGATAGCGATGAGCTTTATGATAATGCTGGTGGGTATTGAACTTAATTCAGCACTGCCTGCATCGAGACCTTTTTTGATCGTTGTATCAATAGGATTATTATACCTGCTCCTCAAATTTCCTTTCCGAGCCTAAAAACCTAAAAATGAAAAAACAAATCATCGCCTGGAGCGCTATGATTGCAGTAGCTGTGTCGGGAAATGCACAAGTAGATTCTACTGCAACAAAACTGGAAGAAGTAATCGTTACGGCTTCGTCAAAATTTGATTTACAACGCAAAGACAGTGGTAAACCTGTCATTAAAATTACCAGAGCAGACATTGAAGCCCAGCGTGCATCGAGTATTGCAGACCTTCTAAATCAGTATGCAGGTATAGAGATTAATGGTGCTAGAAGCAATGCTGGACAGAATCAAAGCTTCTTTGTAAGAGGAGGGAACAGCCGACAGGTTTCTATCTTAATAGATGGTGCACAAGTAAACGACCCCAGTAATATTTCTAGTGAGTTTGACTTAAGGTTAGTAGATCTCGATCAGATTGAAGAAATCGAAATTTTGAAAGGAGCTGCGAGTACACTTTATGGTGCTAATGCCAGTACCGCTGTTATCAATATTAAATTGCGTAAAGCACCTGTATCTGGTGTACGCGTTAACATAGCTTCTTTTGTAGGGACCAATAACAGTAGCCAGCAAAACACTTCTGGAATAGACGAGTACAACAATAGTGTACAACTACAAGGAACTGCTAAAAATGGTCTTACTTATGGAGTAGGGTTGAATCATCAAAGTACCAACGGACTCAGTGCTGCAGAAAGTGCTGACGAAAGCGAAGTATTTGACGCTGACCAATTTGACCGCGTTAATCTTTTAAGTCGCATAGGTTACAACAACCATAAGGACTTCAAATTGAGCAGTTACTTATCTTTTGATGAGTATGTGGCAGAGTTTGATAATGGAGCCTTTGCAGATGGCGATAATGAGACTTATAGCCGTCAAATACGATGGGGAACGAACATGAACTGGAAGTACTCTGAGAAAGGAGAACTGGTTTATGCAGATGTCAGTACGCATACTCGTAGAGATAACAGGAGCAATTTTCCCTCTCTCTTCAATGCAGACGGATATTCTTTAGATCTTTATAATAAATATACGTTTGACTTATCTAAAGATTCTAGTTTAAAAACCATTCTAGGTTTTAACTTCAATAACCAGACCTATGAAGATTTTAGTATTCCATTCGGTAGTACGGCATTCGTGCAAAATGCCGATACGGACGAGGTAAATTTCCAGATTTATGACCCTTATTTTAATGTGGTCTATTTGAGTGGTACAGGCTTTAATGTAAATGCTGGAGCACGATATAATATGCACAGTAATTATGATGGGAAGTTGGTTTATAATTTAAATCCGTCGTACCGTTTTAAAGTAGGAGAAAATATATTTAAGGCCTATGCGAGTTATAGTACTGCTTATATCACGCCATCGTTGTTTCAATTATATGCGAGCGGTTTTGGAAATGAAGACTTAGCACCAGAAGAAAATGCAACTTTAGAAGCTGGAGTTTCATGGAGTAAAGACCAAACAAGTATCGGGCTTAGTGTTTTCCAACGGGAAGAAAATAATTTGGTTCAGTTTGTTACTATTGACCCAGTCAATTTTATATTTCAATATCAAAATGTGCAGGAACAATTGACCGCTAGAGGAGTGGAAATTATGGGGCAAACTATTTTATTTGAAAGATTAAACTTAACAGCCAACTACTCTTTCACTGAAAGAGATAATGTACCTCAATTGAGACGTATTCCTAAACATAAAGTAAACGCTAGTGCTAGAATAGAGGCTTTTGAAGGTGCTTTTTTAACAGCGAGATATCAATACAATCACCAACGAGCAGATGCGTTTTTTGACCTCAATACTTTTAGTACACAAAACGTAGAGTTAGAAAGCTACCAATTAGTGGATCTCGATGCGACTTATAAATTAAATTCTAAAGAAGTAACCTTTTTTCTAGGGGTATCTAATGTACTGGACGAGGATTTTCAAGAAGCAGTAGGTTTTCAAACCAGAGGGCGCAATTATAAAGTAGGAGTTCGCCTAGGGTTTTAAGAAAAAGGCGCTTATAAACGATCAAATAGTAGGCTAGCACCCCTATTTTATTAGAAAACCTAAATCAATATCCAAATAACCACTGAAAGAAATTTTAGTGGTTATTTATTTTTGCAGTCCAAACTTAATCGCAACGAGAAGCAAAATAAAAGAGATGAACCCAAGAAGCACCCAGAATACACCTTTATAATTTTTCTTATGCAACCTTTTATCCTGGAGATACATGAATGAAATAATCACAACAAATACGATAAAAAAACCTATTCCAAAATAAATTTGACCGCTGCTAAACATAGGATCTTTTACAACTAGTGGAAATACATTCATAGAAAACTTATTTTTACAAAATTACAAACCAATACTAGCAAAAGCACCATAGATATGAAGAAACAAATAGAAAGTGTCCATAAATTTCACACTGTCTTTAAACTAGGTATGAATAATAATCCTGTTGCCCATATAACAGAGCGCCGCAACCAATTGCGCTTTGAATTGATGAAAGAAGAAAATGAAGAGTATCTAGAAGCTGCTCAAAATAACGACCTTGTTGAAGTGGCAGATGCGTTGGGGGATATGCTGTATATCCTTTGTGGAACTATTATAGAACACGGAATGCAGGATGTTATAGAAGAAGTCTTTGATGAAATCCAGCGATCCAACATGTCTAAATTAGGAGCAGACGGACTACCCACATATCGTGAAGATGGAAAAGTACTCAAAGGACCGTCTTATTTTAAACCTAATTTTGAAGAGATCCTTAACAAAGCCCTCAAATAATTATATCAAAATAAGATTTGTTTTTATGCCGTTTTCGCGCCAGCTGTGCAGATCTATTAAAATACAAAAGCGAGTTGTTTTTCAATAACTCGCTTTTATTATTTAGGAACCAGTTGGGATTATCGTTTTAAAGCAAAGTGGCCTTTAAAACTACGCCCGTCAGCTAATTCTACTAAGTACCAGTAATCACTGGATGGCATAGGAGCTCCATTATAAGTTCCGTCCCATCCTCGACCCGTAGCGCTTACTTGTTTTAATAATTTACCGTGACGGTCAAAAATATAGATGCTCGCGTCAGGAATGGTTTCTACCGCAATGACTTGCCAGGTATCGTGATACCCATCTTGATTAGGAGTAAAATAAGGAGGTCCGCCTATGATGACAGCACTCATAGATACGGTTCCACAACCGTTTTTATCTTTTACATAGATGGTATAGAATCCTGGATACAGATTATTAAATCGCTGGCTGTCTTGATACACGAAGTCATCTAATGAGAATTCGTAATCACCACTTCCAGTGACAATCGCAGTTAGTGTGTTGGTATTCACTTCAAACTGTCCTACATCGATTCGTTCAATTACCGCTACATCAGACTCCACAACCGTTACTGTTGCCGTACTGTCACAACCATCGCTGTTGGTTACCGTTACCGTATAATCGCCACCAGAAGCAACATCAATAGTTTGTGTTGTTTCCCCAGTAGACCACAGGTAGCTAGAGAATCCTGGGCCAGCGTCAATTGTTTCGGCAACACCTGCACAAATAGTATAAGGTCCTTGGTCAGCAATAACAGGTCGTGCAAATACTTCTATTCTAAAAGTAGATAGGTCATAACAATCTTGATGAGCAGCATTCTCTATTCTTGCATAAATAGTTTGTGTTCTAGAAGTATTGGTATAAGGAAAACTCAAAGCATTGACATCATTGTCAGCATCTGTTGCATTGCTGTGATACGTCACATTGAAGTCCGTTGTACTTTGACCGTTATAGATCGCAGCATCTTGTGTACTGAAGTCAAATTCTTCAAAACCATCGTTACTGATGTCATCACAACCTACCACGTCAGTTCCAGTTCCTGCCGTAGGCTGTTCACTTACGGTTAAGGTAAAACTGGTCGTATCAAAACAAACCGGATTTGAGATTGCTTCTATTCTTACAAAAATAGTTTCTGGAGTAATGCTGTCACTTGCATAAGAAGTAGCTAACGCAGCAGTATTCATGTTGGCATCATTTTGTGATGGGTGGAAGGTGATATTGAAATCACTGGAGTTTTGTCCATTTAATACTTGGCTATTTGCCATGCTTAAATCAAATACCTCAGAGCCATCATTTCCAGGATCATCACAAGTAATCATATCCAATACTGAATTTGCCGTAGGAGTAGGACTGATCACAAATCTAAAAGTAGTTGTCGTGTAACAGCTATCATTATCAGCATTATCTATTCTAGCAAATAGATTAGGTGTGGTGCTGGTCACTGCATAAGGACTGGACAATGGACTTGCATTAGCATTAGCATCTGCTTGAGAGGCGTGATAGGTCACATTAAAACTAGGGTTGGTCTGTCCATCGAGGATCGCACTATCAAACTGAGATAAGTCCACATCTTCTGTTCCATCATTAGACGGATCATCACACACAATAATATCTGCTGGAGTTCCTGCAAGTGGTAATGGGTCTACAAATAGATCAATTACAGCAGTGTCGTAACAGCTGTTATTGGCATTGGTCTGTATTCTTACAAAAAGCGTCGCAGAACCACTATTGTAAATAGTAGGTAACGGAGTTGCTCCACCAGTACTTCCCAAATCAGCATCTGCTTGTGAAGTAAAGTATGCTATGGTAAAGTTAGCGGCGTTTTGAGTTCCTAAAACTTGACTGTCTTGAGTACTAAGGTCAAAATCTTCTAGCCCGTCGTTACTAGCATCATCACAAATACGGTATTCGGCAACGTTGTTGGCCACTGCTTGCTCATTAAGGATGATCGTGATAGGAGTGGTATTGTAACAGGTTTGATTATCTGTATTGTCTATTCTTGCAACTATGGTCGTTGTACCTGTCGTAATATTGAAAGGACTCGTAAGTCCCGGAGCGTCAGCATCAGCATCTGCTTGATTCAAGTGGTAAGACACTACAAAAGTAGAAGTAGTTTGTCCATTTAATACAGCAGCGTCAAATTGTGAAAGCGCAATATCTTCGGTCCCGTCATTACTAGCATCATCACAAATAATCAAATCTGCTGGAGTTGTTGCTAGGGGTAAATCATCGACTACAAGATTAAAACTTGTGGTATTATAACAAGTGGCATTGGCTGCAGTTTCGATACGCACAAATACAGTTTCGCCACTACTGTTATAAGAAGTTGGCAGCGGACTTGCTCCTCCGGCACTTCCCAAATCGGCATCAGCTTGAGAAGTAAAATATTCGATATTGAAATCTGCTGGGTTTTGAGTGAGCAGGACTTCTGTATCTCTGCTACTCAGATCAAAGTCTTCTACACCGTCATTACCTGTATCACAAAGACGGTATTCACTAACTGGATTAGCTAATGCTTGCTCGTTGAGAATGATATTGATAGCAGTGGTATCAAAACAAGTTTGATTATCGCTATTGTCTATTCTTGCAACTATGGTCGTTGTACCTGTCGTAATAGTGAAAGGACTCGTAAGTCCCGGAGCGTCAGCATCAGCATCTGCTTGATTCAAGTGGTAAGACACTACAAAAGTAGGAGTAGTTTGTCCGTTTAAAATAGTGGTATCAAATTGTGAAAGCGCAATATCTTCAGTCCCATCATTACTAGCATCATCACAAATAATCAAATCTGCAGGAGCTGTTGCTAGTGGGAGATCATCTACAATGATATCAAATGATGTGGTATCAAAACAGTCGGTATTGGCATTATTTTCTATACGTGCATACATGATTTGTCCAGCACTACTATAAAGGTTGCTTACAGGAGTCGCCCCACCTACAGATCCTAAATCAGCATCTGCTGGAGAGGTGAAGTATTCTATATTGAAATCGGCTGGGTTTTGAGTGAGAAGAATTTCAGGATTTCTAGAAACCAGATCAAAGACTTCAGAATTATTGTTAGAGGGATCATCACATAACCTATAGGTCGCTACTGGATGAGCTATTGGTTGTGTATCTAAGGTCACTATAAATGAAGTGGTATCAAAACAAGGCTCGTTATTTAGGTTATCAATACGAGCAAAGAATGTTGTTGTTGCTGTAAGGTCAAATGGGGATGCCTGATCGTTTGCACCAGTATCAGCGTCAGCTTGATTTAAGTGATAGGTAATCACATAATCGGTATTTGTCTGAGCAGCAATTACCTCGCTATCAAAGTCAGTTAAAAGTATGATTTCAGAGCTATCATTTCCTGCATCACAGACTGCGGTATTCATTACTGGATTTGCAATAGGAGTATCCCAAACAAATACATCTACTTCAGTAGAGGAAGTACAACCACTAGGACTGTTATCTTGAAGTCTAATAAAAACTCGTTCGGTATTTACCGTAACGTTAGTGTAGGTTGCTGGATTTGGGATAGGGTTCATTCCAGTTCCTGCTTCAGCGGCAGTATTGTGATAAGTAATGGTAAATGCACTGGCAGGTAAACCATTTAGGACTTCTGTTTCTGTAGAGGTCAAATCAAAAGTAGAGAAACCATCATTGTTATCGTCACAATTATTTAAATTCATAGGTCTTGTGGCACCAGCACCACTGGCAACTATTACATCAAAGAACCCGGTTTCAAAACACAATCTAGAAATAGCATTTTCATCATTTGTAATCCTTGTGTATATTGTTGTTGTACCCAATGGAAAATCATAAGGTAAAGCAATTGCACCTACGTTATTGTCTGCTTGATTCTGAGTTAAGAAATAAGCAACTACATAGTTCGGGTTGGTTTGCATGTTGAGTACTTGAGGAGTTTCTACTACATCAAGATCTCTGCTTTCTATTCCATCTCCATCACTATCACATAGAAAAACGTCAGCCACCGTATTGGAAATAGGGTTGGAATAAATGGTAATATCTGAGGTTGCTGTAAATCTAAAGCCACCATTACGGACTATTAAGGTAACGGTATAAACTCCAGGAGCAGGAAAGGTATGGATGGGATTTAATACAGTACTAGTTGGGCTACCATCGCCAAAATTCCAAGTTACTGTTGAAGTAATACAGAAATCTGTCGTGGAGGCTTCAAATTGTACAGGAGTTTGATCACAAAAATTCACTTGATTGATGGAACCACCACTAGCACTTCCAGCAGGAAACGAACTAAAAGAAGGTTCAAAAAAGGAAGTGATAAAAGGAGGTAATCCTTCTCGAGAATTATTATTTAGAGCCACCCCATCATCAGTATAAGCAGCTCCAACGCCAACGACATCTGGGTTTCTTACAACCCCTAACCAGTTTTGACATACTCTGGCATGGTAAATTTTACCGTCGATTCCCAATTGTAAGGCACCTCGACCGCTATTTGCTCCTGTCGCAGCAAGTGCAAAAGGCGTAGAATTCCATCCACCACCACTATTGATGTTGTATTGAAGTATCTCTCGGGTGTTAGTAGCTCCACAACCATTTCCAGTATCATTGGAGTTAGCATTTAAATAAACTAATTGAGAATTTGGAGAAAACTCCGTGCCATAAAATCTATTACGAGTACCTGGAGTAGTTAAAGCAATAGGGTTACTAACGACCCCAGTAGAATTATTAAAATCAGCCAGCCATGCAGTTCCAGGATTACCAATGGATGTGTTGGAGATTTTACGAGCATTTGGTGATAATCGGATATAACCTCGGGCATCAGTTAAGCTATTCGTTCCTGCAACTGTTGAGTTCACACCTCTTGATGGAAGTATGATACCACCAGCAGCTGGGTAGGAACTGTACACCCCATTATCAAAAGTTACAATCCAATAAAAATTACCGTTATCGCTTAAGGCTGCAGTTACCTTTTCTTGGGTGTTTTGTTGAATAAGTATGTCTCGTCGGCCCGGCATAACATCTCCAAGGCCTCCATTTAAGTTCATATCAACAATACTATAACGCAGACCAGCTCCTGAGCCAATGGTGACTAAAAAATACCTGCTCGTGCTGCCTAAATCTGGAATGATAATAGCTGATTGAGCACTAGAGGAGTTTCCAGAGAGTCCTGTTCCATTAGGCATAGGAAGACCATTTCTATTCCAAACCGTGCTTCCATCAGAATACATTTGTAGATTTCCACAAGAATCGGAGATAGAGCTACAACCTTCATCCGTATCTAAGCTACCAGCAGGAGCTGCTAAAGGAGCACCAGAATTAAAATCTACACTTGCAGTAGTTCCAAAAAACCACCAAGCGGCTTCTAGCTGGGCGAAGGCTATTATCGGAATAAATAAGAAACTAAGGAGGAATAGTTTTTTCATGACTTTTGTTTTGGAGTCCTAAAATAAGCTATTTTAATGGATTCCACGTACTGAACAAAAAGCCGATAAATAGTCTATTTAAAAGAGTTTAGGGTATAGAATTGTTCATTTATAAGTTATCCTTGAATGATAAAAATCGCTGGTCTTTTATGAAGTTCTGGAATTTGCTTTTTCCAAAGGTCTACAGTTAGGGTTTTTATAAATTCTGTCGGTAAACTGATATCGCAAGCGATGCATATTTTTGTATTTCCAGATAAAGACAGCAGCAGCTCTTCTAACATTTTGTTATTTCTATAAGGTGTTTCTATAAAAGATTGGGATTGCTGGTTTTTTATAGAACTGCTTTCAAGTTCTTTTATTTTCTTACGTCGTTCTTGCTTATCTATAGGCAAGTATCCATTAAAAGCAAAATTCTGACCGTTCAATCCGCTGGACATCATGGCCATAAGAATGGAACTAGGGCCAACAAGTGGCTGTACTCGTATTCCTTTTTCATGGGCGATAGCAATAACATCGGCACCAGGGTCTGCTATTCCAGGAACACCTGCTTCACTCATAAGGCCCATGTTTTTACCTTCTAAGCAGGGTTGCAGAAAGGCTGGTAATTCACTTTGTTCGGTAAATTTATTGATGGTTGAAAATTGTAAAGAAGGTTGCGATTTAGAGGGGTAAATACTTTTTATAAACCGTCTTGCTGTTTTTTCATTTTCTACAATATAATGATCTACCATTCCAACTACTTTTTTTACAGACAGCGGCAACACCTCTAAAGGACTTATGTCTCCTAAGGTTACTGGTATCAGAAATAATTTACCTTTTTCTTCCATGGTTTGAATTCTTGGTTAGTTTTGAATAGTGGTCTAGATTTTGCTCCTTTGTTTCCGGTAGGAAATCAAATTGTTTATAAATCAATGACTTGGTGTACTCTTTTATGTCTTAAGTAACTGCTTATAATATGAGTCACTTGCTTACTTCCATCAATAGGAGTTAATAGGCTTTTGAGCATGGAAGTATTTGTCATTTGTATTCTCAGACTAACAAATGCATAGCCTATGACTTTTCCTTCTTCTATAAGAATGACGCTGCGCTCGCTTGCCTCACGACCTCGATCTACAATAATCTTACTTTTCCCTAAGATGCTATATTTCTCTTTTACTTCGGCAATAATAGTTTGAGGAGATTTATTTTCTTCTTCTTGTTTTTCTAAAAAGGTAGTTCCAGATTTTGAAGAGGAAAAGCTGAGTATATAATTAGGGTTCTTTACAGCAGACTTTACTTGAAGCGTTGGATGATCTTGCTCATCTACTTGAACATATAATCCATGTGAGAAATTAGTTCTTTTAATCTTACCGTTTAAAAAAGGCTCGTGCTTTCTAACTTCTATAAATTCCTTTAAAATGGAAATTAATTCATTTCCAGTTTTTTCAAAAGTGACATCGGTTACTTGCTTTTGAATTTCTTTAGATTTTTTATTAGAGCCGGTAAAGAGTTGGGTAACTTTCTTCTTTACATTTTTACTTTTCCCTATATAAATAATTTCTCTACTAGAGTTATAGATGTAAAATACTCCTGTAGTGTTGGGGATGCTGTCTAGTATTACTTTAAGATTGGGTTCTATTTTTAAAGGTTTAAAGTATTTTAAACTTTGAGAAATGATCTTTTTATCGACATCTTTTTGAAGTAATAATTTAAACAACTTCACGGTAGCAAGTGCATCACCTGTTGCTCTGTGCCTATCGGTAATAGGAATCCCTAATGCTTTACTGAGTTTGCCCAGATTAAAACTTTTTTGTTCTGGTAGGAGGCTCTGTGCTAATTCTACCGTGCAAAGTGTAGGGCGCATGTAATCAAAGCCTAACCGGTCAAATTCTAATCGCAACATGCGGTGATCAAAATCGGCATTGTGCGCAACTAGAGTGACCCCTTCTGTGATTTCTATAATTCTCCTTGCTACTTCATAGAATTTAGGAGCGCGTTTTAACATGGCGTTATTAATACCAGTAAGTTTTACCACAAAAGGTTGAATTTCTTTTTCTGGATTTACTAAGCTTGCAAACTGATCTACTATTTCATGACCGTCAAATTTATAGATGGCGACTTCAGTAATCCCCTCTTCATTATACTTTCCACCGGTGGTTTCTACATCTACTATTGCGTACAATTCTCCATTTTTAAAAGACCATTAGGTCTATATTATGATGCGTAAGCTAATAAAAAAAAGCCGTGTTATAAACACGGCTTTAGGTAATTTATGCAACGACTTATTAAATCTTTGCACCATAAATCTTGCTGTAAAGGTCTTGGTAGCGTGCTTTAATATTTCTGCGTTTTAATTTAAGAGTAGGAGTGAGGTGCTCTGCCTCGATGGTCCACTCCTCAGGAGTGAGCTCAAAGGTTTTGATACGTTCCCATTTCCCAAACTTCTGGTTGTGTTCTTCAATTTCTCGTTGATATCTTGCAATAACTCTTTCATTATTGCACAAATCTTTCCAATTTTCAAAAGCAATTCCTTTGTGTTTTGCCCAATCGGTAAGAAATTGAAAATTAGGCTGTATAAAAGCTGCAGGCATTTTCTCTCCTTCACCTATCACCATAATTTGTTCGATAAAACGACTTTGTTTCATCATGTTTTCTATGAGTTGTGGTGCTACATACTTCCCACCAGAAGTCTTAAACATTTCCTTTTTACGATCGGTAATTTTAAGAAAGCCTTCAGAATCAATTTCACCTATATCTCCCGTATGGAAATAACCATTTTCATCAATGGCTTGTTTTGTTTTTTCTTCATCCCTATAATAACCCATCATGCGTTGCGGACCATTAATCATGATTTCTCCGTCCTCAGCGATAATGACATCAGTATGTGCAAGCATTTTACCAACAGTACCTATTTTAAAACCACCATCTCTCATATCATTAACAGAAATTACGGGACTTGTTTCTGTAAGTCCATAACCTTCCATTACCGGAACTCCTGCAGCGTTAAATATCCTTGCTAATCTAGGCTGTAAAGCTGCACTACCACTGGCAATAGCTTTTAAGTTACCGCCTAGGGCTTCCTGCCATTTAGAAAAGATTAATTTTTTAGCCAGACCTAGTTTTTTCTCGTACCACCATCCGTTTGCTCCGTAAGGTTCCCATTCGAGACCTAGTTCTACCGCCCAAAAGAATAGTCTTTTCTTGATACCGGTAAGATCAGCTCCTTTAGCAATAATTTTATCATACACCTTTTCTAACAATCTAGGTACAGCGCTCATTACTTCAGGAGAGATTTCTTTTAGGTTTTCTGAAATGGTCTCAAGAGACTCTGCAAAATAAATTCCAGTTCCTGTATACGTATACATGTATTGAAGCATGCGCTCGTATATATGACAAACAGGTAAAAAACTTAAAGCTTTTGATCTGCCTAATTCTAGAGGTAACCTACCAGCACTGGTCATGGCGTTACTAGAAATATTTTTATGAGATAGCATAACACCTTTAGGACGTCCAGTTGTTCCAGAGGTATATATTAAGGTAGCGAGATCTTCTACCTCAATAGCAGCCATGATATCTTCTAGCGCTGCTTGATTGCTGTCGTCTTTTCCTAATTCTTTAATCTCTTTCCAGCTTTTACAGCCTTTGATGTCTTCAAAGGAATACACCTCTACTAAAGAAGCTACCTGGTCTTTAATTTTCATGACTTTATCATAAACCTCTTGATCAGAAACAAAAACATGTTTTGATTCACTGTGGTTCAAGACATAAGCATAATCTTCTTCAGAAATAGTAGGATAGATAGGTACATCCTGGGCTCCAGTTTGCATAATTCCTATATCCATAATATTCCACTCGGTTCTGTTGGTGGTAGAAATGATAGCTATTTTATCATTCTTTTGAACTCCTAATCTCAATAGACCTCTAGAGACGGCATTTGCCTGCTCCACAAAGGACTGCGTAGAAGTTTTTATCCATTCACCCTTTACTTTTGAAACTAGTGCATCTTCCCGGGGGAATGTTTCTAGCTGATAATGAGGGAAGTCAAAAAGTCTTTTATATTGCATGGTCGATTATTTCGTAATGGCAAAGTAGTGAAACATTGGGAATTTTCAAATGCTCTTTTTACGATAATTATAATTTTATGGGTCTCGCTTTCGCGAAAGCGTAATTTTTAACAGTCTTATTCATCAAAAAAGCCCATTCCTAGTTAAGAATGAGCTTTTATAACTTCTTGCCATTTTTGTTTAAAGTAGTTACATTAACGTATTCATTTTCATACGTCTACGTTGTTGGTTTGGTTTCTAAAGACCAATTCGTTTTCAAAAGCATCTACAAGAACAATACTATCTGCAGCTATTTTACCTGATAATATCTGTTTAGAGAGTTCGTTGAGAACCTCTTTTTGAATCACTCGTTTTACTGGTCTTGCTCCGTACTGAGGATCATAACCTTTCCTTGCCAGTAACTCAATAGCTTGCTCTGTTGCATCAATAACAATTCCTTGTCCTTGCAATAATTTAGTAATTCCTTTAAACTGTAAACTTACTATTTGCTTGATTTCATCTTCATTAAGAGGTGTAAACATCACAATATCATCAATACGGTTGATAAATTCGGGACGTACACGTTGCTTTAAAACAGTAAGAACTTCTTTTTTAGTGGTTTCGGTAAGGCTGGCGATATCTCCATCAAAATTATCAAAATTTTGCTGTATGATATCTGATCCCATATTAGAAGTCATGATAATAATCGTGTTTTTAAAATCTGCTACGCGACCTTTATTGTCTGTTAGTCTTCCTTCATCGAGTACTTGCAACAAGATATTGAACGTATCTGGATGGGCCTTTTCAATTTCGTCGAGTAATACCACGCTGTAAGGTTTTCTGCGTACCGCTTCTGTAAGTTGTCCACCTTCATCATAACCTACATATCCAGGAGGAGCACCTACTAATCTACTCACGCTATGACGTTCTTGATATTCACTCATATCAATACGCGTCATAGAATTCTCATCGTTAAAAAGAAACTCGGCTAGTGCTTTTGCAAGTTCTGTTTTACCAACTCCTGTCGTTCCTAAGAAAAGGAAAGAGCCCACTGGTTTTTTCTGATCTTGTAATCCAGCACGACTTCTTCTTACAGCGTCGCTTACTGCCTGTATAGCTTCTTTTTGTCCTACAACACGATGGTGAAGTTCGTCTTCTAGTTTTAAAAGTTTTTCACGGTCACTTTGAAGCATTTTAGTAACAGGAATTCCGGTCCATTTAGCAACTACTTCAGCGATGTCTTCATAGGTCACTTCTTCTTGGATCAAATTGTTAGAATTGTCGTTTGCTTCCATATCAGCAAGCAATTTGTCCAGTTCCTCTTGAGCTTGTTTAATTTTTCCGTAACGCAACTCTGCTACTTTTCCATAATCTCCATCGCGTTCGGCACGTTCGGCTTCGAGTTTAAAGTTCTCGATGTCTGTTTTCGCGCTTTGAATGTTATCGACTACGCTTTTTTCATTTTCCCATTGTGCGTTAAGTTCGTTGCGAGATTCTTTAAGATTAGCCAGTTCAGACCTCAGATTCTTTAGTTTGGTCTCGTCGTTTTCTCTTTTAATAGCTTCAAGTTCAATCTCTAACTGCATGATCTTACGATCGAGTACATCGAGTTCTTCAGGTTTTGAATTGATCTCCATACGTAACTTTGCCGCTGCCTCATCCATAAGGTCAATGGCTTTGTCTGGTAAAAATCTATTGGTAATGTAGCGTTGTGACAATTCTACGGCACCTATAATCGCTTCATCCTTTATTTGTACTTTATGATGTGTTTCATATTTATCTTTGATACCTCTTAAAATAGATATAGCACTTTCTGTATCTGGCTCATCAACCATTACTTTTTGAAATCGACGTTCCAAAGCTTTGTCTTTTTCAAAATATTTTTGGTATTCGTCTAAAGTAGTCGCGCCTATGGCTCTCAACTCGCCACGAGCAAGAGCAGGTTTTAAAATATTTGCGGCATCCATTGCGCCTTGACCGCCACCAGCTCCTACTAGCGTGTGGATTTCATCAATAAATAGAACAATGTCTCCATCGCTAGAGGTCACTTCCTTAATTACCGCTTTTAAACGCTCTTCAAACTCTCCTTTATATTTAGCTCCTGCAATAAGGGCTCCCATATCTAAAGAAAAAATTTGCTTGTCTTTAAGATTATCGGGAACATCACCAGCTACTATACGGTGTGCAAGGCCTTCGGCAATGGCAGTTTTACCAACACCAGGTTCTCCAACAAGTATAGGATTGTTTTTGGTGCGTCTGGAAAGGATTTGTAAAATGCGGCGTATTTCTTCATCACGACCTATCACAGGATCAAGCTTACCTTGATCTGCTAGCTGATTGAGGTTCTTTGCGTATTTATTGAGGCTGTTATAAGTTTCCTCGGCGCTTGGAGAAGAAACGTTAGTACCATTTCTTAATTCTTCAATAGCTGCCTCTAGATTTTTCTTTGAAATCCCTTGATCTTTTAACAGTTGAGCTGTTTTTGATTTTCCATCAAATATAGATAAGAGCAGGTGTTCAATACTTACGTATTCATCATTCATCTTTGTAGCAAGTGTCATTGCTGCATTGATAACTCTATTGGTTTCCCGAGACATTTGCAACTCGCCACCTTCTACTTTAGGTAAGGATTCAATCTGACTTTTAAGCAACTGTATCACCAGACCTAATTTTACATGAAGTTTTTTAAATAAAAAAGGCAACACATTTTCATCTACCATAGTTATAGCAAGAAATAGATGGGCGTTCTCAATTTGTTGTTGGCCGTATTCTTGTACCAATTGCTGCGCTTTTTGCAGCGCTTCTTGCGATTTTGTAGTCAGTTCATTAGTATTCATAATAGTAATTTTCTAAATTATTTCAATTGTTATACCCTTTATGTAAGTTGACAATAAGTCAGTTTAAACTACTTTTTTAACAGACATTATGTCGTGTTTATAAAAGCCTTAAGATTTTTACTTATCGGGACTGGATATATTTGTAATTTAGTACTTTATAAGTAATACTATTATTGATATTCCGCTTTCGCCATATGCCTGTCGGTAGGTAGGAAAACGAAACACAAAAAAAATGCTATGGGATTTATGGATAAGCTGTTTAAAACACAGCAAAATAATGCAAAGGAAGTACCAACTGGAATCCCTTGGGAGCCGCTAGAATCTGAGGATCAATTAGATAATGTGATCAACAATTCTACCTTAAAACCAAAGGTTATTTTTAAACACAGCACGAGATGTGGTATTTCTAGAATGGTCTTAAAGCAGTTTGAAAATGGTTTTGAAAAAAACGATGATGAAGTTACCTTTTATTTTCTCGATTTATTAAATTATAGAGAGGTAAGTGCTGCTGTTGCTAGTAAACTTAATGTGGTGCACCAGTCGCCACAAGTGATTATCTTATATAATAAAGAGATTTTACATACAGAATCTCATCAAGGTATTGATATCAAAAAAGTTCAACAAATTGTGACTAATAAAAAATAAATTATGCATCGTAATAAATACCTTTTAATCGCTGTAGTTTTTGTTTTATTCTCTTGTAAAACAAATGTTTTTACAGGTAAAAAAACTTTGAACTTTGTGTCTGATAGCACTTTGTTTCCAATGGCTTTTACTCAGTACAATCAGTTTCTGGGAGAAAACAAGGTAATTACAGGAACTTCAGAGTCTGAAATGATTACTAGAGTTGGTCAGAAAATCAAGACAGCTGCTCAACGATGGTTGAATTCCATCGGTGAAGAAAAATACTTAGCTGATTATCAATGGGATTATAAATTAGTTCAAGATGAATCGGTAAACGCATGGTGTATGCCTGGCGGTAAAATTGTTTTTTACACAGGAATTTTACCTATTTGCCAAGGAGAAACAGGTGTAGCAATAGTGATGGGTCACGAAGTGGCTCATGCTTTAGCAAATCACGGCGCACAGCGCATGAGTGCTTCACAAGTACAAGCTTTAGGTGCTGTAGGAGTTGCTGTAGGTGGTCAAGTTGCTGGAGCAAGTCAAGAATCGCAACAGCTCATCAATCAAGCCTATGGGATAAGTTCTCAATTAGGAGGTATGTTGCCATTCTCCCGAGCACATGAAACAGAAGCAGATAAAATAGGTCTGTACCTTGCTGCTATTGCAGGCTACAATCCAGAAGAAGGCGCACTATTATGGGCACGTATGAAAGCTAATAGCGATGGACAAGCTCCACCAGAATTTTTGAGTACGCATCCATCTAACGATAGCCGTATTGCAAACTTAAAAGCGCTCGCCCCCCAAGCAAAAGCAGAAGCTGCAAAATACGGAGTAACTTCTTTTCAATAAACGTTTAAAAAGATATACTTTTAAAGGGTTCTTAAGGAACCTTTTTTATGAAACATAATCTTCCTCGAGGCTCAAAAAAATTGCTCCATGCATGGGCATTTTATGATTGGGCAAATTCCGTATATTCTCTAGTAATTAACAGCGCTATTTTCCCTATTTTTTACGCAGCGATTAGTATCAAAGCATTTGAAGAAGGAAACGTACCGGAGATGCTTAAAGGAATAAATAATGAATCTATCATTATTATAACTACCGCGATCGCTTTTTTAATCGTGAGTATTATTTCTCCCATTCTTTCCGGTATTGCTGACTACTCTGGTAAGAAAAAACGCTTTTTACAATTCTTCTGTTATTTAGGAGCTATCTGTTGTATAGGTCTTTCTATGTTTAGCTTTGATTATTTATGGATTAGTTTATTGATTTATATGCTCGCATTGATTGGATTTTGGGGAAGTCTGGTTTTTTATAATTCTTACCTTCCAGACATTGCTTTTCCGGAGCAGCAAGACGCTATAAGTGCTAAGGGGTTTTCTATGGGATATTTAGGAAGTGTACTACTCCTTGTTATTTGTCTGGCATTATTAGAAGGTGGTTTTTACCCAGAAGAGGGTTTGTTGCCAAATAATGAGTATTTCAAACTCTATTCTTTTCAGCTTTCTTTTATACTAGTAGGATTGTGGTGGATGGGTTTTGCCCAATACACTTATAAATACCTTCCTTTAGGAACTAAAAAGGATCGAAGTGATGTCAAAAACATTTTTACCAATGGTTTTGAAGAACTCAAAAAAATAGGGAAGAGTCTATCTACTAATCTACAGATGAAACGTTATTTAGGAGCCTTTTTTATCTATAGTATGGCGGTTCAAACAGTTATGTTAGTAGCAACTTATTTTGGTACAGAAGAAGTGCAATGGGAAGAAGACGGCGCTACCATGGGTTTGATTATCAGTATCCTACTGATCCAGCTGGTAGCTATTTTTGGAGCTTGGTTGGCCAGTTTGCTTTCGCGAAAGCTAGGTAATATCAAAACTCTAATCGTCATTAATATACTGTGGGCTGTTATATGTGTTTATGGATATTTTGTGGTAACTCCTATGCAATTCTACATAACAGCAGGTTTTGTAGGGCTAGTAATGGGGTCTATACAAGCCTTATCACGCAGTACCTATTCTAAGATGATTCCAGATGGAAATCCAGATACGGCATCTTATTTCAGCTTCTATGACGTAGCAGAAAAAATAGGGATCGTGATCGGGATGCTCCTATTTGCCATAGTAGGTGAGATCAGTGGCTCCATGCGAGAGCCTATTTTGTTTTTAATAGTCTTTTTTATAGTGGGGATAATTCTCCTCTCTAGAGTTCCTTCTTTGAAGAAATAAAGGCAATTTTAAATAGTTTAAATAGTTTAAATAGTTTAAATCAATTGATAATTCAAAAACAATAGTATTTAGCTATACTAATGTAGTTATAAAAAATTAAGCTTGGAGATGCGCATTCATAATTTTGTTTACTTTTAGAAGGTCTAATAACTCAAAAACCTCAATTTATGGATTCTTCAAAATCAAATGATACTAATTCCTATAATAGCACCGATTCCAACGCAGCGGCAAAATGTCCTTTTATGGGTGGTGCACCTTCTCATACTGCTGGTCAAGGAACAACAAGCAAAGACTGGTGGCCTAACCAACTGAGATTAAATATACTACGTCAGAATGCAGATAAGTCTGATCCTATGGACCCAGATTTCAATTATGCCAAAGCTTTTAACAGCTTAGACTTAGATGCTTTAAGAAAAGACCTCACTCATTTAATGACAGATTCACAAGACTGGTGGCCAGCTGATTATGGTAACTACGGTGGATTCTTTGTTAGAATGGCTTGGCACAGTGCAGGAACCTATAGAATAGGAGATGGACGCGGTGGTGCTTCTAGCGGATCACAGCGTTTTGCTCCATTGAACAGTTGGCCTGATAACGGTAACCTTGATAAAGCACGACTATTGTTATGGCCCATAAAAAAGAAATACGGCAATAAAATATCTTGGGCCGATTTGATGATTCTAACGGGTAACATCGCAATGGAAACTATGGGATTGAAAAAATTAGGTTTTGCTGGTGGAAGAGAAGACGTATGGGAACCAGAACAAGATATTTACTGGGGACATGAAACAGAATGGGGCGCAAATGAAGAGCGCTATTCTGAAGGAGAACTTGAAGCCCCTTTAGGTGCTACAATGATGGGATGGATTTATGTAAATCCAGAAGGTCCCAACGGAGTTCCAGATCCTTTGGGGTCTGCGGCAAACGTAAGAGAAACTTTTGGCCGTATGGCGATGAATGATTATGAAACGGTCGCATTAACCGCCGGTGGACATACATTTGGAAAAGCGCATGGGGCAGCAAATCCTGATGAATATGTAGGAGCGGAACCTGCTGGTGCAAAAATAGAGGAGATGAGTACCGGTTGGAAAAATTCTTTTGAATCAGGAAAAGGGGATCATACAATTACAAGTGGTATTGAAGGAGCATGGACACCGAATCCAATTCAATGGGATCATGATTACCTTAGAGTTCTCTTAGATTATGAATGGGAATTAACTAAAAGCCCAGCAGGAGCCCACCAATGGAAACCTACGGCAGCATCTAATGCTGATCAAGCGACTATGGCTGGAGATACTTCTAAGAAACAAAATTTATTGATGACCACGGCAGATATTGGTTTGAAAACCGATCCAGCATATCTAAAAATTTGCCAATATTTTAGAGAGAATCCTGCAGAGTTTGAAGATGCTTTTGCAAAAGCATGGTACAAATTAACGCATAGAGATATGGGGCCTATAACTCGCTATTTAGGACCACTTGTAACTGAAAAGCAAGAATTATGGCAAGATCCAATTGCTGAGGTTTCTCATGAAATAATTAATCATCAGGATATTTCTAGTCTAAAATCACAAATTCTAGCAACAGATATTTCTATTTCAGAGCTGGTTTCTGTCGCCTGGGCAAGTGCATCAACTTATAGAGGATCTGACAAAAGAGGTGGAGCCAATGGTGGAAGGATAAGACTAGCACCACAAAACCAATGGGAAGCAAATAATCCTGAGCAATTGCATAAGGTATTGAACGCACTTGGAAAAATTCAAACTTTGTTTAATACATCACAACCAGGAAATAAAGAAGTTTCTATGGCAGATTTGATCGTTTTAGCAGGAAGTGCTGCAGTAGAAAAAGCTGCCAATGATGCAGGAAGTCTAGTGAACGTTCCATTTACAGCAGGTAGAGGAGATGCTACACAAGAACAAACAGATGTAGATTCTTTTGGTTATTTAGAACCCCGAGCAGATGGGTTTAGAAATTATATTAAAAGCGACCAAAAAGCCTCTGGAGAAGACCATTTGATCGATAGAGCAAATTTATTGACACTGTCAATTCCAGAAATGTCAGTTTTAATCGCTGGTTTAAGAGCCTTAGACACAAATTATGACGGTTCTGATTATGGTGTCTTTACCCATAGAAAAGGGCAATTAACTAATGATTACTTTGTAAATATTCTGGATTTAACCACAACATGGAAAGCTAAATCTAGTTCAGAATTACTTTTTGAAGGAAGCAATCGTGCCACTGGAGAAAAAAGATGGACAGGGACGCGTGTAGATCTTATTTTTGGATCTAATACAGAATTAAGAGCTATTGCCGAAGTATACGCTTCAGATGATGCTCAAGAACGTTTTGTAAAGGATTTTGTAAAAGCATGGACTAAAGTGATGAATTTAGATCGCTTTGATTTAAAGTAAATACATCATGCTTTTAAATAATAATTCCCCAAATCAGCAGGTTGATTTGGGGAATTATTATTTTACGGGATGCTATAAGCTACATTTTCGTAATATCACCACTACCCATAATATTTTTTTTTATTTTGCTGGGAGCTCCTTTATATCTTAAATCTCCAGAACCTACTATGGAGGCTTGAAGTTCTCCACCAGTGCAATAAACAGAAACGTCACCACTTCCTGCAATGGACGCATCTACATTATTTGCTTTAAGATTAAATGCTGAAATATCGCCGCTTCCAGCTACACTTGCATCCAGATACTCCGTACGACCGCTCAATTTTACATCACCACTTCCAGCAATGTTTACCTGAAGTTTTTCTGATTCTACGTCTACAGAAATATCGCCGCTTCCAGCTACAGAAATATTCATATTTCTAGACTTGAGTTTTATAGTACTTGTAATATCACCACTTCCAGCCATATTTAAACTACTGATTTTTTCCACTGTAACGGTAATTTGAATTCCTTTACGTGTGTTGATGTTGTAACCATCTTCAATTCCTATTTCTAGTCGGTCCCCTTTTACTTCGACTTCCAGGTGTTGCATAATGTTAGATTCGGCCTCCACGGTTATAGTTCCTTCTTTTCCTTCTACGAGAATAATGTCTAGACTGTTTCTACCAGAGATTTTGTCATAATCAGACGTTTGGAACACTTTAGTGATGACCTCGCCATTTCCGTTGACGCGTTTATTACTTCCCCACCATTGGGCGTTTGAGGTATTGATTCCCAATATAGCTATTAGGAGTAGGAGCATATGTTTCATGATATAGTAGTTTTTAAGTTTTTTTTTAGATGGCACGTGGTTTTGAGTCGGCTGATTATTTAATTTTTCTTTAGACTCACACCTCCAAAGCTGGATCTTATGTTGATGACTGCTGTACTGCTTTTAGGACCGCAATAGCCAGATTTTTGCTTGTCTGTGTTGTCACTTTCAGAACTTGTTACCGTTAAATCATCGGAGAGTTTGATACTGGAAAACTCTGTGTCAATATCAAATCTAAAAGAGGCCTCTGGATGATAGTTGATTTTTATAGTGGTGTATTCTGATTTAACAGTCGCTTCTTTAAAATCACGTCCTAGCTCTGCAATACTGATGGATCCAAAGTCTGTATTTAAGTTGACAAGCTCTTTTACATGACCTATTTTTATGGTAGTATAGTCGCCCCGACCTATTAATTTAGTCACATCATCTGTTTGTATGGTAGAAAAGTCTCCATTAAAATCTAGAATTTTCACATTGTGGAACTTAGCTTTGGTATAATCACCTTTGTAGGTGACTTTTTCTGCTCCGTAAAGCTCAAAGCCACTAAAGTCAGCTTGTATGTTTCCTGACTTCATGTAGTCTATGTGTGAGTTATTAGTATAATCAAATTTAAGATCATTATTCTCTGCTAGGAGTTGACCTATGTCCAGCCTTCCAAAGTCACATTTGATAGAGGCGCGGCCTTTTAACCTATCGAGAATTACAGCGCCATAATCGTTACTTATATCTAGTGAAGCGGTAACCGGCATCTTGATGATGTAATCTATTTTCATATTAGAACTTCGGTTGGAATCGCTTCCAAATAATAAGTTCCATAAACCGCCACTGTTGTTAGAGCTGTGCTCAGCATCAGTTATAGCACTCACCTTAGAAGCACTAGCTTCAAAATCTATATCTATATCTTGGAGTTGGTCGATAACGCGATCTTCATTATTACCACTTACTTGAACAGTAATATCGATAGATACAGTAGGAGAATCCCAGGTGGTAATGCTCACACTACCGAACTCGTTTTGAATAGCCACCAGACAATTTTTATTGACATTAAAAGTTTTACTAATTTTTTTGGACTTGGTATATTTCCCGTCTTCAGGACCAGCAGCAAGTAATGCTGGAAGTAAAAACAGCAGGATACTTAATTTATATAAATGTTTCATCTTCTTGTTCTTTAAAATTTTTCAGTTGTTCTATTTGTTTAAGAGCAGTTTCTAATAAATCGATTCTATTTTGAAAATTTTGAATCATTGCAGCGATAACCGCTTTACTATCGTTATTTATTTTAAAATCTGCTTTGATGGACTTGTAATCCACTTCTAATTTATTCAATGTCTTTTTGGTGTCGGCGATGATGCGCTCTGTATGAGGGGTTTGTTCTTTGTTGAGCTTTTCTAACTCTTCTTGGATAGTTGTTGTGAAAAAGTCTTGTGCTTGCGCCATTTCTGGTGACACACTAGAAAGTCCGTTATCTACTGCTGCGGTAGGAGCTAGGCGCATTCCCACAAACCCTAATAAAACAGCCAGTCCAGCAACTAGCGACCATTTGAACCAGGAGTTCATAGGGATCACCTTGAGATCTTTCTGTGCTTTATCAACAGGGAGTGAGTCCATAAGGATCACATCACTTTCTGGATGCTCCTCTTCTTCACAAGCTGCTTCCAGCTTTTCTAAAAATCTATTTCTATGGCCGCTAGGCAATGATTCTGTATTAAAATCTTGTTTTGCAAACCATTCCTTCATGTCCTTTTTCATATCAGTTGCATTTTATTTCTCAGGCTTTCTTTGGCTCTTGAGATCGTGGTTCTGCACATGGCATTTGACACTCCCATAATCTCACTTATTTCTTCATTATCCATTCCTTCGATAAGGCTTAGCGTTAAAACTTGTCGGTAATTATCTTGTAGTAATTTCATGACTTCGAGTACTTTCTTAGCGGTCATTCCAGCAGCTTCCATGTCGATCTGCACATCTGTTTGCTGTTCCATATCGTAGGCGACATCATCATAAGCTACCTGAGGCATTTTCTTTGCTTTCTTTAAGTGTGTCAGACTATTGTTGACTACGATTTTTTTCAACCAGCAGCCAAAAGTCGCTTCACGGTTCCATTGTGCCATCTTAGCAAAAGCTGTGATCATGCTTTCTTGCATAATATCTTCGGCTAGAGCGCTGTCTTTTACAATTCTTAATGCCACATGGTACATTCCACCAGCATATTGATCATAGACACGCATTTGTGCCTTGCGATCGCCTTGTTCACAGCCGTTATAAAGTTCTATTTCAGTTATCGATAAAGTCACTTGGTCAGTGTTACGCTTTAAAGATGCAATTTATTCCAGGATGTTACACTTCATGGCAAGGAATTTGAAATTTATGATAGGAGTACGTAGTAGAATGTGTAGAACACCTTTCTATGAGAACCTGTAAGACTGTTTAGTAGTTTGATAATGTGGTTCTTATGTGTTGTAATTCCGCTTTCGCGAAAGCGAAACAGTTACCAACACCGTGCAAAAAATAATTATTACAAATAAAAGCCAACAGTCTATATGACATTGTGGCGACTGAAAAAGATATGTTCAAACCAAAGAAATTTTCAATAGACAACTTGTCACTCCAAGAATTTGATCAAGACGCGGAATTTATCCCCTTATTGAGCAGCGAGGACGAGGAAGAAATGAATAAGGAAAGTGTGCCAGAAACCTTATCCATACTGCCATTGCGCAACATGGTATTATTTCCTGGTGTCGTAATTCCCATCACTGCAGGACGTGATCGTTCTATTAAATTATTACAGGAAGCTAATAAAAAAGGGCTCGCTATAGGTGTTGTAGCTCAAAAGGACGAAGATGTCGAAGAGCCTTCTATTGAAGACCTTCACACGACTGGTGTGGTAGCAAAAATATTGAAGATTTTCAAAATGCCTGACGGTAATACAACCGTAATTATTCAAGGTAAGAAGCGTTTTGAAATGGGTGAAATGGTAACAGAGCAGCCTTTTATCACTGCTGTAGCTAAGGATATTCCAGATATACGACCAGTAAAAGAAGATCCAGAATTCAAGGCGATTATTGAAAAAATCAAGGAACTAGCTCTTGAGATCATTAAAGAAAGCCCCAACATTCCTAGTGAAGCCTCTTTTGCTATTAAGAATATTGAGTCTGATTCATTTTTAGTGAATTTTGTCTCTTCTAATATGAATTTGAAAGTAGAGGAAAAGCAAAAAGTTCTTGAAATCGATGATTTAAAAGAACGAGCACTAGAGACTTTGCGTTTTATGAATATAGAACGTCAGAAATTAGAGCTTAAAAACGATATACAGTCTAAAGTACAGACAGATATCAATAAGCAACAACGAGAATATTACTTGCACCAGCAAATGAAAACCATCCAAGATGAGTTGGGTGGCGGCGTTTCTTCTCATCAAGAAGTGGATGAAATGCGCCAGCGCGCCAAGAAAAAGAAATGGGATGATACTGTAAAGGAGCATTTTGAAAAAGAGTTGTCAAAGTTGCAACGCATGAATCCACAAGTAGCTGAATATTCTATACATCGTAATTATTTGGACTTAATTCTCGATCTGCCATGGAACCACTATTCTAAGGATAACTTTGACTTGAAACGCGCCATGAAAATTCTAGATCGCGATCATTACGGTCTGGACGAAGTAAAGAAACGCATCATTGAATATCTAGCCGTTTTGAAACTGCGTAATGATATGAAGTCGCCTATACTTTGTTTGTACGGCCCTCCAGGAGTTGGGAAAACATCTCTAGGTAAGTCCGTTGCTGAGGCCTTAGGACGGGAGTATGTGCGTATTTCCTTAGGTGGATTAAGAGATGAAGCAGAAATACGTGGTCACCGTAAAACCTACATAGGAGCGATGCCTGGACGTATCATACAAAGTATTAAAAAGGCCAAAACTTCAAATCCTGTTTTTGTACTGGATGAGATTGATAAATTGAGCAACTCCCATAATGGAGACCCTTCTAGTGCGATGCTGGAAGTGCTAGATCCAGAGCAAAACAATTCCTTTTATGACAACTTTCTAGAAATGGGGTTTGACTTAAGCAAAGTGATGTTTATTGCGACTAGTAATAGTTTAAACACCATACAACCTGCATTGCGCGACCGTATGGAGATCATCAATGTGACGGGTTACACGATAGAAGAAAAAGTAGAAATAGGAAAACAACATTTACTTCCTAAGCAATTAAAGGAACACGGACTGGACAAGTCTCATATCAAAATAGCCAAACCTCAGATTGAAAAAATTGTAGAAGGTTATACACGTGAAAGTGGCGTGAGATCTCTAGATAAGCAAATTGCTAAGATGGTACGTTATGCCGCCAAAAGCATTGCCATGGAAGAGGACTACGATCTTAAAGTGACTAATGAAACGGTTATTAAAGTATTAGGATCGCCTAGAATGGAACGCGATAAGTATGAGAATAATGATGTTGCTGGCGTGGTTACAGGACTGGCATGGACTCGAGTAGGTGGGGATATTCTTTTTATTGAATCCATTCTTTCTAAAGGGAAAGGAAATCTTACCATAACGGGTAACCTTGGTAAAGTGATGAAGGAAAGTGCTACCATAGCGATGGAGTACATCAAATCCAACGCCGAAGAATTGGGGATAGATAGCTCGGTATTTGAAAAATACAACGTACATATTCACGTGCCAGAAGGAGCTACTCCTAAAGACGGGCCTAGTGCCGGAGTAACCATGTTAACTTCATTAGTTTCTTTGTTTACACAACGTAAAGTGAAGAAAAGTCTTGCGATGACTGGAGAAATCACGCTTAGAGGTAAAGTATTACCAGTAGGTGGTATCAAAGAAAAAATTCTTGCGGCAAAACGTGCGAGAATTAAAGAGATCCTTCTTTGTGAGCAAAATCGTAGAGACATAGAAGAAATCAAAGCCGATTATATCAAAGGCTTGACCTTTCATTATGTAAGTGATATGAGTAATGTGCTGGAATTAGCCCTTACGAAGCAGAAAGTAAAGAATGCAAAGAAATTGTAAATAAAATAATTTCTAATAGATAAAAAGGTCGAGAAGCAATTCTCTACCTTTTTTGTTTTATGTCATTTTGCTGCATAGCGCAGCTCACTAATTTTATCTGGTGGTCTGTTCATTAGCAGTATGTTGCTTTGCTGAGAATGAAAAGTGTTTTATTTGAAATTTGTTCTATCTAAATTGATCATTATACGGAGCAGAATGAATGCTGCACTGTATGATGATTTCTTAATTTTTAATTATAATAGAGATCATTTTCCAGCATTGCTGCACCCTTCTGACCAATGCACCTTGCACTTACTTTGACCTCTAGTGCATTTATACTTCAGTCTTCTGATGCAGGCTTCTTAGTAGAGTATATTTTTAAAGCCTGTAGAGCTATGGGCTGTAGCGCCTATTCTAATAAAAGGGTTTTGAAATCATGCTTAGTTGAGCACTCCAACTAACTTAGTAATGTCAAATCTGCTGATTTTACCTCTTCAGGCTTACAAGCAAAATCACATCTTACTATAATCCACCACCAGCTTCTTGTACCATTTCCCTAAGTCTCCTGGGATCTCTTTATAATTCTTAGTCAGTTCTGTTGCTAGTCTGGAGTTAGAACGCTCTTTTACGGATGGATTTGCGGTCAGATAGCCTTGGAATTTCCCAGCATCATCTATAATTTTTGGTGCTTTGTTTGAAACGCTGTTCCATGGTGACAGCGGATTATTTGGATCTCCATAATTATTTAAATCGTTCCATATAGAACTGTTGCTAAAATTACTTCCATAATCACCAAAAGCATTCCATATGGACTTGCTATCAAATCTAGAACAGTCTAGACAGCCTAAATACTCGGTATAATCTGCGCCCCCGTAGAGATGTAAGTTTTGAGAACTAGCGTAGGTACTGCTGGCAATAAAAAAAAGTAAGGCTATAATAACTTTCATAATTAATTCTCTATAACAACTTTTAATTTTCCATAAGGAACGTAAGCACCACCTACCTCATCAATATTTATATCAAGCTCATCATTGGTGCTAATATTACTGATATCAACTTTTATAGTTTCATTATTCGTAACGCGCACGTTGATACTTCCATCGTTATTTAATGGAACGGCAACAGACCTCTTGGTTAGTTCAGTAGTATCCTGGGAAGTAAAATTATCTAAGATTTTATCAACACTTAAGAAGCTTAAGTTCAATGCAATAACAGCTAAAATCCCTTTGGTAAATAGATCTTTGTTCATAAGGTTATTTTTAAAATGAGTTCCACAGTAGTGGTATTACTAATATATACAAATACTAGTTTTAAAAAGATAAATCGATTATTGATAACCAGCAGCTTGTAAATTAAACAATTGCTCATACAACTGTGGAGCAGCCATAAGTTCTTCATGGGTACCTATTTCGGCGACTTGACCATCTTCGAGTACTAGTATACGATCAGCCATACGTACGGTGGAGAATCGGTGTGAGATGATGATGCTGGTTTTTCCTTTAGTAAGACCAATAAAACGTTCAAAAACATCGTATTCGGCTTGTGCGTCTAATGCGCTGGTAGGCTCATCGAGCACAATAACATCAGCATCTTTCATGTAAGCGCGAGCCAGTGCTACTTTTTGCCATTGTCCACCGCTCAATTCTTGACCTTTTGCAAAGCGTCTTCCTAACTGTTGATCGATACCACCCTTCATAACGGCAATAACTTGATCTGCTAGGCTGCGTTGGGCAGCATCATTGATCATAGTATCATTAGAAAGTTCTTCTATATTCCCTACGGCTATATTTTCACGCAAGCTAAATTCATACTTAAAAAAGTCTTGGAAAATAACACCAAAACGCTTTCTGTATTCTTGTTTGTCAAACTGCGCAATGTTGATGCCGTCGAGTAATATCTCTCCTTGGGTAGGTTCATAAAAGCGCAAGATCAATTTGATCAAGGTTGTTTTTCCTGCACCATTCTGACCTACAAAGGCTATTTTTTCTCCAGCTTTGATTTTAAAACTCACTCCTTTCAGCACATCTGTATCGCTACCGGCATAACCAAAATGTACATTTTTAATCTCAAAACCTTCTTGAATACTGTCAGGAAGTGGAGTGGTGGATGACGCTTCATCTGTAACCTGTATATCTAAAAAGTCAAAGTAATCCCTTAAATACAGCGAGCTCTCAGAAATAGCAGTGAATCTGGAAAAGAAGCCTTGAAGGTTATTTCGCAAACGGTTAAATGACCCAGATAAGAAGGTCAATTCTCCTATGGAAAGAATTCCTGTAATTACTTTAAAAATAATAAAGATGTAAGCCCCATAATAAGAGAGAATTCCTAAAATATTAAACAAGGAACCGTACAAGCTTTGCTTTAAAGAGAGCTTTTTATTGATTTCATAATAATCGCCAGACAGTTTTTTAAATCGCGAGGCGATATAGTCGGTCAGTCCAAAAAGCTTGACTTCTTTTGCCGTTTGATTATTAGCGCCTATAAAACGTAAATAATCCAGTTCACGACGCTCTGCTGTCCAGCTGCGAGCTACAGAGTACCTGTGGGAGCTGAATTTGGCTTCATTAATAAACGACGGGATAATACTTAACACTAGAAGAATGATCAATAAGGGTTCAAAATAAATCAAACCTGCGATCAAGGAGCCTATGGAAATAATGCTTTGAATTTGGCTTAAAGAAGCGCTCATCAATCCTACGCGACCGCTGGTTTGCTGCCTGGCTCGTTCTAGTTTGTCATAAAAATCAGGATCTTCTAATTGTTCTAAGCTCAGTTCGTTTGTTTTCCTAATGATTCTTTCAGAAGAGGCGTTGGAATACAAATCACCTATCAATCCATCGGTAAGGTTGATCAATCGGTTTAACAAATCGGCTACGACGGCAACACTTAATTCGATCGCAACATAAGTCCAGAGTTGGTTCAGGTCTTTTTCATCGAGAGAGATTTGTAAAATAACTTCATCAATAATTAATTTCCCTACCCATAACAATATGACTGGACTCAGTGCAGTAAGCATTCTTGCGATAAAGTTGGTCACAAAAAGCTTTGGGCTTACTCTCCAAATTTCTTTAAAGAATCTCGGTAAGGTTTTTAAGGCGCTAAAGGAGAATGTTTTACTTTTTTTACTTTGCTCTTTTATTGATGCCGGTACATTTCTTGCCACATTTTTAATTTAGAAGACAAAGGTACGATACAGAGAATTGTTTTATGGTGTTTTCGCTTTCCTTGCGCATCACTTTGATGCTCCAATAAATGCAGCAGAGGAAAACTCCCTAAGAGCAAGGGCGGCATAAACTTCTTTTTTTTAAAAAGAAAAAGAAAGCAGTATATATTGATAAAAATAAAAACCTTTAATCGATATGCTGTGTTCTATGGATTGTTTGGGATTAAGATCTGTCAGGTTGCCCTTTTAGCTTAGATAATTTTTTTAAGGTGAAACCTCACAGGTTAGTAGATGGTTAGTTTTGTTTAATTAATAAGTTAATATTTAACTACTTACGGATTTGATAAGATGGCAAAAAGGTTTGGACGTATCCCCTGCTGAATTTAGTTCCTTGTTCCACAAAACCTAAAATCATTCCATTAAAAACCACCAATCGTTAGTTGATTTTCTACCTGCCACATACCAAAGACTGCTTCCTAAGGCAAATCCTTACCCATCGAGGCCACATAAATATGAAACCATTGCTCTAGTGACATCTTGATATTTAAGGAATCTACAGCAGTTTTGATGCGCTCGATTTTACCAGTTCCTAAAACGGGAATAATACCCGATGGATGCATCAATAGCCACTGATAAATCACTTTATCTAATTGTGATTCACCTGTTTCTTGCGCTACTTTTTTAACCGCTTCTAGCACTCTGGTTCCTTTATCTGTTTTGGGTTGTAACAACTCACCTCCAGCAAGAGGCGACCAGGCCATAGGGCGTATTTTTTTAGAGATCAGGTAATCTAGGTTTTGGTTTTCAAAATGCTCTAAAGAATAAGCAGAGATTTCGATTTGGTTGGTGACCAATGGCTTTTCCACATAGGCTTGCAACGATTCCAATTGCAATGGAAGAAAATTAGAAACCCCAAAATGAAGCACTTTACCGCTGGATTGGAGTTGGTCAAAAGCGGAAGCTACTTCCTCTGGATTAAAAAACGGGGAAGGGCGATGTAATAATAGTATATCTAAGCGATCGGTTTGCAGGTTTTTAAGCGATTGTTCTACCTGAGAAATGATGTAGGAGGCGCTGTAATCATAATATTTTATTTGGCGCTCTGGAAATTTGTCAGTGGTGAGTTTGATTCCACATTTAGTAACCAGCTGCATTTGGTCGCGCAATGCGCTTTCATTTTTTATCACTTTTCCAAAAGCCGCTTCACATTCATGGTTCCCATAAATATCGGCATGATCAAAGGTGGTCACGCCACTTTCTATAGACTGCTTGATAAAAGACAACAATTCTTGATCGGTTTTATTCCAGTCCAGCAAGCGCCACATTCCTAAAACCAGTCTTGATATTTCTAAATTTGCGGCAAGCTTTGTATTCATATCCATAGAGGACAAAGTTACTATTGATTTTTAATTAAATTATCAATAGTTTCTTCCGTTAATTCAAAGCCTTTTTGTTGAGGCCATCCTTCCCAAACCACAATGCCGTCTGGATTAATGATCACACAATGTGGTATGCCTTGCACTTCATAAATTTGGTTCAATCGCCTTTGAGTGTCTATGGCGCTGTAGTATTCCATTTCAGGACTTTTCATCCTTTTTACCGTTCCTTTCGCTTCAGCGCTAATACCAATAACAACTAGGGAATCTTTATACTTATTGTGAAAAATATTCAATTCAGGAATTGCCTTTTTACAAGGACCACACCAGGTTGCCCAGAAATCGATTAAAACAAATTTTCCTTTTGTCTCTGGTTTTTCAGTTAACCACTCTTCAACGACCAATTCAGGTGCTTTTTGATTGATAAATGATTTAGCCCATATTTTTTTCTCTTGGGAATAAGAACTAGCGGCAGAAAGTATAATTAATAGGATTATAATTTTTTTCATAGTTGGAAGGTTATTGGTAACCGTATTCTTTTTAAAGATAAATGACATTATGGAAGCTTTTAATTTACAGGAGCTATTCCATAGGAGCAAACTCAACCACCTAAAATAGAAAATTTTAAAAGATTCAAGTGAATTAGCGGAAAGAATTTCCAATTGGTTGGTGCAATATGTAGCTTACTAACTTTTCCACCAGCCTTATTTTACACTTGCTTTATGGGTGCTATTTTAGTAAGTGCCGTTGGGCACAGGTATGTTTTAGATCTTCAGTTTTTTAGAAGTTGTTTTCTAGTTCCTATAAAATAGATCGAGTGTTACCTATTAAATAGTTGGGATAAAATTTAAATTCCAACATATCAGTTTATATTTTTCGCTTAAGGATTTGTAGACCATAAAGAAGCGCTTTTAAGCATCGCTCTCTTAGGCAATTTCAATCCGGCAACAATCAACTCGGCAAAATCTTCTGCTTGTAATACACTGTCCTCAGAATCTTTATCTGCTATCCCTAAATCTACTGCCATATCTGTTGCGATGGTGCTTGGTGTTAGTGTGCAAACTCTGATATTGTTTTTACGCACTTCTTTCATCAAGGATTCTGACATCCCGATCACTGCAAATTTGGAAGCCGAATAAGCCGAAGTACTAGCATTACCGCTCAAGCCTGCGGTAGAAGAAACGTTGATGATGTCACCTTTGTTTTGATCGATCAAATAGGGAAGGACTTCTTTGGTGACATAATACATTCCCATAAGGTTGGTTTGTATGATCTGACTCCACTGATTTACATCCATATCGTTGAGCGTGCCAAAAGCCGCAATACCCGCATTGTTGACAAGAATATCCACCGCACCTAACTGCGCGACTAAAGTTTTGATGTGGCTTTGTACCTCTTTATAATTACTTATGTCAAATGCTGCATAAGTGGCTTGGACACCTAGCTGTTCTAATTCGCTAACCGTTGCTTTTAACGATTTTTCATCTCTACCAGTAATGGCGACGTTTATTCCTTCTTTTGCAAATGCTATTGCTGTAGCTTTCCCCAAGCCACGGTTACCGCCTGTTATGATCGCGTTTTTACCTTTTAAATCTTGCATGTATGTTGTTTTAAAATTGAAATGAATACCATAAAAGCTATGGATTATAGGAAGGGGTAACACTAACAAAAGCTTCTTATATAAAATAACTTAAAGCAGTAAAATTAGAGTTTTTAAATGGTTCTTCTAGACGATTAGGTCTTAATCCTTTGTGAATAAAGTACTGTTTTTGTAAATAAAGAAACAGGTGGCACTTGGTTTTTATAACTAGAGTACAAGCCTTAGACGTTGAGTTCCGCTTTCGCGAAAGCGGAACCTATTCAAGATTTTTAGGGATTTAGCTTTTCAGACATTCTTAAAACATCCGTAAACAACAAAGCCTCGCTCTTAGAGCGAAGCTTTGTTTGATATATGGTATTTCTTATTTATTTGAATCGTAATCTTGAAGCGTTTGCTCCATAGGTTCTAATTTAGAAGGACCTATAGGGAAGCGCACTCCGACATGTTTTGAAGATAGGCTTCCATCTGCATGGAGAGCATCGGCCCTGTTAGCGACTAAATTCCATGAAAAACTCACATTGGACTTCCCGTTTTGCAATTCTTTCACCTTAAAACCATCTTTAGTTTTTTCAGTTACATACACCCCTTTACAATCTCCTTCTAGTTGTATAAAAACTTTTATTGGATGCTCTTCGTCTACATAAATGTTTCTAGATAAAACTGGATCCACTTTGATATAAGCCTCACCATTTACCAACTGTCCTGTTCCAAAATCTTCAAATAAAATTTCTGGAGTCTCTGTAGCAAATAGTATTCTATTATTATCCTCTACATCTTTAACCATAGTGGATACAGAACCACTTCCCAATATTTTGTAGGAAGTACCGCCAGTACTAGCGCCCACGAATGCAAAACTTGGAGTTGCATTTGCACCGTTACCGTTACTGATATTGGCATCAAAATAACCTCCGTAAGTTATATCTGATGAAGGCATAGAACCTACAGTACGCGCGAAATCCTTACCTGCGATTCTTGCAAATGGGCCAGTTGAAGTATTAATATTATCATCTTGATCGTATTCAAAAGATCCAGCATAATAATCTACAGTACTTTTACCAACGCCTCTTGCATGTAATCCTGTTGTTCCTTGTGCTGACACACCAACTGATTCCCCACTTAATTCGGTAAAAGCTGTTCTACCTGCAACCCCTAGAACACCAGTTACAGTACTCGTACTATTTGCTGCCAAATTTGTACTGATACCAATGACACCTCTACCACCATTTGCGTCAAAATTTCCTCCGTCCAACACATAAGTCGTTCCAGAGATATTAGTAGCTCTTATGGTTACAGGAGAACTTTGACCAGCCGCATAAAGGCCTATTTGTGTTCCAGTAGGGTAGACGCTCGTCAACGTGTTAGTTAACGTGGTATTATTATTACCAATAATTAAAGAACCGTCATTTTTAATGGTTGCTCTTCTAAGGTCATTGGTCTTAAATTGGATATCAAGATTATCTGATGTACCAAGGTAATTTGTACCAGGAGTGGTGCCAGCATTTCCTGACAGCGACCAAAATTTAGTATTCTCAGTTGCTGGTTCAAGAGAAATCCACAAACTTCCATTCCAATAATAAAAACCTGGATTTACTGTGTTGACTCCTGTTCCAGCAGTTGCCGTATTATATACCATAACACCAGTTGCAATTGGGGATGGGGCAATAGGAGCTTCTAGGTTTTTTGCTTGTAAAGGCACTCTAGGGATTAACAATCCTTTGGAATCGCTTTCTATTTGTAAAGCAACACCATTTTGAAAGGTAGCAGTTCCTATACCAACTTGACTAAAAGCCATAGCATTGATTATGAAAATCAGTAATAGAATTATTTTTTTCATTTTTAAACTTTGTCCAACTTACGTATTATTAAGCCTCTTGGTTTTTAATAGTGTGGACATTATTTAAACTTTAACTAATAACGTTAAACAAGTGCAAAAGAATTAGATTTAATAATGGGTGACTATTCATCTTGTTTTAAATAGATAGTCGCCTTAAACTACATTCAGTAGAAGAGCCGTGGTCATTAAGTTTTATGCTTCTCAGGTGGATACATCTACTCTTTTTATAAAGCGCCAGTATCCATCAATTCTTTTAAAAAACGATTGTACATTGATGCCGTTTTCTACACCTGACCATACAAAAACACGTTCATCCGTATCTTGTAACTGCATTTTATAGTTGTCATAGATCTTAGGAATGGATGTTTGGTCCAAATAGTAGAAATCATGATGCCATTGGTCTTTTGTAATGTATGTGGTGTCCCTTTTATTACTGGGATATCCATCTTTAAAAGAGACGGATCGAAGTGGAAATTTTATTCTGGATAGTTGAAAATCTGGATCTATCATAAATTGGTAAAAGAAGTCGTCAAAATCTTCTTGTTCTACCTCCATCTCAAGGCTGGTCAAAATGCTATCTTTTAGAGGAGGTGGAAGGCTTTTAGTTTTTTCAGTAATATCTTCAACAAATAAGTGGGTGCTACAGGACCAGTATCCGACTCCAAATCCAATTAGTAGTGTTCCTATCAGAAGGAGTTTTTTTTTCATAAGCTTGAGTTTAATGCTATAAAATCTATTTTTTTGTTTCCAAACCAAATATAGCACTTAGCCTCAAAATCAAACAGCAGGAGTTTTTTATGAGTAGGTATAAAAAGAAACCCTCCAAGAGAGTATTCTCTGGAGGGTTTGCTGTTTTTTTAAATAAGCAAGCCCAACATATTTGTTGGGTTTGCTCGTATAAATAGTTGGAAATAAAAGTTTAGTTGATACCTATATCTCCCTGAGCTACTATAGTGCCTAAGTCCATACTACTTAAATGCACATTGATATAAGCGTCTACAACTAATACATCATTGTAATTAAATGGACTGTTGTCATTTAATGCAGCAACATTTGTACTACTGATACCTGTATCACCGTTCACTGGGTTAAAGGTAAATAAGATTCCACCCGGTGCATTAGCAACGCTTCCTGCGTGTATGTGAGCAGGGTGTGAACCTCCTGCAGGTGTGTTAGCAATATTTAATACAGCAAGAGCTTCTCCATTAGAACGTTGACTAAAAGTAGCAGTTCCACTTATAGTAGGATCAGCAACGTCATTTAATACGAATAATATGGACGCTCCAGTTAGTTCATTTTGTCCTATATCTCCTTGTGCCACTAGAGTACCTAAATCGCCAGAGCTTAAATGAACATTGATATAACCATCAAAGAAAAGCATATCGTTGAATGAGACACTAGTATTGTCATTTAATTCTGAAAACGTAGTCGTACTAAATCCAGTATCACCATTTACAGTACCTAAAGTAACAGCGATTCCACCACTTTCTACAGCAGTATTAAAATGGATGTGCGCAGGATGCATACCGCCTGCTGGAGTTCCATCTAATTGTAACTCTACTGTAGTAGAATTGTCCTTATTTTGAATAAATGTAGCGGTTCCAGATATAGAAGGATCAGCAACAGATCTTAATTCATATATTTTTCTCTGTCCACTAAAAAAGTCATCATCGCTACAAGATACCAACAGTGTTAAACCCATAAATAGGAATAACAATTTTTTTAAATTTTTCATATTTTTTTAATTTATTTTGTTCAACGAATTTAAAAAAATATTAAACAAAATATATTTTTCTATAACTAAAACTATGTTAATTCGATTTATGGTACTCCTAAACTAATTGTGGGATATCTGTTTTTAAGATAAAGTATGTTGGTTTAATTACTACAAAAGAGAGAGCTGACTGAAATCATAAATCGAATAAGGAAATTCAATTTAATTACATAGTGTCTGGTATAAGTTTTGGTCATTGCTATAACTCTTTTCAAGCCGAATAATATAAAATGCCATGGGAATTTTTAAGCTCATAATAAAAATCAAAGCCCTACCAGCGGGAAATGAACTCTAATACATCTAGGGCAGGAGAAGCAGCCAGACAGTCTTTGCAGTTTTGGTAAGTTAACAAACAGTCCATTAAATCTGTAAACATATGGAAAAGGAGTCCAATTCCTAGAATGCGAAAGGGCTTGCGTAGAAACAACAGACCCACATAAAAAACCATGGCATAGTAAGAATGTAATGGGTGAAAATTAATACTGCAACGGTCCGCATCAAAAATAGGAGAGGCGAGAAGATGGTCTAGATCTACCAGCATTGTAAGAAGTAAAAGCAAGTAAGCTTTCTTCCATTCTTTATTAAAAAACAGCAAAGCGATACCCAAGGGCAAAACAAGGTGTAAAAAATAATGGAGAAGTGTCTGCATACAGTTGTTAGGACCAGTTTTTTATATTGAGCAAAATTACTGTTATTCTCGGTGAATAGCGGCCTTGTCATTCAAGCTAATGTAAACTTATTTTTACTTAGCCATTTATAATCCACTATGACATGAGTGTGGATTATTCGGATTTATCTTTGACACCATTATCCCACTTGACGCTGAATCTCTATTCAGTTGTTTATCAAAACTTTTTTAAGAATAAACATCTATTTTTAAGTCGTACCTTTTTTAAAGGGGGCAGCTTTTTAATTAATTACTAATGGAAGCCTTGTAACTAACATTATGTTATGAACGCTTTTGCGAAAGCGTATTTTTAAATTTGTATTAATCTTACTATTCAATGAGCGTTTTTATTGCTTTATAAATACGATCCCTTTTAGATTTGTTTTTTACTTGTATCTCAAAATAATCGGTATAGTGACTTTCTTCTTTTCCAGCAAAGCCAGCAACTATATAAAAGTTATCATCATTACTTTCTAAGAAAATTATATCATCTTCTATATATAAATCGTCAACTTTATCTAATGGAACTGTAGCCTTAATAGTAGCTGTGCCATTATTGACTCCATTTTCAATGTAATTGTTTACCTTGACAGTCATGATTATTTTATACCGTCCAGTACTCGTTTCATTTAAATATATGCTGCTGGTAGAAGTGCCTGGAATGACCATGTAGTTGGTAAGTGAATTGAAGGTTGATGCAGCAGTTTTTGTTGATGTTGTGTTATCAACTTCAATTACTTCAACAATTTCTTCATCTTCGTAGATTTCTAAGTTTGAAATCACTGTTTCTTCGATTTCGAGTTCATCTTCAACAACCTCAATAATGTCAGGGGCTGGTGGTGGAGGAGGTGGAGGAGGTGCTATTTCCATTCCTTCATCTAGAATAATTCTTAAATTATTTTTCCCACCTACTTCATCAAATGCTTTAGTAAGCTGGAGTAATGTGTTTTTTAATCGATTAGGATTGGCATCTAAGCCGTAAGCAATGGAAAAAATTAATTTATCGGGTGAATCGCTTAATGTTCCAATTTTCCCGTAGTTTTTGATATTCCTTGCCGTAATACTTTTAAGACTATCCAATGGATCATATAGATTATCAAAATAGGTGTACACTTTATCCTCATAAACCTGAATCACATTTTTAAGTTTGATTACAGGAGCTTTTGCTTTTTCATCACACCTGGATATGAAATAAATTTTTCTTATTTCTTCATCACCTCCCAAGGTTATTTTGGGAATTCTGTCTGTACAACCTATTTGATGTACTCGATCTAACAACTCTTCATAGGTTTTATAGTCATCGAGATTAAGATCAACACTTATGCTGTCTCTTTCATTAAATAACAGCCCATAGTGTTTGATCTCTTTCTCTATTACATTTGTATTTCCGGTAGTTTTTTGATCGAAATCACCGGCGTTTGGATTATTTTGTTTGCAACTAAACGCAGCAAATAAAACTAAAAAGATTAAAATAATCTTGAGAGTAAATTTCATAATTGATTTTGTTTTAATAAAAAGAAGGGAAATGAAAAGTGCATAATTTTGGTAACTATACATTTTCATGCTTCTAATTTTAAAGATATAGTTTTAATATGATCTTCAAAATACCTCATATAGGGTATATTTTGCTGATCAAAAAAAATGTGTTTTTTAGAATTACAATATCTTAATTATAGCAAACTAAATATTATAATAAATGAAACAAGCAATCATACTAACATGTCTATTAGTTTCTCAACCTTTATAGGGACAAGAAATTATTCCTAGATACGATGAGGTTGAAAACCCACTTATATATGATGGGTGTCAAAATATAGATGAAAATTTTACTGCTAATAAATGCTTTAAGAAATCTATAGATAAACATATTTTTGAGAATTTTGACAGTTCTATTCTTAAGTAATTAAATTTATCCACAGGCAAAATAAGAATCAAGTTTCAATTCGGATTAGAAGAAGATGGTTATTTCAATTTTGTTTACCTGCGTGTTAGGGATAGAAGTCATACTTATCCGATTTTAAATAAAGAACTAATTAGAATATCTAATTCAATTCCAAAAATCCATAAGAACGCTACCGAGAACTATGGTGCTTTTTTGAAAGTTTCTTTTTCCATTTGGTTATATAGTCAAACATATAACTTCATGCTTCTCGAGAACATTCCCTATAGAGCATTTTTTTTATTAATAAATTAAAGGACTGAAAATCAATTATTTATTAAATAGTAGACATCCTCACAGTTTTTGAGCCATTTCTGGGAGTTCTTGGGCTTGCAAGCTGCTAACAAAAACTAGTAATAAAATAACTTTCCATGTTTTTTTTGTGTTTTTCATTTTAAAAGTTTTTAAAATTATGATTGCAGGTTCTTTTTTTAGTACTACGGCAATCAAATTAATTATTAATACAATATTGGTTAAAAAAATATTTTTAAGCTAGAAAGAAACAACCCGAAAACCGTTGTTGTTGTTCCTATTGTCTGGCTTGTTGTTATTGCGATTAGCAACCCGACAGTTAGACGCACTATTGTTCCAACTGCCGCCACGAAGCATTATTTGCATATGTATTAATTAAAAAGGTATGGTATTGATGCATAGACCAAAATTGTTGCTGTGCTTTTTGTTCTGTTATTTTATTTATTTTTAACAAATGTAGTATTTGGCGCTGTTTTTTTATAAATTTTATGCGGTTCCGTTTATTGGGTTTTAAAACTTCTTTTTCTATGATATACCCTAAATAATTAAAAGGGTATGACGTTTTATTAAAAATAACAGGCTTAAAGGTTTGTTTTAAATGCGTTTCTAGAAATGCCTTTAATTGACCATAATAATACCAGATTTGTGCTTTTGTACGTCCCCATAGTATAATATCATCCATGTAGCGTATGTACCCTTTTATTTTTAAGGTTTGTTTTGCAAACCTATCTAAGTAACTCAAATAGAAATTAGCAAAATACTGGCTTGTGAGATTCCCTATAGGCACCCCTTGTTTGTTGCCATATCCATCTACAATAGTCCCAAAAAGTTGTAAAAGTTTTTTTTCTTTAAATGTTTTTTCTAAAAGTTCTTTTAAAGCTTGGTGGTTTATGGTGTCAAAAAACTTTTTAACATCTAGCTTAAGAAACCAATTGTTTTGTTTGTTGTTAGACACTACTTCTTTTAATGCTTTATGCGTGCCTTTTTCTACCCGTGTGGCATAGCTATGGTAGATTTGTTGATTCTCAAAAAACGGATGACAAATATTTATAATAGCATGATGTAATACTCTTACTTTAAAAGGAGCAACACTAATAACCCGCTCTTTAGGATCGTAGATTTTAAAGAAACTATAGATTGTAAAATCGGCTGTTCCCGTTTTTATTTCTTGCTGTATGAGGTGTAGATTTTCATTAAGATGGGCTTCAAAAAGCAACACCTCTTTTTGCTGCCTTTTTCCTTTAGCAGCTTTATAAAATGCCAGCTCAAGGTTTTTTATAGCGTATATTCTATCAAATATATTATTTGCTCTTTTCATACATCTTAAAAAATAAGTCTCCTATTTTATCTATTCTTCCAGCACCTACGCCTTTTATAGTGACAAGTGTTGCAGCATTTAGTTCTTTTAATTTACAAACTTCACTCAATTCTTTATTTGTAAAAACTGCGTACGCAGGTATGTTAAGCTGTTGTGCTACATTTTTACGCAGTACTTTTAATTGCTCGTATTTTACAAACTCATCTTTAGTAAGATTTGTGGTATAGTCTATTTTTTGTGGTTTATGAGCTGTTGTGCCTTGCATCCAACGGATACAAAAACTCCAATAGGCATCTGTGTCAAAACTCACAAGTTCTTTACTAACAGCTACTATTTTTTTGCTGCGCAAAAAGGCATTTAACTCGTCTTCCTTTTGGGCATCGCCACAATAGGGTATGGTAAAAATAGTATACTGCATTTTTTTAAAAAAAATCTCGACCGCTTACGCGGTTATGAATGCAATTGCCTTTTTGGGCTATCGCCCTTTTTAGGCAACTGCATATTTTTAAATTACTTTTTTAACCTAGAAAGAAACAACCCGAAAACCGCCGTAGTTGCTCCTAAAGTCTGGCTTGTAGTCAATGCGATCAGCAACCCGACAGAAAGACGCACTAAAGTTCCAACCGCCGCCACGAAGCACACGATAATCAGCACGAGTGGTGTTTTTTGGGTTTTTACTGGGGCTGTTAGCATAATACCCACTATCATACCAGTCTATACACCATTCCCATACGTTACCACTCATGTCATACAAGCCTAGCTCGTTGGCTTTTTTGGTGGCTACCTTATGTGTTTTA
>Ga0307983_1000083_pt1 | contig 50997 bp, 60 predicted proteins | sample OrgLakmetagen991_FD_201845 | JGI IMG/M metagenome (GOLD analysis project Ga0307983, IMG submission 201845) | Saline water microbial communities from Organic Lake, Antarctica - #991 | ecosystem: Environmental > Aquatic > Non-marine Saline and Alkaline > Saline | place: Antarctica: Organic Lake...
AACTCTAGGACTTAATAAATCAGATGATGGTATTATTACCGCTTCTGATGAATCAGATCCTTGGGTAAATGGTAACTCAAGATCTCAAGATCACCCAACAGTTTATAGACCAAATGGAGCAATCTATGCTTCTTGGGGTAAGAATTTCAAAGAGAATAAAAATTTCTATAAAGGAAACGTTAAAGGATATTTTATGGATCGATCAAAATCCATTGATATTGATACCAAATTCGATTTCGAACTAGCAAAAAATATGATTAAAAATGGTAATATACATTGATATAGATGATACAATATGTTATAGGGATAATACAGATTTTGAATATTCGAATGCTAAACCTATTAAAGAAGCAATAAAGAAAGCTAACGATTTATATGACTCGGGACATACTATAATTTATTGGACTGCTCGAGGAACAATGACAGGTATAGATTGGAGAGAAGTAACTGAAAAACAATTCTCAGAATGGGGAGTTAAATACCATGGTTTGGAATTTGGTAAACCTGCTTATGATTTATTTATAGATGATAAAAATATGAATTCTGATAATTGGTGGGATAATATTGATATAAGTTAAAATGGTTTAAAGGAGATTGGAACAATATATAATAATAATAATAAAAGAAATAACCAAAATGGGTAATATGAATTTGCATGAAAATAATCATAGAGTTCCTTCTGAAGAAAAGAACAAACTTTATGGACACAAATCACCAGTTATATGGTTAACTGGCTTATCAGGAAGTGGGAAATCAACAATCGCAAATGCACTCGAAAGAAGATTATTCACATCGAATATAAAAACATATGTTCTAGATGGTGATAATGTTAGAATGGGTTTAAATAATGATTTAGGGTTTACTAAAGAAGGTAGAAAGGAAAACATCAGAAGAATATCTGAGGTATCTAAATTATTCTCAGATAGTGGTATTCTAACAATAACCGCTTTTATATCCCCATTTGAAGAAGATAGAGATTCAGCTAAACAAGTAATAGATGATCTGTTCATATCAATGCTGATTTAGAAACTTGTGAAAAAAGATCCCAAGGGACTTTATAGGAAAGCCAGATCTGGTGATACCTAATTTCACGGGAATCGATTCTCCATATGAAGATCCAAAAAATCCACAAATAGTAGTTAATACAAATGTGAATACAGTCGAAGATTGTGTTGATCAAATTATCGATTATCTTACTGAAAATAAATATATAGGATCTTCTATTAAAGAGATTTCTAATTTAGATAAAAGAGAAACAGTGTCAATTGATTTTGATGGAGTTATACATAAATATTCAAAGGGGTTTCAAGGACTTGATAACGCTTATGATCCACCAATGGAGGGAGCTAAAGAATCTATGCAACAACTATTAGATGAGGGGTTTGTAATAAAGATTTTAAGTTCAAGACCTAAAGAAATAATCTACCCTTGTCGGGTATAATTTTGGAGCGCGTTTAAAAGATAGAGTTCGAACTATAGTTCGATTATCAAGTGCATAAAACCTTCTTTATATTACCAATTACCATAATGACCATCAGATAGGCGAATACCCATACCACTCCCATTTAGAATGAAGATATCTTTAACCTTACTCTTTATTTTTCCATAAATATAAATTTTTAATCCCATATTTTAAATATAGTAAATATAAACGAATAATTAAAAAATTAACATAATTATAATTCTTAGTTTGGTTTTTAATGATTTATGTCTATTTTTAAACAAAATGAAAAATAACTAATAATTATAATATGAAAGAATTAAGCGTATTAAAAAGAATTAAAACATTAGACATTGATAACATCGAAGAAAAAATGTCTTTCCTTTCTCCTAAAGAGAGGAAGTATTTTAAAGTGATGAAACCTCAGTCTGGTGTTTTATATGTTACAGCACGTCCAGGAATGGGTAAGTCAGCAATTGCTAAAAGTATCGCAACCAAAATGGGAATGCAATACATGGATATCAGGTTATCAATGCTTGATGAAACAGATGTTGGTCTTTTCCCAAATGTAGATGAGTTGAAATTAAAAGGCGGGGATATATTAAAAGTCCTTGATCATGTTGTTCCTAAGTGGGCACATATCGCAAACCAAAAACCAACAATCATACACTTTGAAGAGTTAAACCGAGCACCACAAGCTGTAAGAAATGCAGCTCTACAAATACTTCTTGAAAGAGGTATTGGTACAGAGTTTGAATTCAATGACAACGTACTTATGTTAGCATCTGGTAACTTAGGTGAGGAAGATGGTACAGATGTAGAGGAATTTGATAGAGCACTTAATAACAGACTTATTCACTTTAAACATGACTTAGAACCTGCTGAGTGGATCAAATGGTTTGCTAATGATAATGTTCACCCCGATATTGTATCATATATTGAAAATCACCCACACAAAATGTATGTTGAGCCTAATGAAAATTCAACTGCACACCCAAGTCCTCGTTCATGGACATTCCTTTCAGATTACATTCTGAATTTCTATTCAACTATTGAATATAAGAAAAACGAAAAAGGTGCAGAAGTAACAACACTTAAATGGGGAGATTCTGCTGAGTATATCGGTGATTTAGAAGAAATTGGAATGTCATATATTGGTAATGAAATTTTAAGTTTCCTTAAATATATCAACAACCGTATTCAAATTAACATTAATAACATTATTGATGATTTTGAAAGTGTTGAAGAAAACATTAGACAGTGGAGAGAGAAAAATAGGAGAGATAGATATTCTGAAATGTTAAGAGATTTACGAGCAGTTGATTTAGCTAAACTAAATAAGAAACAAGTTAAAAATGTTATTAACTTTATTAACTTGTGTGATGCTGATGAAAGGATATCATATCTTATTGATGTAGTAGATGATCAGAAAATAGACATTGATCATGTTAACTATGATAGGATATTTGTAGCTTTTGAAGAGGATTTAGAAGAAATGAGAGATATTAATAAAAACGAAAGAGATAAAAAATAAAATGGGGGTAGATAAAGAAAAATTAGAATCATTGATAACTATTAATACTACTGATACTGTTAAAAGAAACAGACAAAGGATTAGAAATAGACATGAGTTAAGACAATCTCAATTTTACGCTATGGAGATCCTAGACATCTTAGATAATAGTACATGTAGTAGAATTAGATTGGGTGTTTGGTTAGGAATTAGTAAAGTTAAAGTAGATGAGTTACTCACTGGTAAAAAGGTTATTAGTGATGATCTTAAAGAAAAATTAAGTTACTTAATAGGTATTGATAGATAATATATGGATAACGTTTATATCATATCATGTGGGAAATTGGATAAGAGAGATTTTTTTACTAAGTTTGTTGAAAGTTTGAGTGATACATTAGTTATAACCAAAAAGAACAACTCACTTAATAAGAAACAATTAAAACTTCTGAGAAAAGAAGAAGTTGAAAGTATCGATTTAGATGATCACACTGCTGATAGTATCAAAAGTAATCACCTTATGATATCATATGGAATTGATGATTATGGTGATCTTTTAAAACTTAAAGATAAATTTAAAAGTCTTATAATATTATCATCTAAAGGTGATTTCACTCCTACAAAACAAATGGTTTCTAAGAAATTTGGAATATCTCAAGAAAATATATTTTTATTGTATAGTGAGAGTTCAAAGAAGTTTTTCTATAAAGTTAGAGATTTAAATTCACCAGATGGAAATTTTGATTTCTTAACAAAAGAACAAACTTTCACTATAATAAATAGAGAGATACGATTAAATAAAATAATAAAATTATGAATATTAATAATACTCACCCAAAGATAGAAACATGTGTAAGACATATGTTTATTGATACAAAGTATGATCTTCCCTTTTATGCTGAATATAACCTAATGATTAACTTTAAAGGTACAGATTCTATACCTACATGTGGTGTGAATGTTTCTCGTACTGGGATGAACTTCTATTACAATACAGAATTCTTAGATAATCTTCCGCAAGAGGAAGTTAACTTTATTGATATTCATGAAATATTTCACTTACTTTTCAATCACCCTAAAAGAACTGTTAGTGGAAGGTATGATCCAAAGTTAGCAAATATATCTCAAGATATGATAATCAATTCTATTATTTGGAGTGATATCAACCGAAGATTTGTTCAAATTCCAAAAGATGAAAAGGGTAAAAATATGGCTTTATTCTTACCAAAAGATTATGATGGTAAAATTATTTTCGAACCTCTCTATGAATGGTTAGCTGAGAAAAAGGAAGAACATGATGATAAAAGGAAAAAACAAAAAATTTCTGAACAAGGTGAATGTGATCCATGTGGTGGATCAGGTGAAACAGAAGATGGAGAAGAATGTTCAGATTGTAAAGGATCAGGTAAAGATCAAGAAAAGGATTCACAAGGCAATGATTCATATGGAAACTATGGTAAATCAGGTGATGAAGAAGTTGATACTTACTCTTTAGATTCAATCTTTGATAATTTAGATCAAACAGGTGGTGAGTATATGGATTCTCATATTGAGGATACTATACCCGAAGAACTTAGAGATTCAATTGTAAAGGAAGCATATGAAAAATTAAAAGCTCGTGGTCTTACTAAAGGAAATGTTGAGTCAACTGTTAATAAATTAAGAAAGAAAAAGAAAGATCATCTTAAACAAATTAAGAGATCAGTTTCTAATATTATTGGTAGTGGTAGTAAAAACAAAACAATTGTTAGACCTAATAGACGAGGTATCAAAGGGCTTAAAGGTTCACGTAAATTGAAATCAAAAATAAATTGTATCTTAGATACATCAGGAAGTATGGCAGGTCTTTTCGAGAAAACTTTATCATATATTTATCGAAATGATATTGAGGTAAACCTAATTGAAGCAGATACAGAAGTTAGATGGGTTGAGAATATTAAGAACAAGAAGAAATTAGATACTCTTAAAATTAAAGGTTTAGGGGGGACTATTTTACAACCATCTATTGATTACGTAACCGAAAATTATAACCAATACAACACTGTCATATTAACAGATGGTTATTGTGACTCGTTAGACTTATCTGAAATTAAAGGTTCAGTTCTTATCATAAGTGCTGGTAAAGAAGTTCCTATTAAAGTAGTAAATAAAAGGAATAGGTTAAAACAAATAATAATAGAGGAATAGTCACACAATCATAAATTAAATTCAAATTTCAACTTACCACAATCCCATATTTTCTCAATATGGGATTTTTTCATATATTGACTTTCACTTAGGTTGGTATTTAGATTCGACTTTCTAAACCTTGATTTATGTACCCTCTTATTATTTAATATATATTTATAATCTGGTTTATTATCAGATATCAAATTAAATCCAGTATCTTTATATATCTTACCATCTGACCAATCTTTATCCGCATATGATGTAATTCTTATGGGGTCATAATTTCTCAAAAAATATTTTAATAATTTAGAAAATCCACCTATGACATTAGTATTTAATTTATTACAAAATCTATTCAAATTCCATTCATCATTTGGTAATTTTTTCCTACCTGCAAATTTACTAAAAGTCATTATAGAGACTAAGTCATCATTATAATATAGTCCTAATTTTATTTTACTCTTATCTTTACCTTGAATATGGTTCTTATTCAAGAATTCATTTTTTATTTTACTGTTTTCTATCTCTTTTATTTCACATTTTCTCCCATAGATCCGTTTTTTTGATACTCCTAGCCAATTTTTTATTTGACTTTTTATTATCTCCTTTTTAAAAGACCAATCATCTTCCCATATGTGAATAATTTTTATACCTTTTTCTTTATAATAATTTGTTTTGTTTATGTGATATTTTTTATCTTTAAACTTTTCTGAGTGCCAGTATAAACCATTAAACTCAAATCCTAGTTTTATTTTTGGTAAATAAATATCAATCTCTAATCTATCTCTATATGATTGTATTATTTTATCTTTATATACACTTTTAATAAAATTGAATAGTTCTTTTTCTTTAATAGATTGAGAATCACTAATAGGGTTACAAATAGTACATAATGATGAAATATTATCTCTATTTCTATTGAAATATTGAGATGTTGATATTTCAAAATTATGTCCCCTTTCACATGAAAATAGACTAACGTTATTTCCTAAATATTCAATATAAGATTGATCTTTAGCTATTATAAACTTTTCCTTTCTTATCAAATCAGACATATTAGGTGAATTAGATCCATATCTTTCTAAATTAGTTTCTTTAACTCTTTCTTTAAATTCTTTAGTTTGCGTATAACTATTAGTACCATACTTATCTAAGCAAGTTTTTTTTATCTTATCCTTTGTTTCTTCTAAGAACATAATATGTTCAACTCCATATTTTTCTACTGTTGATTTTTTTAATTTATTTTTTGATATATCAGATTGCATATTAGAAGGATAACCATAATTTTCCATATTAGTTTTGATGGTTTTATTTCTAATTATTGGTGAACTTTGAGTATATTTGACACCATACCTTTTTAAGTTTGTTTCGTAACCCTTATTTCTAATTTCATCTGATTGGAGAGACCATTTAACTCCATATTTTTTAATATTTGTTTCAATTGTTTTTTTGATATATTCATCTGTTTTAGTATAACTATCAACCCCATATCGTTCTAAACATGTGTTTTTTAATTTGTTTTTAATATCATCTGATAACATAGGATGGTCAACCCCATATTTTTCATTCATTGTTTCTTTTATTTTACTCTTAATATTTTCATCTTGGAATGGATTATCAACCCCATATTTTGATTGACATACATCTTTAATTTTTTGATTAGCACACTCTTTTGATGAACATGAATTTTTATTGACATTTTTAATACTTAAATTATATCTTTTATATGGTATCTTTAATAATTTATTACAATAGTCACATGATACTTCCACTTTATAGTTTGATGATTTACTCAAATCTTTCAATGGGATTTTAGCTATATCTCCAATTTTTAATTTTTTATCTAAATTATAATTATTTAATATTCTTTTCCTATTTCTATTTGTTAATTCTATCTCAACTTCTGTACTTATTAACATTTTAAGTTTTTATATTTTATCTATATATTTAGTATCGTTCCTCCTAAACCCTTTATTATTTTATAAATTTTTGATATATTAGTTTATAATGGTTATATTTTATAATTAAAAAGGTAAACAAATAAATGAAAGTTTATAAACTGAATAAAGCGGTCAAGAAATTACTAAGTTCTACTAAGATATAACGTTTGGTATCATAGGGGTTCAAATCCTACCGAATGATTAGATCAATGGTAGAGTAAAGGATATGGAGTGATCTTTTGTTTTTTGTTTATTTTTTAGTATATTAAATTTATGGAAATATTTCAATTAAGGGACTATTTTCCTTGATAACATCACAAGTTAAGTTGGGATGAAATTCGTAGAAAGTTGGATTTTTGAAAATTAAAAAAAATAAAGTATGATAAGTGTTTATAAATTAAATAATAAGATTTGTATACCAAAGAAAAAAGATTTACTATTAATAGGTACTCATGGTATCTATAATGATACTAGATTAATAACCTTTGGTAGTGGTGGAGTAGAACGGTATGATGGACAGGTTTATAATGGTTGGAATATGTCGGTTTTTGATAAAATTCATGGTAAGGTTACTATAAAAGGTTCTCAATATATAAGTTTAAAGGTTTATCTAATGGTAATTCACTTAATTAATCCTTTAGAATGTTCAGGTCACTGTCATGTTTCGACTATTAAAGGGGATATCCTCCAGAGGAATGATATTGTTGATGATTATAACAAAAATGTATATCGAAATGAAAAATGCATAGGAATAATAAGTAAAAAGGAAAACGAATTAAATATTATAACTGAATCAAATAAAATGTATACATATAAGTTTAATAGTGATATAATTAAATGTATTGAATCTAAAGGGGTTAAAATCCTTAAAGATTTAACTGTTAATAAAAAGATATAATCTCAGAAAAGAGTGGAAGAAATCAGTAAAACGTATATAAAAATATAAAAAAAGTAGGATAATGAAGTTATATATTTATAAAAATAAAAAACCTTTTTCTCAGCGACATAACAAGGTAATATTAATAAGATTTGGAACTCAAAATATAAATATCTGCTTTGGTGTCTGCATCTCTTCGCTGATAATTAAAGAATATAGTTATGAGTTAAATCGTACTTCGAAATTTTATGATGGATCATCAGCTTATTGTGATATGAGGTATTTTGAACCTCTCGATAAAGAAAATATTTATATCAAAAATTGTAAATATATACATGGTAATTGTAAAGACCTTTTTAGAAATAGTTCCATACCTCTTTTTGATTGGTGGATAAAAAAATTTAAATCTAAAGGTGATAAAAATATAATTAATAGTCTTAAAAAGAATATTCAATCAACTTGTAATAAAGATGGAAACCTACCATATGTGGGAATAATAAGTGATGTAAAAAGGGAGTTAAATATCATTATTGAGAAAAATCTATATACTTTTGATTTAAGTCATTATCATGATATATATAATAAGAGTCATAGAAGATATTTAAATTTCCCATCTTTTATTGAAAAAATATCAAAAACTAAAGTTGAGAAAGGTCTAAAAATAAAACAATAATTACTTCTTCTTATAAGCCTTCTTTTGATTATCAAATAAGATGTATACATATGAGTTAGATTTAAAATTCTTAAAGATTTAACTATTAAATGTTAATCAGTTCTTTTTTCGAAAATCTCGATCAGTTGCTGACCAATAATCTCTCCAATATTTTGAATACTTTCAACTGTGATAGTCTTTACTTCTTTCATTTTAAAAGTAACATCGAATGTAGATTCTTCCTTTTTTGGTTCATTTCTTTTAATACTCACATGAACATTATATGAATTATTTATATTTAGGTCAAAATCAAATGTAGATTCATCACATGGTCTCATTTTGAATCGTGGATCATATCGAACTTCATGTACAGATATCGATTCAACTTCTCTTGTGTATAGGTAGTTATTTATTCTAGAATCTGGACCGTTACTTAAAAAATCAGAAAGATCTCTCAATTCTTCATCAAAGTTATTACTATTTAATATTTCAAGTAATGTTTCTTTGAGATCATCTAAACTATCTTCTTCAAACTCAACGTAATCATAACCACATCCTAAATTTTTTAGGTACGAGAATTTGTTATTGATGAGTCCTGTCTTATCTTTATTAGTAGGGAATATGAATTTAGTATGGATTATGATAGTATCATCTAGTTCAATTCCATGAATTGAGAATACTAGTTTATAGAATTTCCCATTTTTTTCATATACAGTATCTACTGACTTTACTAATTTGTCATTAAATACCTCTCTCATAGTCTCATCGACTTGTTTAAGTGTTAGCATATATTATCCGTTATTGTTGTCTGTATTCACATTTACATCAGTATTAGGAGTTGCTTTCTTTGATATAGCATCAGATATTCTTGATTTGATATTATCAATATCAGATTTTGGAAGATCATACTTTGAAAGAACATCCTTTTGAATCTTATTCAATTCAGCTTTATCTGTATCTGATGGAGTGTCCTTTGACATATAACTTTCAATACTTTCTGTTATAATATTTAAAGCTTCTTCACTTATATTATTCAGATCAGTAGTTTTAAATTCATTAAATTTCTTTAACATAATAGTAATTTTTAATTTTATTTTACTTTTTAGTAGTATTTTACTATATTTATATATTAAAGGCAAATACTGAAAATTTCCAAATTATGACTATGGAATATAAAAACATATTAATCCGATTGTATCTTTTTTTAAAAGTAAATTCAGATAACTAAGGTTAAATAAGAAATTAAGTAATGGAAGATAAAAATAGATTATTAAGGTTATATATATTGATAATTTTTTTCGAGATACGAGTAAACAGGAATATTATAAATGCCATATATACCGTTGATGGTGGTTATATTGAAGAAAAAATTAATTTCTTTCTCGGTAATGATCTAAATGAAGAAACTTTAGAAAAAATTAAACAGTTTTATAAAGATAGTTTTTTCTCATCCGAAAGTTTTAATGAGTTATTAGAAGATATAGGTGATGATGAATTTTATAAGATTAGGAGTGATGATTTTACCCGAACAAATTTGGGATTCGAACAAGCTGGTATCGATAATGTCATAGGAGATAAAAGAATTGTAGGACTTCATCCAGTTATGTCAAATAAAATATTGAAAATGATAAAAAGTTACCTTAAATCATCATATTTCAAACAAAAATATAGAGAATTAAGATTAAATAGAATAACCAATAGAAATAAAATAATAAAATAATAACTAAATAATTGGGAGGGTGATATTTTATATATAACGTATCTATAAAAAACAAAAATAGATATGGGATTAAAAAGAATAGAAAATGAAAGCGACCTCAATGCGATCTTTAATAAAGAGATAGTAGTATTTGAGGACATACAAGGTTCAAAATTATATGTTAAGTGGGATGGTGAGAATTTCATCATTAAACCTAAAACTCTTCACGGAGAACCTATAACGATAGTCGATCTGGCTACTCAGAAATATTATAACAAAGCAATAAACTTTTTTTACAATTTGAGTGATAGGGTTAAGTCTTTAATGCCTAAGAAGTGGCATTTTGTCTTTGAATATTTCCCTGACGAAGAACCAGCAAATATCAAATATGATAAAGTACCAAAGAATAACCTTATTTTAACTGGAATATGTAAGAAAGATAAATTTGATTATACCATTGAAGAGTTGATCGAATTTGCTAATCTATTTGATACAGATTACCTACCAGTTATATTTAAAGGTAGGTTAAATGAGAAACAGAAGACGGCTATTAAATACTTCTTAAACACAAGTAAAGACGATTTAGAATACGTTTTCGGAGAGAATAACTTTGCTTTCTTCTTCTATAAACTACTAAATCCTCTTTATGATAATTCATTTTTAATGGATTCGGATTTCCAAGATAACTTACAGAAGATAATTATAAGAGTTGAAGATAAAAGAAAGGGCTTTGAAATATTAAATCCTCTTTATTCACGAATGAGTGTTAATAACACCACAGAATTTGCTGAAATTTATTCACTTATATTATTGAATTTCTTAGATTTCTGTCAAATTGTTAAATTGGATAACATTCCTTTAAATGGAACTCGAAGAGATGTGGTGTATATCAATTTTATTTCCTCATTATTTAATATTTATATTAAGGAAACTGAGGAAGATATAAAGGAATTTGATATTTCTATACCAGAATTTTTCAACAAAGATAAGTTTAAAATTAATAAAAAACTCATTACTAATAAGTTAACCACTAACTATATCGATAATGATGAGAAAGTAGAATATGTATTTAAAGTTGTATTAGGTAGTTTTAGAGAAAGACGAAAGAAATCTATCGGTATTTTTAATGATAATACTCTTGAACTTTTCAATGATCTAGTTGATGAGATAAATGAGATTATCGATAACCATTTAAACAAACTTTCGGATAAACAACTTCGTAAGTCGGGTTTGATCGATTTTGGTAAGTATATGGATTTTAAATATGATATTGATTCTGAAGGTGAGGTTTATCCTGATATTTATTCAGAATTTGAAGCTCCTACTAGTAATGATAAAAAGAAGAAAAAGGGGATATCGTGGGATAATAAAGATGGAGATGATTTTTCTGCAGAGATAAAATAATAAGTCCCGAGTGAATAAAGTTCGGTGAAATTTTTAATGTAGAATAAAATTTGTTTTATTTATTTATTTATCATATTTTATCAAGTATGAATATAATAAAGAATATACTAAAGAAGTTGATCTCAATTCAAATAACTACCATTGATGTTGAGTATCTAGGTTTTGATAATACAACCCATGTTGGTAAAATTCAAATAAATAAGAGTATCAAGAATAGAACCATTTCGGTTTTTAGGGAACTATTGAACAAACGTTTTAAGATAAGTAATATAGATATCGCTGATGGTAGGAGTGATAAGAGCATCATATTGAAAAATGATTCCACGGCTTATAATTTCAGAACAGTCTTGGGAGAAGATAGATTATCCAAACACGCTTTTGGGTTTGCTATTGATATTAACCCTAAGAACAACCCAGCTAAACCAAGTGAAATGTTTGATATCTATGATACCACTATAACCAAAGGTGTTATAGATGGAAATATTATTGGGATATTCAAAGAGAATGGTTTTGAATGGGGTGGTGAAATATTCGGAGATTTTTGGGATTCTCACCACTTTGAAATTGAAATGAATTGGTATAATAAATCTTTAAAATACTTATGGGAAAAATTAAAATAAATATCTAATAGTTATTATTGATTTAATACTTTATTGATATATTGGAGACCATAATATATATCAACTATCCGAACCTTTAATACTCCCTGCTTAGCAGGTGAGTTAAAAGATGTTGTTCCTTTTCGTCTTAAAAGAGCAGTTATCCAAATGATATCACCTCTTTTAGCTTGTTTAACTGTAAGATCTGATTGAACGGTAATAGAACTTTCTTCTACTGAATTACCAAATTCCTTTTTATCTATTTCATCAGGTTCAACAATAACATCAATGATACTTTCAATCTCATAATCACCTTTATCAGCAGGTTCTCCCTCGATCTCTAAATCAGCATCATGTATATCATCCGATAATTCTTCTTGCTCACCATTCTTGGTTTCCTTATCGGATTTTTTATTTTCGTGAAATCTATCAAACCTTTTAATATCCATAAAGTATATATTAAAAGATTGTCTTTATTAATTGAAATATTATATTTATGTTTTACAAAGTGAAAGGTTGGAAAATATATTTATGGAATGAAGATTTGAAAGGTTAATTAATCTTTAATAATTAATTTATAATTATTCTTTTCTCCATCTATTAAATATGATTTAACAAATCCCCTTTTAGCAGATTCAAATCCCTCATCTCTCCATTTTTTCATAACTTTCCTATCAAAAATCAATGAATTATTAGTTAGTTTTCTTTCAGTATAATGGAAGTTAACTCTTATTTTCTTTGTAGCTAAATGTGCTAGAGCTCCCAAGTTAATACTTTGTCTTTTAATTTTATTCATCATCATATTTTGCATCTTGATTATAAAATGTAAAATATTCCTAACCTTTTCAATATTTGATATCTCAGGATATTCCCTATCTAGTATGATCACATCTATTTCATCTGCTCCTCTAAGGATTGCTTTTTCAATAGGCACCATCTCCATTACTCCCCCATCTATATACTCATAATTATTAATTTCTGGAATAGACATGAATGGTGGAGCACATGTTGATGCCCATATCCAATCACAAAATTCCTCGTATGTGAAATCATTAACATTTTTAACTTCACCTCTTTCGAGAGTTAAATTAGAAACACATACATTTAAGTCTTTCTTATCTTTAATTATTTTATTGTAATCATCTTCGGTGAAGAATTTAGGAATAGTTTTATATCTAAGGTTACTACTATCTCCAAGAGATGCTCTTTTTTTATAGAACATATTATATAAAGCCCCTTTGGTATTGATAGAATATTTATGAACCCCATTTTTAGATTTTTTTATTTTGAATGGTGATATTTTAAATATGTCTTTGTGTGAAATGTTAGTATAACCTTCTTCTAATTTATTTAGATCACCACTCGCTACCATTGTTGTTATTAAAGATCCCGTACTTGAACCAACTAATATATCATAGGATTTTCCTATGGAGTAATAATATTGGATTATACCAACGGCGTATGCTCCTTTTGAACCGCCAACTGAAACTACGAGTGCTCTTTTCAAAAATATAACTAAAAATTTTATGAGTGATGGATTACCTACCTCTACTATTATATATAAGATTCCTCTTAGTCTTGTTTAAAAAATAGTCACTTTTCGGTAATTATTTTAAATATAATTTTGGTTATGGGATAAAAGTTATTATACTTGATGTGTCGGAATTAATTATATTATTAACAACAAAAAAATAATTTAAATTTGAATTTTGGTTACAGTATAAATCTTATTATACTTGTAGTGTAAAGAAAAATTAATTATTAATTAAAAACAAAACAAAAATATGAGTTACAAAGCTTTTAATGAAACCCAAAATTATCGAGATGATAGAACGGGTGAAGTCTTTTCAGCAAAGCGAATCACAAATGCTTCTTACACTTACCACTACACTCGTAGTAAGGATTCTAGGAAAGCATGGGCTAAGTTTAGAAAAGAAAACAGTATTGAGGATGGATCACAAGGTATGTTCATAAATCCCAATTCTAAAACAATCAGTTCTTTTTCAAGAACAAATGAACAACCAATACAAACAAAAACAAGTATGAGACCAATGAATTTGGAAATGGGACCTGTAAAAGGTACAGATTTGAAGCTTACTGTCATGGGAACAGTAGCAGTAGCAATTAACGGTGGATTCTCCAGCTACGACCAAGAAGCGGGAACACTAACAGATGTGACTGGGTTCACAATGGATTTCGATGGAGCATTCTACAACATGCCAGCAGTGGAAGTTGAACAAGGTGACCTTATTCGAACTAAACACGGTCTTGGATACGTTAAAAAATCAAATGAAAAATCTGTAAAGGTTATGTTACTTGATGGAGAAGTAAAAGAAATCGTTTCAACAAAAAGTCCTTTCGGATTTAACTTCTACACGAAGATAGTTTCTATCTTTGACATGGGAGGTGGAGAAGGAAGTGGTTTATTCGGTGAAATGAACCCAATGATGTTGATGATGATGAGTCAAAACGGAGATGGTGGAACTTCGAATGGTAACCCATTCGGTGGAGACATGATGTCAATGATGATGATGAGTCAAATGTTCGGAGGTGGAAATGGTGAAAACCCATTAGCATCGATGTTCGGTGGAAAAAGTAAAGGTAAAGATAAGTCGTAAGACTAACTTGAACCTTTAATACCATAGGTGGTTAGTTAATTCTAACCACCTTTTTTTAAATAATTATAAATTAAATATAAATAAAATGAAAATATTATTAATGATAGTACCTTTTTTGGTATTATTTTCGTGTGCAACATCACAAACGAAAAGGAGTAAAGGTAGAAGTGAATTACGACTAATCTAATAGGATATTTCTGAACGTCATTAATATCCTATCATTATCCCTTTGAATAACCCTATTATTGAATTTATCAGATTTTTTAAAAGGTATTCCTATTTGCCAATTTTTTAAAACATTATCTTGTAATACTATAATTGATCTTCTTTTAAGTATTAACTTTTCTATCATATCTTCATTCTTTAAATATACTACAATATCTGATTTGAGTGGAGATAATATTATATTGCTATCAAAGATATCACTCTTTGTGTGGTATCTCATTCCTTGATCGTTTGAATATTTATCGACCACTAATTGCATATAATCAAATCCTAACTTTTCCCTAATAAAATCTAAATTCTGTGGTATTCTACCTATATAATCTTTATAGGAAGATTTCTTTTTATTGTAATTATATTTGAAACCATAGTATTGAACTTTATGCTTAAGTTCTTCTTCCCATGGCAAACATTCTATAATATCTAACAATTCAGACTCTTCTTCTTTTTCTAAGAAGTTATAATGAATATTTATTCCATCTATCTTATTAACCACTATGTCGTTAGCTTGTTTATTACTAATCTTTCCGAATATCATATTGTTATATATCTTTTTATAAACTTCCTAGTTATTTCTTCATACAAATAATCATTAAATTACCAAAATAATTAGATGAAAAAATATGAAAAAATATTAAACACTTAGTTATTTATGTAGTATAATAGATAACCGTTCTCAGAATGGTACAATAAAAAGAATACTGTAATAATGAGCAATTTCGACGATCTGTTTAGTGATGATGCACTAGACAAAAAAATGTCTTTTTTAGACGAACAAAAATCAACTGGTAAAGATGGACTTTACAGGGTTGACTTATCCAAAGTAACGGATAAAAAAAGAGGGTATAGAGCAACTGTACGTTTTCTACCTAATGTAACCAAAGAAGGTCAAATAGGACCATCTGCTATTGAGAAAATATCACATTATGTTGACACAAAACAAGTTCCTGAATTAGCAGGGTATTATGATTCTCCAAAGAATATAAACCCAGAAACAGGAGCACCATTTTCTGATAAATGTCCACTTACTGAGACATATTGGTCACTTAAAAATTCTAACTCTGCTATTCTACATGAAAAAGCAGATATGTTAAACTATTCAAGGAAATATTTTTCTTATGTATTAGTTGTAGAAGATGATCAACAACCAGATAATGTTGGTAAAATAATGATTTTCCAATACGGTAAAACGATTAAAGATAAAATCGGACAAGAAAGAAACGGAGATATCTCTGGAGAACCTTGTAACATTTTTAGTCTTAAAAATGGTAAAGATTTCAGATTAATCGTGAAGGAAGTACAAGATGATAGAGGAAATACATTCCCTGATTATAGAATGTGTCAATTCGTATCTAACCCAGCTCCTATATCTCTACCTACAAGTGATGGTATGAAGCAAATTCCAACTACTGATGATGGAAATATTTCTTCTGAACACCAAGAGAAAATTAAGGAATTTATCCTTAATAGAGATACCAATATTGAAGACTTCTCTCCAAAACCTTTAACTGAGGAACAAGAGAGTAAGATTTCTGAAATTATTGATTACTTGACTGGTAGATCATCTGCTAAATCAGCAGCAGAAAGTGAACCATCTGAGGATGATTTCTCTTTCGATGAAGCTAGTAATGAATCTAGCTCTTCTGATGAAAAGTCAGGTGATGACTTTGATTTTGACTTTTAATAGTTAAAAAAGAGTCTTAAATCTCAAAGAAAGGAGTTAACTATAACTATATATGTTAACTCCTATTTTTGAGTATATAAAAATTAATAAATCAATATGAATAACAATAACTTAGTTGGAAAAGTCTTTGAAGATAATAGTGGAGGCGTTGTAGAAGTACAAAACGTTGAAGGTAATATCGCTCACTTAGATAGTGGTCAAAGAATAGCAGTTGAAAGACTTTTAGACAATTCATATTATAATGAGTATGTAGATCCAAATAACTTTTCAAATAGAGAATCAAACTTTTATTCGTTCTTAGGTGAACAGATACGAGGCATTGATACTAACAATGTTGGGAATTTAGATGGTGGTACTAAAATAAATACAAGTAGTGCTCCAGTAGTTGAATCTCACGAATCAGCACAAGCTTCTTTAAGGGGTGAACCAACTCCAACAACAAGTGATGATTACGCTGAACTTGAAAGGAAGAAACAAGAAATGGTACAAAATGCCGCTAATATTTCAAAAAATTTATCTAGTAGTAAATTAAAAGAATTAGCTGGTGAGGATGAAAGTGGAGATGATAGTGATACATATAAAGTTAATAGAAACCTTGAAGGTGTTAAAGTAGAGGGTAGTACAACCCCAATTCAAGAAACTGACCCAAGAGAAACTTATGTTACTATGTATGATGAGAATAACCAAGTCAATCAAACAACTAAAAATATACCAGAAGAATATGGAGCACATCAAGATACACAACCACAATCAGAAAGGGTAGTCAAGAAACAAGATCCTATTTATGATATGTTTTCACAAGTAAAAAGAAGTACTAATTTTTCCTTAAATGTTAAACTTAATGAGAAAATACCTAGAAAGGATTTCCTTAAAATGTGGGAAGAATCCTATGAGGTTAGTATAATTGATTTTCTTGTAGATGAGTTCACAAATAAACTTCTTAATGATCCAACAATGATTAGAGATCAACTAACAGAAGCTTTGAAAGAACATGTTTATGGTAAGAAAACTACTAAGAAAAAACCACGATCTAAGGCTAAAAAGAGTACTACTAAAAGTACTACTAAAAGTACTACTAAAAAGAAGAGTACATCAGCAAAGTCTGAAGAAGAAGATTCTGAAAAAGAAAAAGATTAATTATGATATCAAAAAGATTTATAGATCAAGGTATAAAAATAAGAGAAGATTTTTTAAATGTTAATAAAAAGTTGAATCTAATTTTAGATGATATTAAAAGAACTGCTAATAAAATGGAGGAGTTCAAAAATGATTTTGTTGAGATAAGTGAAAATATGGAAGATTTTCCAGATCTTGAAACAGCTAAGAAAACCCTTTTGGATAAATTAACTCAAGCTGATGCTGAAAGTAAAAGGTTAGCTAAAGTTTATGAACCAATTAATAGGGAGTTAGAAAGTTTAAAACAACAAGAGGAAAGTTTGTATAGGAATATTAAAGAAACTTATCCTGAATTATCAGATGATGAAATTGTCTCGGAATTCGAACCACATATTGAAAAACTAAAAAATTAAATTATATTATGATACAAGTAAATGATGATAACTTCAATGAAGTTAAAGAAAGTGATCTTTCATTAGTAAAGGTTGGTGCTGAATGGTGCGGTCCGTGTAGGATGATTAAACCAACTATTGAAGAGATTTCTAATGATTATGAAGGTAGACTTGTTGTTGGTGATGTAAATGCTGATGATAAAATTGAAAGTATATCTGAATTTAACATTAAGAGTATTCCTACTATCCTTATGTTTAAAAAAGGTGAATTAGTAGAGAAAGTAACTGGGATGGTTTCAAAAACTCAGTTAGAAGATATGATTAAAACACACCTATAATATGAGAACAAATTTCGATAAGATACGTGAGGTAGCTAACATGTTAGATAAAGTCCAAGAAAGTGTTGATGAATCTAAAGATAAATCATCTGGTGATTTATATGATGCTAGGTGCCTTTTACAAGATATTATAGAAGATTATCAAGAGGTGATAGAAAATAAATAAAGATATGGGTAATCCATTTACAAAACACCCAAAATCAGTTAATGAAAATTACTTTCAACATTTCTTAGTTGCTTTCAAATTCTTTTTAAAGTTTTTAAGGCTTTCTTTTATATCACTTGTTCATGCTTTTTTCCCATTTATGTTTACTAAAACAGCATCCACTGAGATATGTGAACTTGCAGAAAAGTTGAGAAAAAGAAAATAATTACTTATTATTTTGATGATAAAAAAGTTAAAAGAGATATATGATATTATCCCACCACACGGAGAGTTCAATAGTACTGACCTCAACAAACTACTAGACGATAAGATGATATTAGAATCAAAACAAGATACGATTCCATATAAGACTTATTGGAAGTGGAGTATAGATACAGAGGCAATACTAACTGAAATGAGAGAACTAGGCATGGTTTGTAGAAATACTGTTATTGTGGGTAGTGGTATAAAGTGTAATTGGTATATAAAGAATAGTCATTATAAAGACAAATAACATAACCGATTCAAAGTAGATCATATAGTTTACTGTACTTCATCTATTTAATCAGATTATTTAGTATAAACGAGGTTATATTTTATATATAATTAAAATTATAATTTTTAATGAAGGTTTCCAAGTTTATAAAAGTTGACAGAAATATTCTAGTTGAATATATCTATAATGATCAGAACCTCATAGGTGAAGCATATAAAGTTCTTGTTAATTCTGAGAATGATAAAATGTCATTTATGTCAGGTGATTCATCAGGAACTGGTAACATACAAGAAAATTCATTATTTTTAGTAGATCCTATTGATAATAGATGGGGTGAGGTTGATACTAATGAGTATAACTTTTTACAAACTAAAAATTATTCGGGTGGTTTACCTATAAGATTTGATACTATCAAAATCCATTTTCCTATAAACTATACCTTTAATGAATTTGTAGGGTTCAATATAAAAGCATATACATTAGATTTTAATAATAATGAATTTTATGAATTATCTAATTATTTCTTTGATGTAACTGATACAGCGAGAATGAATCAATTAGATTTTTCTACTCCTGAGTTACTTTTCCAAGAACAATTATGGGGTAAAAACATTCAAATTGAAATACCATCGGCTTATACTTTAGGTCTACAAAGAGATGGTACAGTTGCTACTCCAAATTCTATAAATTCAAACTTAACGGGTGCAGTTGGTCTTAGTCAAAACGCTCCTGTTATTTTAGACTTTCATTTCTTAACACGAAAGGATGTTATAAATAACGTAACTACATATTTAGCTACTTCGCCTAAAACTATATCTTTCCCACAAGTTCCTGAGTTCGAAAATTTAGGAGTTATGATAGAGGAAAGTAGTGAGGGAGATTTCTTTGAAATCTATGGTATTTTTAATGGTTCATCTCAAGAGTTCAATAGGTTTATACAAGACTCAAGACGTATTGGGAATAGGTACTATGTTCAATATGAAATAACTATATTTGAAGAAAACCTTAGAGGTAAAAGTTCTGTTTATACAGTTACCGATAACTTCTCAGAATCTATTGAGTTTAGACCGATAATTAAGTTTTCATCTACAACAGCAGTTATTGATGTAGAAATGAAATTAATTGATCAAGTTGATAACTCTCAAATATCAAGAAAAGCAAGTTATGGTATGTTATCAGATGAGGTTTCTAAATATTCATTATCTCTTTCAAGAATAGATGTTGCTGATTGTTCACGACCAAAGATTTATAATTTAAGAAACAACATAGATATATCAAGTGGTAGTTTAAGTTTAGAACAATTAAATTCGGTACTAGGTAATAGAACTGGTTTAGAATTTCAACAAGTTAAAGTTCCTTACCCAGTGATCACAGATAGGGGAAATATTGTTGCTAAATCTGATAATGTTAAGTTAGGAAAAGATACATGGTATGGAACAGGTAAATTACAAATATTAGTGTATCCATTTGATAATGTATTTAAATTTATATTAGCTCGAGAAGTTGATCAAGAAACAGGTAAAGTTGAATATTTTGATTTGTCTGGATCTAACAATATAGAATTAGTATTTAAGAATGCTCAACTTGAAGTTAAGAATCAGTTATATACCGAATCGGGAGAAATTGATTTAGAAAATGGTGTTATTGCATTCAAAGTAAATGCTAAGAAAATACCCGATGTTAGAAATATATTCGCATCAGGAATAAACGCTTTTTACTTAACAACAACATTTAATGATACAACAACAATTCTTTACTCGGGAACATTTAAAATGTATGATAGTTCTAATAATTTAAATCAGTTAAATGCACAAAGAGAATTAGAAGAAGATCAAAATAATAATACTCCTACTGAACCGAGTATTATTCCAGATACTTCTACAAGAGAAGAAGCTATTGTAACACGAAGAAGAGTATTGAAAAACAGTAAACTTAAAACAGCTATAGCTCCTAAAGTTTCTAGGAATATAATTAGAAATATAAGAAGAAATCAATAAAAATAAAAAAGTTAAATGAGATTATCGAGTAATTCTAGTCAGTTCGTTTTTTTACTACCATCTGATTTTCTTCCACAAGAAATAATAGATTCATATACTCCAATTTTAGAAAAGAATTGGGTTCAATATGATAATGTTATTGATTATCTTTCATCTACTATAAAGGAAATATCTGTTCCTGGATTAAGTATTGATGCTCCTTCACAAATAAGAAAAAGGGGTAAGGAAATTAACTATAAACCTGCAACTAACGTTCAAGATATTGTAGCGGCTAGACAAATAGATATTACATTTAGATCAGTCGATCAAGATTTAAACTATTGGTTACTTTGGGATATATTTGTAAAACATTATTTAGATACTGAGTTTGCTAAATATGTAGCTCCATTTGTAGTTACAAGTTTAGATATTCATAGAGATGCTATTTATCAAATAGTATTTAGAGAAATAATTTTACTTACCGAATCTGAAAATAGATTATCTTATAACGACCAAGCTTTCAGTGAGAAAACATTTACTTTAACCTTAAACTTTAACTGGATAGATATTAACTTCTTGTTAAATGATTCAAAAGTATTAGAGTTAGATAGAATAGATCCAATTATACAATCTTTACCTGAATATCCTGATGATTATAGGAATTTAAGTAATAACAACAATAATAATCAGTAATGTAATGTCACACATAAAAAAATTTGAAAGTTTTAGTTTAGCAGATCCCGAATATAAATACACTGTATTTCATGGAACAGATTCTCACTTTGATGAGTTTATTGTTGGTGATAATAGACATGGTGATTTATATGGTAAGGGGATATATTTTACAGATAATTACAAATATGCAAAAACTTTTGGTGAGATTGTTATGAAATGTGAAATAGTTATTTATAATCCATTTGATTTAACTAAAAAAGATATGTCTCACTTTTTGAAAATAAGAGATTATATTGATGATGAAAAAGAACTTGAATATTTTGATAGTGGGTATAAAAGTAAAGCATATACATCTATACTTAATAGGTTAAGATATAAAGGATTATTCTCAAATAAAATTCTTGAAGAATTAGATTACGATGGAATCATAGGTTATTCTGAAATGGGTGGGAAAGAATATGTAGTATTTTCTCCTAATCAAGTTAATGTTATTCGCCCATCTGTATAAATAAAAAACCCATGTGATCACATGGGTTAATTGAAAGTTATTGCCTTTCTTTTTATAGTGAGGTCATAATAATCGAGAGTTACCACGATGTGAGTCCATTAGTCGAAAGTGTGAAAAATCCTAATTTCATCCCCATTTTTACATCCCTCACTCACCTGATACACTTGATCTACGGATGATAAAAAAATCAGAATATATATTAAAGTGAAAAATCCCCCTTGAAAGCAGACCATTATTAATATATAACTAAAAATTACACTATATAATGCCTGGACAATATTCATTTGCTACAGTAGCTTCACAAGTAGTTAACTATAACTCAAACATATTAGAACTTTTAAGTAAATTAGATGGTATATCTACATCGAATGAAAGTTCAATACCTGTTAATTTCACAGATGAGACTGGAACATTAACAACATTTAATGTACCATCTATGGGTTATTTACTTGGAGAAATACAACGATTAAACAACAATATCAATACACTTTTTTCAATTGATACTAACGGATCTCTTATACAACAAGCTGATAATAAATTTAAAAAAATTATAACAGTTGATTTAAATGTAGAACCGAATACTATTGAGAATCTAAACACGGTAAGTTCTTTTGTTTCGACTAAGAACTGGTTCTTTGATTCTCTTTTAAATCCAATGCTTTCAGTTGAAATTGATCTTGATGATAAGGTTGAGAATAATGTTAGAAAAGCTTTAGTGAGAAGATATATTGTAGAGTTTGAAAAAGATAGTGTGGGTGAGTTAACAAATGTTGGTCAGTCAGCTCTTAATAGTTTCAATGAAAACTTTAGATCACAAGTTGATATTAGTTTAGAAGATTTTGAATTTTGGTATGGTTCAACTCCAGGTGTAGTATCTCCACTTAATCCTAATTATGATGAACAAATGTTTGACTTAGAACCTAATGAGGTTTTATATGATGGTATTTTCTCAGTACTTAGAATTGAAGAAGATACACTTAATAGAAAATTGTGGTATCACTTAGATTCTATTGATTATACTGTTACAGAATCAGGTGAAGCACTTGAATTGAAAGATGGTGATGAGGTTATATTAAACCAAGCTAATTCAACAACTAGATATAGAGTGATCGAAGTTTCTACGGCTTCAAGTAATCCACGAGTTAGGTTTGAAAGAATAACAGGTCTTGAACCTATACCTGTACTTGAGGGATCATTAAAGATATATTCTCCGGTAGTTTATAATAAAATAGTTAGAGTTTCAATAGGTTATAATGAACGAAATGTTGTTTTTGTTAAACCAATGAATGCTGATAATCACTTACTTGCTAAAGAATGGTCATTAGGTACTGGATATTATTCAAACGATTTGAATTTATCATCAAATGATTCTGATAATGGTAAGAGTATGGAACAATTTTATCAAGAAAAGGTATTAGATTATGGTAAAGTAATTAAGGATTTAGTATCAAAAAAGATACCCGAAGATTTAGGATCTACTCCTAATGTTATAAATTTAGCAGAAGATAACTTTAAAGTGGTTCAAGTTAATAGACATTTAACTGATAATCCAGATACAAAATCTCTTAACCAAAAACACAATACACAAGTTAAGTTAAAATCTGAATTGACTCAAATAGATGAAGCAATCAAATCAAAAACAAAGGAATTGAAAACAACTAAGTTTTCATCTCCATCTACTAAGAAAGCATTTGATAATGAAGTAAGACAACTTGTTAATAAGAAATCATCTAAGTCTAAACAATTAAAAACAACAGTTGATGAGATATTAAGTTTATCATCAAATGCTAGTGTAACAAAAGTTAAAGCAAAATATAGAGTTAGAGGTTTTTGGCAAATGCCCGAACCAAAAGTAGTAAGAGGAAGTAGACCTCAAGAGGTTGTTCAATTTAAAATTCAATATAGATATGTTTCACAAGATGGTCAAGAAAACCCAGTTGAAAGTTTTAAGATACAGAACCCAGAGGGAGAAGTAGCAGAAAACGCAGCATATTCAAATTGGCAAGAAATACTCTCAGATGTTAGAAAGAGAGTTAGAGATGAATCTACGGGTGAATATTTTTGGGAAATACAAGATGTAGCGGATGCAGATACACCAAATATAAACCAATTAGAAATTCCTATTCAAGAAAATGAATCAGTAGAAATACGAGTTAAATCTTTATCTGAAATAGGTTATCCCGATTCACCATTAGAATCAGATTGGTCAGAAATATTAACTATTGATTTCCCTGAGAATTTAACTGATGTATTAGGAGATAATGATTTCATACTAAGAGAAGCTACTCAAGATGAATTGAAAGTTAGGATAGATACAGAATTAGAATCAAAAGGTTTAGATAGTCACTTATCTAACATGATCACAGTAGGTGATAAAGAATATATGCACACTGATGAGAATATCTTAACTAACATACGAGATGGTGATAGTGGACTTCAATTAAACTTATTTGAATATATCAATAGATTAGAAAATAGGTTACGATCACTAGAAGAAGCAGTGAACAGATCAAAAGGTGTACTTTCTGTTTTTGTTGTTAGAGATGAAGAAGAATTTACTATTAAGAACAATGAGGAAATAACCTTTAATGTTGAATGTGAAGATTACTTAAATGAATTCACAGATACAGGAGTTCCTACTGGTAGAGTATATAGTAATGATATTTACATTATCAAAGACTTCTTATTAAAAGTAGAGAACACAGCTTCTCAATCTGTTTTAGGTTTACTTTCAAACAGAAACTATTATAGCAATTCTGATTTCTTAAGGACAGATGCTCCTCAAGTATTTTGGGTAAATGATAGAGATGAGTTTGTTTATAATACCTCAACGGGTAATACACGAACACAACTAGATAACCAATTCTTATATATGGGTAACTTTGTAAGTGTTGATAATACAACAGTTGTTAAACTTTCAGAAAACATTGGTAATGATTTCCAAATAAATAATTCAAATAGTTTAACTAATGTATTATCACAAACTGAATATAATGTAGGTTACTCAGAAAATTCAATTTTAGACTTTGTTAACAATAACAATAGTGTTATTGAAAATACTAAGTGGGTTGATGATTCTCCAACGGTTTCTTCAAACAACAGATTACTTACAACAGTACACCCAGTTGTTCAAAACCTAGAGAATTTAGTAGAAACTAATTCTGATAAAGTTAAATCAATAAACCCAGGAGAGGAAAACTCAATACAAATTCCTTTAAATATTTACTTTAAAATGAATAGTATTGATCCAAATGCTGGAACAGGTAATAATTATGATTATGTTAACTTGAATAATTCTACTACAACAACACGACACATAAAAAGAGTTAGATTCTTTTTAGAAAATGAAGCTGATAACAGACCATTTATATTTACTGTTAAGTTTAACATTAACAGAAACAAAGTAGGAATACAGAAAGTAACTCCTAATAAGAAATTGGTAAAATCAGCTAGAACATAAGATTAATATATGAAAAGTTTTGGATTATTACATACAAACGTTGCATTAACAACTAACATACAGATAATGGTTTCTAAACAAGGAAACCTTTATATGGAAAGTATTGACTCTAATGATGAGTTATCATCTGATAGGTTCAAGAGAGTAGAATTTAAAAAGGATGCTAAATATGATCAACTCATACCAACATTCTATGAAGATCTACCAGCTAATTATGCGTTTGAAGTAAAGTATGATGAAGATAATGATGAAATGTTTAAAGATTATTCGAAACAATTTGATGATACTTACCAAATGGGTTGTAACATAGTCGATAATGTAAATTACGAAGAAGAATTTTCTTGCTTTGCTCCATTACATTTTGAGAAAGATCATTACCCACAAGGACTTATGATTTTTAGAGCAGACGGTCCAGGACTTATTGAGATAGATAAAGATAACTTTAGAGAACAAATATTAGATAAATTAAAGTGTGTTGAATACTTTAACATGACAGAAGAAACTCCATTGGGTGAATGGATAAGTACTTCATTTAGAAATGAAAGAGATTTCCCCGAGTTCAAATTTAACTTAGATGTTAGATCAGATGAGTTTTCTGAATGGTCAGGAATAGATTATGTATCTGGTGGGTTTACATCTAAATCATTATTTATGAAAGATCTCTTGGAAACTGAAAACACATTTTTCGATTTAGAAAAAACATTAACATCAGGTTACCAAGAAAACAAAGTAGTATATCCAAACATAGTTAACTTTAACTTTTTATTCAATGATACCCCAGCAACTAAGAAGTCACTTAGAAAATGGTCGCTGAATAGGTACTATGGGTTCTATATTGAGAGTTTAGATAACATTAGACGAGTAACACCTTATTCACCAATGGAGCTGTATAACGACATTAAAATCGAAGATAATATTTTATCATCATTAAGTGAGCCAGATCCTTTTGTTAGAGGGTTTAAAGATAGTAAAACATTTGTTGAATATAAAGGAGATTTTTATCAAGTAAGAATTGATAACTTAGGAAGATATAAGATAATTTCTCCAATTGATTTAACAGGAGAAGAAAACCTACTTAATAAACAAGTAATTTCTATAAATCAATCAAATGAAATATCATTTAACTCTACATTTAACTCAAGTAGTTTTGACATAAAAAACTTTGATGATGCTGATGTTTGGGTAATAAACATTGATGGTAAGTTCCATAGATTAATTAAAAATGATAATGGTAATATTGAAATATTATCGGATTATGGTTTCTCGATTAATAACAATAAGTTGAAATACTTTATAAACGAAAGTGATGAATCCTTTACAACTACTGTTGATCTAACAAGAATAGATAAGGATAACCCACCAATGACATTTAATATATTTAGACTCAAGTTTAGTGATATTAAAGACTTTGATAATGAATTAATTTCAACTGGATTTAATAGGTATGAATATGAGAAAGAGGATGTCATATCAAGTACTCTTGAACCTAAGTCATTTAAAATTAAACCAACAAACAGTGATGTAAATGTTGAGTTTAATGAATACATATATGGTAATGAACTTGTGAATATTCCAACAACATCCGAATATGTTGGTAATTCTGAATTATTTGAGATCAATAATCCAGATAACCCAGAGGTATCTGATTTATCAAGTGTGTGGAGAAAGAATCCAATATTTACAAAGTGGGGTTATGAGGGATCTATTAATAATGGAGATTATCCATATAGATTAAACAATTCTTTTTATGGTGAAAACTTTAATAAAAGTACAAATGTTTACCAACAACTTCCTAATAGAGTAGAAAGAAATCTAGATTATTTTTATACTATAAACCCTGATAACAATGATTATATAGATTACACATTAAACATATCTGATGTAGATATGAATGGTAATATAGATCCAAATTTTGAATTTGAATTAGATAAATATTTCAATGTTGGTACAGTTAGTTGTGGAACTTCATCAGCTACATATAGTAATAATTATTTTGATTACCTCTTCTCGAAAAAAGAAGTTTTAGATACGGGTGATATTGTAAGAAATACTAACAAGTATTCTATGATATTAGATGGTGATGATGATATTCCAAATAGAACTTTATTTAGAGGGATATTATTCAAAATGTATGAAGTAGATAAAGTTAATACAAACACTAATCAAAATGGTTTAAAGAGTATTGAAGATGTTTCTGTTGTTTCATCTAATAGATTTGATGATTGGAAATTTTCTATAATATTATCAGAAAGAAAGTATGATATTGATAGTGAAACGTTTGTATATTCACCTACATCATCACTTGTTTCTAACAATTCTGATTGGGATATTATAGATATATGGGAAACTAGTCAAACTTATGATCAATCATCATTGGTTTTATACCAAGATATTGTTTATATTTCTTCAACTAGTTCAACTATTGAATCAACATTAGATAACCCTGGGATATCAAGTGATTGGTCTTTTGGAACTGTTTCAACACCATTTTGGAATCCATCAACTTCATATTCAGCAGATGATTGGGTTTACAATGGAGGGGAGTATTATATATCTACAACTTTCTCATCAGCTACTGATTTTTATAACCCATCAGCTACATATTCACAAGGAGATTATGTGATTTATAAAAATGACTTTTATGAATCATTGACTGCTTCTAATGTATCTATCCCTAAATCAGGAGATTGGAGTAAAGTGGATGAATCAATCATTCCTTCTTTTAATTGGAGAATAGTTAATTTATGGTCATCTAATGAAACATATTCAACAAATGACTTTATTTACTATAAAGGAACTCTTTATAAAGCATTAAATACAACACTTAACAATATACCTGATCAGTCATCACAATGGGAAAGAATACATTCATTTTTCCCAGAGGATAGAACTTATGGTACTGGTAAATTAGATAATAATGTTATACAAATGAATAATAAATATTACTTATCTTTAACTACTTCTAATACACTAGATAATGGTATAAATGTGTATATAAATAAAAAGTGGAATAATATACTAGTTCATATTTATATTGATGATAATACTGTTGATAATTTGAAAAATGTCAAAAGAGATGAGATGTATGATATTATAAATGAGAAGATAACAGCTCATAATTTCATAGGGTATATCAATGATATTAGTGAAAGAAGAGGATTTATCAACACATTAAACTACTATGTTATCGAAGAGGATTTATCATATGAGAAATATAGTTTAGATAATATAGAAGATATTCCATTTATTATGTCTGCGGAAGATCCTGAAAACTTTGATACTCTTATAGGTTCACTTAAAAGGAATCCTGTTAGATTAAGTGAGAATGTTATAAAACCTCAATTTAAATTAAAAGATAATGAAATTAATAATATTGATCAGATAAATTATTATAACAATGAAGCAATTGCAACATCTATTCAACAAGTAACAGATGATGAAAAAGATGAGTTAACAACTAAGACAACATTATATAGGTTTAATGGTAATTACTCTCCTATATTTAAGGATATAGAGTTATTTAAAAGACCTACTTTATGTTGTAATATAGATGGTAATTATAAGTTTGATGAGGAATTAACAGACTTTGGTATTATACAAGAAAAAATTATTTCTAAGGTAAATTTAAAAGACGTTATATTTAAATTAAAAGATAAGAAATCAATTAGATCAATTTATCCAAAATTAGATGAATTTGGATATTATGTAACCCAACACAACATATTTAAATCTACTTGGGATAAAAAGTTCTACACGTTAGTTGAGAAAAAATAAATAACATTATGAAAAGAAGTTACATATCCCCAGAGTTCAAATATACTAAAGTAGATGGTACATTTAACATGCTTGAGAAAAAGAGTTTCTTTGGGTCTAAAATGTTAGATATTGCTGATAGTATCTTTGTGGGTAATACTGATATTATCTATTATCAAAATAATAACCGAGAGCAAATAAATGAGAACCAAGAAAAACTTTTAGATCCATATACATACTCTCCTATAAATGATAAAGGTGAGAACCATAATTTAATTTATGATAAATCACAAAGTGAATTTGATAAGATTAACAACACTAAATGGATTATAGATATAAACCTTAGAAAAATATTAAAGAATTATATCTTCGCTGAATTAAAAAAGTCACGAGCTTTTGAGGGTGTTGTAAATGCTAAAACTAAAGATAGTAGTGTTAACCAATCTATATTTAATTATATAGAAAACAACTTACTAGATAGGTATAAATTTGATAAGATCGAATTATATATTGTTTATAAATCACTTTTAGATACTAATAATAACAACTTACAACCAAACATAGAAGATTCAAGTAATATACTTTATAACTCTAACATATCAACTCCTGATAACTTAGAAAAGAAGGTAGCGTATGATTTAGATTACGATGAGAGGTTTTTAAAGGTTAATTTCAGACAAGACAAAGTAAGATCAGAATTTACATTTGAGTATTATTTCAATGTTAACTTTAAGAGAGCTTAATAACTAATATATAATGTATGAGTGATAACAAAGATAACAGTAGTAAAAATAATAAAGATAATAAGCTTTATAAAAACCTGGTTATATTTCTGAAAATATTTAGGAATAGACCTAACCATTTAGCTAAGTATTTAATTGATAATTTAGCGTTAGATGATAATTTTATAGAGAGTATATCTAATTCCGAAAAATTAAACAAGATCGATCCTAACGAACCATATAGTTATTTTTCAGATTCCGTAAAAATCGAAACCCCTTATTTCTCTAACTTTGAAGAGATGAATGAGTATTATAATGAAATGATGATACAAGATTTAAAACTCCTACAAGATCCTGAGAAGATTAAAGAAGAAATTAATCAAAAGTTATCTGAAAGCATTGAAAATGAGGAATATGAGGAAGCCGCAAGAATAAGGGATTACATGAGACGAAACAATATCGATAAGATATAAACCATAAAATGTTAATTTTTTAAAATATTTTTTAAACTTAGTGTCTATATAGGGTTATAATAAACGTAACTTAAAAAACAAAATATATGACAGAAAAAAGAGAAACAATTGAAATTGGGGATGCATCATTAGATTATCTATTTGATGAAAACCAAGATGAAGGAGTTGAATCTTCTGCAGTCACAGAAGAACAATTAGAAATGTATAGGAACTACGATATGAGAAATCCTATACCAGGAAAAACTATCGAAGCTACATTAGTAGGAGAATCGGATGATGATTTTCTATTCGATGCTAACTGTAAAGATTACATTAGAGTTAGTAGAAACAAAACAGAATTTGCATTCTTAGAAGGACATAAATATGGTGATCTATTTGAAATCGCTATTATGTCTGTTTATAACGATCCATTTTGGATCAAAGGTTCTATAGCAGCACTCTATGAAGCTCAAGTACATGAAGAACTAAAAGCACTTGACGCTGATCAATACATAGATGCATATGTTAAAGAAATGACACCAGCGGGTTATAATATGACTATAACTCACAACCATATTACATTGGAAGCATTTATGCCTCACACACTTGCGGGTATAAATAAGCTACATGAGAACGCTAGGAAACAACTTGTAGGTCAAAGTCTTAGGGTAATGATCGAATCATATGCTGGTGATAAAGGAACGTATATCGTTTCAAGACGTAAGTATCTTAACCAACTAAAACCAAAAGAAATAAAGAAATTAAATACCGAAGATGTTTACACTGGTCACGTAACTGGTACAACACCATTTGGTGTCTTTGTTGAGTTCAATGAGTGTCTAACGGGTATGATTCACAAATCAAACATACACCCTGATTGGCAAGATAAGATTCAACAAATCGAATCAGGAACGGAAATAGATTTCTTTGTTAAAGAAATAATACGAGATAAAAAGATAATATTAACTCAGATTCAAAAAGAATCTTTATGGGATAATATTGGCTCAGGTGATATCATTGATGGTATTGTGAGAGATCATAAGAATTTCGGAATTCTAGTTAGCCTAGATGAAGAAACTATGGGTCTTATACACACATCTGAAATAGAAAAAGTTGGAGGTGTTAAAGCCGACAAAGGTGATAAAGTGTCTGTCAAAGTCCTAGCGGTTGATAGAATGAATAGGAAAATATTTCTTACACCAACTAAGTAATCTTATTATTTTATAATGAAAAAAGGGGAATTTAATTATTCCCCTTTTTTAATTTTATCATTTTTTAACATAAAATATTTTGTATATCTAAATAAAAGGCTTATATTTGAATAGATATACAATTAAGGACTCACTAAAACACACAAAAATATGTTATTTAAAAAACTCAGAACACTTATATTATTAATAATTTTCACCGTACTTTCTTTTATGGCGTTTACTCAAGTTGATTACACCCATGACACGAAAGTAAAGAATGGTGAGAAATTCATCGTTTTCACTTTTGAAAACACATCAAACGATTATGTACAAAAAGAAGTTACCATTTCTTACATGTATTATGATGGTAGTTTATACCACCCATATACTAAGACTTTCTCATTGAGTATGAGTCCAAAAGAAGTTTACAGTGGAACTTTGTCTTATACTACTCGTGATAACAACATGATTATCAGAGTAAACACTGATCGTTTTGAACTCAAGAAGTTTGATGTAACTATGAAAGACAATTAATAACCCAAAAGAAAAATTACCAAAGGATGTACAAGACAGTATGAAAGAGTTAGGACTTTCTCCATTCTGTACTTATCGAGAAGCATTTCAATCATTTAGAAAAAAGTTTAATTTAATACATGGGGTTTCAGACCATGAATAAATTTTTGGATGATGAAGTATCTCAATATGACATCGAACAAATTTTAAGACAAGATCCTAACTTTGAATTTGACTCATATGAGAAATCAGAAGATGAATCTTTACGTAAATTATGTAAGGTATCTTCTATGATACTCCAATCAAGAAATCAGTTAGCAAGAAACAAAGTATCAATTAATGAATCGCGTCGAAGCAATTAAACTAAAAATAATGTCAACAGAAGAAAATTTTGAATATAAAGAGAACTCTTATTTTGAAGAAGGTAAGGAATATACATTTAAAGCAAGTACTGGAATTTTTAAATCCAAAGTCGTAAAAGCAAGAAATGCTTTTTATTACACCCTAAAAGATGGGGTAAATGAAAGTGAAAGAGGAATTTTTAAAGCTTCTAGTATCTTAGTGAAACCCCAATAAGATAAGGGGTATAACCAACTTAAATATAAATGTCGGATTTTAATTAATTTGACATTTTTTACTTTTTAATAAACTTTTAGTATATTAGATATATAATAATTAAATTGAAATATTAATTAAAATACATATTATGAATACAATTAAAGTAACAGCAGAAGATGTTCAAAACGATTACCAATCAGTTTATGATGATTTTATATCTGATCTAAGAGATTCAAATTCTCTTTCTAGGAATATAGATGAAGAAAAAATCAATTGGTTTTACTCATGGGGATCTTTTGTTAAGAAAGCCAAAACACATGAAGATCGAGTTCTTCGTGATTTGAAAAATCAAGAAAGTCTTGAAATGGAATTTGAAGACCGATTAGAATTTGAACTTTCTAAAACACGAGTTACTATTACTATGGAAGCTGGTAAATATACTCGTGGTGACCGAGTTCGCAAACGTTTTGATATTTCGGAAAAGGTTATACAAATGGTTGGTGAGCAAACTAAATTAAGGATGCTTCTTGAACAAAAGGAATTAGACAATCAAGATATTATCGATACCGTTCCTGCAATCAATACGGATATATTCCCACTTGAACAACTTCAAGCTGTTCTAGGCGAAGATCACCCACACGCCCAAGATGAAAATTCTGAAGGTGTAAGTGTTGAAAGAGGTCAAAACAACCAATTCGAAGAGGAAGAACTAAATGTAGATTCTATATTGGAGAAAGTTTTCTCTGATGGTGTTGAGTCTTTGACTGAACGAGAAAAGGAGTTCTTAGATAATCAAGGATAAAATGTCAATAATAAATGGTGGATGTGAAAGATGTAGTAAAGTTTGTGCTACTGGTTTAGATTCACATATTGTTGTCGATGGTAAAGTAGTAGATACAATACCTTTTAAAGGTAGTTTAGTTTTTAAAGGTAGTGGTTATAATTTCAAAATTATATGTTATAATTGTTATGACAACCATTATTCCAAATCAGCTTTAAGGGAAAAACGTCTCAATAAAATACTATCACCCCCTTGGTATAAGAGAATATTTAATTTTTCCTCTAAGCCTTTTCGAAATTTTTAAACAAAGAGTTCAGTTCATGCTGGACTTTTTGTTTAATTATATTTTTTTAGTATATTCAAATTAAACGTGATTAAATGGCAGACATAAAACATCATATTATTCTTCATAACTACTACAGTAGACTTAATGATATTATCGAAAAAAAGATAAATAAAGTTAGGTTTTCGGGTATTTCAGATGTTTATGAACAACACTTAATAGGTAAAAAAACCATCAGTAAAATTGAGTTAAAATTAAGACTTCGGAAATTAGAAATAGAAGAAGAAATGGAATACCATGAAGAAATGTTTGCTGTTAAATTCGATAGTGATTCTTACCATAAAGAATATACAGACAAAGAAATGTTTGATTATATGAAAATTTTTAGGGAAAGAACATCATCTAAAATATATAATCCCAACTATAAAAAATCAAAAAAAGCATGAAAATAAAAGTAAAAATATTAGGATTATCTTATACTGGTAATCACCACACAGTTGTCTTAGAAGATTTAACTACAAATAAGATCAAATTACCTATTATTATAACTGACTCAGCAGCAGTTGAAATCGCATCAATAATAAATGAAAGTGGTGGAGAATCATTAGTTGAGAAATTCATAAAAGCGTCAGAAGTTGGTGTTAAAGAAATTTACATCAATGATTTAAATGCTGGTCTTTTTACAGTCAAAGTAATACTCGAAAATGGTAATAGTTTTATGAGTTCTGTTTCAGAATCATTAATAATGGCATACTCTTCACAATCTGATATATATGTATCTGATGAGATTATGAAAACTAGTGGAGTTAAATTAAATGAAGATGATAGTGTTGATTATTCTGAAATAGAATATGGTGATGGTGAGGGAGAAAAAGAACTCACATCTCTTGAAGAATTAAATAATGAATTAAATGAAGCTATTGAAGAAGAAAATTACGAAAGGGCTGCTGAAATTCAAAAAGAAATAAATAGTAAATCAAGTGAATAATTATTTAAATAAATAAGTAAAATGTCTGTAATGAATATAAGGGAATTCTTTGAATCACATAAAATAAAACTAGAAGATGAAGGAAACTTTGTAATGTGTGTTGATGATTCATATACCCAAAGCTTTAAAAGAGGTAAATTTTACCCAATTATAAACGGTTGTGTAAAAGGTAATGTTGTTAATCTACATTCAACTGATGAAACAAGGTTGAATAAAACGTTTGTTGCCCTTCAAGGAGCTCCTGACAGTTTAACACTTAGGGATAAACTAATGATAACTCTTAGAATATCATAAGGTATGAATAATAATAACATTGTATATAGAGTAGATCGACATGGAAATACTAACTTCTATATTAAGAACAATAAACCATTTTTTACTCGAGCTATCACGCATTGGGATACGTTCTTACCTTCAAGTCTTGATGAAGTTTCAAAAAACACACTCCTTAAAAGTTATACCAATGATCATAACGAAACAATTTCCGAAAAATATATTAAGATACCATCTGATAAAGTAAAAAGTGATGGGGGGCTTTATAACTATAACTTTAAAAAATTCAATGGAGATTTAATTTTTAAAACTAAAGAAGATAAAATTAAAAGAGAATATCCATTTGTTATTTCTTATAGTCAATCTATTATATTACATACTAAAGGAAGTGATACAGTTTTAATGGTTAGAAGTGGTAGTATGTTGTTTTTCAGTTTTTCTACCTTTCGAATATTTTATAATAAAAATATCAAAAAATTTAAATATAAAGTTAAAATATCTTCTAAAGAAACAATTATTATATGACACCAAAAGAAAAGTCCCAAGAAATATTTAATCACTTCTTTGAGATTGAACCAATAGATAAAGAAACAGCTCTACAATGTAGTTTAATACTTGTTGATGAATTAAGAGAAGAGTGGTGTATAGTATGGAATGAAGTTTCTACAGATTGTGATTATTGGAACGAGGTAGAACAAGAATTAAGATCACTAGATATTTCAGACATTCCCAATATTGAACAATAAAATAAAAAATATGAGTTTTAAAGAAAGAGATGGAAATCTAATTAAGTTATCAAAACAAGGAGAGTTTGATGCTATAACACATGGATGTAACTGTGGTAAAGACTGGGGTGCTGGAATTGCACTTTCGATGAAGAAATCATACCCATTAGCTTTTCAAAATGATCTAAACACCCCCTCTACAATGGGAGATATTACAATTTGTAAAGATTATGATTGTTGTGATATAATAAACTCATATACTCAATTTTATAAAGGTAAAAATAAGTGGGGTAAAGACTCTGACTTCAACAGATACAAAGCTATCGAAAGTTGTATGGAGAAGATCAATGAAAATTATCAAGGAAAGACTATTGGTATTCCATTAATAGGTTGTGGTCCTTAATACCAAAGAAGAATCAATTATTAAATTACGATCTTTACCAAATATTAATAAAAAAGATAAAATAATATTTAGATCTAAAAAATAATTGGATAATAATTTGGATAATCAATATCTATTATCTATATTTGTTGTAACGAAATAAAACAAGAATAAATTTTAAACAAAATGAAATTGAGACATATAAGTAGAAGAAGAAATTCAGAATCTAAAATCGTAAAGAGAAAAGGTAGAATTTATGTCATAAATCGTAAAAATAAGTAAAAGGAAACAAACAAAAATAATATATACAGTAATGAAAACAAATTTTAAAAATATCAACTTTAGTACCAAATCGTTTTTTTGGTCTTCGAAGCGTTCAAAGATGAATGTGGGGTCGAGTATGTTTTAAAATTTGAATAAGAAACTTTAAAATTTGTCCGATTCTCACAACAGAATCGGATTTTTTATTTTATACCCAACCAAATGTATAAATGTCCGATTCTAAAACAAGAATCGGACATTTTTGTTTTTAGGTAATATATGATTCCGTAGCTCAATTGGTGGAGCTTCTGGCTTTTAACCAGAAGGTTGTGGGTTCGAGCCCCACCGGGATCACAAATATTCCCTCGTAGCTCAGTTGGTTTGGCGAAAGCCTTAGAGCATCGGTCTTTTAAACCGAGGGTCACAGGTTCGAATCCTGTCGGGGGAACAAAAAAAAGGTAGTCATAGCGGAATTAAACCGTGTGTACGCCGATAGTTGAGAGTAATACACTTAAAGGCGTGGGTTCGTAAGGGTTAAACCAATAAGAAAAAAACAAACTATCAAGACTACCTTTTTTAACATGGAGAGGTTGTCAACGTGGTCAAGGTATCGGTCTGAAAAGCCGACAACGTGAGTTCGATCCTCACCCTCTCCACAAATGGAAGTTATCCGGCTGGATGAGGGGATGCTCTTGAAAAGCATTAATACGTGAAAGCGTATTGTGAGTTCGAGTCTCACAACTTCCGCTAATAAGTTATGGGGTTCTATTAAGAAAACATAGAACCCCGTAACTTAATAATATACACGGACGTAACTCAATTGCGTAGAGTGCTGGCTTCCAAACCCAGTGGTTATAGGTTCGAATCCTATCGTCCGTGCAAAATGGAGATGTATCTCAGTACAGATTTTAGGGGAAGATCCTAAAACTAGGTAAAGCAGGGAAACTGTGTCGTTGGTTCGAGTCCAACTGTCTCCACAAAAATGCCCCATTAACCTGTTCTGTCTTCGAAACAGTTATCAGTAGCGGAAGTTGAAAACATAGGTTCGAATCCTATATGGGGCTCAAAAAATATGGTGATGTAGCTCAGTCTGGTAGAGCACTAGCCTGAAAAGTTAGGTTGTCGGCGGTTCGAACCCGTCCATCACCACAAATCATCCGATTTTTTAGTGAAATCACACTATAAAGGGAATATATTTTGGTATATTCCCTTTTTTTATGTATTTTAGCAATATGAATTATAATAAAAAAGAATTAATTGAAGAAATATTAGAGATTATAAACTCTGAAAACTCAGGTGATAGTCATCAAAAAAGATTAAGTGAAATCGAAGATCTATTAATATCCCAAGATAAAAATATGAGTATGAAACACAAAGAAATTTTCGATAAATACCTAGATGATAAATGTCCTGTTTGTGATGGTCATGTAGATTCTGATTCAAACTACTCTCATACTGAGTCAGGTGGTAAATGTGTAGCAAAATATTTCTCATGTAATCATTGTCATAGTGAATATACAGTTGGTTACAATAGAAGCAGTTTTCCTATTGAATCAGAAATAACCATAAGTAATTTAAAAGTAGATTAGAAATATGAAACTAGTAAAAGAAATAAAAAGTAAAAAAGGTGTTGTTCATTTTAGAAGATGGAGAATATTCTCACTTCCTTGGTTTTCTGTAAATGTACACGCAATATACAAAGAAGATCAAGACAATGATTTACATAATCATCCGTGGAATATATGGACAATTATACTAAGTGGTAGTTATGTTGAAGTATATTGGGATGATAAAACCAAATCTATAAAGTATAAAATCAGAAAAAGATTTAATATTGGTTATAGAAAATCAGATGAGTTTCATAGGATCGGATTAATAAGAGGATTTTCATTAAAACCTGTTTACACACTAGCTATAATAGGTAAGAGGAAAGAAAAAGAATGGGGATACTTAACTGATGATGGTTTTGTTGACCATAAAGAATATAGAAAAATAAAGAGAAAAAAATACAAAAGATAACCAATGTATATACTAGGCGACTTACATAGAAACATTCACCACCTGAGATTAGATATTGAAAGAAAAAAAATATCTAATACAGCTATATTTCAAGTTGGTGACTTTGAAGTTGGTTTCATTAGAGAAAAAAGACAACTCGAAGTAATAGAAAGGTTAAATGATTTCTTAAAAGAAAGAAATCTTATAATGTATGTTATTCGTGGAAACCATGATGATCCTAATTATTTTAAGGGTGATCACTTTTTTAGTAACCTACAATTCCTACCCGACTATTCAGTAATAGAAGTAGAAGATAAAAAAATATTATGTGTTGGTGGAGCCATCAGCATTGATAGGAATTATCGAAAACAAGAAAGTGATATGTTACGTGAAAATAACCTTCATCCAACTTGGTGGGAAGATGAGAACTTTGTTTTGAAAGAAGATCTCCTAAAAGAGGTAGAAGGTATCGATACTGTCATAACTCATGTAGCACCCCACTTCTGTAAACCAAATTCTTTAAAAAGTCATACTCTTGAACATTACTTTAAAGGTGATAAAAATTTAAAGTCTGATCTAGCAAAAGAAAGAGAAAATATGACAAAGTTATTTAACATCTTAAATAAAAAGAATGATGTTAGATATCATTTCTATGGACACTATCATAAGAGTGAAATAACTGATAACTTATATACTCAACATGTATGTCTAGCTAAAAACGAATTATACAAATACTAATACTAAAACATGATAACTGACAAGAAAGGAAATATATTAAAAGAACCATATTTATCTATGGCTAAAGACCCAATCCTAAATGGTAAATTTACATTCTGTGGTGATTCAACAGATCTAAAAGAAAGATTCACTTTCAAAAGAACTACTGAGGGTAAAAGTTTTTGGAAAAAAGTTTATAATGGGGGATCTCCAAATATAGATATGAAAATTATGACTAATTATAACCACATTTTCGGTAAAGAAAACAAAGATATTAATGAGTATTTATCAAAATGTTTCTCTAAGGAAAGTGGTGAATTTTCATTTCACGGTAACTTTTTACAAGTAAAATCAATCGCTTTTACTATTTGTAATTATGTTAAAGATGATAGGTTTATCGAATTTCCTAAATCTTTTGATAATCTAAGAACAATCCATAATGGTTATAAGAATCATATGAGTGATCAAATACTTAAAGCTATCGAATTTAATGGATCAAAATATAGAAAATACGATATTTATAAAAAGGCTAAAAATTGGGAGTTTGCTCCAACTAAATACCGAAGAGAAGGACATTATACCAAACCATCTTTATTATTTTTAGATCATCAATCACACCTTCTTAATACCTTTAACTACATATTAAAGGTGTCTTTTTATAAAGATAATGGTGAGGTTAAGGTTTTCTTTGAACTTAATTCATGTTATACTGATGAGGATGATAATTATGATGATATCAAAATAATATCTTATAACTCTACTCCATTCACAACTTTTTTTAAATTAACCTATAATGATATCAATTATTATGGTAACCCTTTAAGTGGTTTTTATGACTATAATAATATTCAAAAGTTAGATACTACCCAAATATTAAATCAAAATTATAATATTAGTTCTATTGATAGTTTCAAATTACTTAAAAAGGATAATATTCATTTTTTTGATAATGAAGACTATTATGTAATTACTCGGTATTTAATGAATAAATATAATAGATGGGAAAGTCGGGGTCTTGATGGTTTTTTACTTATCAGTAAGAAAAATGGTCTTTCATTTAAAGTTAATGATAATATAGCTACAGAAGATGGTGGTGTTCCATTTGACTATTCATGTACAAGTATTGAATTTAAAAATAAAAAGGCTAAAATAATTAAAGAAGAGGATAAGTGGAATATCTTATTAAACCCTTCTATAATTAAGCAGATTATGAAGTATAAACTTCCTTCGTTAGTTAAATAAAATGAAATAATTTGAAAAATAATTTGGAATATCTAAAAACATTTACTATATTTGGAGTATAATTAAAAAGAGAGAAAATAAATTTAATATATAAAACAAGAAAAAAAAACAAGACAATGAAAACTATTAACACACATACACATCCGAGTCATCCGAGTAAGTCGGCTGGGTGTGGAATGTCTAAAGTTTTCAATACAGATCTCACTACTATTTAAGTATAATAGGAGATAATATAAAAACTAAACGGATTTAAACCCAGTCAAATTTTGACTGGGTTTTTTTTGTCCCAAAAAATACAAAAATATTATTAAAACTTAAAAAATTAAATACAATGGAATTAAAAATAGAAAAACAAACAAGAGGTGTAAGAATTATTAGCGGAGATGAAGCTAAATCGAGAAGAAAGTTACTTAATAAAATGATCGATATTGTAGAAGATAACGGATTCGATGAGATCACTATTCCTTCAGTAGAACCAGCTTCTATTTATACTGATAAAGCAGGTAAAGAGATCTTGAACCAAATGTATATCTTTAAAGATAAGAAAAATAGAGATTTATGTTTAAGACCAGAGGGAACAGCGACTATTCAATTACTAGCTGATAAATTTTGGAAAACTCAAAAAGATGTCAAATTATGGTACTTTGAAAGGTGTTACAGATACGAAAGACCACAAAAAGGTAGATATAGAGAGTTCTTCCAATTTGGTGTAGAAGTTATCAACCCAAGATCTGAAACGATCAAAGAAGAGTTGATAAGTATGGCAACTAAAATGGTCAAACTAATGTGTGAAGATGATGAATTCAAAGTCTTTGATGAAGTGAAAAGAGGTTTAGATTACTATGTAGAAGATGGTTTTGAAATCTCTGTTGATAAACTAGGAGCACAAAAACAAGTTTGTGGAGGTGGTTCTTATAAACAAGGAATTGGTTTCGCAATTGGGTTTGATAGGTTAATGTTATGTAAAGATTAAAAATAGAAATAATGAAAACAATATATTTAGTAGATGGTGAAATAGTAGATACGAGGAATGGTTTCTCTTATAGAGATTTATGGGTAGAAATAGAAGGTGTTGAAAAAACATTCTATGAAAGCGTATATGGTAATGGGGATTATGCCTTTAATTGGTCGAATAATGATTCGTTAATCACTGACAAAGATGAAATTAAAATGTTGGAAAAAGAATTTGAAGAAGAAATAATGAATGAATTAGAATATTGTAATAAATGTGGAGAGAAAAAAGAAATAAATGGTGTTAGTGGTTATTGTGATGATTGTAGACCAAAGAATAGATAATAAAATTTAAAGGTCTTAATATAAGTTAAGACCTTAATATGGGGTAGGTGGTGTAATTGGTTAGCATTACTGACCTGTGAAGTCAGAGGCGAGGGTTCGAATCCCTTCCTACCCACAAATATAGCGTGTTAGGTGTAAGGGTTTGCATAGGTAATTTGGGATTACCGGGATCCAGTTCGAGTCTGGGACATGCTACAAATAACGGGATGTTATGCAGAGGCTATACAACGGTATTTAGGGAATATCGGTTCGGTGGTTCGAATCCACTCATCCCGACTAAAGTTCAAATATAAAGGGTGTTTAAAACTTAAATATATAGTTAAAATTGAGTAATCAAAAATAAATAAAAACTTATAGTGACTATTGTCACTGCTACTATTGTCTATATTGAGATAACAAAATAGAAGAAATATTTGATAATATCTAATCAAATCATATTCTTACCTAATAATCCTTCACGGTACATTCTTGTTAATAAATTTCTCTTCCACTCAGTTCTAATATAACCCCTTAATTGATTATTTACCAAATTAAGTGTAGTAGATAATTTTAGTAAATCTTCAAACGTCAATGAATCCCATATATCAGAATATTCCTTTTTAAGTTGGACTACATTATGTATCTGTCCTTGTATTTCTATTTTGTCTGCATTAATTGGTAAACCTCTTTTAGTCATTCCACTACCAGTCTCAGCAGCTTTATCCGATCTTAATTTTATATGTCTATTATGAAGAGTATCATCAATCCAGTGAGCAAGTTCATGATGAATACTTCCTTTTATTTTAGATTCTGAAAATTCATTACTTAAATTTATAGATTGTTTTTTATCCCCACTAAGTTTTAATTCTAAAATTGCCTTATTTAAGTTTCCATTAAAATTTTGTAAAACAAAATCAACTGCATTATTTGACACTCCCAATGCAATCACAGAATCTTTTGGGTTATAGTGATTGCTACCTATGTTTATAAAAATTTTACATGGATTTATTTTATTCGCTTTCTTTGCAAGTGGAGACTTTAAAAAATTCGTATTATATTCATTTTGTTCAAAATCAATACCGATTAAAGAATTTGTGACTTTCACCTTTTCAATATCATTCTTGAAATAATAATCATATATCATATCAACATCATTATCAACACTCATCAACCTCTCTTCAATTAACTCATCTACAAACTTTCCAAATTTTTTCATTTCATAACCATATTTTTATCATCTTATATATTAAATCTATATAGTGAAATGCCCATTTCTAGAAGAGGTAGACCCTAGTGAGGATGGTAATTATGCTATTAGATGAAAGGGTTAAGGATACATTAAGTAAGGAAGAAATAGAAAAATATAGAAATATCAAAATTTGGTACATCTAAGTCTTATAATTAATATTATGTTAAATAGGATATAGTAACTGGTAAGAAATCACCATATGAATTTATCTACTGTGTAACTCATCATAAAAAATTGTATATCAAATATACAAAAACTCAAAAGAATTTACAAACTATTTAAAGTTTTTAACCTTATCAATCATTTTTCTAATATCTTCGCCCATAATAGTTTATATATAAATAATTAATCTTCATTTTCAACATTAAGACCAGATAATGTAGTAGTTATCAATTTTCTCATCTCATCAGATTTAACCACATCCATTAAATCTTCATCATTATCATATTTCCTTTTTTCAGGAACAACCCATCCTTCATCATCAATAACCATAGTTAACATAGTTTTTAGTTCTTTTTCATCATATGCACTATGGATTAATTTTTTCATTAAGTCAATTCTATCTTCTTTAACTACTCTAAAAACAATAGGCTCAAATCCAAATACAGAATTTACTCTACCTAATACATCATCTTCTCTTATTTTCTTATCTACTAATTTTTCAAGTTCTTTTGATTTCTTTTTAGTATATCTATAGTTTCTTTCATCTCTCATTTTATCATGTTCTTCGGTTTCTAAAGCCGCAACAACAAATAATTGTGGTTCGATATCAGAAACTTTAATACCTTTTCTTTGTCTGTCTTTCTTTTTCCTTTTATCGTAAATATCTTTATTAAACTTTCTTTCTGATAATCTTTCAGATCTAATCTTATCACCTTTTTGTAATTCATCTTTAGTGATATAAAGAACTTCTCTACTATTATCTTCACGGTTAAATTTACGATCTGGATCAATAGTATACATATAGTAAACATTCCATGAATTGAAAATTCCCGAAATTTTTAAAGAATTTCTTAACCTTTTATTCTCAATATCATCAAGAGTCAATTTTTTAGGATCATGTTTAATAGTAGTAGCTGTTCCACTACTTCCAATGTCTATATTTGCTGATAGTTGATCATATTTAAATCCTAGTTCAGAAACATAACCAGTGATTAAACCCACTAACCTTTCTATTAATATTTGTGGTATTTTTAGCCAAGCTTTTGCTTGTCTCCAAGACTCATTTGTTTCCTCAACTTCTTTGTTGGATTTATTTTCATTCACAAAATTTTTAAAATTTTTTATCTTCTTTTCCATGTTATCAGTTTTTTTATACTCTATATATTAAAACTAAAACCATAAAACCAATTATATTAAAATTTTTTATCTTCTTTTCCATGTTATCAGTTTTTTTATACTCTATATATTAAAACTAAAACCATAAAACCAATTATAATACCTATGATAGAATCAAATAAAATACACTTAGGAGATACCATAGAAATCATGGAAAAAATTGATGATAAATCCATCCAGTTAGTATTTACATCACCACCATATAGAGCTTCTGTAAGAAAAGATAGACACAAATATCCTGATGCTAGAGATTTTGTAGAAGATAACCAAAGTGAGGAAGATTATATCGAATGGATAGTTAATATATTCAAGCAATACGAAAGGATACTAAAAGATGATGGTGTAGTTGCATTTAACCTATCATATACTACCTTTTCACCATCTCTTCCATATATGCTTATAGCGGAGATCTTTAAACAAACAGGATTTAAAATTGTAGATACATTAGCATGGAAAAAGAAATCATGTGTCCCACTTACTGGAAAAAATAGATTATCAAGAATATGTGAATTTGTTTACATATTTGTTAAAGAGAAATCAGTTAAAGATTTTTCAGATAATAAAGTTATCAAAAGTGTAAGTGATACGGGACAAAAGTATTTCACTGCTTATTATAATTTTATTGAAGCTAAAAATAATGATGGGAAAGTTAAAGGACATGATGCTACTTTCTCAACTGAACTATCTGAATTCTTTATCGATTTATATTCTAAACCAGGAGAGTTAGTTTTAGATAATTTTATGGGAACTGGAACAACTGCAATATCATGTATGAATCTTAAAAGAGATTATATCGGTATAGAATTAGTTCCTCAATACCATGAACATACTTTAGAAAGAATAGAGAATCATAAGATACCATTTGATTTAAGTGTTACTATTTTCGATAAAGATAATGGTGATAAGATAAAAGAAAACATCTATTATAAAAACTTACCTAAAGTTGGAGGGGATTGGCTTGTAAATGGTAGGAAAAAAGAGGTAGTTGATATCAAAGAAAAAGAAGTTGATAATTTTAAGAAATATGGATTTGTAGTTAACTCTAAGATACTTGATGAGAAAACCAAAAAGAAACATTCTGAATATTATAAATATTATGATCAGTGGACAGATTATCGGAAAATATCAGATTCAGAAAAAGAATTTGCTAAAAACGATCTGCATACATTTAATAAGTTTGTTAAAAGATGTAAGAGTGATTCTGAACATTGGGAAAAGATATTACGTTTATTTGAAAATTAATTACAAATCACCTAAACTAAGATCTTTATAAGTATCTTTCCACACTAAATAAATTTCATAACCTTTCCTTTTCCATTTAGGTTGTATATCAGATGATTTTTGTTCAAATTTGCCATTTCGTTTATATGTAAAGTAAATAGGTTTTGTTTTTAATTTTTTAAAAGCAACTTTTCTATATGTCCATACCTCATCTCTTAAATATTTATACGCTTTTACTTTATTCACATTTAATAATTTTGATATATCTGATATTACTTGATTAATAGGAATTGGAGTTTCTTTTTCATAATTAGAAGTAATCATGTTTTTAATTTTAGTAAAATCATTTTCTAAATTAATACTTGGTATGTCTTCTAAACTAGGTTGATCACCAGTATCAACATCTATGATGCCAGAATCACTAAACCCTATATCAAAATAAACAATAGTCCCATCCCTTTTTTCACCTAAGTTACCGGGGTGAACCTCTGATAGATTTGTTCCTATTTCTTCAGCTTCATCTAAAAAAGAATCTCTTTGGTCAATTATATTTTCAAAGTATGATAGGACTCTTTTTTTATCTTTTTCACTAAATTTAGTAGAGTTTTTAATTGTATAATCCATTTGTTTTCCTACATATTCTAAAAATTCACCATCTTCTATATAATCATCAAAAAATTCACCAGGTTTGACCAGGACAGAGGCACCGAATTTCCGCCATAAATCCTTTTTATAATTAGTTAGAGGTTTAACATAATCCATTAAAATAAAATAAATACTACTATTATCATAACTTCCGAACATATCCATAGGATTTATATTTGGGAAACTTTTACCATCAAGAGTTAATGAGAAAACATCGTAGTAATTTAAAAAGTGTTTAAATTTTTTATTCTTTAGAGCTAAAACATTCTTTGCTTCATTTTGGTCAGTAGTTACTTTTAAGACTTTATTATTCTTAGTTAAATACGCAATACCAAAAGCTCCCATACCTAGTTTTTTAACAATACTTGTGTTAAACTTTTTAGATATCCTATCAATATAAAGATCAGAGAAATCTTCGATCACACTTGATGGATCATCTCTGTGTTTATACTCTAAAATAAAATTTTTATAATTATAAATTTTCATTGGTTTAATAATCTTTTTCCTTATATCCTTTTGTCCATGTAACAAATATTTCATTATTGTCTTTTTTCCATGTAGGTAAAATTTCACCAGATTTTCTTCTAAGTCTACTTCTTGACTTCTTTATTTTCTCATCCTCAATTTCATTAAACTCTTCCCATGTTAAATCTTTTGGTTTATATGAGAAATAAATATCTCGTATAGAATCATAATCCCATACATCAAATAAATCATAATATTTAAATACTTCATCTCTTAGGTACTTATAAGCTTTTACTTTATTAATATTAAGTAAATTAGATATATCTGATATTACTTTTTGAATAAGTATAGGTTTTCCCATTTCATATTTAGAGGTAATCATATTTTTTATTTTCTTAAAGTTATTTTCAAAATCAACCGTTTCTATATCTGTATGAGAGTGTTCTATCTCATTTTCTAAATCTATTACTCTATCTGAAAATCCTATGTCGAAATAAACAAGAGTACCATCTTTTCCCTCACCTAAATTACCAGCATGAGCATCTTTAAAATAAACTCCAATACTTCTACCTTCTTCAATCATTTCTTTTCTTTGATCATCAATCATGTGTTGGAAGTATGGTATTACTACATCTTTGTAAAACTCTTCTGTTACTAACATATCTTCTACATTTCGAATACGATTTTTCACCCATTTCATAAGGTCATCATCTTTCACATAACGATTGAAAAATTGATCAGATAATAAATCCCATGATCTTTGTTTCCACCTTTTTTCGATTGGTTTTATATAATCCATTAAAATGAAATAAACAGGTTTTTTATTTTTAGGATATGATCTAATATCACTAGGTTTAACACTTTTTATTTTTTCACCATCAAGTGTCATTTCAAAAACGCCATAATAATTTAAAAAGTGTTTAAATGTTTTCTCCTTTAATGTTAATACATTCTTTGCCTCATTTCGATCAGTGGTTACTTTCAAAACTTTATTATTCTTAGTTAAATATGCAATACCGAAAGATCCCATTCCTAACTTTTTAACGACACTTGTATTAAACTTCTTAGCTACATCATCTATATAAAGATCAGAGAAATCTTCAATATCTAAAGAAGCTCTACCTCTGTTTTTGTATTCTAAAATAAATTCACTATACTTACATAACATAAATTATATATTAAATATGGATATTATATTCTTAAACTCAGAAATATTATTTAACTTAGGTAAAAATTTAAAACTTGATACTATAGTAAATATTAACTTACTAAAGTATCATTCACAAGCTAAATTTGTGTTAACGGATGAAACTAGTCAACCATTTTATCAACTCAAAGATAAACTACATCACAATGGTTACCCGATAGTAGCAATAGACAGAATACCCTATGATATCGAAGCACAGAAAGGTCATAAAATAGATCTATGGATTCAAAATAACCCATGTAATAAGTTCGTTATCATAGACACAGATAGCAAAGCTAAGGAAATTAAAAAATGGTATGATAATGTTGTAGGAGTAGATCCTAAAGAAGGTTTTGATAAAATGAAAAGGAAAATAACACTTTCCTTTTTGGGAAAAACCCATAAAGATAGAAACGAAAAATGATTGAAGAATTTAGAGGAAAATATGAATGGTTATCAAACTTTTATCCATGTGAGATAGAGTATGAAGGTATTGTATACCCTACAACAGAACATTTTTATGTTGCTATGAAAACCACAGACCCACATATACGAAAACATGTTTCTACGATTGAAACCCCAGGGAAAGCTAAGAGGTATGGTCATAAGGAGATTGATATCCGTGAAGATTGGGATGATATTAAAATTCAAGTAATGGAATATGCCTTAAATAAGAAATTCAATAAACCACATTTTAAAGAATTACTTATTGAAACCGAAGATGAGATGATTGTCGAGGGAAACAGATGGCATGATAACTTTTATGGTTCATGTATTTGTGATAAGTGTGGAAACAATGGGAAAAATATTTTAGGTAAATTACTAATGACAATTAGAAAAAAATTATAAATATGATAATTTTCAAAAGTTATAAACGAGAATCATACGCTCACGAAAAAGGAGATATACATATAGTCGATAAAAATGGAAATGGTATAAGATTAAAAAATGGTTACTTTCAATATTATAATTATAACAAAATATGTAATAATATATATGACAATGATTACTTACTAATACCACAAATTAAATTAATAAGTAAAAGGATTCTCATGTGGAAAATGAAACCTAATATATTTAAAGAAGGTTTAGTATTAAGAACTCCTAATGGAGATAGAACTATTTATATTGATGAAAAAGGTAGAGTAAATATCCATCATTCGAGAATGGGATATTATAGTAAAAGGGATGATAAATTAAAATCAGTAATTTTAAAATCTAATTATGAAAGTTTATAAAGGATATGATAAAAATACCAACAGAGATGTTTTCTTTTTAAAGGATGATTATGATTATGTTATGGTATTAGATAATGGCTATTATGCAAAAGAGAAATACTTAGTTTTAAGTTCTAAACCATTTAACAAAGGAGGTTTAAAATTGAAACCAACTAATCAACATAAACTATTTTCAATTGTAGGTCATGAAAACTCATTTATTATGATCACAAAAAACGGCAAGAGACTTATAACACCATATCGTATTTTCATTATTAGTTCCGAATGGAAAATAATGAAAAGACCTATATGGGTAAAGTATTGTGAGGATAATAACCTACCTAAAACTATCGCCATTTCTAGGAGAATTAAATCAGTAACTATAAAAAACAGCTAATTAAAATTTACAAGATTATAATTGGATTTTGATTATTAAATAATATGTCATATATTTGTTTATATACGAAACAAACACTAAAAAATAAAAAATGAGTGAATTAAATATTAAGAAAACATTTTTAGAGTTAACAGACCACTTGTATCCACATGGTAGCAAGGGAACGGATTCTGAAAGAGTCAAAGACTTTGAGAAAAGGGCGACTAAGATTGTAGATATACTTCCATCTGATTTACAAAAAGATGAATATGGTAATCTATTTAAAGTTGTTGGTGATGGTTCAACTACGGTTATGTTCACATCACACCTTGATACAGCTACACAAGCTGACGGTCCAGTTAAACACGTTGAAGATGGAGAGTTCATTAAAACGGATGAAACAACAATCTTAGGTGCGGATGACAAAGCGGGTACTGTAATCATGATGTACATGATGGAAAAAGAAGTACCTGGACTTTATTACTTTTTCTTAGGTGAAGAAGTAGGATGTCTTGGATCTAAGTGGTTGGCTAAACGACTCGAAGATGATAAATGGATTGAAAAAGACCTATACAAAAATATCAATAAGGTTATATCATTTGATAGAAAAGGTTACAAATCTGTAATCTCTTACCAAAATACACGCTCGGCATCTGATAAATTCTGTGATGAATTAGCTAAACGTTTAAATAAGTTAGATGATTCATTTGAATATGAAACAGATCCTACTGGAATGTATACGGATTCTGCAAGGGTATCACACCTTTATCCTGAGTGTACTAACTTATCAGTTGGTTACTTTGGACATCACACTAAGAGAGAAAAACAAAATATGGATTTCTTAATCAAACTAGCAAAAGCATCAGTTAAACTAGATTGGGAAACTCTACCAGTAGAAAGAAATCCTAAAACAGATAATGAAAGAAAACCACATAAGAGAACAAACTACAATAATTATGGTAGTGGAAATTCTTATACTGGGAGTTCTTACGGTGGAAGTTCTAATACTACTACTAGACGTTCGTCAGGATCAACATCACCAACAAGACCTAAGAAGAAAAACGTTTTAGAAACAAACTTTTGGCATGATGATAAGTATGAACATTTAATGGAATTTAATTTCCAAGATGGTAAACTTATCAATGTTGATATTTGTCAAGAAAGGGTTGACTTTGAAATTAGGTTGATTAAAGAAGCATTTGATTACATGGATATCCCATATAAAACATTAGATTGGGATGGTGTTAAATTAGAGGTTGAAACAGA
>Ga0307983_1000084_pt1 | contig 50768 bp, 31 predicted proteins | sample OrgLakmetagen991_FD_201845 | JGI IMG/M metagenome (GOLD analysis project Ga0307983, IMG submission 201845) | Saline water microbial communities from Organic Lake, Antarctica - #991 | ecosystem: Environmental > Aquatic > Non-marine Saline and Alkaline > Saline | place: Antarctica: Organic Lake...
ACGTATATGTTTTTATTTGTTATATTTTTTAATACTTCTAGCTATATAAATTTTTATAAAAGTAATAGCTAGCGTACGTATATTATTTATTTTCATTATTCATTTATGTAAATATATTTTTATAAAAGTAATAGCTAGCGTACGTATATGTTTTTATTTGTTATATTTTTTAATACTTCTAGCTATATAAATTTTTATAAAAGTAATAGCTAGCGTACGTATATTATTTATTTTCATTATTCATTTATGTAAATATATTTTTATAAAAAGTAATAGCTAGCTGTATGTTATTATTTATTTTCATTATTCATTTATGTAAATATATTTTTATAAAAAGTAATAGCTAGCGTACGTATATTATTTATTTTTATTATTCATTTATGTAAATATATTTTTATAAAAGTAATAGCTAGCGTACGTATATTATTTATTTTTATAAAAAGTAATAGCTAGCGTACGTATATTATTTATTTTTATAAAAAGTAATAGCTAGCGTACGTATATTATTTATTTTCATTATTCATTTATGTAAATATATTTTTATAAAAAGTAATAGCTAGCGTACGTATATTATTTATTTTCATTATTCATTTATGTAAATATATTTTTATAAAAGTAATAGCTAGCATAAGTTTATTATTTATTTTTATAAAAGTAATAGCTAGCGTACGTATATTTTTTATTTTCATTATTCATTTATGTAAATATATTTTTATAAAAGTAATAGCTAGCATAAGTTTATTATTTACTTATATAAAAGTAATAGCTAGCTGTATGTTTATTATTTATTTTCACAAATTATACCAAATTCATAATTTTATAAAAGTAATAGCTAGACATGTGTTGGTTGATATATTTAAACGAAATCAACATATAAGGTTGTTTTATATATCTTATGCTAGCACGTGTGTTGTTATTAACAGGGCTCTGCCCCGTGACCCCGCCGATTTTTTAGCCCCAAATTGCAACTTTTATCAAAAAATATACCCCAGCGACTAATGGAAAAACACGTGTTTTCTAAGGCAAAAAGAGTAGCAAAAAGTTAGCCATATTTATTGGGAAAAAGTCGGTGGGGTGCGGGGCAAAGCCCTGCTTATTGCTAGTATTTAGCTGTATATATATAATCAACCAATTACTTATATCTATATGGCTAGTAGGGTGCCAACTAATTTATGGACAGCAATAAGTGTATTTGCGGCAATAACACGTTTTCTATAATAATCTGGACGTGTTACAATTTCGTGAAATAATTTTTTATTTATATAATCAGATTTGCAAACTGATGCTGTATTATTTAAATGACTGCTAACATATATTGGTATTTTTCGTTTTAACCATGCTGTACATTGTTTATCTGTCATTGTCTCAACATTTTCTTTAGTCGCCAATATATCACATACTTTATTATATGTTGTTGTGCTATTGTTATTGTTAGTACTAATATTAGTGCCAGTACTATTGTTAGTATTAGTGTTAGTTATAGTGTTATCTAGATGCTTAATAAACACTAACATATAATAATTAGCATACCATGTTCTGAACATTTTAGGACTAACTATTGCATCATCTCCATATTTACTAGTTATATAACATGCCACATCTTGACTAGTAATTATAGATGCTAATTGTTTGTTAGAAATAGGGTTTGTATATAAATAACTAAATATATATTGATTATCTTTTATAGGATTATAATCAGTGTCTTGATCAGCATCTTTGTCAGGGTCTTTGACAGGGTCTTGTTTGGCTGTAGAATCAGCATCATTATTTGCCGCAACTGATTTATTAATTGCTGGTAAATGTTGTTTACATAATCTCTTAATTACCTTAATTGCTTGCTCCCATGTTTCGGTATATTTATTTATTACGGACTTCTTACCTTTAAACCGTATGTTTATTTCGCTATCACTATTAAAATGTATATGTTTTGGTCGCAATGTACTAATACCTGTGCTACCATATTGCTTATCATATTCACGGCTACCAATTCTAAAATGATAGGTAATTAACATATATATAACTATTTGTATTAACTCATCTTTGGTATATGGTATCATTTGTGCAGTTAATGGTTCACGACGATTAGCTAGCCGTGTCATTGCTGTTCTAGCATCACGTTCTATATGATATGCATGCTTTGCCAATGCTGCTAATTTATTATATTTACGGCGCTCTTTACCGGCTAGATATTGTGGATGATATATATATTGTTTACGCCCGGCTTTATCTTCACATATTACTTGCACTTTATTATTAGGCGATTTTGCTATTAATATGTTATCATTATTATATGCCGGTGGGATATAGAATGTTTCTAACCTTTTACGAGTTTTACTATCTAGACTACGATTGGTTTTATTATTTGTATAACCGGTTATTTTTGGCGTTTTTGATCGGCGATTTTTTGCCGTTTTTCTTGATATCTCAATATATGATCTGCTAAAGTTTTTGCGCGATTGTGGGACATCCTCCATATTCACGCTATTTTATATCCTATTCTATATAAATACAATGCCAATCTATTTTATCTTATTGCCAATCTATAGTAAATGCTATATTATTTTATTTTATATATTCTATTATTTTTGAAATGTTTGTTTTATTTGTTTTTTATTTTTTATTTTTTATTTTTTTCTATTTGTTTTTTATTTTTTATTTTTTTCTATTTGTTTTTATTATCTTCTATCTTTAATATATATCCTGGTTTTAATATTTAATATATTTTTAAGTTATTTACTTAAAATTGTTTTGTGTTATATTATTAATACAAAACACATCAATATATATTTAGTTATTTATATACGTGTTTTATTATTAGGTTCTTAATACAATATTATAAAAATATATATACAACAATTATTATTTGAAAATAACTAGTTAGTACAAAATTAAATAATATATACTATAGATTTAATCTATATATAGGCTTGAGATACGCTAGATATAGGCTTGAGATACGCTAGATATAAGCTTGAGATACGCTAGATATAGGCTTGAGATACGCTAGATATAGGCTTGAGATACGCTAGATATAAGCTTGAGATACGCTAGATATAGGCTTGAGATACGCTAGATATAGGCTTGAGATACGCTAGATATAGGCTTGAGATACGCTAGATATAGGCTTGAGATACGCTAGATATAAGCTTGAGATACGCTAGATATAGGCTTGAGATACGCTAGATATAGGCTTGAGATACGCTAGATATAGGCTTGAGATACGCTAGATATAGGCTTGAGATACGCTAGATATAGGCTTGAGATACGCTAGAGATAGGCTTGAGATACGCTAGATATAGGCTTGAGATACGCTAGATATAAGCTTGAGATACGCTAGATATAGGATGGCAAATAGAAATGCATTATTGACTAATACGGATGCACTTTGTGAAGATGCATTAAGTACCGATGAACTACTATCAATTATGTCAGCATTAGACGATAATACTAACTTTAACGGCATAACATCTCTTGAAGAAATTAGAAATTCACTAGAATTAGAATCTAGTATTGCACACTATAACCAAATGTATAATACATCATCAGCGAATGCTAGTAATTCGACACATGATGTACTAAATATTATCGCACAAAATACAAGTAATTTATCAAGGCTAGTAAATAATATTAATACTAACAACAGTAGTATGGGAAATACCACCAACAATCATACATCAACAAATAATAGCCTAGATAATAACAATACATCTGCAATGACATACATGGATTACAATGCCAATAATGTTAATAATACGGATAATTCTGTAAATACTGCTAATATTGACTTAGATAGAGATATGGTATATTTACAACATATAAGTGATACTATTAATGATAATATTGTAAATAATAATACAAATACTGACCATGATCCAAGCATATATAATAATAGAATTAGGGGATCTGAGTATTGGGATCGTGTAGATGATCCAGGTATTTTATTAATTGAAGATACCGGATTTAGTAGTGATTTTGAGTTTGAAGATGTTATCGTTGGTCTATCAGGTCCTATGTCACAATATGGTAAACTTAATAATATACTTACGACAAATAGTAACTCTAGTACAAGCGATGTCATTATTTGTCGTATATGTTGTCCTATGTCTCCGGGTGAAGATATTGATGAAATAAAGGCAGAGAAATGGTATACATTATTGTGTGGGCATAATATATGTGATGGTTGTTCGGATCATTGGTTTTCAAAAAGCAAAAAATGTCCGTTTTGTAGATGCGATTTACAAGATATGTTTGAAGCTAATAAATATTAGTTGTCACATATCTACATATCTACATATCTATATAATTCAAAAAAAAATAGGTTACTATAATAAACTTTATTATATATTAAATAAACATACAACAATACAACAATACAACAATACAACAATATAACAATACAACAATATAACAATACAACAATACAACAATACAACATAACTATAATTATATATAATATATAATATAATATAATTATAATTAATTAAATATACTAAAACCTAACATAATCCAATCTAATCCAATCCAACTATATTAGAATAGAAAATGACTTCTTTAGAACCCGTAACTAATGAGTCCGCATATATTAACAAGATAGATTCCCGTGAATTTTATATGAATGGTATTTTTTCACGTGATGTAGTGTATCACATTTTTACAAAATATCCCCCTAGATCAAATCGTGATTCTTTAACCAAAGCCTTGACAACTGATAAGGCGGTACGTGCCATTATTCATGCTGGGTTGCGTTATAACCATATGTCAGTTCAGGATAATAGCTTATTCATGCTAATTGCATTAAAGGCCGTTACATTGGAGGATCTGACTATTAGTACTAGTTATCTAGTTACAAAAGTAAAACATGAAAATACAAAATCAAATGATCTAGATGTCTCAGAACAAATAGTATCACAAGTTAATACTAAACTACCTGCTGATTTACGCGAGCGGATGACACCAGTACATAGGGTTGCAATAATGAACTATGTTAATAATCGTGTTATGAAACCTAGATTAGGTGAGGCATATACTAATATTGTAAATGATACTTCATTTGAAGCAATAATTTTACAAGATACAAACTTCCAAGAGCAACTAGGAATTATGCCATCAAATATACAAAGACCTATAGTATTAATTATACGAGATGCTATACAAAAAAAAGTTGTTAACGAAGGAGCTATACATGCACTTATATTTGAACTTAAAAAAATGACGCCTACTAACGTAGAACCTACTAACGGACCAGCTATGCTAGAAGATATAAAAAACGCTATACAAGCAGCTATTGACAAAGCAGCTATTCTACCAGAAGGTAATAATGAAAACAATACACAAGCAGCAAATGAAATACTAACTGAAATATTAAAAATTATAATAGCAGCTATAATAGAAGCAGAAGAAGCAGAAGCAGCAGCTAGAAAAAAAGCAGAAGCAGCAGCTAGAAAAAAAGCAGCAGAAGAAGCAGAAGCATCAGCTAGAAAAAAAGCAGTAGAAGCAGAAGATCTACCAGAAGCAGGTAATAATGCAGAAGCAGGTAATACAGGATCTACTAATCAAGGTAGCAGAAATAGCATGGTTGCAGGATCTAGAGAAGCGGTCGCAGAGGCAAGTGATAGAAATAATGTTATACATGCTACATATGTGGATAATGAACCGGTATTACATATGGATGTCCGTACGAAACGTTTATATTATTATGATGAAAATGCGCATGCTCTAGTTCCTATTGATAAAATATTAAGTGCACATGGCGTTACTGAAGAAGAATTAGAAAAGTATCTTAAAAATCATAATTTGACTAATGCTGAAATTAAAGCTATCTTAAATGGTACCTTATCCATAAATAATGATGATAAAAAAGATGATAAAAAAGACGATAAAGAAGACGATAAAGAAGACGATAAAGTTATTGTTGAAGAAGAAAGTTATGAACAACCTAATACAATAGGAATTATATTAGGTATTACATTTGGTGTTGTAGCATTTATAATTGCAATAGTCCTAATGTTATATTTAATGAAAGAACCTACAACCTACTAAATGCATCATATAGGTATATGTATAGGTATATAGGTATATAGGTATATAGGTATATAGGTATATAGGTATATAGGTATATAGGTATATAGGTATTATTTTAAATCCATAATGGTTCCCCTATATGTAAATTTTGTAACAATTCATATAATTGGTGCGTTACCTTATGTTTTGCACAATATCCACCAATTACTTTATCATTTTTAATTATACTATATATAGACTCAATATCATCATATTTAAATGGTTCAGTTTCATATATTATTTTTATTTTTTCATTATTTTTAGTTTCTACAATTTGTATTGGTTCAGTTTCTACAATTTGTATTGGTTCAGTTTCTACAATTTGTATTGGTTCAGTTTCTACAATTTGTATTGGTTCAGTTTCTATATTAGGTGAAGGAATCGGGATATGAATAGGATTATTGGTGATATATTCAATATCATCTTTAGATAATTTGACTATATTTGATTTAGATGATTTAATTCGTATATCTTGTAATTTATCACCGTTTAATATATAATTAATATGTATTGGGCATATAGGTGTTGTGCTATATTTATATGATTTATATTGACATGGATTACCAATAATAAAACTAGCTGCACTTATATATGTTTTGTGTGGATATCCAAAATCACATATTTTGCTCCAATCTTGTATTTTTTTGCGATATTTACCGACTCTAATAATACATTGGTCAGATGTTAGTTTTGTTGACATATTGTTATGAGTGTGTATATGCTAGCTATATATAATGCTAGATATGTAACGCTAGATATGTAACGCTAGATATGTAATTATGTGTATATAGTTATATACGTATGTAATATATTTATTATGCTAGATGTATAATTATGTATATATGTAAAAAGCTAGATATGGTATGTATGGTATTAGATATGTGTTAAAACAATTTTATGTAAAATATAGAGTTTAACACAGCTAGTATTATATATATATATAATTGAGTAATAATATCTAAAGTTATATATACCTATACCTATACTTATATTTATACATATACATACGCGAACAAATACATACGCGAACAAATACATACGCATACGTATACGTACACCTATAAATATGTTAGAACGGGAGGTAATGTTGGGTGGCGATAGGACAGCATTAGAAATGTTAAACGATCTTATATTTGATAAAGTTGACAATGATAGTAGTAAAGATGGCAATAGTAACAAAGATGGCAATAGTAATGGTGATATGGAAGCTAAAGATGAAATACAAGTACCACAAAATATCATAAAATACAAAAATCTAGATGAAGTAAAAAAAGATACTGAAAACAATACTAAATTAGGTGAACATAAAGAATATGTAGTATCAGAAGAAGATATATGTAAATTGCAAAAACAAATTACCGTGAATGATGAAGAAGCAAGGGCATTATTACTAAAAAATAATGGTGATCAGGTGGCATCTATTTTGGCATTTTATGATGTTGAATATAAGCCAGAACATAATACAGGGATTGCTACACACCATTATGTTAATAAAGATGATATAAATAAAGGCCAAGTTAATGTTAGTGATGACGTTGCAAATGTACAATGTGATAATTTAACAAATATAGTGGATGGATATAAGAATGAGCCAAGTAATAATTATCAAATTGCGATATTTTCGTATAATTCGGATAGTTTTACCCCGCATAAAAAATGCCGGAATATATATGATTTAGTAAAAACGGTTATTGTTCCATCTATTGTGGAGGGATCTATTAAAAATAAGGAAACATTGTTGAAAGATTGTAAATTATCACCAGTTGAATATAACAATATTTTGGGTCTAGATAATGATAGCGCAAATGCACTACAATGTTTACGGCTTAATACTGAGGCCTCGGGCAATATATTTAAGAATTGGGGCATGCATGAATGTGGTATGATATTTTGGAAATCACAGGTTGTGGAGTCTTCATATATTGTAGACAATAATTGTTTTTGTATTCTGAATAAGCATGCAACTAGGCTAGCTAGACTATTGGGATATATAACATCCACACAATCTATTATTGGTAATTGTGCAGTTATTAGTAATATATGGCTAAATCCCAAAGACTGATTTTATGTATATTTTATGTATATTTTGGAAACATTTTGGATTGAGTTGAGTTGGGTTAATATTTATTTTTGGCGGCTAGATCAACTAGATAATTGCCTTCCCATAATAGTTTATTAATAGTGGATGCATTAGCAGGTGGGGTGGGTAGGTGGCTATTTTGATGTAGGAATGTGACATTGACATATGGTTTTAGGATGGTTAGGAGATTATTTATTTTTTCTAAAATTTCGCGATTTTTAACAGGTTTACCAACGGCAGTGGTCCATCCATTTTTTTGCCATTGTTTAATCCACTTAGATACGGCATTTATACAATATTGGCTATCACTTACTATTGTTAAATTTTTACCATATTGTATTTGTCGGTTATTGTCTTTTGTTCCAAAATAATTTTTAAAAATATATGCTAGATGTAATGCACTTACTATTGCTAACATTTCACATTGGTTATTAGTTGTGCCCTCTGGCATTACTCTAGATATACATATTGGTGGTCGTAAAGTATCCGTGGTTGTGTTTCCATTAGATATACATATACCATATCCGACATGAGACCCAGCCATTAAGGACCCATCAGTGAATAAATAATATTGACCCATATGATAATTCCAGTTACTAATATGAATTTCCGATGTTGGTTGTGATTCAATTAAATCCTGTGCTATTTGTGGATCTAGATATGATGTGTATTTTTTGTCGGGTTTTTTGTCGGGTTTTTTGTCGTTATCTATAGCTAGATAGCTACTAGTTATATCTTTGTCTAATAATAATTGTGTTCCAGTTTTAAAGGCATTTGTCAATTTTTTACACATTAATTGTTGATATTTACGTTCATTGCCAACTGTTTCAGTAGTTACATTTCGTTTGTCCATAAATTCTCGTGCTTCTTCTTGTGTTTTAAATTTTTTATATACGGCACCTTTAAATCCTTGTATTTGTTCTTTGGCACCTTTTTCCCAACAAGGATATATACCCGGTTGCTTTCCGATCTTTACAGCATAATAGGCGTTGGGGTCTATTTTTGTTTTCGGCATAATAATTCGCTTATTAGTTATATATTATAACCTATAGTATCTTTAAAGGTACGTATATATATATATATTATTAAAGTTATTATAGTAGTATTATTGTGGTTTTAGTATAAATATATATATTAATTTGTATATAGTAAGTTATACATTAAGCTAAAACATTAAGCTAAAACATATAATAGCAATAATATAAACAATTTTGCTTAATTTATAATAGATATACGCTAGATATACACTAGATATACACTAGATATACACTAGATTTAGTATTTAGCTATCTAGCGGTATAGCTAAATATGCTATTACAACAAAATGATGGTAGATCATCTACAACATCGCAAGGTCAAGCTGATTCGAGAAAAGTAATACGAATGAATCTAGATGATGTTATGGCTGGGAATACTAGTAATGCTACAGGTGCCAAATCTATTACGGATAATGAAATAGATAACTTGTTATCTAGACTTGGTAGATCTAGTAGCCGTAATAGTAAGGATAATAAGCGTACACGTAGTAATAGTGCAACACCAATCTCACCGCAAGTATATAATAATTCAGGTAATAATTCAGGTAATAATTCAGGTAATAATTTGGGAAAAAATATGGGTAGCATGGGTAATATTCCAAGTGAATTTGAAATAGGCGCGGATGATTTAAATGCAATTAAATATAAAAATAGGAGGGCTAAATCGGCACCACCTATACCAGAAGAAATCCAAAATAAAATGAATACATTTGATATGCTAGATAATATTTTTATAAATACCCCACAAAAACCACCGTCACCAAAATCAACATATCAATCACCAACATACCCAATCCATAACATATCCCAACAATCATATCAACCATCATCATATAGTAGAGAACCACCATCATATAACACGGCATTAAATATGCCAATATTAGACCCACAAAGGCAACATATGCAAACTAGCAACAATAACAATAGCAATAACAATAGTAATAACAAAAACAATGAAAAGATTGCCGATATACAGAATAGGATTAATAAAGTAAGGGAGCAAATAAATAAGATTAATGGCAAAATTAAACGGAAAGGTCGGGCAAATGTTGATAAGAAATATCTAGATGCTTTGGAAGATTATGAACGTAAGGAATGTAAATATGGTAAAATGTTAGAAAATATAACAAATCCTAATTATGTTCCAAATTCATCGCAACAATCACACACTATCAATAGCCACAATCCCACTATTAATAAAAATAGCCACAACCCTATGATTGATAACAACAATCATAAACATATAACAAGCAATACCAATAATAGTAATAATAACAATAGTCATAATAGACAAATTCTGAGTATTGACATGATGGGTGATTTAGATACTGAATTGAATACCGCTACTAATAGGCTAGCTAGTGATTTAGCCCAAAAGCCACGGCCCAAATCTATTCTTAAAACTTCAAAACATAATTATGGTAATAATTATAACAATAATAATGGTAGGGGTAGTAATAACAAGGATTATATGACAAATATTAAGGATGGGAGGTCTTATAGCATCCCCAGTATGGATCTAGATAAGAAAAAGGAGCAACAGACATCAATATATAGTATGAATAACGCGATTAACGAGTTAAAAAAAAGACGTAAATTTATGTTAGAAAAACAGCAGACGATGCAAAAAGAGTATGAGAATAGAAAGCAACAGATAAGCAAAATTAAAAACAAACAGGATGAGGTTAAAAGGTTAAAAGATTTGGAGAAAGAAAGACGGCGAATATATGATATGGAGCGCAAAATGAAGCAGTTAGAGAGATACCAGTATTTACAGACCCAAAAATTGAAGGAAGAATTATTCCAAGTAAATTACGTAGATAGTAAGGCTAGCACTAATGTAGCAAAAAAAGCAAAACGCGATCATGCTATTGATGAAACAAACAAAAAGACAGCATTAGATATAGCTAGATTAAATAAATCACGTTCTGGTAGTGTGGCACCTGAATTGCCATTAGGTTCACCACCTAGTAAGAATTCAGACGGTTCAGTTGTTTATCCAGAAGGTTATATATCATGGTTTATAAAGGAATTAGGTAAATATAAAATTGGTGAACAAGTAGTATTTAAACATAATACCAATGTCAATACTGGTGCCAATGCTGATGCTGATAACAATAATATTAGTAATACTAACAATAACAATAGCAATACTAATATGCGGAATGATATGAAAACTATGGACACAAGTGTTGAGCATAATGATAATGCTAATGCTAATGCTAATGCTAATAAAGGTAATTTATTAAAATTTAAATATTATACAATTATTCCAAAGGATTTATTACAAGTGGACAGTAGTGAGTGCATGAGTGATATGGATGAATATGGTGATATAGATAAGATAAAATGGATATGTTGGTTAAATGTTGAGGATAATATATTGAGTATATTTAATTTTTGCAAACTAGGTAAACTAGGCAAAGTAGACAATTATAATGATATACAGCCTATAAGTTGGCGTGTGGATTTGGGTGATTATTTAGATATAAAAGATTTGAGTAAGTTAGATGACTTAGGATTGAATGAAGAAAAAATAAGAATGTTATGTTTATTATGTCATGATTGTCATGTATTAGGAGGGAGAATAGGTAGGCGTGAATTAGTGCAGAGTAGTAGGGGAATAGATAGTGCATTTACAATAGCCAGCCCAATGCCAACAACAGTATAATTAAAAATGTAAAAATAACCTAATATATTAAACATTAAACATTAAACATTAAACATTAAACATTAAACATTAAACATACATATTTATTATATATAATAAAATAACAAAACAAAATTACAAAAATAAAATAACAAAACAAAATTACAAAAATAAAATAACAAAAAATAGAATAACAAAAAAATAGAATAACTATCAACATCTATATATAAATAACAATCATGGTAACTAGATCTAGAACATTAAAACGCAAAAAGAATAAAAAAAACACAACACAAATAAAAAAAATAATAGTTGATCCTATAATGACAAATAATGAAATAGAAGCCAAAGAGGGTCATTTTTTTGATGCTAGCGACTACAAAGGTGGTATATACAAAGGTAATATAGATTGCTATATTCGCGACCCGGATAGTAAAAAATTGCGACCATTATTCAAATTACGTACTAATCAGATACCGAAAGAAAATAATAAATATGTTTGGAACGCACTTAGTAAATTCGCAATGAAATGGAATGATAACCGAGGAGCAGCAGCAGGGATTATAAGTAGTCAGCAATTACCAGCCCATGCTAGAAATATAGTACGTCGGGATAAGTTCCGTGTCTTATATAAGGATGCAGCCGGCCACACAAAAAAAGGCCATATAAGTAACAGAGTAAGGAGCAATATTATAGGTTTTTATGATATGCCTGACCGTAACCGTTTAGTTAAATCAGGAAGTGCCCCAAAGTGCCGACCAACAGCATGGGTTAGGGATCACCCAGAACAGTGGGAAAAGGGGGTTATACCAATTGTTAAATCGGCTGATATGAGTTTTAAGAATATATTACCAAAGCGACATGGCATCCAATTATCTAGGGCAAGAAAGACGCCAGATTTTCAAATAGGAGATACTGCATATAGTACGGTGACAGTAAATTATAATTATAGATCAGCATGTCATAGGGATGCGGGTGATTTAGAGGAAGGATTTGGTAATTTGATAGTTATAGACCGACACCAAGTAGATAGCAAAGATAGCAAAGATAGCAAAGATAGCAAAGATAACAAAGATAGCAAAGATAACAAAGATAACATATATCCATATAGCGGTGGGTATTTAGGATTTCCGCAATATGGAGTGGCAATAGATGTGAAACAGGGTGATTATTTAGCAATGGATGTACATGAGTGGCATTGTAACACACCAATTATATGTGGTTGTCCAAATGGTAAAAAGTGCCCAAAAGAGGAGATGGATAGGCATTGTGGGAGGATGTCACTAGTATTTTATTTGAGAAAGGGTATGTTGAAATGCGCAGATTAAATTATATTGTTCGCTCTAGTATGTCTAGACTCTTAAACCAACCTTTAATACCCTCATATAACGTTGATACACTTACCAACAATATCATATTAGATACCGTATTAACGCCAAAATCTAAAGATCAACTACTATTATATATAACTAGTCAAGAAGAGATAGTTGAACTTTCCCTTACATATGGTGAGTTACTTTGGGCAGTATGGCAAACTATTTATAACCTGGGTGAGTTTGACGAAGAAACCCAAATACAAATAAAACAGATTCTTAATCAGGAGCTAGAGGATAGTGATTGTAAGTGTTTACTGGCCGGATGACACGTTTAGTAAATGTGTTAAATGGGTTTAGTCCGTTGGTAGAAGTCAAGATACTGGATGGGGTGCAAATAGGTAATATTGTAGCTATTATAAAACAATGGTTGGAGGATAGTGGAGCTAACGGGTATAAAGATGGGTACAATGAAGGATTTAAAGATGGGTATAATGATGGCTATACCGTGGAAAAACATAGGGAAGAGTTTAAGAAGGAGATGCTAGATAAAGATGAATCGATGGAGTTAATAAATGAGTGGCTAGAGTATATAGAATAAGTGGATATTTATTCATCATACTAAATATATGGTAACTATATCATAAATATACAATAATGGTAAATTAATACTTAAAAGTGTTTTTTCTTTAAATATACATATGTATATATTGTGATAACTATTATCAAAAGACATACATTACAAACATACACATTACAAACATACATATACAAATATACACATTACAAATATACATATACAAATATACATATACAAATATACATATACAAATATACATATACAAATACATATACAAATGGAAGAACAAATGGAAGAACAAATGGAAGAACAAATGAATGAACAAGAGACAGAACAGATATGTATTGATGATGGTAATACGAATGTTATTATTGAATATACATGTGATGAAAATATGTATAATGAGGAACTGGTATGTATTAAAGACATAGATTATAGTAGAGTTTCATATATAAGGGCATGTGAACTAAATATAAGTAGTTTTGCGTGGCTACAGGCGTCTACTACGTTAACAGATTTAAAAATATTTGATAATAATATAACTTCATTAGATGGAATACAAGGATGTATAAATTTAATAATCTTAGATATATCGGGTAATAAAATAAGTTCTCTATGTGAATTAGCAGAACTTACTAAATTAATACATATAGATGCATATAATAATGAAATAACATCTTTGAATGGACTAAATAATATGGTAAATTTAAAATATTTTAGTATTTCATCCAATAAAATAACGTCATTAACCGAAATACAAAACTGTACAGTGCTAAACGAATTATATGCGTCTGAAAATCAGATTCAAACGATAGAGGGTATAAATAGATGCACGGGGTTGGAAATATTAGATGTGAGCAACAACAATATAAGATCTATAAATATTACAAATGGCTTGAAAGAATGTATAAATTTAAGGGAACTAGACATATATAGTTGTAATTTATATTCACTAGATGGTTTACAAGATTGTATAAATTTAGAACATTTAACGTGTAATTCTAATAATATAACTTCATTAGATGGTTTGGAAAATTGTCCGGCTTTGAATATATTATATTGTCGAAATAATAATATTGATTCTTTGAATGGAATACAAGGGTGTATAAATTTAAATATTTTGTATGTTGGGTTTAATATGTTAACATCACTAGATGGGTTGGAAAATAATATTAATTTAAGATCACTAGATATATCACATAATATCGGTATTACAACACTACCTAATTTTATAATTGAGTTTGTGCAAATGTATAGTTTTATATATAATGGGTTAGAGCTAGAATTGGAACCTAGAATGCGAAGGTGGTTGAATCGTATTCAATTACCTACAACACAGTATGCCAATGGACTATTATACAATAATAACCAAAATGTGCATGATAGTAGCATACAAGAAACTGTAAGAGATAGCATGCGTCGCTTGCTTAATCAAAAACATATTCCAAAGTTATCAAATGCGACATGTCTAGAGACACTTAGTAATCAAATTATATTGGATCAAACTTTAACACCAAAATCCAAGGATCAATTACTATCGTACATATCTACAACTTCAACATCTAGCAATGAAGAGCTAGTTGAACTATCATTGACATATGGTGAGCTATTTTGGGTAGTATGGCAAACAATTCATAGTCCATATGTTGAAGGTGAAAATACATTTGATGAAGAAACACAAATACAAATAAAACAGATTCTTAATCAGGAGCTAGAAGATAGTGATTGTAAGTGCTTTACTGGTCGTATGTCACGTTTAGTTAACGTATTAAACGGGTTTAGTCCGTTAGTGGAAGTCAAGATATTGGAAAGTACGCAAATCGCGAACATATTAACAATAATCAGAAATAGACTAAATGAGAGCGATGAGGGATACACCGTGGAAAAACATAAGGAAGAGTTTAAGAAGGAGATGTTAGATAGGGGTGAATCGATGGCGTTAATAAACGAATGGTGTGAATATATTGAATAAGTTTGTTGTATAGAATGATATAAATATATGCTAATAATTATGTAATAATATTTATGTTTGGATAAAATTGTTTTTTGTTATATATATATATATATATATATATATACAAGTATGTATTATAATATAAATTACTCCTAAATAATTTGACAATAAGATAATCGGATAATTTGACAATCATATAATAAGATAATAATACAATATATGGGTAATATTCATTATAAATTGGAAGATAATATTAAAATAAATGTTAAATATAATAATATTAAAGATAAAGATAAAGTTTTAATAAAAGACATAAATTGGAATGAAATAATATATATAGAATGTAGATATTGTAGTTTATCAGACTTAGAATGGATTAAATATGCGCCAAAACTTATGGATTTATATTGTAATAATAATAAGATAAAATCCCTAGATGGTCTACAAAATTGCATACAATTAGAATATATATATTGTTTGCATACTAAATTAACTTCACTAAATGGTCTACAAAATTGCACACAATTAAAAGAAATATATTGTTGTGGTACTGAATTAACATCGTTTGATGGTTTACAAAAATGTACGCAATTACAAATAATAGAATATAGTTATAATAAATTAACTTCATTATATGGTTTAGAAAATTGTATATCATTAAAAAAACTTACTATATCGGGTGCTAAATTAACATCGTTGAATAAACCATATAATAGTATAACATCGTTGGATGGTTTACAAAATTGTGTACAATTACAAGTAATCGCATGCGATAGTAATTATTTAACCTCATTACATGGTTTAGAAAATTGTACATTATTAGAGGAGCTAAATATATCATATAATAGTATAACAACTTTGCCTAACTTTTTAATTGGCTTTAGAAATTTAGAAAACATATTATATGATGGATTAGGGCTAGAACTAGATGCTAGACAACTACGTTGGTTGAATCGGATTCAGAATAGACAATGTAATACTAACAGTATTCAAGTTTATGGTAATTCCCAAAATGTTCATGATAGCAGCATACAAGACACCGTCCGATCTAGTATGTCTAGACTCTTAAACCAACCTATGCTATCTACTTACAACATTGATACACTTACCAACAATATTGTATTAGATACAGTATTAACACCAAAATCCAAAGATCAACTACTATCATATATATCAACATCAACATCAACATCAACATCAACATCAACATCAACATCTATCCAAGAAGAGCTAGTTGAACTATCATTAACATATGGTGAGTTATTATGGGCTGTATGGCAAACTATTCATAAACTTGGTGAGTTTGACGAAGAAACACAAATACAAATAAAACAGATTCTTAATCAGGAGCTAGAAGATAGTGATTGTAAGTGCTTTACTGGTAGAATGACACGCCTAGTTAACTGCTTAAATGGATTTAGTCCGTTAGTAGAAGTAAAGATATTTGATGGTGTACAAATCGGCAATATAGTAGCTATTATAAAACAAAGACTAGTAGAAAATGAAAGGGATGGGTATAAAGAAGGGTATACTGTGGAAAAACATAGGGAAGAGTTTAGTAAAGAGATGCTAAATAGAGGTGAATCAATGGAGTTAATAAATGAGTGGATTGCATATATAGAATAAATAGATCATAAATCATAAATCATAAATCATAAATCATAAATCATAAATCATAAATCATAAATCATAAATCATAAATCATAAATCATAAATCATAAATCATAAATTATATTAATTATATAAATATGTATAGCAAATTATATTTTACGTATCTAGATCTAGTTAGCAACTTTTATATTTTTATACATATATATCTAAGCAATTTGCAATAGTTATATATTTCTTAAATAACATATTATACCTAAAAATACCCATTTGTAAATTTACATAACGTTATTGTTGAATAATTAAGGAATTCAGTAAATTGCATATAAATATCTTATTTTTTAGTACCGAAGCATTAACATAGATTGTAGAACAATAATTACCATAAATAAGATAGGCAAAGATATCGGTAATGGGGGGTCCGGGGTTAGGTGGATGGGGGTCGGTTAGGCAGCTGGTTGAAGTTGAAAGGTGGTGATTGGTCCAGCTTGCCTAGAATTAGCTATTAAAGACCAATTTAAATATATGCCATCTAGATTAATGCCACCTGGGCGTAAGTTACCAAAATATGACGTATTGGATATTGAATTGTTATTGTTATTATTGTTATTATTGTTATTATTGTCATTTTTTATCCATTTATTTTTTCCCAATGGCAACTTACCACTAAGACCCAATATATTACTTGGTCTAGCAACACTTTCTAATGCCACGTTAACATGTTTAGTAGTATTGGTATTGGTAGTAGTATTAGCAGTAGTATTAGGATTATGGCTTGTTTGTGATATATCTAATGGTTTAATACGTTTTGTCATAGCATCTATTTCCCGTATTGTCCATTGTGTTGATTTGGGATTGGTTGCCGCATCATCACGTGTAACAAACCTAATCATATTACCAGTTTTATTCACACCAATTAAATATTCATTATTATCCTGTTTAATAACATGTTGAATAGTGGGATATACAGTTATAAGGTTATATAACTCAGGTTCCGGACCACCATAATGCTCAAACCTCATTGTACGGCCACTAGATTTATGTAATAATTGACCTTCGGGGACTATTCCTAAAAATGCAAATACACTATATTTACTATCTCTGACCGGATCACCATACCATGCTAATCCCAAATTATCAGTATCTTCTTTCGGTCGCAATGATCTAGGTGGTTCAGTTATAGATGTAGGTGTTAATGATAATAATTCTAATTGATTCCTAGACAATCCCATTTCTAAGACCCAATTATGTAAAACATATCCATCTACTTGCGCAATTGTATTTTTACTATCGATAAGCTCAGCAATCAACATACCCCCTAGTACCGATTCAACGCTATCAACATTGGTTTTATCTAGTGGTTGTACTGATAATATACTAATATGTGATTTAGCCGATGCGCCATATTGTAATAAATATTGCATACGTCTTCTTTTTGATAGTCTAGGAATAGGCGGGGGCATATAATGCCATATATTATCTATATATGTAGTGGATGTTGTGGATGTAATTTTTTTAATGAATATAGTAGGTATAGCAACTGGACCTTCCCATCTATCTTGGTTTATCGGTATATTTGTTGTTACATGCAATCCTAGTTGTCTTTTGGTTATGGTTATATTTGCATTATTAGAACTAAACCAATTATTAGATAACATAGTATATCCTGGCATACTAGTATCTATTTTATAAAATACGCCACCATTTGTGTTCCTAGTTGTATCTTCCCATATAGGTCCTTTTACCACATCAGGTATTATTATATCACCGGACACTAACAAAATATACTTGGTAACTGCTGATTTCATATCTGGGTTTGTTTCTAACATAACACAACTTAAAGGGTAATACTTCTCATTAGTATCCGGATCACGCCATGTTTTAGGTATATATATTGCGGGTCTTCTTATGGAACCATTAATACCGGGTACCACCTTATTTAGCTTATTTATATTTTTTAATAGTGTAGCGTCAGGATATCCTTTACTTGTCCATAGGGGTTCTGGTTGTAATGCGGATATATCAATATCACTATAGGAAACCATATGAAATTTGAGAGGTGCCCCGGGATGTCTACCACCTAATTTTATTTTTGATTGCCATGAGTCATATGGTTTAATGGTGATAACTGGTGGTTGTATAACTACATTATGTCCCCAATTCCACACATCACTTTTAGATATTTCATCTATAATATATTTATCTATTGTTGGGCTAGGTGTTGTGGTTGGATGTGTATATAGTGTGACAACTTCTGAAATATTATCTTTTCCAACTGCATCAACAATACCAAGTGTCCATTTTGCCCATAATCCCGATATATATTCTGCTATTTCATTTGTTGTTTTAATACCGGAATCCATAAGTGCGTACATTTGTGGTGAATCTATTTGTCTATGAAATCGCATGTCTAGATATCTATTTATTAACTTCAATGTGGACTCATCATATACTTGACTGTGATTTTTAATAATCTTGAGCGATAGTAATGTATCAGCTATTTTTAATAAAGTAGCTCTTTTAATGGCAATTATAAATTGTTCCATAAAACATTCACCATGTTGGCCTATATTACCAGTGTCTCCCCGATAACCTCTAGCGCCGACTGGACCACGCTTGTGTTGTAATATTTGCCATACTTTTCCTAAAAATAAAACATTTGCTAGGCTTAAACCAAATATAGTATATGCTGCCCAAAATAAGTAATATTGCATTGAATCTAGGGGTAGATTAGCTGCTAGATTTAAGCCAATATAAAAATATATAGCTGCTCCGACTAGCGCTAATAATATATATATAATTAGCATTTTATAATATGTCTACTTGTCTACTTATATTGCTAGATTATGTATATAGATTATATTGCTACGATGTTGTATATTGTATAAGTATTGTAATATAAACTAAATTATATTGTATATGTGTTTTAATATAATTAACTAAATTATATAAGTTATTCTAGCTTTAGTTTTTATAATTATAATTTAAAACCAAAAATAAAATAAAATAAAATAAAATATAGATAGCGCGTATATAGCTAGGTGTATGTAGCTAGTGTATATAGCGCGTATATAGCTAGGTGTATGTAGCTAGCAGATAATAGTTATTAATTACTAATATGAAATTTATATATATTACCAATTGTTTTGTTATCAACCAATTGTATTTTATCACCGGATCCTATAATATATTTACCATTATGTGCCATTAATCTAAACTCTCTATTACCCACATCCGACCATTCTAACTTAAATCGTTGTTCTTTCATATATGGATCACACATATTCCAGTTTGTCATACGCCCATTTATTTGTAAACATTTATCGGTTTGTACTGGATGTTTAAGCATAAATGTCATAGATGGTACAGGTGTTTTAGGTATATTTTTTGTGCTACCACTATATTTTTGATTAATAGTAGTATTGGTAGCAGCCATACTAGCTTCTATAATATATGTACCGCGTTGTCGTTTGGTAACATTATATAACTCACCACTAGATTCAGCATTTATAAATTCCAATACGCTAGATTTGGGCCTATTTGCATTCTCAGTATCCATATCTGATGTACTACCATCTTTAGTGAAAGGATCAGTTGGCACAGTACCATCCGTATCAGTTATATATTGCATAGTTGGTCTATATTTCTTATCTAATCCCCAATAATAAACACCATATTTTTTAAATTCATCCCATGGATTGTTACTACTTTGCCAATCAAATGCTTGTTCGGCACCAACCGTTTTAAAATAGCGTTGGCCACCTTCCTCATATAAGCGTTGTGTTATATCTAGCCATATACTTTTAATATAATCAATAAGTGCGGTTGGGCCTTTAAGTGGTGCTAGCTGTTGAAATTGTGGACTACCACATATACGGTTAATAGTATTACGGAGATATACATTATTAATATCACTAGCTTGAAAATTAGCATCACCACTAAGTTGGCGTATTTGTTGTGCCATTTGTTCAAGTACAGAATTGGAACAAATTTGGTTACGACAATTGGGATCACATTTACCGGATGGACCAGAAGTACCAGACTCACCACGGGGGCCACGAGTACCACGGGGACCACTTTTATGACGTGTTTGATAATAATAGTATCCGCTGAGGCCAACATTAGATAAAGTGGCGAGGGTTATAATGTACATTAACCAGAACATAAAATATAGTTCGGGTTCAACAATATCATTAGCTAGATTGATACCTACTACTATAGATATTAATATGCCTACAATAACGAAAAATATTGTGGTTGCTAGCATTATAATATATTGTGTATGTTTAGTGTATTGATATTATATGTTTAGTATATTATATGTTATATGTTTAGTATATTAAAAATATCTAGTGTTATGTTTTATTTTGAGACGTTATTATTTTAAAGAACGATAACGATAACGATAACGATAACGATAACTAGCATATTATTCTAGAGCACTTAAAGTACGGCTTAATTTGGATTCCATTTGTTTTTGTGTCATATTACGTTGTTCAGCCATGGCTTCTAACATTTTAATTTGGCTACTAATAGGTTCAATACGTCGTACTTCTTGTGCACCACCCATACAGCTATTTCGACTAGGTGTTTGCAAACATTCGGGTGTTGTATTAAAGCGGTTTGCAATTTCTTGATACATAGCGGGTGATATGGTAGTTATTTTACCATCCGCTGTACAGTTTTGGTTTATATCACAACTACCTTTTTTACCAATAGCGCCAGGATCGCCTTTAGGGCCTCTAGGACCAGGTACTCCGGGTTCATTACGTAACTTTATATAATAGTAGAAGGCAAGGTATACGTTAAGAAAGGCAAGAGTACCTAGAATTATAATAAGAAAATAATACATCTTAAAGGTTGTATTTTCAATAAACATGCTCAATACTAATAGAATGAGATATATAACCAGGATAATAAGGACTGTTGTAAAATTCATGTTTACGGTCTAGCTAGTGTAGTTAGTATATTTAAAGTTGTATAATATTTTAAGTAAGTGTATAGTATGTATAGTATGTATAGTATGTATAGTATATATAGTATGTATAGTATGTATAGTATATATTTTAGATTAGTATTTTAATTAATGATATGTTTTATTGTGTGTTGCTATTTTTTGGAAATATAATTATATCGAAATGTTATAAACTAAATATTGTAAAATAATTAAAAACAATAAATAAATTAAACAAACCATACCGTACGTATATATAGATCTAGATAGAGATATACATATATTTGAAGCGTAATTAGCATAACTTACATATATACTATGATATACTATGTTATGTTATATTTAATTAACTTAGCATATCCGGCATCTTAAGTTTTTGTAAAGGCATTATATTATTTTGCAAGTATGCAACTTTAACTATTTTCACTTAATAATCGCCCCGCATCTATAATATTATAGTTTCCCGGCTCTACTAACCTACTCCCACATACCCCATTTAAACACCTCCCCACCTTACAATTTCTACACATATCATGCCATCCATGTCGTGTGCTATTTCTAGCTACTATCCCTGGAGCATTTCTCCATATTGGTCTGGTTCCCACACGCCTATATTCATCTGATACCACCTTATTTATCGGGTCTTCCTCCAATTCTGTAAATGCCTCCATCTGTTTTTTTGTTGCAATATCCAATATTGATCCCGTGTATCTCTTGGCTGCTGGTCTATTTCCCTCTGGCCATTCCTGTATACAACTAAATGGGTGCCCTGGCTCATATGACAAACAATCACGCGCATTTGTTAACTCCCTAGTCATATCCGGATAACTATTTTGAATATCCAATTTATAATGGTCTAATTGGCTAGTATTTACTAACTTACTCTTATCTTCATCACGCCTGCTATCTGCATCTGTTCTCCAATTATAATAACTTAATGCCTTATATGGTGTGTTTACTGTACCTGCCAAATATTGTAACCTCTTGCTAGCCTCCTCTTCCGTTAAATTATCTAGTGGACCCATTACCGGATATTTTGTTGTCCCATATTTTGCAAATTTATCTTCCGGTAACCCATGTCTCTTAACATCTACTTGTAGCACCTTTATTGGATCGCTATTATTGTTATTCGATTTGTTCAATTTATCCATATTATCTATATTATCTATATTATTTAGTGTATTAACATCTACCTTATCTATATTGTTTAATGTATTAACTAGATTATTTGTGAATAATCTTAATGGCATTAAACAACGTACTATCATATACATTGTAACACATATTGCCGCAATTAACCATTCCAAACCTGGTTTTTTATATAACCCTAATACGCATGATATTGTCATACCTGTTAATATCCCAATTAATAATTGCATAAATTGTGCAAATATATCATCCATGCTTTAAATTTTATTTTGTCTAGTTATTACTTATATATTTTCTATTTTCTATTTTCTATTTTCTATCTTGTGCTTATTATGATATTTCTGTATTTCTGTGTGTATATATATTGCTATATTTCTGTATTTCTGTAATATTTATTATATTTATTATATTTATAGTATATACTTATAAAATTTATAAATTATCTACTGTCTTTACAGTTTATATATATTGTTATTCTAATTATTCTAGTTATGGTTTTTTGCTTTTGTCCGTTTTATATAACATATTTATATACTATTATTCCAAAATTGAATTTACTAATCATCAATATATATATACTGTAAATACACATATCTACACACATCTATACACATCAATACACATCAATACATATCTATATATATCTACACACATCAATAAAACATATTGTACTATATATTATATAATTACTACTTTTATACTTTTATACTTTTATACTTTTCATAATGTCCGGCAATACAACTAACCAATTTAAAGTATTTATACCTATTGATATAAATACCACTTCCTCTGAATCTACCTCAGAACTCTTGCATCATGGTCAACAATTTCAAGAAATATATGTTAGCCCTGAATATTATATAGACTATTCAACACCTACATCTGATGGTAAACGTCTAGTTACTATTAAGAAAAATAAACCAATCAATATTGACCTAAATAAGTATACACGTGATTCACTCGCCTCTAATTATTGTATTGATAGTGGGGTTGACCCTATTACATATCATACTAATATTATGAATACATTCTGTCGCACTGTAAACCTATTCCCCTCATATTGTGAATTGTTTTACTGTGAAGTTAATGGTACCGAATATTCACCAGATAATGGCCTCAAATTTTGGAAAATACAACGCTATATCTATCGATATCTGCACAAAATTTATTTAACAATATATCCCACTGATACGGATGATTCTATTGATAATGTTGTTGATAATGTTGTTGATGACACCACTAATGATGCTATTGATAATGTTGTTGATAATGTTGTTGATGATACCACATTTGTAGACTATTTAGCAAAAAGTTCACTATATGATACGGATGAAATCAGTCCGGGTCGCGATGATGAAATGGATTATATGAAAGATTTAAATATTAGCTTTGTTTCATTAGATGCTAGGACACGTATTCAAGAAATTCTATCGCATGTCACATGTCATAATATTCCATTTAAACTGAAACTTCGAGATGAAAAAGGACACGTATTTGTACTATTTAAAGAATAATAAACTGTAGATGTATGTATTGTATGTATATATCTAGATACCTTTATACCTATACATATCTAGCTAATTAATATGTATTATTTCATATTTATATTATTTCATATTTATATTATTTCATATTTATATTATTTCATATCTATATATTATTTCATATTTATATTATTTCATATTTTTATTTCATATTTTTATTTCATATTTTTATTTCATATTTTTATTTCATATTTTTATTTCATATTTTTATTTCATATTTGTTTTGCCTAAAATTGCATTTAGTAATATGTTAGCTAGATATGCACAACTAACTAACATATTACTAAATACATATATCAACATATCACATATAGCAAATAAAATATAAATTATTAGCTACATAACGCATATTATATAATTCGCAATTAATAATTTATAATTAGAACATACCATATATAATGGCTAATGTATCTCAAAAAAATACCAATAATCCGAGTAAAATATTAACATTAAGTACATTAATAACCATATTTAGTGTATTGGGCTTTATATATTTAACTCAATATATTGTAAATAATGCATATATGCCTATCCTAGTTAAATGTGGTGTAGAAGATTTAAAATTTGAACCCATTAGCCGTATACGTATACCTAGCCATGACAAAATTGTTAAATGTCGATTTGTTAATCTAGATAATACTTTATATGATCCTATGCATACTATTTGTACATTTGATAAATATAATACTTATATATATGCTCATGTACCATCAACATATTGGTCTAAAACACCCAGTACTGTAACCACAGAAATATTTAAATTACACTGTCAATATACTACCGATACTTATTGCCCAACATCTCATATTGCAAATCCTGCAACACATACTAGCCAACTTACCGTATATCCAACCGGCTACCATAATATTTCACATATCTATACTAGTCTTACAAATAATTATAATATTGATAATACTTATACTGATAATATTGGAAATTGGCCGCTAAGCAATAAACTTAGTGATAACGTATTTAAAATACTTAATATACGAAATGCAAAAACAATTGAAAATATAATACATGTTAGCTGTTTTAAGAACCCTGATATGTTGTTGTGGAGTGGATTAGTATTATCATTTACATTCATAGTGTCACTAAGTATTACTATGGCTTATATTTATTGCGTTAATACATATCAAACATTAGATGATATAATTATTGATCATAAATCCGTACATAATTACGATACTGACCACAAAGCTGATGTTATATCTGATGTTATATCTGATGTTATATCTGATGTTGGTGATGTTGGTGATGTTAGTGATATTGGTGATGTTGGTGATGATGTTTCCAATAAATCACATATAAATATTAAATGTTTTAACTCGAAAAATGGTATGGAAATAATACGTTTCAACGGTTTTGATCCATTGAAATTAAGTTAATATGTGTATATATATATATACTAGTTTGAATATATATAATAAACCAACAATTTATAATATTAAAATAAATAATATTAAAATAAACATCTAGATAATATAATACACATATTTCGTTATATTTGCTCTTTTTTGTTGTATTTTTATGGTTAGATATATAGATATGTATGTTGTTATTCTAGCATATCAAACTTTGCGAAAAATAAAATAAAATAAAATAAAATAAAAATAAGATGCTAGATCTAGATAACACATATATACATATATATTATAAATGCGCCATATCCCAACATACCAACAAACGTAAATGCGTGCAGCAGCAGAAAAGAAAAAATTTTAGGTATTTTTCCCAATTTTAAAATATCAGTTTAAACTGCCAAATCGGCCCTAATCGAATGGTTAAAAACGCTAAAGTTCGCCGCTTTTCGTCACGTTTATTATGGCATTTACACATTAGTTGCCTTTTTAAATCTGAAACTGCGTTTTTCTAGGATTTTACGTGTTTTGTATGGCAATTCATCACGTGTTTGCTAGGGCTTTTCTCGAATTCCGGTAAAATTATGCTACTATTTTCTATTTTCCGTCGTTTTTTGTAATCGTAGTCATTTGGTGTTAATAAATGAGTATAATAGCGGTGTGTTTTTGGGCACCCTACTACCCGAGGGGCAATGATATTTGCTGATTTTCCCATATTTTGCAAAATTAGGTTCTGTAAAATAAAATAAAAATAAAATAAAAATGTAAAAACATACATCTAGCTAACGCAACACACGTATTGTGTTATATTTGCTCTTTTTGTCGTGTTTTTATAGTTAGATATATAGATATGTATATTGCGCTTCTAGCATATCAAACTTGTTAAAATTAAAAACTAAAACTAAAATGTAAATATAACAAAATATATAAATATAAAAAAATATATAAATATAAAAAAATATATAAATATAAAAAAATATATAAATATAAAAAAATATATTATTATTATTATTAAGGAATTTTGAATATATATTATTCAGTACTTTCGTTATTTAATGGTTCCAAATACCATTTTTTATTTATAACATTATATTTTGTTATTGGCCCTTCCCTATAACTACGCAAATGTGATACATTTGTATTATTCTCTACAATTAAATTCCACCCCCTATCTGCCATATTATTATGTATTTCATCTAGTGTATACATACTATAGATATATTCAAGTAAAATGCTATATAAACGTTCTCCGTCCTGTACTGTATCTATGTGAATACATGTTGTTGCTTGTATTGTCTTTGATAATATCGATTCCACAAACCATCCTATTCTTAATTTCAAATATTCAGACTTATTAACCTTATATAATAAATGGTTATTCATCTTAATATTATTCCCAAATGCCATTACAACACTATATGTATTTATATTATCTGTTAAAATTAATACGCGGCGTCTACCTTCACTATCCATTTTGCTAATATTATTGTTAGAATATAAACTACCAATTTCTGCCAATAAGTCAAAATGGTTGTTTAGTATATTATTATATAAGTATTCAATTAATTTTTCCCTAATATTTTTAACCGTATGTATATTATTATATACATTTTTCATAATTCCATTCATTACACAAAATTACACAAAATTACACAAATTAAAATATAAATAATTCACACACAACGTAATTTATTACAATACTTATAACTGTCTAGCTTATTTTATATGCTATATAGCTCTTATCTATCTTATCTAATTAATTTATATTATATTTATCATATATATATATATATTTTGCATAATTCAATTTTACTAAATACACATAATAATATACTCATAATTTTTAGCATTTTAAAATTACTATATCTATACATTACTACTATCTATATTACTATTATCTATATTACTGCTTTCATTACTTTCACTATCGCTATCACTAGTCTCGCTGTCACTATCACTATATAGGGCTGGTCTTTTGCATAATGGATTTATATTTCTATTTCTCAACTCTATTTTTTTCATTTTTTCAATATTTTTAATTTGTTTCCTACTATTATACTCAACGTTATCTTTATTGCTATTATTGATATTAGTTTCGCGATTGTGATTATTATATTTATTATGGTCCATAATATTGTTATTAGGTTTGTTTTTTAATCTAGATCTAGCATCTAATAATACATCTAGAGATACTGTAAATTGACCATTCGCTGCACTACCTATTTTTTTCTTAATCTTATTTTTTCTCCTATCTTCATCATATTGTTCACGTTCTTCTTTCGTCATTGTTCTTAGCTTAACAGACTGAAGCATATTTGATGTAATTTTTAGTGGTTCCCCTATATTTGTATTGTTATTTACCTCTATATCAATACCATCCATCTGCATTTTTTGTTGTATTGCATTTAATGGAATACCCATTTTTTTCATTCTTCTATATTTATCATATTCTGGTCCATCAGGTATACCAGCCACCGAACCCAATTTTATTCCACTTCTAACCATAATATCTCCATTCATTAAAGATAACGGTATTGGTGGTGGTGGTGGTGGTGGTGGTGGTGGTGGTGGTGGTGGTGGTGGTGCTAGTGGTGGTGCTAGTGGTGGTGCTAGTGGTGGTGCTAGTGGTGGTGCTAGTGGTGGTGCTAGTGGTTGTGTTGATGATGGTGATGATGGTAGTATTTGAGAAGGCCAATTAACTTTATCAAAGTCAGTTTGATTTACAGATATTGGCTGAATAGAAGTATGACACGGCATACATTGCATACCATGTACAGATAAAGATAAACCCCATTCGGGAAAAACATGACGATTTATTATTTCTTCCTTTGATTCGCCATCTAGATTAAATATATGGTCTGGTTCTTTGCGTATCCATATTGTTTGAACTTCTATAATAAATACCGCATAACATGGCACTTTTATTTCTTTTGCTTTACGAAAATCTACACGATTAGTAGGCCTGCCGTTGGGATCAACCATTATAACATCCGTATTTCGCGGATCTAATCGCAATGACATTTTTTTGAATCCTGGTCTATATTCATCATCTTTTAGTACTGATAATACCCTGTTTTTTTTAATATTTAAATATGGTCTCTTTTTTAAACATTTATATGTCAATAGCTGTAACTTTTGTATCCATTCCATAAATACCTTTGTGTCTGGGTCATGTTCGTCATTGTATAAATATGCATCCAACATCCACCCCCCAATATTGTTATTGCTAGTACTGTTTGTACCTCCATAATTATTATATTTATTTGGTCTTGGTTCATATGGCACGAATAATGGGGGTGATTGAAATACTAGTTTAGTTCCCTTTAAATATAATTTAATATATGATTTATCTAGACTATATTTGTAAGTTCGGCCTAGTGACATATCATATCTTGCTTTACCATCTAAATCAATTTTTTTAAAATATTTATAACTATCATTAGTTGATTTTATATTATCCTTTCCATCTTCTACCTTATCTTTTTCTGACATATCCTATCTATTTAGTATACTTATTTATAGCTTATATCTATAATCTGTTATTAATCTAATCTTAAACTTATCTTAAACTTTGAATACTTTATTTTACTTTACTTTATATATATATTCAAATAATAATACATATCAATAAACTATAATACGATATAATACACTATATATAATATATACATATATTATAGCTTAATATGCTAAATGGTGGTTTAAATATTTGTAAGTTAAAAATAAATACTTTATAAAAAATAAATTTAATACTTTAAATCATACTATATTATTATAATTGACTGTGTATATCTAGTTCTAGTTCTAGTTCTAGCTCTAGTTCTAGCTATAGTTCTAGCTATATTATTACCAAACTTTACTTTATTACATACGTTGAGTGATAGTATCCGGTTTCTGAATAGTTTTATGTGCCTTAATAATGACATGATCAAAACTAACCCTTGTTGATTCAAATTTTACCAATGCATTAGTTTCTTCTTCTTCCGTTCGAAAATTAACAAATACAAAATCACGGTTTTTTCCTGTTTTACGATCACGTGGAATTGTAATACGCGTTGCCCTAGTAATTTCATGCTTCTCCAGTAACTCTCTAATATTAGTATGGTCATATTCTTCCAATGATTGGAAACCAAACAATCTAATACTATATTGTTGCCCATTTCCTGCATTATCAGACATATATGACATATTGGATCTTTCACTATCCATTCTGTGTCTGCGCCCAATATTACCCCGTGCTAGTGTATCTCTTAGCATACGACGGCGTTCAGCTGGATGAATGCTAATATCCACCATATTCATATTATATATATCGGTTTTGTTTTCACCTAGATTTTTATTAGTAGGTATAAGACTTCTGCTTTTTATATTTCGCATATGTGTTGGTACATATACCTCCGTATTAATATTATCACCAACACTAGCATTCACGTTGGTATTAGTATTAGTATTAGTATTCGCATTAGCATTAACCTCAATAATCGGCATATGTTTTGGTGGCCTATATACATCACCATTTATATCCGATCTTTTAAATCTGTTAATAATATCTGTATTACTATGTATGTTAGATAAGTTATTATAGTTACTATTACTTAAACTATTACCTGTACTACTACTATTACCGTTTATTTCATCTGAAACATTTAACATTTTTTTATCATGCGGCATTATAGAATCATATAGCTCCTTCTCACGCTTATTATACTGCTTAACACGTTCAATAAATAGCTTATCTTCATCAAATTCATGGCTTAAATTTATTGGTTCTGTTGGTTCTGGATTATTAAGATCTAACCTGCCATTTTTAATTTGATGTAATAAATATGATTTACTATACATGATTGCTTCACGTTCTTCACGTCTAGATACCTCTGATGAAGTATGTAATTGTCTAGCACTACCGAATTTATCTAGCGCGCGTCTCCTAGAAACCTCCGTATATATTTTACGAATTTTTTTGGTTACCATAATTTCCTGCCCACTATCTTTTCTTTTATAATATATTACATGTTTCATATAACTTTCTCCCATAGATAATAGTATATCTGGTTCATTTATTATTTCCACCGGTTCTTGGCTAATAAATTCATATAATTCCTTATTTAATGTGCCATCTTCCAAGTATAATTCATAATGATTTGATAAATATAACAACATCGGTTCATACTCCATATCCTCCGAATCTGATACAATAGAATCTATATCATTTACATCAGCTATACTTCCACTACTTTTACTACTTCTATCACTATCCTTGTCACTACTCTCATTAATACTCTCATTAATACAATCAATATTGTCACTATTGATATTATTACTATTATTATTACTATTATTGTTACTATTATTGTTACTATTATTGTTACTATTATTGTTACTATTATTAATATTATTAAGGCTAGATAATGTTGGGAATCTAATAAGTTTTGCCATACTTCCACTATACTTTATACTGTCAATATCTATACCTAGTACTAGCTTATCATTGCTAGCACTTCCATATTGGTTATTACTTAGTGTTGCGACTTTTTGTTTATTATCATAAATTATGTCTTCATCCTCTGGTAAATCTTCCTTTATCATCTCGGCTAATGTCATTCCTTCACGTCTCTTAACTTGTGTTACCGGTGTTACCGGTGATATAGGTGTTGTCGGCAAATTTTCAGTCATTTCCATCATTTCTCTTAATTGTTCTTTGCGATCAGCTTTAAGTTGTTCACATTCATTATCCCAATTTTTCCATCCTCTCCATTCTCGTCCTGTCATCTTATATAATAAAGATAATGGCAAAGGATGTCTTGCCAATGTTTCATATGTTATAGCATTCATTATTGTATTATTAAAGCTCATGTCTATATTTTATGTTCTAGCTGTATTATATATGGTATATGGTATTATATATGGTATTATTTGTGGTATATGTGTGGTATTATATATGGTATATGTGTGGTATTATTTGTGGTATATGTGTGGTATTATTTGTGTTCTAGCTGTATTTATATGTATAATATGTATATATGTGTATATATGTGTTATATGTGTTATATGTATATATGTGTTATATGTGTTATACCTGTAATATATGTATGTAACTTAACAACATTTTATAAAAAATTAAATGCAATTTTATATTTTAAATATATATTTATTGGAGTTTTATAGCCAAATCAGCTTTAGAAATAATAGGTATACCTATTTTATTTGCCTTTTCTATTTTACTATTTTTAATATTATAATCGGATACCACCAATAATTCAACATGAACACTCATACTAGACTTCATAATACCACCATATTCTTTAATAATTTTGGATTCAAGTTGTTCATCTCTAAATCCAGTAAATAATATATTTTTACCACTTACAATATCTAGTTGTTTCAGTACATTTTTTTGTATATCCGTATCCATATCTGTTTTATCATTTAATAGTTGGCTAGCTGTATCATATAAACTATTTAACTTTATATGCCTAGTTTCTTGTAACCATTCATGAAAGCATGGAAGATATTTAATGAACATTTTAGCTGTTTTATTAGCAATACCTTCAATACCACATAATCTACTAATCGTAATAATCTCAAAATTATTATTTGCAACCCCATTAATCAATTCATTTTCTAGCTGTCTAATATAGTTAGTATTTTTAGTATTTTTAGTATTTGTTTGCATCTGAGCGCTAGATAATAGACCATGTATTATTGCGGTTAGTTTTCTATTACCGAAAGCTGGGAAACAACCACTGGCTGTCATTATTACGTTAATATCATGGGTCTTATCTAGTACTTTATTTTTAATAGCATTAATTAAGTTATGGATTGCCTTTTTACCAAAACCATCGATATCAACTAATGATTCAGGCTTTATAGATAAAATTAAATCGACTGTATCAAAACCGGCTGTCACTAATCTATCAACTGTACCTTGCTTAATACCATCGACATCCAACGTTTGAAAGAAATATGTTAACCGAGTAGTAATATATTCTGGCATCTGGTTGGGGTCTTCAACTAGTGCATCAACACTTGATTCGTTCCATATATATGGTGTTGTTGGTTCTTGCCATTTGCCATTAGTAGAGGGTGAAACAATACTTTTAATATAGGGTATTACGTCACCTGATTTAATTACGCGAATTATAGCACCTGGACCTAGTTTATTATCCTTAATAAATTTTGCATTAAAACCAGTTGCATATCGTATTGTATCACCATCTATTTCGACCGGATTAAATTTAACTCTTGGTTTTAAATATCCCTGTTTTGATACATTATATTCTATATTGATAATTGTGGTTTCTCTATCTTTACCTTCTAAATCCATTTTAAATGCAACGCTGTGTTTGGGATTATCTTTTTTAGGTTGTGGCCATATGCGACTATCATCCGCAATAATTATACCATCAATTTCATATTCGCTTTTAACTTTATAATCAATATACATCTCTTCTAATTGTACAACATCGTCTAGCATCTTTATTGTCTCATTTTTAGCCGTATTCATGTGCCATTCATCTGCCATTTTCTTAAATTGTTCACAGCTAGTTAAATTATTTGGTTCAATAACTTGATATGCAACAAATTCAACATCTGTTGCCTTTGATCTATATTTTTGGTTATTTATTTTATCTGCATTTGCTTTTGTATTAATAACACTAGCCACAAATGTTCTAGTTTTAGGATAATCATTCCCATATTTTGTTTTAAATTTTTCTAATTTTATAATTAACTCACCCCTAATAGCTACACTCTTGTTATTCTTGCTATTTTCTGTCAAATATTTATATATAGCTAGCTTACCTTTATCATTTAATGGCTTTATAAATGGTATCAAATGCGATATATCTTGTCCTATTTTGCCATTACCACGAGTGTACATTTTCATAACTAAATCCACATTTACACTACTTTTTTTATCATCTACTTTCCTTATATTATCCGGCATTGATATCACTAATAATCCACTTAATCCATCAAGCTTTTCACTTATTGTATATGGGCCTTTGTTATATTTTTCTAACCATAATGTTAATGCTCTACTACCTGGCTTAATTTTATTCATACTTCCTAGAAAATATGGCAGATTAGCTTTATTTTTGGCATCAGGTGGTAATTCTGAACCAATAACATCTAGGATATCACTATATGGTGACCTTTGACGTAATATATCAACTACAATATTAAAAACACTATCGCTTAATAATATATTATCTGTATTATAATATGTGTTACTAGCTTCAGTAATTGCCGTCTCCAATTGACCAATTGTTAATACCGACATTGCGGTTTCATATGTATCATTTTCTAACATTTTCCAAATATTTGGCGGTAATTTATTTGGATTCATATTCAATTTAGTTTTTGCTTTTTTTAATTCCGTCATATTATAATTTATATATACTTAGTGTATATTGGTTATATATTGGTTTCGGTTTAAATGTGTCTAGTATATGTATGTCTAGTATATGTATGTCTAGTATATGTGTTGTATTAGTTAGTATATATTGGGTTAGATTTATATGTATTAGTTAGTATATATATGTCTAGTATATGTATGTCTAGTATATGTGTTGTATTAGTTAGTATATATTGGGTTAGATTTATATGTATTAGTTAGTATATATATGTCTAGTATATGTATGTCTAGTATATGTGTTGTATTAGTTAGTATATATTGGGTTAGATTTATATGTATTAGTTAGTATATATATATATGTTGGGTTAGGTTTAAATAATTCAATTTTGCCAAATACTAAATATAAATATAAACAATATTGTAAAAATTGAATTCAGTATTTGATATTAATACATAATATATTGTATTAATATATTTAAAGTGTGTAATATTGTGTATCAGACCTAATCTAACAGACTTAATCTAGCAGAACTAATCTAGCAGAAATAATTTAACAGAAATATTATAAAATAAATATTATAACTAATATAATTACTAATTTATAATTTAAACAAAAATAACATTTAACTTAATATATACACATACCTAAACACATACCTAAACAAATACATAAAAAATACATAAAAAATAACATCTAACCTAATAACCAAATAACAACCTAAACAATGAGTACACCTAGCACCGTTAAATTATATGATGCGAATCGTACCCTAGTTAATAATACTACTAACAATATTGTTAACAATACCCCTAATAAAAATCATTATTTTAAGTTAGAGGAAGACCCAGACAATCACTATACATTTTATCCAATTCGCAACCGTAAATATTATGACCATTATAAAAAACAGTTAGCCACATTTTGGACTATTGAAGAGGTAGATTTGGCACGTGATCGTAGTGATTATGATAATAAATTGACCAGTGATGAACGTGAATTTATTAAAAATATATTGGCGTTTTTTGCAGCTAGCGATGGTATTGTTGCTGAAAATCTAGACCTTAATTTTACACAGGAAATAACCTATAAAGAAATTTCACAATGTCTTAGGTTTCAAGGCATGATGGAAGATATACACGGTGAGATGTATAGCCTTATGGTTGATAATCTTATAACTGATACTGAAGAACGTAATAATGTATTAAATGCTATTAATACAATTCCGTGCGTTGCCGAAAAATCAAATTGGGCTAAAAAATGGACCAGATCGGAAAATGCCGATATTCAACAACGTTTAATAGCATGGGGTGGTGTCGAAGGTATCCAATTTTCTGGGTCATTTTGTTCAATAGCATGGCTTAATAAACGTAATTTAATGCCGGGACTTGGTGTAGCAAATGAATTTATCCGCCGCGATGAGGGGTGTCATACACAAACTAGTGTTATGTTATATAATGATTTGAAAGATGAACGCCGACTATCAACTAACCTAGCTAGCCATATTCTAGAGGAGGCATATGAAATTGAATGTAAGTTTATTACTGAAAGTATACCGTGTTCAATGCTGGGTATGAACAATAAGCTTATGACACAGTATGTAGGATATTGTACTGATCAGTTAATGTTACAGCTAGGATATCCTAAATTGTATAATCAAACAAATCCGTTTGATTTCATGATATTACAGAGTGTTGAAACTCTAACTAACTTCTTCGAAGGTCGTGTATCCGAATATAATAAAGCTAATGTTGGGACAACTGAGGCTGAACGAACATTGACTTTCGATGCGGATGATGATGATTTTTAAATTATTTAGCAATTTAGCAATTTAGCAATTTAGAAATTTATTTTTTAATTGTTCAAATTATGATTTTTTGTTTTTATGATTTTTTGTTTTGTATAATATTATATACTATGTATGTATAGCTAGTATGTATATCTAGTATGTATAGCTAGTATGTATAGCTAGTATGTATAGCTAGTATGTATAGCTAGTATGTATAGCTAGTATGTATAGCTAGTATGTATAGCTAGTATGTATAGCTAGTATGTATAGCTAGTATGTATGTATAGTTGGTATAGTATATAATATTATACAAAACAAAAAATCATAAAAAAAAATCATAAAAACAAAAAATCATAAAAACAAAAAATCATAAAAACAAAAAATCATAAAAACAAAAAATAATAATATGTACAAGTTAAATACTAATTTACAAATTTTTTTATTTGGTTGGGTTCGGGACATGCTATCCATTAATCCAATAGTATAATACAATTGTATCATCTTTCAACAGGCCGTCATATCCATTTCATAATTTATGAAATACCATCAGGTTGCTGCATACTATAATGGGTTGTATTACATTATAATGTATATATTGTTGTGTGTAGTATTACGTTATTTTTTAACGAGCCCTGTAATACGCCGGGGCTCAAATAATTACATTTTTAGCATCATTAAAATAATATATTACTAATTATATCTATTTATTAATTTTCAATTTTGGTAATATATTGTTCCAAAATGTCTAAAAAATGGCAAAAAGTGCCCTTTAAAAAATATATAAATAAAAAATATATAAAAATATATAAAACGTAATGGATAGATTATTGAATAGTAGATATATCATATCGGTTAGCATCAAAATATTCACTTTCAACCGTATTTTGTGTCACTAACCGCACCACATTTACTGGGCGTTTTTGCCCCAATCTTACGGCTCTTCCAATAATCTGGGTTTCTACTTCCTTAGTCCGGTCTTTATCCATATTTAAAACATCAACAATTATAACGTTATTAGCCTCGGTTAAATTGCTCCCACTATTGCTACGTTCGCTACTCAACATAATAACACGCATATTGTCGTCATTTTTAAATTTATCAATTGATTTATTCAGAGAGGATATATTACCTTTTGGCATAATATTATTAATACCGTATTCATCAAGAGTTTTGGATATAAGTTTTAACATATCGTGATATTGACTAAATATGATAGCGCGTTGTTTGCCACCATCATTATGATCATTATCAATTATATTTTTCAAATATTTGATTAATGTTGCCATTTTAGTACCATATTTATTAACACAATTCTCCATTTGCTTTTTCTCTTCTTCTAGAATATCTGATGCCGTTGTGTCAACAGCAACACCGTTTGATTTGGTTGCTGCTATTTCCTCTAGTGGACATGGTTTATTATCGCTATTTAAAATATCAGCCATAGTTGTTACCTTTACATTTTTAACAAGCACTTCAGTACGACATTCCGGACATGAAACGGTTGTATTATTGGAGGCAATAATCTGGAAACATTCACCACATAATATATGGCGACAATCAGTTATAACAACACTATCTTCTTCTTCATATTCTACCCAACAAATTGGGCATGGTTCATTAGTTTTTTGTTTCAGAAAATCTGTATTTTCAAATAACTTAATTTGATTGTTAAGCCGGGTTTCTTCACGTTCTAATCTAGCAATAGTTTCCTCACGGCGTTTTTTGGTAGCAACGGAATTATCGCGATACCATTTTAATATATTTTTGATTAAATACATTATTTTATTATTATTCCAAAATTCACCTAAATTAATAGCTAGCTTGTCCTCCGAAAATATAGTTGATGCCGCAATTTGCACCATCATCATCCCATGTTCACCGGCACCGTGGGTATAATCGATATCAACCATAGAATCCAATAAGTTATTACGCAAATTACCAATACTCACAAATATGTTAGCTATTTCTCTACTATATGTTTGGCGAACCCGTGTACTATCCAACCCGTGGTCACGTATTAATTTATTAGCCTGATAACATTCATTTACATAATACTCAACATCTCGTTTATCTTTATTAATTATATTAATGCTATTGCGGCCATTTTTATCGCATTCCTTCATATAACTATAAAACGCTATTGATCGGTTAATGCATAGTTCATAGTTGACTAATGCGTTTTTCATTTTAACCAATTTTGTACGTATTAATTTAACTTGTTTGCTAAACATACCAACCATTGCATTATTTAAATCAGTAAGCGATAAAACACGATCTGATAAATCTAAATCTAGCTCTAGACTAGCCATATCTTGCTTACTAATACAAATATTTGTACATAATTGAAATAATCTGCGTAACCTATCCATACACCTGCTATTATCTGTCTTAGCATTATTATAAATATTGCGTTCAATTGGTCCCAATGTTACCTCAATAACTTCTTCAGTAAATATGGGAATATCTAATTCATTAGATACTGAGTTTTTACTTGTTTTAGTAATACACAACTTTTGAAACTCATCTATAACAGATTTGGTCATATATTTAGTAATATTATTAAGAGAATTATATATATCTATACTATATGATAATAATGGTATGGATCTTCTACTTGTTGTATATGGCGTGTCTTTCGGTTTACCATGATATAATTCATATACTAGCATATTATTCATCATATCCATTTTAATATTCTTCATAAAATATCCAACATACCCGGCTAGGTTATACTCCTTGTGTTCAAATGGTGTTGCCGTTAATGCCCATCTATAATTAGATTGAATATTGAATATTATATGGACCAATTTATCCTTTTCAGTTTTTCCCTTAATAGGTGATGCTGTGACACACCCTGTTAAGTCCAAACATTGTATACATTCATGTGCCTCGTCAACAATTACCCTATTCCACTTAACTCTAAAAATATCCAAAAACTTATTCAAATTGATATCTTCTACCGTTTTGTACAATACTTTTCCATTATCATCTTTAATATCTAGTACTTGTGTATTCTTAATTACGTCTGATATATACTTTGTATCTGATTTTAATACATTTACCGATAATATATATATGTCATATGTTGGTACATTTGGATTTGCTACCTTATCTGACAACTTAGTTTTAGCCGCTTCACTATATATTTTACGGAAATCTGTAACTGAACCGATTGTTTTAATTGTGAAATATTTTTTACCAAAGAATTTCACAATTTCGCGTTTCCATTGCTGTACTAGGCGTGGTGGCACAATAATCAAATTATTTAATTGCCATCCACCACTATTTAATGGTAAAGACTTACGTTGGTCATCCTTATCTTTTTGATTTGCAATATGATATAAAATACTCATTGTTTTTCCTAGACCTACATCATCCGCAATAATACCACCCATTAAATGTTGAACACCAGCGTCTGGTGAATCTTTTGATATAACATTATAGCCGCATAAATTACTACCATTGGGGGTAGTAGATCTAGCACTATTTTTTGGCACATGATTGCTTATTATATATTCTTTACCGCCAATATGCGATATATTAAATTTGGGTATCATATTGGAATTATATTTTATAGTTTCGGATAATGCATTATCTAAATATAAGTCTAATTCGTGACATTTAATATAGTGTTCTTTGTTATCAACTTTATTTTCAATATCACTAGCCCATAAAATATTGCGCATTTGATAACTGAATGGCTCAACCTTACCAGATGTTTTTTTATTTTTAATAATTGGTAAATTGGCAAATTGAGACACAATAGTATTATTGCTTATATTCCATGATGGATTATACGCATTTTGGTGGTTTCTCTGATATACAACAACATCATTGTTAGAATCAGGATTATCAATTAAATATGTGCTATTCATTTGGAAATGATATGAACCATAATTATATTTTTCTATATTACCAATATTAGTAAAATAATCAATATTCATGATATTAATTTTATTACTAGAATTATCACAATCACTATTAATTATATATTTATTTAAAAATTTACTGTATTCATTCTTATCTATATATATTTGCATGGTTATCTCATAACTATCATTATGATTATTTTTTATAATCTGTTCTATATTTGTGTTTTTATATAATTTAGCTATTGCCATCATTTTATATAGTGGGCGCTCTATATCTAGCATATCAAATGGTTTAATTCTATTATTCATATTGTATACCGTTTCTAATATATATTTATATCCACTATTTATAATAGCTGAATTTGAAATACCATCCAACATATGTGGCCATACATGATCAGTATTAGGATATACCTCGTCATCTCCTGTTTTGTAATTTAAATATGCATTATATACAGGTGATCTTACACCAGCATGTGTAATTTTATTTATATCATTATTTAATGACAAAGAATATACCATATTGTGTTTTATCATTATATTTTTACTATTTTTTATAAATTTTATTCCTGATTGTGTTTCAGATTGTGCATCAGTTTTAACTGAATTCATATCTTGCAAATCATTTATATATTTACTTAATGCTTTATCAAATGTACATTGCATTTTAAATATATTTTTTTTTTTCAATATATTTTTCATGTAATCATCCACGCTTTGTTTCATATATGTTCCACTGATTGTTTCTATAGCATTAAATAATTCAAGTAATTTATCATCAATCGACTGTCCAGGCAATAAATATTTGGCTAAATCAGTATGTTGTTTAAATATAGTTTCAGCTAGATTAAGTGAATCTATATCTACTTTAACATTATTACCATTCTTGTCATGATTACCTATTATGCCATTTTTAGTTATATAATTATATAACAATTTACATACCGCGTATAAGAATGGTAACAAATCAGTAACTCCTGGTTCTAGTTGTGTTATTTTATCAGATAATAAAACTGGATTGTTAGTTATAAACTTATACATACCAACGTAATCTAACATTAAATATTGATATTGATGTGCATATAACTGCATATATGAATTTTTATTCATGGTATGAGTTATATAATGTATAGACTTATGTGATTGATTATATAGTAACTTTGCAACATCGCTTAAAATTGTATGTTCAGTAATGGTTTTTTTTATTCCTAATTTCTCATATTCTTCTACATTGGATGTTGATTTTTTTTCACTTAATAGAATATATTTATCATCATTTTCAATAGTCTCAGTCTTATTATCTGCATTATTTGTCGTACTTGTTTTAGTTAATATGTTACTAGATGTCGATAATAATGGAATTGGTATAACATTTAATTTTGTGAGCACCAATGTTGTATCTAGTAGTAGACTTGTGTTTATTGTACCAGCAATATGTTTAGAAATATGTTTAGTATCACTATCACTATCACTATCACTATCACTATCACTATCACTATCACTATCACTATCAATTAAGTATTGGTGTTGTATAAAACCAACAATTGTTTGATTTTTATAAAATATATCATATTTACCTTCAGTTGACCACTTATGAAATTTAGCATAATCTAATTTGTGTGCTGTAGATGCAAAACATTTAGCTGTATTTATTGAGTCTGTCATTTTTATATAGTTTTGAATATGTAGTTATAGATATAGTTATATAGGTGTTGTTTTTAATATGTATATATTTTCAGTATATATATTTTCAGTATATATATAATGTATAATGTATTGTCTTAAATTTATAAATTAAACTGTATATATGTGTATAATAAAATTTTATAGGATATTATAATAACTGTATTATTCAATATAATTTTTCATTTTTCATTTTTCATTTTTATAAAATAACACAAAAAATAACACAAAAAATAGGTAGTAGGTACAAATAGGTTATTATTCGGTGGGTATAAATTGCCATTTAAGATCAGCACATATTTTTTTCCATATACAGTCTTGATAATATTGTTTTATTCTATCTTTAAGTGACACTTTTAAATTAGGTAATAGTTCATCTAGCTCTAATAGCTGACATAACTTATACAATGTAAAATTATATGTTACAAAATTATTACGCTCTTCAGGACAATGCTTTGAAAATGGGTGTTGAACATGCATAAATAAGCTCCTAATAATTTCTTCTACTTCCGGACTAATAGTGGGTGGGACTTTACCATTTAGTTGGCTTATAATATATGGCACATGTTCATAATAATCAGCTTCACCAATAGTTTTAAGTATACTATGTCCCTTTTCATTAGTTAACTTACTTAAATCCGTCATCCGTCGTTTTTTCAGCTCTGCCTTAAATTTATCATATACACGATCTGGTATATTGGTTGATTCCTTAGCTTGTATTTGGCTTAGTACTTCATTCAAATGATTGATGCGGCGATATGAAAAAGTGGTTTGTTCTTTAGGTGGTTCCTTATGGCTTTGTTTATCACTATCAATAAGTATTTTTTCACATTGACCACATTTGTTACAATGTAGCATACCGGTGCTTTGGTTAATAACCATATCGCCATTACATGCATTACATACATCGGCAAGAGAACGTTCTTTATATTGGCTATCCCTAGATATATAATCTTTATTAATTATACTCATATATTGATCATATAGTCGTTTTTTATTTATATTTTCATTATTTCGTAGTTTTATTAGGTTGCGTATTTTATTTATATCATCCATATCTGGAACATGTGGGGTAGTTATTGTTTCCACAGCAATTCCATTATTCGCATTATTCTCATTATTATTGTTAGTATATTTATCTTCAGCAAATGATACACCCATTTTGTATTCACCTGTTTCAATATCTATATAATTACCGATGATACCTGGTATAGCAATACTCCCTTTATTAACATTATTGCTAGCTGTATTACCGTTAGTAGTATTATTATTTTGAGAGCGTTTATATTCTCGTAATTGTTCTAATGCGGTATTTTTTTTAATAGTGTTAGTAGTAGTGTTAGTAGTAGTGTTAGTAGTAGTGTTAGTAGTAGTGTTAGTAGTAGTGTTAGTAGTAGTGTTAGTATTGGATGAAGTATCGGAAAGTAGTAATGTATTTTGTTTAAACTCTAAACAGCTAGTATGTTTCATAATATTATTTTCAATATCATTTAATTTTTTAAATTTAGTAATAATAGGACCAGTTTTGAGCAAATATTTTTTTTCATCCGTTTTGTTAATTACATTTGCAATAGTAGTCTCTAGCTTAACAATATTATTCTCTAGCTCATATATACTATCTTGTATAATAAAATCTGCAATAGGCAATGCTGCATATTTTCCACTAAGTTCCAATAGTTTTTTTTCTGCACATTCTTTCTCATATAATAGCTCAGGTAATTTTATATCAATATTTTGAAAAATAGTTTGAGCATCCTTATGTAATCTATATATATTGTCTTTTGGCCCATCTTTTGGTGAGGATCTAGGATCACGTTTTTTACTAACTGTTGCTAATCCGCCATCTTTAGCACCTATAATTTTACTAATTGAACCTATACCATCTGTAATTATATCATTTACATTATCAATCATTGTATTTGTTATAACTGCTGATGAATCATTATATATTGCTGTAATGCTAGCCTTTTCCTTACCATTGCCTTTACCATTGCCTTTACCATTGCCTTTACCATTACCATTTATATCGGATTTAGCATATTTAGCATATTTTTTATTATCTATATTGTTATTATCGTCTAAGTCTTCCATATTATTATCTAAATCTTCTTTATAATTATCATATTCCATGTCTTTCATATTCTTTATATTATCTATATCTTCAAGATTATCAGTGTCATTAGTGTCATCAAATGATTTTAGCGCATTAAATTTATCATTACGTGTTCTAAAAGCTGATTTTGAACTATACTTATATTTTGGGTTTTTTAATATATTATTTGACATTTTAAATAAATATTAATATTATAACAATTACAATTAAATTTATTTAAAATACCTAGTTATAGTGCAGATACCTAGTTATAGTGTAGATAGCTAGTTATAGTGTAGATAGCTAGTTATAGTGTAGATAGCTAGTTATAGTGTAGTTGGTATTAATTATATATAGACATGCCTAAACTAAAAATAAGTTGTATAAGTTGTATAAGTTGTATACTCTATAAATTTTGTCTAGTAATAGTATAATAGATTTAGTTTATGTAATACAATAAATTATAACACACAATATACACAATATACACAATATACACAATATACACAATATACACAATATACACAATATACACAATATACACAATATACACAATATACACAATATATAATACATAGATTTAATAATATATATTGTAAACACTATCTATATATATACTAAAAGATACAGTCTATATTAAACTATATTATAAAATATAAATTCTATATATACTAAAAGATACAGTCTATATTAAACTATATATACTAAAAGATAAAATAAAAAATGGCAGGTGGAATGTTACAATTAGTTGCATATGGCGTCCAAGATGTACATTTATTCGGAATGCCGGAATTTACATTATGGAAAGCTGCATATAAGCGCATTACACATTTTGCAATAGAATGTAAGGAGTTACAATTTAGCGGTAATACGGGATTTGGCAAAACAGCAACAATTGTGATACCGCGCGATGGTGATTTATTATCTAAAACTAAATTACGCATAATGATTCCATCAGTGACACCAACGAGTGGCAAAAATTTTAGATGGTTAAATTTCCTAGGTCATGTTATAGTTAAAAATTTCAAATTAGAAATTGGGCCTAATGAAATCGATAAACAATATGGTGAATGGTTACATATATGGGATGAGCTTAGCAATGGTACTCTAGCTGAACATATTGCACATGCTGATTTAGTTGGCAACGTTCCTAAATTAGTTCAACCCTCTACTAGTACTAAACCAAGCGTGGAATTATTTATTGATCTACCTTTTTTCTTTACCCGTAATCCTGGATTAGCATTGCCATTAATTGCGTTGCAATATTATGAAACTAAAATAACCGTTGAGTTTCGTGACAAAAATTTATGTTATTGGTCAGAAAACGGCACTGAAGCAAATGTTGGTGATTTTACAGCAACTCTATTATGTGATTATATATATCTAGATACATATGAGAAGCGTAAGTTTGCAACTAAATCACATGAATATTTAATTGAACAGGTCCAGTTTAGTAATGATGAATCCATTACATCATCCGGCGGTAATAGTATAAAGTTATCATATTCACATCCTGTCAAATATATGGTGTGGGTAATTCAAAAAGATAATCATGTTAATCGTACCCAAATGCAGGATGCCGGTGGACCACAATGGTTCAATTATACAGATCGTGTTGATACTACTGGGTTTTCGGGCACACCAGATGATCCCCTAGGTGGTGGAATCCCAGGTGGAACAATGGCACATATAAATCCGTTTTGGTCTCTTGCATATGGTACGGGTGTAAATGCCCCCAATACAGGGGCGCTAACAGGCAGTGATAGGAATGTTGCAATGGCATTAGCAAATAATGGCAATAATGATGTTAACTTGGATGACCTAGCATTTCAGGATTTATTTGGCAATGGTAACACAAGTGATGCGGTTGGATGGAATGCCAATTTACCGGTATTCGACAGTGGTTATAATTGTTGTGCATCAGCCAAAATAAAGTTTAATGGTCAGGATAGATTCGGGGAACGTACCGGACGATATTTTAATAAAGTTCAGCCCCTAGATTATGGGTTCAATACCCCCGCGATTGGTGTTAATATATATAGTTATAGTTTGCGACCATTAGACCATCAGCCAACTGGCAGCGCTAATTTTAGTAGAATCAATACGGCTACGCTAGAACTAACTACGACCCCAAATACCGTTATTGATGAAAATGTTAGTTCCCCTGGGTCGACTAGTGCGAAATATAGGGGATATGCTGTAAGTTATAATGTATTACGTATTATGAGCGGTATGGCGGGGGTAGCATATCAATCTTAAATATTCAAAGGTTTATGTATAATATGTTATTATGTTATTATGTTACTATGTTACTTTTTTTACCATTTATTAATATATTTAATCATATATATCCTATACATATTATAAAAGTGTTTTTTTTTTTCATATTAATTCATATTAATTCATATTAATTCATATTAATTCATATTAATTCATATTAATTCATATTAATTCATATTAATTCATATTAATTCATATTATACGCTAGATCCAATCCATATAAATAGTATACGCTAGATCCAATCCAAATAAATAGTATACGCTAGATCCAATCCATATAAATATATATTATACAATGTGTTCAAAATTAAATATAAATGAGAATGAGAATGAGAACTCACCAAACTCGGTATTAATACCATTACCTTTAAATAAAGAAAGAAAAACACCTAAAACTAAAATTGCACTATATATGCGTTGTTTTACAATAATTATATTTATTATATTATTCAGTGCATTTGAAGCATATATAATTGTTTATACAATTAAAGGAGATGGTAAAGATAATAATACTAATAATACCATAATACATAATGTAAATATTACGAATAATGTTACAGATTCAACTAATATAACAACAAACGATAATATAACAACAAACGATAATATAACGTATGTTGTTAATTTAGTTAAATATGCATATGATTCCGATGCCATATTAGTAAATATATATAACAATACAAAACAAACTAATAAACTAAGTGATATAGAAAATAAAAGTATATATATCGGTATCGGAATAGCAAATGTCATAGCACTTTGTTATATAATCCGTTGGTGGTTTTGTTCACCAATTATAGATATAGTAGTATTAGGGACGGTATATGGTATAAAGGATTTAATAGATTATGGTGATGATATATTTATTGGACATTGTAGTTATTATGGATTACTTATATTCGTATGGATTTTATGGTTAATTTATAAGTTAAAATACTGTTGTAAATGTTGTAAATATTCAACTGAATATAGTAATGATACGAGGTACTATAGTAGTAACAACCGTAACGATAATAGTATAGAGACTATTAATCAGAGATCATATATGGGTAAGTATGGTACATATAATAATATTAATTGAAGATAGATACATATAATAATGATTACCAGTGTACCAAACTGTGTAATGGGATGGATTTAATATTATTATCTATATTATTATATCCATCCTATTTCATCATTATTAATATATTTAATATCATCGTCATTATTATTTATAATTACGTTGCTAAATGGTATTATAGTATTTGGTATATTTTGTTGTGTATCATCATTAATATGTATTAAATAATCATTATTATCGTTATTATCATCGTTATTATCATCGTTATTATTAGCGTTATTATTAGCGTTATTATTATGGTTATTGTTATTGTTATGGTTATTATTATCGTTATTATTATGGTTATTGTTATTGTGATGGTTATGATTAAAATTATTATAGTTACGTGGTATTAAACTATATAGTTCAGCAATTGAGCTCATTATATGTGGAGTATTTGATTTATCTTTATATTTAGAATATTGGGCAGGTGATATTTTATTTTTTTGTATTTTATTAACTAAGTTTTTAAACCTGCTATTAGGGGTATTGGTAGCATCTAGTGTATTAGTATTAGTATTAGTAGTAGTATTAGTATTAGTAGTACCATCTATATTATCAGTATTAGCATTAGCATTAGCATCGGTATCAGGTGTTAGTTGTTGAAAGGATTGCAATATTTGGGTGCGATTACTATAGCTGCGATATCTATCTTTTATATCTAGACCGGGTTGAAATTTACATTGTGATTTAATGGTATCAATATCTGATTCAAGTTGTTTGCAAAAATTGTTAAAATTTTCATCTGGATTTATAATTTCAAAACGAATACGATTTTCTAGCATATCAAATTGGTCAGCAGCTTTATTAAATTGAGCACGTTTAACTTGATATTCATATGCTACCGAAATTAAATTAATAGCACTGATAATAAAGCCAACTACTGAAGATGTTAATAGGGTAAATTTTTGTACTTCAGCTGATACTATATTGTTGGATAGTATAGTGCCAGCTATATCTTTTAAAACACTAACAACTGTAGCTATTATAAATAGTCGCATATATAATTTGGCATTTATTGAGGCTGCTGCTTGATATATATAGGTATTTTCTTTTACTTTATCTAATATATAAGATAATCGTTGCATTTGCCTAGGTGAATGACAAGTCATAATAAAATTATCTAGTTTATTATTCATTATTTTAAGTAACTTATGAACTAGTTTATATACTAGCTAAAATTATTTGTAAAATATTTCCAACAGATAATATATTGAAAAGTATTAAATAAATACGATATCGTTTACTAATTTTGCTATATATTACTATATCACTATATCACTATATATCTAGCTAATTATTTCACTTTTACTGATTAAATATGGACCCATCAACAAAAATACTAACTAAACAATATCTAGATATACAGACAGCCACAGCACATTTGCAAAAACAGATAAATGAATTACGAGAACAAAAACGTGTAGTAGAATCTAGATTGATACAAGTAATACAAAAACATGGATTACAAAAACATGCAATAACATATCAAGGTCATCGTGTACATATGGCTAAGGAGACATGTTATGATAATTTGACATTTAAATTTCTAGAACAATGTTTACTAAAATTATTTAATGACCCAGAAAAAGTTAAAAAAATTATCCAGTATATCAAATCACAACGCACCCGTACACAACAATATATAATACGTGCTAGCTGAGCTCCTCTTAATCGCGAATGGTTAAAACGCGAAACACACATCTAGCGCAAAATATATTTAGATTTGGATTTAGATTTGGATTTGGATTTGGATATATTTAAGCAAAGTTTGTAAAATAACAACAATATATATATATGTGTGGCTAGCACAATATATGCTTTAATTACATCCAAATTTAAAGATATATATCTAGATATATGTAATTAAGCATATATTAGCAGGGCTCTGCCCCGTTAATGGCATATAATTCGTAAATAATATAACATACAACAGCTAGCTATATACATATACGTATACATTTTTTGGGATTTATTTGTATATATATATACGCATGCTAGCTATACATAGTAAAGTTTGGAAAATATATAATAACACATAGCTAGATATACATATACATATACGTATACATTTTTGGAATTTATTTATTTAATTATACATATACGCATGCTAGCACAAGATATATATAACAAATTTAGTTATATATAGTAAAGTTTGGAAACTGTATAATAATAATCAACATCTAAATCAAAATATATAATTAATGGTTTATATGTTTAAACACAATAAATATAGTTAATTATAATTAAGCATATATTAGCAGGGCTCTGCCCCGCACCCCGCCGACTTTTTGCCAAATATAGCTCACTTTATCCTAGTCTTTTTGCCTTAGAAAACACGTGTGTTGCCCTTGGTAATTTGCAAGCGTATTTTGGTAAAAAGTCGGCGGGGTCACGGGGCAGAGCCCTGTTAATAACAACCAACGCCTAGCCCAAACTTTACTTTACATAAATGGGCAATATTTCTTTTATATGATTTTGTTTGTCTAAAATAAAATAAAGTACTATATAAAACCCAAACAATATGCTAGCTATACATTTAGTTATATACGGTAAAGTTTGGAATTTATTTATTTAATTATACATATATACACATCTAGCTATACAAATTTAATTTTTAAGATTATAAATAAAAACATACAGCTAGCTATACATACATAATAAAAGTTTGGAATTTATTTATTTAATTATACATATATGCATGCTAGCTATACATTTAGTTATATATAGTAAAGTTTGGAATTTATTTATTTAATTATACATATATATACATCTAGCTATACAAATTTAATTTTTAAGATTATAAATAAAAACATACAGCTAGATATACATACATAATAAAAGTTTGGAATTTATTTATTTAATTATACATATATGCATACTAGCTATACATTTAGTTATATATAGTAAAGTTTGGGTATAGATATATTTTAATAACATCTAGCTAGCTATACATTTAGCTATATATAATAAAGTTTGGGTATAGATATATTTTAATAACATCTAGCTAGCTATACATTTAGTTATATATAGTAAAGTTTGGAAATTAATTAATAACACATAGCTAGCTATACATTTAGTTATATATAGTAAAGTTTGGAATTTATTTGTATATATATAGACACATCTAGCTATATATAATAAAGTTTGGGTATAGATATATTTTAATAACACACATCTAGCTATATATAATAAAGTTTGGGTATAGATATATTTTAATAACATCTAGCTAGCTATACATTTAGCTATATATAATAAAGTTTGGGTATAGATATATTTTAATAACATCTAGCTAGCTATACATTT